>Ga0079224_100013679_pt1 | contig 11308 bp, 12 predicted proteins | sample Stecom2015_FD_80414 | JGI IMG/M metagenome (GOLD analysis project Ga0079224, IMG submission 80414) | Agricultural soil microbial communities from Utah to study Nitrogen management - Steer compost 2015 | ecosystem: Environmental > Terrestrial > Soil > Agricultural land | place: USA: Utah...
AGTGAACCGACCCGCCTGCGCGAGTCTTGCGTATTCCAGGGCTGCACCAGTTCCCCAGCGGCATCTGGGTCACCGAAGGTCGCGTGGCCTGACGTCGCGCTGTCGGCCTCACCCTCTGGTGCCAGTTCCGATGATCGCCGGAAGCGCAAACTCGGCGGCGCCGTCAGCCGTCTCGTACCGGGCGAGGGCATTTCGCGCCTCCCGCATCGACCGTCTCTGCGTTGCATGCGATGAATCCGGCGCTGTCGAGGAGCGTCCGGATCGTTTCCGTGTTGCCGAGGGCGAAGGAATCACGGGATCGGCGCGGCCGCTTCGCCACCGAAATGGCGCTCGACGACCTCGGCAAGCGCCACATGGGCCGGGCTCCGCTCGATCCCGTCCCGGTCCGCCACCGCGACCCGGCCGCCCGGCCGCAGTACGCGCCGCATCTCGCAGAGGGTCTGCGCGCGATCGTTGAAGAACATCAGGCCGAACTGGCAGAGGGCCACGTCGAACATCTCGTCCGCGAAAGGAAGTGCCTCCGCCCGTCCTTCCCGCAGGTCGAGATCGGGCAGCTTGCGCCGCGCGACCGCGAGCATGTCCGGGCCGAGATCGATGCCGGCGACCGTCCCCTCCGGCCCGACACGACCAGGCGCCTCGCCTGCTACCGCACCTGTGCCGCAGGCCACGTCGAGCGCGCGCTCCCCAGGCGACAGGGCTGCGGCCGCGGCCACCCGTTTCGCGCAGCGGCCGGCAAGCGTCGGCAGGAAGAGGTGGTCGAACATCTCGGCGGCAGTCTCGGACTCGGGATCGACCTGAGGACGTTCATGGAAGCCTCCCGAAGCGAGTCGATCTTGATGAACATACGTACCACCGGCACGTTCCGCCCGATACGGCAATGGCTTCCGGCACGATCATGGCGGCGGTCATCAGGAACGTGAACGGGCGGGAATTACCTGCTGCGCCCGCGGAATTGTCTTTCCGGCCTGGAGGCGTCCCGTCGGCCCCTTGACCCCGATCGGGCAGCGGGGCCATGTAAGGCAGCCCTTTCCCGCGCCGGAATCCGCCGATGCTCCTGCTGATCGACAACTACGACAGCTTCACCTGGAACCTCTACCATTACCTCGCCGCTCTCGGCACCGAGGTCCGGGTCGTGCGCAATGATGCGATCACGCCCGAGGAGGCGCTGGCGCTCGGTCCCGAGGCCATCCTGCTCTCGCCCGGTCCCTGCGATCCCGATCGGGCCGGCATCTGCCTGCCCCTGATCGCCGCCGCGGCCGAAATTCGCCTGCCGCTCCTCGGCGTCTGCCTCGGTCATCAGGCGATCGGCCAGGCCTTCGGCGGCCGCGTCGTGCGTGCGCGGGAGATCATGCACGGGAAGCTCGACCAGGTGAGCCATGACGGCACCGGCGTCTTTGCCGGCCTCCCCTCGCCCTTCACCGCGACCCGCTACCACAGCCTTGCCGTCGACCGCGCAAGCCTGCCGGAGACGCTGCGGGTGACGGCGGAAGTTGCCGACGGCACGATCATGGGGCTCGCACATCGCGACCTGCCGATTCATGGCGTCCAGTTCCATCCGGAGTCGATCGCTTCCGAACACGGTCACGAACTGCTCCGGAACTTCCTCGACCTCGCCCGCCAGCCGGTGCCGGCATGAGCGAGCCGCTGAAACCCCTCATCGCGCGCGCCTGCGCCGGTCCGCTGAGCCGCGAGGAGGCCGAGACCGCCTTCGCCGCGATCATGGAGGGTGACGCCACTCCCGCCCAGATCGGCGGCTTCCTGATGGCGCTGCGCACCCGCGGCGAGACCGTTAACGAATACGCCGCCGCCGCCACCGTGATGCGGGCGAGATGCGTCCGGGTCACCGCGCCCGAGGGAGCGATCGACATCGTCGGCACCGGTGGCGATGCCAAGGGCACGCTCAACATCTCGTCCGCCGCCGCCTTTGTCGTCGCCGGGGCAGGCGTTCCGGTCGCGAAACACGGCAATCGCAATCTCTCGTCGAAATCGGGCGCGGCCGACGTGCTGACCGAGCTGGGGATCAACGTGATGGTCGGCCCGGAGATCGTCGAGCGCGCGCTCCGCGAGATCGGGATCGGCTTCATGATGGCGCCGATCCATCATCCGGCGATGCGCCATGTCGGCGGCCCCCGGGTCGAGCTCGGCACCAGGACGATCTTCAACATCATCGGTCCGCTCACCAATCCGGCCGGCGTGCGCCGCCAGCTCACCGGCGCCTATTCCCGCGCGGTGATCCGCCCGATGGCCGAGACGCTCGCCGCCCTCGGCGCCGAACGGGCCTGGGTCGTCCACGGCGGCGATGGCACCGACGAGCTCTCGATCGCGGGGACGAGTTACGTCGCGGCGCTCGAGGACGGTGCCGTGCGCGAGTTCGAAATCCACCCGGAGGAAGCCGGCCTCTCCGTCCATCCCTTCTCCGGCATCGTCGGCGGCAGCCCGGCCGAGAATGCCGCGGCCCTGCGCCGCCTCCTCGCCGGAGAGCCTTCGGCCTATCGCGACGCAGTGATCCTCAACGCCGCCGCTGCCCTCCTCATCGCCGGCCGCGCCGCAAGCCTCCAGGAGGGGGCCACCCTCGCTGCCGAGAGCATCGATTCCGGCGCTGCCCGGACCAAGGCCGAAGCTCTCGCCACCCTCACGAGTACCGCCGAGACATGACCATCCTCGACCGCATAAAGGCCTACAAGCTCGAGGAGATCGCCCGCGGCAAGGCCGAACGCCCGCTTGCCACGATCGAGGCCGAGGCGCGCGCGGCACCTGCAGTCCGTCCCTTCGCCCGTGCGCTGATCGATGCTGCCCGCAGCGGCTACGGCCTCATCGCAGAGGTGAAGAAGGCGAGTCCCTCGAAGGGACTCATCCGCGCGGATTTCGACCCCGCTGCCCATGCCCGCGCCTACGAGGCGGGGGGAGCCGCCTGCCTCTCGGTCCTCACCGACGCCCCCTCCTTCCAGGGCTCGCCCGACTACCTGCGGGAAGCGCGCGCGGCGACCGCCCTTCCGGTCCTGCGCAAGGACTTCCTCTACGATCCCTGGCAGGTCGCGGAAGCCCGCGCCATGGGCGCCGACTGCATCCTCGTCATCCTCGCCTCCGTTTCCGACACGCAGGCGGCCGAGCTTGAAGCGGCCGCGCGCGACTGGGGCATGGATGTCCTCCTCGAGGTTCACGATGAAGCCGAGCTCGATCGTGCGCTCGCCCTCGAATCGACCCTCATCGGCATCAACAACCGCGATCTCCATACCTTCGAGACTTCGGTCGAGACGACGCGCCGCCTCGCGCCCAAGGTGCCGGCGGACCGGCTCACCATTTCCGAATCCGGTCTTTTCACCCCGTCCGATCTGGCCGGTCTTGCCCGTGCAGGTGTGCGCGCCTTCCTGATCGGCGAGAGCTTGATGCGCGAGGCGGATGTGGAGGTCGCGACCCGAACGCTCCTCGCCGATCCGGTGCCCGCATGAGCGGCAATCTCACCCATTTCGACGAGTCCGGCGCGGCTCATATGGTCGATGTCTCGGAGAAGCCGGTCACTTCCCGCACCGCGATCGCGCGGGGCGCAGTCCGGATGGGGCCGGAGACGCTCGCCCATATCACCGAGGGCACGGCGAAGAAGGGCGATGTCCTCGCCGTTGCCCGTCTCGCCGGAATCATGGGGGCAAAACGCACCGCCGACCTCATCCCCCTCTGCCATCCGCTTGCGCTGAGCAAGGTGACGCTCGACCTTCGCCCTGATCCCGGGGCATCTCGCGTGCTGATCGAGGCGACCGTCAAGACCTCCGGCCAGACCGGGGTCGAGATGGAGGCGCTCACCGCCGTCTCCGTTGCGGCCCTCACCGTTTACGACATGCTCAAGGCCGTCGATCGGGCGATGGTGATCGAGGAGATCCGACTTGCCTTCAAGGAAGGTGGCAAGTCCGGCCGTTACGAGGCGCCCTGATGATTTCCGTGGAAGATGCCCATCGGCGCCTGATGGCGCTGTTCGCACCCGTGGGTACGGAAACGGTGCCGCTTGCCGAGGCCGGAGGCCGCACGCTCGCCAAAGATATCGTCGCGGATCGCGACCAGCCGCCGTTCGCGGCTTCGGCGATGGACGGTTACGCGGTGCGGGCCGAGGATCTCGCGGCGGGGATTCCGCTGCGGGTGATCGGCGAGGCGCCCGCCGGTCGCCGCTATCCCGGCCGCGTGGGCCCGGGGGAGGCGGTTCGCATCTTCACCGGCGCACCGGTGCCGGAGGGCGCCGACACCATCCTCATCCAGGAAGATGCCGAACGCGCGGGCGACATGATCACGCCCCGGGCTGACCCTGACACCTCCCGCTTCATCCGTCCCGCCGGTGCCGATTTCGCCCGGGGAACCCGCATCACCGCCCCCCGCCGGCTCACCGCCGCAGAGATCGCGCTCGCCGCAGCGATGAATGCGGGCACGGTGACCGTTGCGCGCAGACCTGTCGTCGCCCTCATCCCCACCGGCGACGAGCTCGTCTGGCCGGGGGAAAGTCCCGGCCCCGACCAGATCGTCTCGTCCAACAATTTCGGTCTCAAGGCGATGCTCGAGGCGGAGGGGGCAGAAGTCCGTCTCCTGCCGATCGCCCGCGACAATCCTGAAAGTCTTGCTCTCGCCTTCGACCTCGCGAGCGACGCCGATCTCGTCGTCACGCTTGGCGGCGCGTCGGTGGGCGACCATGACCTCGTGCAGGCGACAGCACTCGCGCACGGGCTGACGCTCGATTTCTACAAGATCGCGATGCGGCCGGGGAAGCCGCTGATGGCTGGCCGTTTCGGCACCACTCCCCTCGTCGGCCTTCCCGGAAACCCGGTCTCGGCGATGGTTTGCGGCCATCTCTTCCTTTGCCCGGCGGTGCGGGCCATGCTCGGCCTCGACGCCACGCTGCCCGAACCGTTGCCGGCGAGGCTTGCCATGCCGCTTGGCAAGAACGGCCCTCGCGCCCATTACATGCGCGCCAAGGTCGAGGCGACCGCCAACGGATGGCACTGTACTCCCTTCGACCGCCAGGACTCCGCGCTTCTCTCCGTGCTTGTCGCGGCCAACGCGCTCCTCGTACGGCCTCCTCATGATCGGCCGCGGGAGCCTGGGGAAGAGGTTGCATTTCTTCCCCTATGAACCACTAACAGTTGTGCATGCCGTCTTGCCTTGACACAAACCGCGAACGTTAATAGAACGTAACAGCGGCTTCACGCAGTGGGCGAGGTGGTGATGCTGACGCGGAAACAATACGATCTCCTCCACTTCATCCATTCGCGCATGCAGAAGGAAGGGATTCCCCCTTCCTTCGACGAGATGAAGGACGCACTCGATCTCCGCTCGAAATCCGGCATCCACCGCCTGATCACCGCCCTCGAGGAGCGGGGCTTCATCCGTCGCCTCGCACATCGTGCCCGCGCGATCGAGATCCTGCGCCTGCCCGAGGGGATCGACGGTGCCGACTTCCAGCCCCGCGTGATCGACGGCAATGCGCCGGAACAACCCGCTCCCGTCCCGACCGACGCGCTGGCGATGGAGCTTCCGGTGATGGGCCGGATCGCTGCCGGTGTCCCGATCGAGGCAATCCAGCAGGTGTCGCACACGATCGCGGTGCCGACGGCGATGATGGCGCGCACCGGCCGGCACTATGCACTGGAAGTCAAGGGTGATTCCATGATCAACGCCGGCATCAATCACGGCGACGTCGTGGTCATCCGCGAACAGGCTACTGCCGATAACGGCGACATCGTGGTCGCCCTGGTCGAGGAGCAGGAGGCGACCCTCAAGACCTTCCGCCGCCGCGGCCGCACCATCGCCCTCGAAGCCGCCAATCCGGCCTACGAGACCCGACTCTATCAGGATCATCAGGTACGGGTGCAGGGCAAGCTCGTCGGTCTGATCCGCAGCTACTGATCATATCACTGATCATATCGTCGCTGCAGCCAGCATCACCAGACGTTGCGCCGCTTATGGAGCGGCGGCGCAGATCATCCCGGTCCCGCCGTGTCCGGTCGGATCACGGATCGCGCGGGCGGGTTCCGGATGATTCCTCAGGATCGGGCAAAGTGTTTGTCGAAGATCCGCGGCACCACTTCCTCCCGCCGCATGCCACGCCGTGCAAGCTCGGCGTCGGAATAGCCAAGGAGACGCTCCGCTTCCTGGGCTGCTGCAAGCAGTTCGCCCACTTGGGTGAAGAATGCGCCAATCCGGGCAAAGAGTGGCCGACGCGCCTGATCGTTCGAGGACGCCGTTGCCGTCGTCATCTTCTCTCCTTTCGGTGAAAATCAAGTACTACTTGCACTTGGGATGCATCTTGCGCTGCACAACGGCTATCTTCGCATGCCCGCCATGCAGCCGGAGCAGGACAGTCATCAACGGACGCCATGGGCAGTCATGGACCGTCGGCAGCTTGCTTCCTGGCGTGATTTCTGATGCCTTCCTCCCGATAACGGGAGAAGCATGTGAGCCGCCTGCAGATCGCGACACTGGCGGTGGCCGCCGCCGGCGCCATCGTCTGGTTCCTTCTCGGGCTGCCGCTGCCGCTCCTGCTGGGGCCCATGTTTGCCTGCCTGATTGCGGGCCTCCTGAAGGTGCCGTTGAGGGGAACCCCCGTCGTCAGCGATTCAATGCGGACGGTGCTCGGCCTCGCGGTGGGTACATCCATCACGCCTGATCTCGTGGACCGTATCGGCTCGATGGCGATAAGCGTCGCCTTCGTCGTGCCGTTCGTGGTCCTGATCGGCCTGGCCGGCTATCCGTATTTCCGCCGGATTTGCCGGTTCGATCCACCGACCGCCTATTTCAGCGCGATGCCGGGTGGACTCCAGGACATGATCATCTTCGGGCAGGAAGCTGGCGGCAATCTCCGCGCACTCGCCCTTGTCCATGCCACGCGGGTGGTCGCGATCGTCTCGATCATGCCGATGCTGCTGGCAAGCATCTGGGGGCTCGAACTCGACGAGATACCCGGAGAACCTGCCGGGTCCATTCCGTTGCGTGACCTCCTGCTGATGGCGGTATTTGCAGTGGTCGGCTGGAAGGGGGGCGAACGCTTCGGCCTCTTCGGGGCGCCGATCCTCGGGCCGATCATCGTCTCGGCAACCGCCAGTCTTGCCGGGGTCATCGAGAATCGCCCGCCTGCGGAGGCGATCATGGTCGCCCAGTTCTTCATCGGGATCGGCGTCGGCGTGAGCTACGTCGGCGTCACGACCGAGGAATTGCGTCGTATCGTCGGGGCCGCGCTTGGCTATTGCGTGCTGCTGGCCGTGCTTTCGGTCGTTTTTGCGGAGACCATCTATTTCCTTGGCGTCGCGCCGCAGGTCGAGGCACTGCTCGCCTTCGCTCCGGGTGGGCAGAGCGAGATGGTGGTGCTTGCCATCGTTGCCGGTGCTGACATGGCCTATGTCGTCACCCATCACCTCGTCCGGATGATCGTGGTCATCCTCGGCGCGCCGCTGGTGGCGCACTGGCTGCGCTGAGGCGGAGTGACGCGGCGGAAGCAGGCAGGAGAACGGCGCGCTGCATCCGATTATCCAGCTTACGTGATCGGGGTGTCGATGTCTGGCTTTGATGCAACCGGAGTTACAGGGAGATAGCTGTCCCGTTCATGGCTTCGGGAGGCGGGAAGGGGACCGCCTTTCCGTTGTAGGTGCGCTGGTCGAGCCAGGTTTCGATCCGCTGGGCAAGGCCCTTCCAGTCCGGATCGAGCGGCAAGCCATGCCCCCTGCCGGGCACGATCTCGATCTCCGCGTTGTAGACGGTACTGATCGACCAGAGGTCGGAGACCGGCACGAAAACGTCGCGCTCTCCAGTAATCGCAAGCGTCGGCACACGGCGGGCGAAGGGCCAGATCGGCAGGTCCCACGTGATGCCGTCGAGGAGCGCCACTACCGGCTCGCGCTGGGGTACAAGGTCAACTGCGTCGATCCACTCGTCAGGTGTGTCATCGGTGAAGAGCGCGCGGCGCACGATTTCGCGCCCCAGCATGGCGCCGCCGCCGGACTGTACCAGCATCAGCGCGGCCAGGACGTCCGGCGCCGCCGCAAGCTGCATCAGCGTCGGGCCGAGGCCGAAGGGCCCCGGTGAGCCCACAAGCACCGCACCTGAAACTGCGCCTTCGGCTGCAAGATGCTGAGCGATGAAACCGCCAAGGGAGTGACCGATCACGACCGGCTTTTCACCGAAGCTTTCCGCCGCGATCCGTGCCCGCCGCACGTAATCCCTCAGCCGCGGCTCGCAGAAGACAGGGCCGGGAAGACGAGGTGCAAACACGCGATGTCCGCGGCCGGCAAACCAGGGAACGATGAAACGGGTCCACACCTCCGGCCCGGCGAAGGCACCGTGCAGGAACAGCAATGGCGGCTTGTGGGTCATGGCACTCCTTTAGGTAGAAAAAATACTACTAAATTCCCGCTGATGTCGAGGAACAAGAAGGAATATGGCTAATGCTGCGCCGTCGGCCCGCCTGCAGTACGGGTGGCATCAATCGAGGTCGCGTGGATCAGGCTGCGGAGCGATGGCTGCTGCGCCGTCCCGGTGGCGAGGGCGGGGCCCTTATCGGCAGGCCCGCATCCGGACCGTCCATCCTTGCGGTGTCGCCAACTCGGGGCGCGAGGGTATCAACTTCCGGGTAGGGATTGCCGATGATATCGAATCAATGGGTTAGGCAGGATCTCACGCGTGGGCATCCCGCAGCCTCACCGCTATAACGACTTGTTCCGGTCCGGCGCCTCGGCTAGATCGAGAGGTAGAGGGGAGGCTCACCCATGCCAGAAGTCGCACCCATCGTCACAGTCTTTGGCGGTTCCGGCTTTATCGGTCGCTATATCTGCCAGCGCCTTGCCCGCGAGGGGTGGCGGGTCCGGGTAGCCGTCCGTCGGCCGAATGACGCGGTTTTTGTCCGCACCTATGGCGTCGTCGGCCAGGTCGAGCCAATCCAGGCGAATGTCCGTGACGAGGCCTCGGTGCGACGCGCAATGCACGGTGTCGATGCCGTCATCAACTGCGTCGGGATTCTCGTCACCTCCGGCCGTCAGACTTTTGACGCGGTCCAGGCCGAAGCTCCCGGCCGGATCGCCCGCATCGCAGCCGAGCTCGGGATCCGGCGTCTCGTCCAGATCTCGGCCATTGGTGCCGATCCGGAGAGCGACAGCGAGTATGCCCGCACCAAGGCGGCAGGCGAGCATGCGGTGCTGGCTGCCTTCCCGAACGCCGTGATCCTGCGCCCCTCGATCGTCTTCGGGGTCGAGGACAGGTTCTTCAACCGCTTCGCCAGCATGGCGAGCTACATGCCGGTGCTTCCGATAGTCGCCCCCGACACCCGCTTCCAGCCGGTTTACGTCGAGGATGTGGCGAAAGCCGCGGTCAAGGCGGTTTCGGAGCCGATGGAGCCGGGAGTCTATGAACTCGGCGGTCCCGAGGTCTGTACCTTCCGCGAACTCATGGAGCGCATGCTCCACGTGATCGGCCGCCGCCGGCCTCTCATTACCGTGCCGTTCGGGCTCGCCCGCATCCAGGCCAAGGTGCTCGACTTCCTGCAGCGCGTGAGTTTCGGTCTTTTCACCAACAAGCTGCTTACCGAGGATCAGGTCCGCCTCCTCAGGCGTGACAACGTCGTCGCTGCCGGTGCCCGGGGCTTCGAGGCGTTCGGGATCCAGCCGACGCCGATGGCGGCGATCCTCGACAGCTATCTCATCTGTTATCGTCGGGGCGGCCAGTTCGCCCGGCTCCGCGCTCCCGAGATGATGAGTCAGGAATAGGCGATCCAGAGCAGCACCCCGCCGAGCACCACGCGGTAGACCACGTACGGCGTGTAATTCATGCTGCGCAGGAGCCGCATCATCAGCGCCAGTGCCAGATAGGCAGCCGCAAACGCCATTAATGCAGCCCAGGCCGCGTACCGGGCCGCCTCCCAGTCCGCGGATTGCACCACGTCTCCCGCCAGGAGTACTCCCGAGGCGAATGTCACCGGGATCGACATGAGCATCGCGATCCGCGCGCCGTCCTCGCGCTGGAAGCCGAGCATTCGGCTCGCCGTGATGGTGATTCCCGAGCGCGACGTGCCGGGCACCAGCGCCACTGCCTGCCACAGTCCCATGACGATCGCGTCCCGCAGCGACCACCCCTGGAAGCGTCGATCCGTCCTTCCACTCATGTCCGCCCAGTAGAGAAGCAGCCCGAATCCGAGCATCGTCCAGCCGATCACAGCGACTGACCGCATCATCTGCATGGCGCCTGTTACCTGCAGGACCAGTCCCGTGATCACGACAGGCACCGTCGAGATCGCGAGCAGCAATGCGAGCTTCCCTTCGGAGGTGTTCCAGCGTCCACGCAGCAGGTCGCAGGTTCCCACCACCAGCTGGCCCACTTCTCGCCGGAAGAACAGCATCACGGCGACGAGGGTGCCGACATGAACCGCCACATCAAGGACCAGCCCTTGGTCATCGGCGCCCATTGCTTGCGGAAGCAGGATCAGATGGGCCGACGAGGAGATGGGCAGGAATTCGGTAAGTCCTTGGACTGCCGCCAGAAGGACGAGATGGAGAAGGGTCATCCTGCCTCATGAGGTTCCGCGAATCGAGAGCCCGGGCAACCTAGCTGCAACCTCCGGTCGCGTTAAGCGGGATAAAAAGTAAATCCTATTGACCTAAATTACGAGTAACTCTGCACTTGACTCACCAGGTGAAAAAATGGATCTCCGCGTAGGACAGCACCGTTGCCGTTATAGGTGGTTGACCAGAAGCAGGGGAGCAGGGAGGAGATGGATGCTGAGGTTCGTGGACGTGCCGAAGGTCATGCCGCCGAAGCGGGAAGCGGATGAGCGGCGGGGGGACTTCGACGAGATCTACCGGGCGTTCGCCGCGGAGCGGGCGGCGGAGCAGGCGGCGCGATGCTCGCAGTGCGGTGTGCCGTACTGCCAGAGCCATTGCCCGCTGCACAACAACATCCCCGACTGGCTCAAGCTGACCGCGGAGGGGCGCCTGCGCGAGGCGTACGAACTCAGCCAGTTCACCAACACCTTCCCCGAGATCTGCGGCCGCATCTGCCCGCAGGATCGGCTGTGCGAAGGGAACTGCGTCATCGAGCAGGCGGGGCACGGCACGGTCACGATCGGCGCGATCGAGAAATATCTCACCGACATCGCCTGGGAGAGGGGCTGGGTGGCGCCGTTGACACCCCGTTCCGAGCGGTCCGGAAGCGTCGGCATCATCGGGGCCGGGCCCGGCGGCCTCGCGGCGGCGGACGCGCTGCGGCAGGCGGGAATGCAGGTGACGGTCTACGACCGCTACGATCGGGTCGGCGGGCTGATGATCTACGGCATTCCGAGCTTCAAGCTCGA
>Ga0079224_100013680_pt1 | contig 11308 bp, 8 predicted proteins | sample Stecom2015_FD_80414 | JGI IMG/M metagenome (GOLD analysis project Ga0079224, IMG submission 80414) | Agricultural soil microbial communities from Utah to study Nitrogen management - Steer compost 2015 | ecosystem: Environmental > Terrestrial > Soil > Agricultural land | place: USA: Utah...
CTATCAGAGAAGCGAGACGGCGGGCTGAACAGTTCCTCTGTGAGTGCCCAAAACAAGGAAGTCACGAATGAAAAAGATCGAGGCGATCATCAAGCCCTTCAAGCTCGACGAAGTTAAAGAGGCTCTGCAGGAAGTCGGCTTGCAAGGCATCACTGTTACCGAGGCCAAGGGCTTCGGCCGTCAGAAAGGCCATACGGAGCTCTATCGCGGTGCCGAATATGTCGTGGACTTTCTGCCGAAAGTGAAAATCGAAGTCGTGCTGAATGACGATCTGGTGGCAAAGGCCGTGGAAGCAATCCAGCAGGCCGCCCGCACGGGCCGTATCGGCGATGGCAAGATCTTCATCTCGAATATCGAGGAGACGATCCGCATCCGTACCGGCGAAACCGGCGCGGAAGCCATCTGACAGGCAGAGATGAGACAACGCGCTCGGAGCTGGGGCGAGCGCGGATTGAGACGGGCCACGGCCCGAACACCCCTAAAGGACAACAGGGAAAGAAAACCAAATGGCTGGCAAATCAATTCAGGACATCATCAAGGAAAAGGACGTCAAGTATGTTGACCTGCGCTTTTCCGATCCGCGCGGCAAGCTGCAGCATGTGACGTTCGATGTCGGCTTCTGCGATGATGACTTCTGGGCCGAAGGAACCATGTTTGACGGCTCGTCCATCGTCGGCTGGAAGGCGATCAACGAATCCGACATGATCCTGCGTCCGGATACGGACACTGCAGTGATCGATCCGTTCTATGCGCAGACGACACTTGCCGTGTTCTGCGACATTCTCGAACCCTCCACCGGCGAGCCCTACTCCCGCGATCCGCGCGGCACGGCGAAGCTTGCAGAAGCCTATCTCAAGTCCACCGGTATCGGTGACACGGTCGTGTTCGGCCCGGAAGCCGAGTTCTTCATCTTCGATGACGTGAAGTTCTCGACCTCGCCCTACAAGACAGGCTTCGAACTCGACTCCATCGAACTGCCGACCAACACCGACACGAGCTATGAGACGGGCAACCTTGGCCACCGCCCCCGCACGAAGGGCGGCTACTTCCCGGCTAACCCGATCGACTCCTGCCAGGATCTGCGCGGCGAGATGCTGTCGGTCATGGAAGAAATGGGCGTCCATATCGAAAAGCACCACCACGAAGTGGCGGCGGCGCAGCATGAGCTTGGCACGAAGTTCCAGACGCTCACCAAGGCGGCCGATCACATGCAGATCTACAAGTATGTGATCCACAACGTCGCTCAGGCTTACGGCAAGTCGGCGACCTTCATGCCGAAGCCGGTGTTTGGTGACAACGGTTCGGGCATGCACTGCCACCAGTCGATCTGGCGCGACGGCAAGCCGCTCTTCGCCGGCAACAAGTATGCCGATCTCAGCCAGGAATGCCTGTGGTACATCGGCGGCATCCTGAAACACGCCAAGGCGCTCAACGCCTTCACCAACCCGTCCACGAACAGCTACAAGCGTCTCGTGCCGGGCTATGAAGCTCCGGTGCTGCTCGCCTATTCGGCGCGCAACCGCTCGGCCTCCTGCCGCATCCCGCATGGCACGTCACCGAAGTCCAAGCGCATCGAAATCCGCTTCCCCGACCCGACGGCCAACCCCTACCTCGCCTTCGCGGCGATGCTGATGGCGGGTCTGGACGGCATCGAAAACAAGATCGATCCGGGCGCGCCGATGGACAAGAACCTCTATGACCTGCCGCCGGAAGAGCTGAAGGAAATCCCGACAGTTTGCGGCAGCCTGCGTGAGGCTCTCATTGCCGTGGATCAGGACCGCAAGTTCCTCACCAAGGGCGGCGTATTCTCGGATGAGCAGATCGACGCCTATCTCGAACTCAAGTGGGAAGAATGCCTGCGTTACGAAATGACGCCGCACCCGGTTGAATTCGATATGTACTACTCGGTCTGATCCTTACTGTTCAGCGAAACGGAAAGGCCGGAGCAAACGCTCCGGCCTTTTTTGTTGGTGTCAGTTTTTCAACAGATTGAAACGCGTGCCGCAGATCACAACGCTGTTGCCTTCCACCGGCAGGCCGCGTGAGCGGGCGGCGGCAATAGCGCCATCAGGATCGGCCATGGCGATGTCGAGGCCGACGACGCCTGTGCCGTCATCATCGACCGGCTTCAAGAAGCGGACATGGCCGCGTGTCAGGCGGAGCGTTGGCTCGGCTTCGCTTTCCTCAACAGGTACCGCGAGCAACTCGCTCCAGCGTTTTGCGAGATCGGCGGGTGACTTGCTCTGCACCGTGGCGCCGATAAGCGCGGTGGCGTTTTCGCTTCTTGCCTTGCGCCAGTCTTCACCCGCTGGTGGCCAGTCGCTGTCAGGCGAAAGCCAGTCATTGACGCCGCCGACGGAATCCACGGATGTCAGCACACCGCCGAAATCTGCCGGATGAAAATGGGTGAAGGTGTAGCGTTTTTCCATTGCCGCAATCTGGCGCGCGCCGAGACCAAGAATGCGCGCCCGCTCCGTCAGTGCATCTGCCGTCTGAAAGATCAGCATGTAACCAGCATCCCCACCACGCCGATGGAGATAGCGGAGCGCAGAAGCGTCATCCTTCACCGGCTGCACCACTTCCAGAAACTCTCCGCCCAGCGGCATGACGGCATTGACGAGGCCGAAGACGCCAACACCCGGATCGCGAAAGGCAACTTTCAAGCCGAGCACGGCGCCCAGATCTTCCACCACCGGCCCCAGATCATGCGCTACAAGCGCCACCTGCCTCAGCCACATATTCATTCCTCCCCGATCATTATTCCGTGTACGGATTTACAATTGGTCAGCAGAACTGACACAAGCGAATTTACGGGAAATGCCTATTCCAGTTGACCTTTTTGCTCATTGGCGTAGCATTTTCTCATGTCTGATGAAGGAGGAGGTTTACAAAGATGACTCCACCGACGCGGTTCGAGACAAATTGAACCATAAGACAAGTGATACATCGCCAGGTTCTGGCGGCGTTCAGAGGTCCGGCCGGTCAGCAAATCTTATAGGCCAGGAAAAGCGCGAAGACAGACTGACGCCAGCGCCGTATTGATTGAGCCCGCAGACAAAAAGGCAGTGGAGACAAGCCCGGCTCTTGAGTTCGGGCGAGTGCAGGATGCACATCCAATAGCAACCCCGCGAGGAACGCCTGTCAGGAAACCGGGGCTTCCGTCAGAGCGGGGTTGCGTCGTGTTCCTCTCCCCCTGGCCCCTCCCCCCCTTTCGCTAGAGCCCCTTCGGGAAATCAGGCAGCACGCCCTTCTCGATTCCGAAGGCGACGGGCACCAGCACATAGACCACCACCACAATCAGCACGAGGAAGGTGAGGTTGAACCACACCCCTGCCCGCGCCATTTGCGGCAGAGGTATCTTGCCGCTGCCAAAGGCAATTGCGTTAGGAGGTGTGGCGACAGGCAGCATGAAAGTGCAGTTGGCTGCCATCGCCGTCGGGATGAGAAGCAGTAGCGGGTTTTCTCCGGTCGAAACAGCGACCGCGCCAATGATCGGCAGGAAGGTCGCCGCTGTTGCCGTGTTGCTGTTCAGTTCGGTCACGGCGAGGATGAAGGCCGACACCATCACGATGAGAAGGAAGGTTGAAACCCCGCCTGCCCCGTCGAATATCGTACCGATCCATGTGGCAACGCCATGCGCGCCAATGGCGGCGGCAAGGCTGAGGCCGCCGCCGAAAAGCAGGAACACATCCCAGGGCAGCTTTTTTGCCGTCTGCCAGTTCATCAGGAACTCGCCGCGCCGCAAATCAACCGGCGTGATAAAGAGCAGAAACCCGGCCATGAGCGCGATGCCCGTGTCGGAAATCAGCGGCACGAAGCGCGCGAGGAAAGGTTGAAAGATCCAGGCAATCGCTGTCATCGCAAAGATGATGGCGACGAGACGTTCGGCCTTTGAAATCGGCCCGAGCCGACTGCGCTCTTCCGCGAGACTCTCGCCCACCTTCGCCACCTCGACATTGCTCACCTTGAAGATGACGCGCGTGAACAGGAGCCAGGCAATCGGAATGCCAAGCATGACCATGGGGATACCGACCATCATCCATTGCGCAAAGCCGATCTGAAAGCCGTAGGTCTGGCTGACGAAAGCGGCGAGCATCACGCTTGGCGGCGTCGATATGATGGTGCCGAGCGCGCCAATGGTCGCGCTATAGGCGACTGAAAGCAGCAAGACGAGAGAGAAGGTCTTTGCCTCGGCGCGGGATTTTTCGTCATGCGCCTCCGCTTCGACAAGGTTCGCAACGGAGAGCGCGATGGGCAGCATCATCAACGCGGTCGCGGTGTTCGACACCCACATGCTGATGGCAGCCGTTGCAATCATGAAGCCGCCGACGATGCGGGTGGGCTTTGTGCCGACAAGGGAAATGATATTCAGCGCGATGCGCAGATGCAGCTTCCAGCGCTCCATTGCGAGCGCGATCAGGAAACCGCCAAGAAAGAGATAGATGACGGGGTTCGCGTAGGGTGCCGTCGTCTCGCCGATGGTGAAGATGTGGAGTAGCGGAAAGAGTACCATGGGCAGAAGCGAGGTAACAGGAATGGGGATCGGCTCGCAGATCCACCATGTCGCCATCAGGGCTGCGACGCCTACTGTGCGCCATCCCGCTTCGCCCAGCCCCTCCGGCGCGGGCAGCAAGAGCGGCAGCAGCAGGAAGAGCGGGCCTAATATCCAGCCGGCAATCTGCCTGCCGCCAAAACCTATCTTGTGTGCTTCCGTTGCTTCCACTTGTCTGCCTAACGCTGCAAGGCGGCTGCGGTTTTCGACTCATTCTTCGCGTAGTTGCGGAAGGCGGAGAAGACACCCATTTTCGGGTCAGGATTTTCGCCCGCGCCGAGGCGCAATATCTGAAGGCAGAACCAGCCCTGCTGACCCCAGCCGTTCAGCGCCTTCAAAAAGTTGATCGGGCTGTGCGGGCCCAGAATGCCCGGCCCCAGGCGGAGCGTCTTTTCATAGGCGGGGATTTCCGTTGCCCCGCCGCTGAGAAGCTTGTTTGCCGCTTCGGGGTCAACGCAGAGCGGGCGCGCAATGCCGACCACATCCATGGTGGCGCTGGCGAGCGCCGCATTCATGCCCGCCACCGTGCGGAAGCCGCCCGTTACCATGAGCGGCATTGTGGTGGCGGCGCGAATATCCTTCGCATATTCGAGAAAATAGGCCTCGCGTGCGATGGTGCTTTCGCGGCGCTTTTCCGATCGCTCGGGATGAAGCGTCATGTCGTCCAGACCGACAAGGCGCGGCTGCTCATAGGTGCCGCCAGAGATTTCCAGCAGGTCGAGCTTTTCCGCATTGAGCCATGCGGCCACGCGGATTGCATCTTCATGGCTGAAACCGCCGCGCTGGAAGTCTGCCGAATTGAGCTTCACCGAGACGGGATAATCATCGCCCACCGCGGCGCGGATCGCGCGCACGATCTCAAGCAGCAGACGGGCGCGATTCTCGAGGCTGCCGCCCCATTCGTCGGTGCGTGTGTTTACGTCCGGCGAGAGGAAGGAGGAGATGAGATAACCATGCGCGCCGTGCACCTGCACGCCGGTGAAGCCTGTCTCCCGCGCGATGCGGGCGGCATGGGCAAAGCGCCGGATCACGTCTTCGATCTCGCTTCCCGTCATGGCGCGGGGCTTTCCGAACTGCGCACCCGGCATATCGAGTGCCTTGTCGGATGGGCCGACCGGGTTCTTGTTCACAAGGGCGGGCGTCTGCCGACCGGCATGGTTGATCTGCATCCACAGATGCGTGCCGTTCACCGTGCCGGCCTTTGCATAGGCGCGGAGCGCTTCCAGCGCTTCGGGGGACTGCTCGCCATCAATCGCCACATTGCCGGGGCGTTCCATATAGCGGCGGTCCACCTGCACATTGCCGGTGAGGAGCATCCCCGCCCCGCCCTCGGCCCAGCGGCGATAGAGCCGCACATGGCCTTCGGTCGCGCGGTTCTGCCGGTCCCCCAACCCTTCGGTCATGGCGCCCTTGGCAATGCGATTCTTCAGTGTGGCACCGCAAGGCAGCGTCAATGGTGACGAGATGGTGACGGACATCGGCTTCTCCTCCTGCACGACAAACGGGGGCAAATGTGGCATATCCCGCCTTCGGGGCAAATCGCCCCGCGTGATTGGCGCTCGCGCTGCCCCACCCTACAATCCTGACTGATTCTCCTTCCAAGAAGTTCCGAGTTCTATGGCCGCCCGCAAGACGAGCAAATCTGACCAAACCGACGATCTGTTTTCTGCCGCCAGCGCCCCCACGGCGCCCGCGCCGCGCAAAACCGCGTCCAGAAGCACGAGCAAGGCAAGCGCAGCCAAGGGCGATGGCTACTCCGCCAAGGACATCGAGGTTCTGGAGGGGCTGGAGCCGGTGCGTCGGCGCCCGGGCATGTATATTGGCGGCACCGATGAGAAGGCGCTGCATCATCTCTTCGCCGAAGTGCTCGATAACTCGATGGACGAGGCTGTTGCGGGTCACGCGGACTGGATCGAGGTGACGCTTTCCGAGGACGGCACCCTTACCGTTGCCGATAATGGCCGCGGCATTCCTGTGGACCCGCATCCGAAGTTCAGGAACAAGTCGGCACTCGAAGTCATCCTCACCACGCTCCATTCCGGCGGCAAGTTTGGTGGTAAGGCCTATGAAACATCGGGCGGCCTTCACGGCGTCGGCATTTCGGTAGTGAATGCCCTTTCCGACCGCTTCGAGGTGGAAGTAGCCCGCGATCAGACGCTCTATACGCAGAGCTATGAGCGCGGCACACCCAAGACCAGGCTCGAAAACAAGGGCCGCGTGCAGAACCGGCGCGGCACGAAAATCTCCTTCCATCCCGATCCCGACATCTTCGGCAAGGGCGCGCATTTCATTCCCAAGCGCCTTTACAAGATGGCGCGTTCCAAAGCCTATCTCTTCGGCGGCGTCGAGATACGCTGGAACTGCGCGCCTTCGCTTATCGGCGAGAAAGACCCGACACCGGCAAGCGAAGTGCTGCACTTCCCCGGCGGGCTGGTCGATTATCTGCGTGCATCGCTCGAGGGCTACGACACGGTGACGGCCGAGCCCTTTATCGGCAAGGTGTCACGAGCGGGCAGTCATGGTTCCGTTGAATGGGCGATTGCCTGGTTCGGCGGCAATGACGGCTTCATCAACTCCTACTGCAACACTGTTCCGACACCAGAAGGCGGCACGCATGAAGCAGGGCTTCGCGCGGCGCTGACCAAGGGACTCAAGTCCTATGGCGAGCTTGTCGGCAACAAGAAGGCCGCGCAGATTCAGGCAGATGACGTGCTTGGCACGGCAGGCGCCATGCTCTCTGTCTTCATTCGCGAGCCGGAGTTTCAGGGGCAGACAAAGGAAAAACTGGCTAGCGCAGAAGCGCAAAAGCTGGTCGAAAAAGCCATTGGCGACCATTTCGACCATTGGCTTACCGCTGCCCCGCAACAGGCAAACAAGCTGCTCGACTGGGTGATTGATCGCGCGGATGAGCGGCTGCGGCGCAGGCAGGAAAAAGATGTGGCGCGAAAAACCGCGACGCGGAAACTGCGCCTGCCGGGCAAGCTCGCCGATTGCTCGCAGACGGCGGCGGATGGCTCCGAAATCTTCATCGTTGAAGGTGACAGCGCCGGTGGCTCGGCAAAGCAGGCCCGCGACCGGGCGAGCCAGGCAGTGCTTCCGCTCAGGGGCAAGATCCTGAATGTCGCCAGCGCGAGCGGCACCAAGATGGCGCAGAACCAGCAGATCGGCGATCTGATCCTTGCGCTGGGTGTGCGCACCGGCAGTCACTACCGCGAAGAAGATCTGCGCTATGACAAGGTCATCATCATGACCGACGCCGATGTGGACGGCGCGCATATCGCCTCGCTTCTCATCACCTTCTTCTACCGGGAGTTGCCGGAGCTTATTCGCGGCGGGCATCTCTATATGGCCGTGCCGCCGCTCTACAAGATCACGCAGGGCGGCAAGACGCTTTATGCCCGCGATGACGCCCATAAGGACGAGCTTCTGAAAAAGGAGTTCACCGGCAAGGGCAAGATCGAGATCAGCCGCTTCAAGGGGCTGGGCGAGATGATGCCGGCACAGCTCAAGGAAACCACCATGGCGCGCGGCAAGCGCACGCTGTTGCGAGTGACGGTGCCGGACAGCGAAGCGAAGGAAACGGCTGGCGCGATCGACCGGCTGATGGGCAACAAGCCCGAACTGCGCTTCCAGTTCATTCAGGAGCGCGCCGCTTTCGCGCATGATCTGGATATCTGACGCGGATTTCCGGCAGTTATCACCTCTTTCAGTCGCCAAGGCTCCCTGCGCCTTTGCAGTCACTGTGGCGACAAAACCGCACGGCGTGTGCCGGTTTGGTTGACAAACTGTCGATTGCCCCTATTTTCTCGCCAATCTCTGCGGATTGGCGCGACCGCGAAAATACGCGCAAGACTGCCCGGCCCTGTCGTGATCGCAATGACAGGTTCGTCCACGGCCCTGAAGGTGGGCCTAAGCGGGCAGTGAAATCAAGGTGTACAGGGCCCTTTATATGACATTTGACGAACTCGGCCTCGCGCCGGAGATTCTTAAGGCTGTTGGCGAATCCGGCTATACCTCGCCCACGCCTATTCAGGCTCAGGCCATTCCGCATGTTCTGGCGGGACGGGACGTTCTGGGCATTGCCCAGACAGGCACGGGCAAGACTGCGTCGTTCACCTTGCCGATGATCGACAAGCTCTCGCGGGGGCGTGCCAGGGCGCGTATGCCCCGTTCTCTCATTCTGGAGCCGACCCGCGAACTTGCTGCGCAGGTGGCCGAGAATTTCGAGACCTACGGCAAATACAACAAGCTCTCCATGGCGCTGCTGATTGGCGGCGTCTCCTTTGGCGACCAGGACAAGAAGCTGGACCGGGGCGTGGATGTGCTGATCGCAACGCCCGGTCGCCTTCTCGACCACTGCGCACGCGGCAAGGTGCTGCTCACCGGCGTGCAGATTTTCGTGATCGACGAAGCCGACCGGATGCTCGATATGGGGTTCATTCCCGATATCGAAGAAATCTGCAAGAAACTCCCCTTCACGCGGCAGACGCTTTTCTTCTCCGCGACCATGCCGCCGGAAATCCAGCGCCTCACCGAGACGTTCCTGCACAATCCGGAACGCATCGAGGTTGCCCGCGCCTCCTCCGCCAATTCGACGATCCGTCAGGTTCTGGTGAAGACGGCAAAGGACAAGAAGCGCGACAAGCTCGAGCAGATCATCGAAACCGAGAACGTCAAGAACGCCATCATCTTCTGCAATCGCAAGCGCGATGTGGCGAGCCTTGAACGCGCATTGCGCAAGAGCGGTTTTTCCGCAGGCGCCATTCACGGCGATCTTGATCAGTCGGTTCGAACCAAGACGCTGGAAGGATTCCGCAAGGGCGATATCCGCCTGCTTGTTGCGAGCGATGTGGCGGCGCGCGGTCTCGATATTCCCGATGTGAGTCACGTCTTCAATTATGACGTACCGACCCACGCGGAAGACTATGTTCACCGCATCGGCCGCACGGGCCGCGCGGGCAAGAGCGGCACAGCCTATACGCTGATGACGCGCGATGAGGCGAAGTATCTCGCCGCCATCGAAAAGATGCTTGGCTCCCCCATCCCCCAGGATGAGCAGGCGCCGGAGCCGGAAGAAACATCAGACGCTTCTGGCCCCGAGGCCGAGGCCGAGGTCGCGGCTGAAGAAGGCGAACAGAAAGAAGAACGCCGCAGCCGTTCACGGCGCGGTGGCCGCAATCGCACAAAGCCTGCTTCCGCAGAAGCGGCCGAGGCGAGCCCTGCCGAGCAGGAAGAAGCGCCGAAGCAACCTGAGCCTCGCAAGCAGCAGCCGAGGGCTGAAGCGAAGGCTGACAAGAAATCCGACGAAAAACCCCATCGCCGCCAGCATGGCCGTGACCATGATGACGCACCGGTGATCGGTCTTGGCGATCATGTCCCGGCCTTCATTCTTCGTGCCGTGAAGCTGCCGAAGAAGACGGCGAAGGAAGTCGAAGAAGAAGAGATCGAAGAGGTTACGGAAGACGCCTGATATCGGGCGCCCGGCCAGACAAAAAGGCGGCTCTTGCGAGCCGCCTTTCTTTTTTGGAGCCAGCCGCTCCTATTTCTTGATCTGCGCTGCCAGAAGCTTGCGCGTCTTTGCGCCATAGGGCGGGCGGAACATTTCAGCCACCATCTTCGCCTTGGACTGGGTGTAGATCGCCTTGGCGTGGCTGAAGGTGCGGAAGCCGTCGATGCCATGATAGGCACCCATGCCCGAGGGCCCGACACCGCCGAAGGGCAGGTCTTCCATCGACACATGCATGATGACGTCGTTCACCGTCACGCCGCCTGACGTGGTGCGGTCGAGGATCTTGCGCTCTTCCGCGCTGTCCTGACCGAAGTAGTAGAGGCCGAGGGGGCGCGGCTTCGAGTTCACATAGGCGACCGCCTCGTCCACTTCCTTGTAGGTCTTGACCGGCAGAAGCGGACCGAAGATTTCGTCCTGCATAATCTTCATGTCGTCGGTCGGGTTCAGCACCAGCGTCGGCGGAATCTTGTGCGCCTTCTGCTGCGAGAAGTCCTCATTGGCCGGATTGATCTCGACGATCCGCGCACCCTTCGTCCGGGCATCCTCGATATAGGAGTTCAGGCGGTCATAGTGGCGCTGGTTGATGATCGAGGTGTAGTCCGGGTTGTCCTTGATGGTCGGCAGCATTTTCGTCACCGACTTCGTGGCGGCGGTGACAAACGCATCGACCTTGCCTTCGGGCACATAGACATAGTCCGGCGCGAGGCAGATCTGACCGGCATTCAGCACCTTGCCGTTCATGATGCGCCCTGCTGCGTCATCAATATCGGCTGTGTTGGACACGATGACCGGCGACTTGCCGCCCAGTTCCAGCGTCAGCGGAACGAGGTTTTCGGCTGCGGCGCGCATGACGTGATAGGCGATGGAGGTCGCGCCCGTGAAAAGCAGGTGGTCGAAGGGCTGACGGCTGAAAGCCTCACCTACGGCCGGGCCGCCCGTGATGACGGCCACTTCCGTCTCGTCATAGGCCTGACGCAGAAGACGCGCCATCAGCTCCGAGGTGGCAGGCGTGAATTCCGACGGCTTGATCATCGCGCGATTACCCGCCGCAAAGACGCCGGCGAGGGGCGACCAGGTAAGATTGATCGGGAAGTTCCATGGGCTGATGATGCCCACCGTGCCGAGCGGCTGATATTAAACGCGTGCCTTCGCACCCAGCAGGCAGAGCGGAAACTGGACTTTGCGCTTTTCCGGCTTCATCCACTCGCGCAGATGCTTCTTGGCATGCTTGAGCGGGCCTAGCGAAC
>Ga0079224_100013681_pt1 | contig 11307 bp, 7 predicted proteins | sample Stecom2015_FD_80414 | JGI IMG/M metagenome (GOLD analysis project Ga0079224, IMG submission 80414) | Agricultural soil microbial communities from Utah to study Nitrogen management - Steer compost 2015 | ecosystem: Environmental > Terrestrial > Soil > Agricultural land | place: USA: Utah...
CATACTGACACTGAAACAGGTCAAACAATCATCTCTGGTATGGGTGAACTTCACCTTGATATCTTAGTTGACCGTATGAAACGTGAATTTAAAGTAGAAGCTAACGTGGGTGCTCCAATGGTATCTTACCGTGAAACATTCCGTAGCGAAGCTAAAGTTCAAGGTAAATTCTCTCGTCAGTCTGGTGGTCGCGGTCAATACGGTGACGTAACGATCGAGTTCTCTCCAAACGAAGAGGGTAAAGGTTTCGAATTCGAAAACGCTATCGTTGGTGGTGTTGTACCACGTGAATACATCCCTGCAGTAGAAGCGGGTCTACGTGACTCTCTTGACCGCGGTGTAGTTGCTGGTTACCCACTAATCGACATTAAAGCGAAATTAGTATTCGGTTCTTACCATGACGTTGACTCAAGTGAAATGGCGTTCAAAATCGCTGCATCTATGGCACTTAAAGAAGCAGCTAAAAAATGTAACCCAGTTATCTTAGAGCCAATGATGAAAGTAGAAGTTGTAATGCCAGAAGAGTACCTTGGTGATATTATGGGTAACATTACTGCTCGTCGCGGTCGCGTAGAGGGTATGGAAGCTCGTGGTAACTCTCAAGTAGTACGTGCTATGGTTCCACTTTCTGAAATGTTCGGATATGCAACAACTCTACGTTCTGCAACTCAAGGTCGCGGTACATTCTCAATGGTGTTCGATCACTATGAAGAAGTTCCAAAATCAATTGCAGAAGATATCATCAAAAAAAATAAAGGTGAATAATTGAAATTTCACCTTGCATCAAGTATAAATAATTTGTAAGCTATGATTGACTGACTATAGATGGGGCCCGTTTATAGTCGGCATCTTAGAATAAATAATTTCAAAAAAAAATAAAACATATCTCTGAGGAGGCATTTTCAAATGGCTAAAGAAAAATTTGACCGTTCAAAAACGCATGCTAACGTTGGTACAATCGGACACGTTGACCATGGTAAAACAACTTTAACTGCTGCTATCGCAACAGTTCTTTCTAAAAAAATGGGTGGTTCAGCTAAATCTTACGCTGACATCGACAACGCTCCAGAAGAAAAAGAGCGCGGTATCACAATCAATACTTCTCACGTTGAGTACGAAACTGAAACTCGTCACTATGCACACGTAGATTGCCCAGGTCACGCTGACTATGTTAAAAACATGATCACTGGTGCTGCACAAATGGACGGCGGTATCTTAGTAGTATCTGCTGCTGATGGCCCAATGCCACAAACTCGTGAGCACATCTTACTTTCTAAACAAGTAGGTGTTCCTTACTTAGTAGTATTCATGAACAAATGTGATATGGTTGACGACGAAGAATTATTAGAGTTAGTAGAAATGGAAATCCGTGACTTACTATCTGAATATGACTTCCCAGGCGACGATGTTCCAGTAATCAAAGGTTCTGCATTAAAAGCTTTAGAAGGCGAAGCAGAATGGGAAGAAAAAATCGTTGAATTAATGGACGCTGTAGATTCTTACATCCCAACTCCAGAACGTCAAACTGACAAACCATTCATGATGCCAGTAGAGGACGTATTCTCTATCACTGGTCGTGGTACAGTAGCAACTGGCCGTGTTGAACGTGGTCAAGTTAAAGTTGGTGACGTTGTAGAAGTTATCGGTATCGAAGAAGAAGCTAAAACTACAACTGTAACTGGTGTAGAAATGTTCCGTAAATTATTAGATTACGCTGAAGCTGGTGACAACATCGGTGCTTTATTACGTGGTATTGCTCGTGAAGATATCCAACGTGGTCAAGTATTAGCTAAACCAGGTTCAATCACTCCACACACTAACTTCAAAGCTGAAGTTTATGTATTATCAAAAGAAGAGGGTGGACGTCACACTCCATTCTTCTCTAACTACCGTCCTCAGTTCTACTTCCGTACAACTGACGTAACTGGTATCTGCATGTTACCAGAAGGCGTAGAAATGGTTATGCCTGGCGACAACATCGAAATGACTGTTGAATTAATCGCTCCAATCGCTTTAGAAGAAGGTACTAAATTCTCTATCCGTGAGGGTGGCCGTACTGTAGGCGCTGGCGTAGTAGCATCTATCCAAAAATAATTTTAGCTTATCGCTAATTTTTAAAAAACACTTTGCAGGGACGCTTGCAAAGTGTTTTTTTTTTTGCGCTTTATAACGTAAAAGCATAATGTTTATTCAATATATGTATTTCATTTATACACCATGACTCTTGTATAATGAAACGTAAGAACAGGGGATTCTAATTAGTTATTAGAAATGTTCATTTAAAAGGGGGATTTAAAAGTGACAAATTACGTGCAAGTGGGGAACTTACAAGTAGCAGAAGTATTATTTCAGTTTATTAATGAACAAGTATTACCGGGTAGCGGAGTAGAGCAAACCGCTTTTTGGGATGGCTTCGATCAGCTGGTTCATGAGCTGGCACCAGAAAATATGGCATTGCTTGCTGAGCGGGATAAAATGCAAACACAAATTAATGAATGGCATAAAGGAAATAAGGGGAATTTCCAATTTGCTGACTATAAAGCATTTTTAGAAGAAATCGGTTATATAGAACCGAAAGTAGAAGATTACCAAGTGGAAACAGAAAATGTGGATACAGAAATTGCTTACCAGGCAGGTCCGCAATTAGTTGTACCTGTAAGCAATGCACGTTATGCGATTAATGCGGCAAATGCACGTTGGGGAAGTTTCTATGATGCACTTTATGGTACAGATGCTATTAGTGCCGAAGACGGTGCCGAAGCAGGCAAAGGTTATAATCCGATTCGTGGTAACAAGGTTATCGCGTATGCGAAGAAACTTTTAGACCAAGCTGTGCCTTTATCAGCAGCTTCACATAAAGAAGCAACAGCTTATAAAATTACAGAGAGCAAATTAGCAGTAACACTTACAAATGGTGAAACAACGACACTGACGGAACCTGAAAAGTTAGTGGGCTATCAAGGTACAGCAGAACAGCCGACTGCGATTTTACTGAAAAATAATGATTTACACATTGAAATTCAAATTGACCGCAATCATCCAATTGGAAAAGAGGATACAGCTGGTGTTAAAGATATTTATTTAGAGTCAGCAATTACAACAATTATGGACTGCGAGGACTCGGTAGCGGCAGTAGATGCGGAAGATAAAGTAGAAGTATATGCCAACTGGTTAGGGTTAATGAAAGGCGACTTGTCTGCAACATTTGAAAAAGGCTCGAAAACGGTAACACGTACATTAAATCCGGACCGTGTATATACGGGAGTTAATGGTGACACGGTAACATTAAACGGCCGTTCGTTAATGTTTATCCGCAATGTAGGTCACTTGATGACAAATCCGGCTATCTTAGATAAAGATGGCAGCGAAGTGCCTGAAGGAATAATGGATGGCGTCGTAACGAGTTTAATAGCAAAGCATGAAGTAATTGGTAATGGCCAATATAAAAACTCGCAAAAAGGTTCGATTTATATTGTAAAACCAAAAATGCACGGTTCAAAGGAAGTAGCGTTTGCAAATAAACTATTTGAGCGTGTAGAAGATTTAATCGGGTTGGAACGTTTCAAGTTAAAGATCGGTGTTATGGATGAAGAGCGCCGTACTTCACTTAACTTAAAAGCATGTATTCGCGAAGTTAAAAACCGTATCGTATTTATTAACACAGGATTCCTGGATCGTACAGGTGATGAAATCCATACATCGATGGAAGCCGGTCCAATGATTCGCAAAGGCGAAATGAAAGCATCAACATGGCTAACTTCTTACGAAAAGTCCAATGTCGTTGTCGGATTAAATGCGGGCTTGCAAGGACGTGCACAAATTGGTAAAGGTATGTGGGCAATGCCGGACTTGATGGCGGATATGATTGAACAAAAAATCAATCATCCGAAAGCAGGTGCAAATACTGCCTGGGTACCTTCGCCGACATCAGCAACTTTACATGCCACTCATTATCATGAAGTAAATGTAAAAGAGGTTCAAAAAGGTATTGCGGCATCGGAAGATTTACAGGATGCGATTTTGGAAATCCCGGTTGCAGCAAATACAGACTGGTCACAAGAAGAAATTCAAAATGAGCTTGATAATAATGTACAAGGAATTCTAGGCTATGTTGTTCGTTGGGTGGAGCATGGTGTGGGCTGTTCAAAAGTGCCGGACATTAATGATATCGGCTTAATGGAAGACCGTGCTACACTGCGTATTTCAAGTCAGCATGTGGCAAACTGGCTGCATCACGGTATTTGTACGAAAGAGCAGATAGAAGAATCGTTAAACCGCATGGCAAAAGTGGTAGATGAGCAAAACGCCTATGATCCGGAATATTCGCCAATGTCAGCAAACTATGAGGACTCTGTAGCTTTCCAAGCGGCAAGCGAATTAATATTTAAAGGTTATGATCAGCCAAATGGCTACACAGAGCCAATTTTACACAAAAAGCGTATTGAAGCAAAAGCAAAGCAAAAAGTAAACGCATAAGTCTTTCTAACGGACTACTATTTCTTTTGAAATAGTAGTCTTTTTTTAGAACGAATTCGGGGATAGAAAATTTCCCAAGCAATAAAGGTTTCCTTACATAGAACAACAATCAGATTGACCGTATTATGTATGAAAAAAAACAGATTAAAAAGTTGCCTAGAGATACTGAAATTTTCTAGGCAAACTTTTTATTGGGAAACAAATTCCCTGGCAAGTTTAATAAATTCCCGTACAGCAAAGGGCAAGTATTTATTTTTTTTCCACGTCACCCCCAGTTCAAGATAGATTGCTTCTTCCTGAAAAGGAATGCATTTAATCGAACTGTATGGAATTTTTTCGGCAAGCTTTTCCGGAAGCAGCGCAATCCCCAGCTTTGCCTGAACCATTTCGATAAATAAATCTTTCTGAGTCGTTTCACAGGCAATTGCAGGGAAGAATCCGTGTTTGGAACACTCTTCGATAATGCGGTCATATAAAATAAAATCTTTCCGGTAAATAATAAATGTCTCGTTCGCTAACTCACTTAGCTGTATCGATTCTTTTGCTGCCAAAGGATGACTCTCATGGACGATTAACATTAAAGGGTCTTTTAAAAAACAGATTGTTTCCAAAGATTCATTCGTGGAAGTCACACTGCACACTAACCCGACATCCAGTTCACCAGCTTCAATTTCCTGACGTATACGCTTTGTTCCGACTTCCGTTAATAAAATTTCGATATATGGATTAAGCTCTTTATAATAGCTGATCAACTTTGAAAAAAACTCGGCGCCTACGATTGGTGGAATGCCAATACGGATTTGACCTTTCTTTAATTCCATCAGATCCGTCAATTCCGAACGCAAGTTTTGAAATGATTCGAGTACTTGCATCGAATTCACAAGAACGGCCTGACCGGCATCCGTCAGTTCAAGCTGTTTGGATGAACGGTAAAATAACGGTACACCCAGCTCTGACTCGAAATTTTGAATAGCTTTACTAATGGATGGCTGTGATACGTGCAAAGTTGCAGCTGCCTTCGTAAAACTTAAATGCTTTGCTACTTCAACAAAGTATTCGATTTGGCGCAGATCCATTTTCTTTCCCCACCTCTTCACCTATAATTCCTGTAATTGAATTGATTATAGCAAAGTTTGTAACGGTTGGACTGTTAGTTTTTTGTATAATGGAAGTATATAGAAGGAGTGGTGTTCTTTGAAGGTATTATTAATAGAAGATGATGTCTCCATTTTCGAACTGATAGGCGAGCGATTAGCACAGTGGAATATACAAGTAATTGGACCGAAAGACTTTCAACATATAATGGTGACGTTTAAAGAAGAAGAGCCTCAGCTCGTTATTATTGATATTCAGCTGCCTGCATTTGACGGTTTCCATTGGTGTCGTGAAATAAGAGCAGTTTCGAATGTCCCTATTTTATTTCTCTCTTCACGTGACCACCCGATGGATATGATCATGGCGATGCAAATGGGTGCGGATGACTTTGTGCAGAAACCTTTCCATACAGAAGTATTGGTTGCAAAAGTACAAGCATTGCTCCGACGTGCTTATAATTATCAGGAAGCGCAGCAAAGTGATACTGAAAAATGGAATGGGGCAGAGATTCATTATGACCGCGCGATAGTTCACTATAAAGCCAAACAGGTAGAACTAACAAAAAATGAGCTGTTTATTTTAAAGGTGTTGGTCAAGTCGAAAGGACAAATCGTTTCCCGGGATGAACTGATGCGTAAATTATGGGACGACGAGCGTTTCGTAAACGACAATACATTAACGGTCAACGTAAACCGCTTACGCCAGCGTTTAGAGGATATTGGGCTTATCAATGTCATCATAACAAAAAAAGGCCTTGGCTATTTGGCGGTGGATGCATGATCCGCTTGTTTATAAGACAGTATATATCCGCCATCATATTTGTTATCCTACTTCAGCTGCTAATGAGTTTAATAATATTTCTCGATACAGGGTTTCACGAAGTTTCCCTGCTTTATTTAAACATTATCTGGTTTACGCTCGTAGTCGGTTATTTCAGTTTACGCTACGTGAAGGACAGAAAATTGATGAAGCCGTATGCGAAGTTTAGTGGAAATTACTATGATGCTATACATGAAGATTATAAAGAGCAGCTGGCCGATAAAAATGCAAAAATACAGGAACAGAAGCTGATTGTGCTAGAACGACAGGATGAGCTTTTGGCATGGGTGCATGAAATGAAATCTCCATTAACTGCAATGCAGCTGTTAGTGGAAAAAGTAGAGAGGAGCGAAGTGAAGGAACGCATTGAAAATGAATGGCTGCGTCTTTATTTATTATTAGACCAGCAGCTTCATGCAACACGTCTTATGACAATTGAACTTGATAATCGAATTGAAAAAGTAAAGGTGAAGGATATTCTTATTCAGGAAATTAAGGCACTGCGCAGCTGGTGCTTTGAAAAGAAAATCGCCATTGATGTGGAAGCGGACGATCTGACTGTACAATCAGACGCAAAGTGGCTAGGTTTTATCGTACGGCAAATATTATCAAATGCGGTAAAGTACAGTGATGTAGGGGGAGAAATCCGAATATCCTCTCAAATTGTTAATGAGCAGGCAGTTCTCATCATTCAAGACGACGGGATTGGTATAAAGCGTGAAGATTTGCCGCGCGTATTCCGCAAATCCTACACGGGAACAATTGGTCGTGAAACGAGTTCTGCAACAGGGATGGGGCTGTACCTGGCTAAACACGCGGCACAATCATTGCATATAATTTTGGAAATCGAATCAACAGAAGGGGTAGGCACTTCTGTAAAAATTACTTTCCCGAAAATGAATGATTATCAAAAAACGCTTGGAATGTGACGAACTTGTCACTTACCACGCGTTTTTGTCATGTAAATCAAACGATTCCCACTAACCGAACATGTAAAATGAAAATAACAAGAAAGGATGGGAAACAATGAGCATTTTAATCGCACGTAAAGTTCGAAAAACATATGGTAAGCGCTCGCTTGCACAGGAAGTATTAAAAGGCATTGATCTGGAAGTGGAAAAGGGTGAATTTGTCGGTATAATGGGCGCTTCAGGTTCCGGAAAAACAACATTATTAAATGTACTTTGCTCCATAGACCGAGTGACAGACGGATTTGTCGAAATTAATGGGCAAAAGCTCCAGGGGATGAAGGAGCGCACATTAGCGAAGTTTAGACGTGATGAGCTCGGCTTCATCTTCCAGGACTATAATTTACTGGACACATTAACGGTTAAGGAAAATATTCTATTGCCGTTATCGCTCAGTTCGATTCCAAAGGCAGCGGCAGAGCAACGTTTACAGGAGCTCGTAACAATTTTAGGGATCACAGATATCTTAACAAAATATCCGAACGAAATTTCCGGTGGTCAAAAGCAGCGTACATCTGCAGCAAGAGCCCTAATATCGAATCCATCGCTTGTATTTGCAGATGAGCCGACAGGGGCACTTGATTCAAAAGCGGCTACTGCACTGCTTGATAATTTAGCGAAAATTAATAAAGCAAAAAATGCCACGATTATGATGGTAACACATGATGCTGTAGCAGCCAGTTTCTGTTCTCGTGTACTGTTTTTAAAAGACGGCCAAATTTATACGGAATTATATAAGGGCGATAAGTCACGCAATGAATTTTTTCAGCAAATATTAAATACGCAAAGTGTTCTAGGCGGTGAGCAGAGTGAAGCTTAGTCAGCTTGTATTTAAAAGCATGCTAAAAAATATGCGTCACTATTACTTATACTTTTTTGCACTCATTTTCAGTGTGACGCTGTTTTTCTCATTTGTGACATTGCAGTACAATGAATCGGTAATTGAAGCGACAAAAGCAAGTGGCACGGCAGCTTCGGGATTTGAAGCGGCATCGTATATGCTGTATTTTATTGTCCTGTTCTTTGTGCTGTATGCCAATCACTTGTTTATTAAACGCCGCAGCAAGGAAATTGGATTGTATCAATTAGTAGGTATGACAAAAGGGCTTGTGACACGCCTGATCGCCTTTGAAAATATCCTATTATTTATTGGTGCGGTAAGTATCGGAATTATATTAGGTTTTTTAAGTTCGCGTTTGTTTGCAATGATTTTACTGAAACTACTAAAATTTGAAGCAGTTGTAGCACTGAGCATCAGTAAAGTAGCAGTTGTGAACACATTAAGTGTATTTGGTATCTTGCTCGCAATTCTTTTAGTGCAAATGGCATTTATGGTACACAGAACAACATTACTCTCGCTATTTAACGCTTCCAAGCAGGCGGACGAGCGTGTGAAACGCTTTAGTGTTTTCCCGATGATAATGGGAGCGATTGGGTTGGCACTGATTGTTTACGGCTACTATAAAAGTACGGTGTTATTTTCAGGGCAAACAAAAAACCTGTTTTTAAGTATGATGATTATTTTAGCAACGACAATTGGCGGGACTTACTTTGTTTTCCGCTATTCGATTGCTTTCATATTAAACCTGTTCCGTCTGAGAAAGAAAGGGCATCTAAATCTGACCGATGTTCTGGCGCTGACACCAATTATGCACCGAATGAAGGGCAATGCTAAATCATTGACGCTCATTACAGTCATAACAGCGGTATCGCTTGCAATTACGACACTATCCTATATTAGTTACTATTCAGCAGGCAGTACAGCAGAAAATTCGGTACCAGCAGACTATATTATGGTAGATGGACGGGGAGAATCGTTCATTGAAGCGCTGGAGCAGGAAGGAATTACATTTAAGGAAGATAAGTTCAGGTTAACGAGCGCACAATTTGATATGACGGAAACTTTTTCTGGTGAAATAGTAGATTTACTTCAGGGTAAGACATTAGCGGACGCCCTAATAATTCCGCTTTCGGACTACCATCAGCTCGATCCGGATTTACAACTTTCAAAAGGAGAGGCGATTATTGCGGGCTATAATGGCTTCCAGGCAAATATATTGCCGATAGAAGCACCACACGACTTTACATTGCTGCATCAGGAGCACCAGTTTCCGCTAAAAGTTAAGGATGTGAACGATACATCGATTATAGCATGGCATATTACAGGAGGCGGCTTTGTATTTATCGTTGAAGATACTCTGTTTGACCAACTACAGCAATTAAATGAAGAATATGCAATCGGTTATACTGTACATGAACAAACATCAATTAATTTATTGGATGCAGATGATGAAACATATAGGCTTACAGAAAAGCTTTATAAACAATTAGGAGCAAATATAATTTCTGATGCTGAAGGAGTCAGTGAATTGAATAAAATCAGTTCACTACGATCAGAGGTAGAGTCTAATTTAAATCTATATGGCACGACAATCTTCACAACGGCATTTCTAGGTTTAGCTTTTTTACTGGCAACGGGCAGCATTTTATACTTTAAGCAAATGTCTGAAGCAGATGAAGAGATGGAATCCTATAAGGTTCTTCGCAAAATCGGCTTTACACAGGATGAATTAACGCGCGGTATAATGATGAAACAGTTATTTAACTTTGGTGTACCTTTACTGATTGGATTATTGCACAGCTACTTTGCAGTGAAATCCGGCTGGTTTTTATTCGGTACAGAAATGACAACGCCCCTACTTGTAACAATGGCATTATATATCGTTATGTATATCATATTTGCTGCATTAACAATCAATTATTACAGAAAAATAATAAAACAGGCTTTATAATACTTTAAACCGTCAATTTTCTCTTATTTGACGGTTTTATTTTATCTAAATCCGTTGACTCATGTTCAATTTTCTTGTAACTTTAACACATTAGTAATTTAGCAGACGAAAGTGAAGTGTACAACATGAATGCTGTTTTAATAGCGGTAGGGGTTATGCTTATTTTGAGCCTACTGCGTATAAATGTCGTTTTATCCCTTACGATAGGGGCAATTATTGGCGGCCTTGCCGGAGGATTAAATATAACAGAGACGATCAAGGCCTTTGTAGACGGTCTTGGCGGAGGAGCAACAATTGCGCTAAGCTATGCACTGCTTGGTGGATTTGCACTCGCAATATCTCGTACTGGTATACCTGAAGTATTAGTAAAAGCAATTTTAAAAATTGTACAGCGTGAAGGCGACTCTCAAAAGAAAGGTGCTGCCAAAGCATTAATCTTCTTAGTATTGCTGGCAATGGCGATCATGTCGCAAAACTTGATTCCGGTGCATATCGCATTTATTCCATTAATCGTACCGCCGATGATCAAAATTATGAACATGCTGCAAATTGACCGCCGTTTAATCGCATGTATTTTAACGTTCGGTTTAGTTATGCCCTATATGTTCATACCTGCGGGATTCGGTTTAATCTATCAAGGAATTATTGTCGATCAGATGGCTATAGCAGGGCTTGACGTTGCTTTGAGCGATGTTCCTAAGGCAGTGGTTATTGTTGCGCTAGGAATGGCTGTAGGGCTTGCAGGAGCATTTGTTGCCTACCGTAAACCAAGACAGTATGAAAACATCGAACTGGAAACATCTAATGATTTAAATAAAGAAGTAAATATATTGCACATTATTTTTGCGGCAGTTGCATTAATTACTTCTATAGTAGTACAAGTAATGACAGATTCAATGATTGTCGGATCGATTGCCGGTATTATCATTTTATATATTACTGGTGCACTAAAAGTAAAAGAAGCAGATAAGGTTTTATCAGATGGAATGCGTATGATGGCATTTGTCGGGTTTGTAATGATTTCAGCAAACGGATTTTCAGCTGTCATCAATGCTACAGGTGATGTTGAAACACTAGTATCCGGTGCAATGGACATTTTCAACGGGAATGTAAGTATAGCTGTTTTAGTTATGTTAATTGTCGGTTTGATTGTCACA
>Ga0079224_100013682_pt1 | contig 11307 bp, 10 predicted proteins | sample Stecom2015_FD_80414 | JGI IMG/M metagenome (GOLD analysis project Ga0079224, IMG submission 80414) | Agricultural soil microbial communities from Utah to study Nitrogen management - Steer compost 2015 | ecosystem: Environmental > Terrestrial > Soil > Agricultural land | place: USA: Utah...
AGAAATCATTGAAGACCACGTCGTGGAAAGCACGACTATTAAAGATACAGTTGAGACTGTCCACCAACGCACTAAGGTAGATGGCGTCGTGGCCGTGGTTGGCGATTATGTAATTCTGGATTCTGACCTCGACAAAGAGTTCTTACAGTTGGAAGCCGGCGGTGTGTCCCAAACGAATATGCCAACGCGTTGCCAATTATTCGGAAAATTGTTGGAGGATAAGCTATATGCGCATTCCGCCATTCAGGATAGTATCACTGTAAACGAACTGGAGATCCGCTCTAACATAGACCAGCAGATTGATTACCTTGTGGAACAGATCGGTTCTATGGAGGCATTGTTGAAGTTCTATAATAAAGATTCAGAACAAGCCTTGAGAGAGGACATGTTTGAAATCAATAAAAATGGGGAGTTGGCGAACAATATGAAACGCAAAATAGTGGAAAATATTGAGGTTACGCCAGAAGAGGTGAGAGAATATTTCAACAGCATTCCTAAAGATGAACGACCGATTTTTGGTACTGAATTAAAGGTCGCCCAGATTGTGATAATCCCAAAAATAACCGAAGTTGAAAAACAGAAGGCCATCAATAGGTTAAAGGAATTCAAGGCTGATATTATTGAAAATGGCGCCAGTTTTACCACCAAAGCTACGTTCTACTCAGATGATATGGGCTCACGAAGAACAGGAGGCAAGTTGCCCCCAATGAATCGTAATCGCCCTCAAATGGTGAAAGAATTTAGGGATGTGGCTTTTTCTCTTGAGGAAGGTGAGATTTCCGACCCGTTTGAAACAGACTTTGGGTATCATATTGTGTATTTGGAAAAAATCAGAGGACAAGAGTACGATGTCCGACACATTTTACTTCGTCCAGAAGTTACTCAGGAAGCAATTCGGGAAGCTAAAGAGAAAATAGACACCATCAGGGCGAGGATTGTTCGAGGTGAAATAAAGTTTACCGATGCCGCACGCGAACTGAGTGATGAAAAGGAAACCAAACAAGACGGTGGACAATTGATCAATCCCCAAACCCAGGATTACAATTTTGAATTGACTAAAATGGATCCAGAATTGTATTCACAGATCCAGAACCTGAAAGACAACGAAGTGAGCTTAGTACTTCAGGATGAGGATAGGATCAATAGAATCAAATTTAAAATTCTTATGGTTACGGATCGGATTGATGAACATGAAGCCGATTTCTCAAGGGATTACTTAAAGATCAAAAACTTGGCTGTGCAAGAAAAACAATATAATGAGATTGCAAGATGGCAAGATGAAAAAATTATGGACACCTATATCAACATAAATGATGAGTACCGAGATTGTGAGTTCAATGGAAATTGGTTAAAAAAAGATAATTAAAATGTCGGACGTAGCAGCTGTAGAGCAGTTTGTAAAGAAATATAGTGCCTTAAAAAATGAAATTGCCAAGATTATTGTTGGTCAGGATGAAGTGGTCAACCAAATTTTGATTTCGATATTTTCAGGAGGTCATGCCCTTTTGATAGGGGTTCCAGGATTGGCAAAAACCTTAATGGTCAATACCATTGCACAAGCTTTGGGGCTTGATTTTAAACGTATCCAATTTACACCCGATTTAATGCCAAGTGACATTCTGGGAAGTGAAATCTTGGATGAAACCAGGAATTTTAAATTTATAAAGGGACCCATTTTTGCCAATATCATTTTGGCTGATGAAATCAATAGGACACCTCCAAAAACACAAGCGGCGCTTTTGGAAGCCATGCAAGAACGCGCCGTCACGGTTGCAGGCCATCATTACAATCTTAGTTTGCCCTATTTTGTATTGGCTACCCAAAACCCAATAGAGCAGGAGGGGACTTATCCTTTGCCAGAAGCGCAACTGGATCGTTTTATGTTTGCCATCAATTTAGAATATCCTTCATTTGCCGAGGAAGTACAGGTGGTAAAATCTACCACTACGGATGTTCAAACAACGGTGAATCCTTTATTTTCGGCTCAAGAGATTATCGATTTCCAAAAGTTGATACGCCGTATTCCCGTGGCGGACAATGTTATCGAATATGCCGTAACCATGGTCGGAAAAACCAGACCAAGTGGTGCTACGGCTTCCGAATTGGTTAAGGAATTCGTGGATTGGGGCGCAGGGCCAAGAGCCTCGCAAAATTTGATTCTTGCTGCCAAAACACATGCGGCAATCAATGGTAAATTCTCACCTGATATCGAAAATGTACAAGCAGTTGCCAATGGTATTCTTCGGCATAGGATCATTAAAAACTACAAAGCAGAAGCAGAAGGAATTTCTGATGGGCAGATTATAAAGAGCCTTTTCTAATACGTTATTTATCTTTTCTCAATTAATCGATCATCGATATACATTTGAATATTTGAGATATTTTGGTGTCATATCAGTGCGATTACGATAAAATAAGCTTTTTTAAGCGATATTTCATTATTATGGTCTATCTTTTTTAATCAACCAATGTCGGATTATTGTATCAAACCCCATAATTCAGAATCATTTCAAATAAGAAAAATTATTAAATTAATATATTTCATAATTAAAATCTGATAATTGCATAATTTTATTTTAAAAACTTCGGGCATTTATTGATAAATGTTTATGAAATAATGCATTTTGTTACATATTTTTAAATGTCTTATAGATTTCGTAATTTTGCTATCCTGAGACATCAGACATACATCAAAAAAAAAAATAAGAACTTAAAAATACATTCTATGGCATTTGATATTGAAATGATAAAGAAAGTTTACAAAACTATGCCTGAGCGTGTGGACAAAGCGCGCGAAATAGTTGGCAAACCTTTGACTTTATCCGAAAAGATTTTATACGCTCATCTTTGGGATGGAAATCCAACCACGGCCTTCAGAAGAGGAAAGGACTATGTGGATTTTGCGCCAGACCGTATTGCATGTCAGGATGCAACTGCCCAAATGGCTTTATTGCAATTCATGCAAGCAGGGAAATCCAAGGTCGCCGTACCGACCACAGTACATTGCGATCACTTGATTCAAGCAAAGCAAGGTGCGGTGGCCGATTTGAAGCGTGCCAATGAGACCAGTAATGAGGTTTTTGAATTTTTAGCTTCTGTATCCAATAAGTACGGAATCGGATTTTGGAAACCGGGTGCTGGAATTATACACCAAGTAGTTTTGGAGAATTATGCATTCCCTGGAGGAATGATGATCGGGACCGATTCACATACGGTAAATGCAGGAGGATTGGGCATGGTTGCCATAGGAGTGGGAGGTGCGGATGCGGTAGATGTAATGGCCGGCATGGCTTGGGAACTGAAATTTCCAAAATTGATAGGCGTTAAGTTGACAGGAAACCTTAATGGCTGGACGGCCTCAAAGGATGTCATTTTGAAAGTTGCAGGAATTTTGACCGTTAAAGGTGGTACAGGCGCCATTGTTGAATATTTTGGTCCTGGAGCAAAAAATTTGTCATGTACTGGTAAAGGAACCATTTGTAATATGGGTGCCGAAATCGGTGCAACCACTTCTACATTTGGCTATGATGATTCTATGGAGCGCTTTTTAAGAGCGACGGACAGAGCAGAAATTGCCGATGAGGCCAATAAAATCCGTGAGTATTTGACAGGAGATCCTGAAGTGTATGAAAATCCAGAACAGTATTTTGATGAATTGATAGAAATTGATTTAGACACGTTACGCCCGCATTTAAATGGTCCATTCACTCCAGATCTGGCTACACCCGTGGGAGAACTTGGGGTCCTTGCAAGAGAAAAAGGATGGCCAATAAAAGTGGATTGGGGATTGATTGGGTCTTGTACCAATTCATCCTATGAAGATTTGACTCGTGCCGCTTCCATTGCAAAACAGGCTGTGGATAAAAAAATAAAAGCAAAATCTGATTTTGGTATCAATCCAGGATCGGAACAAATACGATACACTGCAGAACGAGACGGTATTTTGAAGGTGTTTGAAGATTTAAACGCCACCATCTTCACAAACGCCTGTGGACCATGCATTGGACAATGGGACAGAAGTGATTTAAAAGGTGATGAGAAAAACACAATCGTCCATTCTTTTAACAGAAACTTCTCAAAACGAGCAGATGGCAATCCAAATACACACGCATTTGTAGGTTCTCCAGAAATGGTCGCTGCCATTGCGATCTCTGGACGTTTGGATTTTGACCCGATGAATGATTATTTGATAAATGAAGATGGCGAACAAATAAAACTGGACGAACCAAGAGGGATTGAATTGCCGCCACAAGGATTCGATGTAGCTGATGCAGGATATGTTGAGCCAGTTACAGATGGAAGCAAGGTTCAGGTGTATGTGGACCCCACTTCTGAGCGTTTACAGTTGTTGGATCCATTTGCTCCAATAGGAAATACACTAAGAGGAGCACAATTATTGATCAAGGCCTTTGGAAAATGTACTACCGACCATATCTCCATGGCTGGGCCGTGGCTACGTTTTAGAGGACATTTGGATAACATTTCCAATAATATGTTAATCGGTGCCGTGAATGCTTTCAATAAGAAAACCAATTTTGTAAAAAACCAATTGACAGGAGATTATGAAGGTGTGCCAGATGTAGCGAGAGCGTACAAGGCAAAAGGAATTTACTCAATTGTGGTTGGTGACCATAACTATGGAGAAGGATCTTCTCGTGAACATGCTGCAATGGAGCCACGTCATTTAGGTGTGGCGGCAGTTTTGGTGAAGTCTTTCGCGCGTATCCATGAAACGAACCTTAAAAAACAGGGAATGTTAGGATTGACTTTTGCTAACGAAAGTGATTACGATTTGGTTCAGGAAGATGATACCATAAATTTCTTGGATTTGGATCAATTTGCACCCGACAAACCATTGACACTCGAATTTGTCCATAATGATGGGTCCAGGGATGTTATTAAAGCAAACCATACATACAATTTGTCACAGATTTTGTGGTTTAAGGAAGGTTCAGCATTGAATTTGATTAAAAAAGAAAATGCCGCTTAACAAAACCGGTTTTTAATTTGAAAACTTCTGATTTGCCTTAAGTCAGAAGTTTTTTGTTTTATCATATTTATGAAAATCACCAAGTCCCAGCGTAACAACACGATACTTTTGGTTATCATTCTCGTTATGATTGTCCCACAGACGCGCCAGCCTTTGCAAATATTACTTCATAAAGGATTGGCTTTATTCAGCCCATCGATTGTGGAGAAAGATAAGCAAATCAAACTGACCGATTATAATTGGCGATTAATGGATGAAAACGGAACCCCATTCGATTTCAATGATGCCAAAGGTAAAGTGGTGATTGTTAATTTTTGGGCCACGTGGTGTCCGCCTTGTATCGCCGAAATGCCGAGTTTGGAAAAATTATATCACGACTATAAAAAGGAGGTTGTTTTTCTATTGGTTTCAAACGAAAGTCCTGAAGTGATTTCAAGTTTCAAAGAAAAGAACACGTATGATATTTTGGTTTATTCTTCACTAAATTCCTCTCCTAAATTTTTTGATATGTCCTCAATTCCGCGTACTTATGTCATAGATAGATTTGGGAATATCGTAATTGATAAATCAGGGGCTGCTGACTGGAACAGTAGGAAGGTGAGGGATTTGCTTACTTCTCTTTTGAAAACTTCCGATGAAAATATTTTGTGAGTGCCAACACCGTCAATATCATCGTAAAGGCATAAACGGCATCCTCAACAGGAATCGTTCCCATTCTAATTCCAAGATTTTCATCATTGTTGTACCATACCACTTCGTTCTCAATAAAACTTCCTGTTAAGATTCCATTGACAATGAAAAATGGTATTAGCATCACTAAGAATGTTAAGTAATACCGGCACAAAATCCCAAAGTCAAAATACATGATCGTCAGCAACACTATGATGGCGTATAGAAAATTGATCAGCGTGTACCATTTATCATAAAAAAGAAAACATAACAGAAATAAAATTGCAATAAAAACATGTGTGATAATGGTTGTGTTTTTTTGGGATAGCAACATTCTCGGAAAAAAGTATATCAATGAAAAATGTGTGAAAACACAGGCAAACGGGATACAGATAAAAAAAAGCCATTCTTCTAACGGGAGTGCACTTAGTCTAAGGCCTGAAAAATAGGTGTCGTTAAATCCCCAGATACCGTTTTTGGTAAAAATAATGTCCCAAGGGATAAAGACAAGCATCATCAATGCTATGGATATGAACAAGGCAGGCCAATAACGATAAAATTTTAGCCTAGGATGAAAACTAAAAACCAGAGGTAACGAAAGTGATGCAATATCAAGCATAAGATATAAATATGTCATATCACTTTTTTGTAAAACGTTAAAGCATTGGAATAATAAAAGACAATTTCAAATATCCTACTTATTTCTTAAAATACTTAAAAGGAACGATTAACATACCGAAACATTCGCCATCTTTCTTTCCTAAATGCTTATGATGCATCTTGTGCGCGCGCCGTACACCTTTAGCGTACCAATGGTTTGCATTCCTGAATATTTTAAACCGTTGATGTATAAAAATGTCATGGACCGTAAAGTATGCCGCACCATATGTCATGATTCCCAAAGCAATGGGTAAGCAGTACCAAATATTGTTGTTGTTCCATAAATAAAAACAGACCATGCTCACAACTGCATAAAACAGAAAAAAAACATCGTTGCGTTCAAACCAGCTTTTATGGTCTTTTTTATGATGGTCTTTATGAAGGTTCCATAAAAATCCATGCATCACGTATTTATGCGTAAACCACGCCATAAACTCCATAAAGAAGAATGTTCCTAGAAGAATCAATATCCAAAGAAGGATTTGCATAGTTATAGTTATATTAAATTGAGTTGGTATTTCACGTAACTGCGTGTCAACAACTCTATTTTTTTATAATTTGGAACTCGTATCCGGGACGATTTGATGTCCAGAGCAGGTGTTTTTTTTAATTTTTTAAGCAATTGGCGATAATAACGATATGCCATGAACACACCAAATTTGGCTTCAATAGGAAGCTCTTTAATGCCTTTTAGGCCTTTTGCAAAATCAGCCTCAATATCATCAATAATTTTTTTCTTTGAGATTTCGTCCAGTTTATCCAAATCGGTATTGGGAAAATAGCAACGGTTTAAATCTTCATAATCGGATTTAAGGTCTCTTAAAAAGTTTACTTTTTGAAAGGCCGAACCCAAACTCATGGCCGATTCTTTCAATTTTTCATATCTTGTCACATCGCCTTTTACAAAAACCTTAAGACACATTAAACCCACCACATCGGCAGAACCATATATATACTGATGATATTCCTCATCGGTTAAATAGGTGTTTTTATGTAAGTCCGTTTGCATGCTTTTCATGAAAGAATTCACCAAATGTTTATCGATGTCATATTTATGAAAAGTTTCTTGAAATGAGTTCAAAATGGGATTTAAGCTAATTTTATATTTCAAAGCCAATTCCAAATCGGTCTTAAAATGATTTAAAAGAAATTCTTGGTCATAGGCATTGAACGTATCCACTAGTTCATCAGCAAACCGGACAAACCCGTAAATGTTATGGATATCCTGTTGGATGGAACCCGCTAGCATTCTTGTTGCCAATGAAAACGACGTGCTGTAAGATTTGGTGACAGCCTTACTGCATTGATGGGAAACCGAATCGAATAATGATTTCATATAGCTAATAGTTGTGATGTTTTTTAATTAATTCCGCCGCCAGTTTGCCAGAAATCAATGCTGGTGGAACTCCTGGCCCCGGGACCGTCAATTGGCCCGTAAAATAAAGATTGTCCACTTTTTTACTTTTCAATTTGGGTCTTAAAAATGCTGTCTGCATTAATGTATTTGCCATGCCATAAGCGTTTCCTTGATATGAATTATAATCTTCAATAAAATCGTTTACACAAAATGATTCCTTAAATATAATATTATTTTGTACGGTTTGTGATGTCAAATTCTCAAAACGTGCGATGATTTTATCAAAATATATTGCCCTTAACTGAGGGGTGTCCTGCAGCCCGGTGGCCAATGGAATTAAAAATATCGCTGTTTCTTTTCCTTTTGGTGCCGAGCCTTTATCCGTAATTGAGGGAAAACTTGCATAGAATAGCGGGTTTTCCGGCCACATTGGAGTGTCATAAATAACTTTGGCATGCGCATCAAAGTCCACATCAAAAAACAAAGTATGATGGTTGACATTTATCAATTTTTTATCAAAACCCACATAAAACAAAAGCGAAGAAGGTGCGAATATTTTTTTCTTCCAATAGTTTTCGGAATATTGGCGAAAATTTTTGTCCAACAACGTTTCTGAATGATGATAATCAGCGCCACTGAGCACAATATCTGAAGTATAAGTTTTTCCTTTTGAAATGATACCGGTGACTTTACCATCAGTTACGATGATTTTTTCAACCGGGTTTTCCGTTTTGATGGTCACACCTAGACTTTTGGCCAATGTTTCTATCGCTAGAATCACCTGATGCATGCCGCCTTTTGGATGAAATGTCCCTATTCCAAAATCGGCATAGTTCATAAAATTGTAAAACGATGGCGTGTTACCGGGTTTCGCTCCAAGAAACAAAACAGGGAATTCTAATATCCTAGCCAATCGTTCATTTTTGAAATTTTTGTGCACCTCTTTTTTTATGGAACGGAAAAACTGGTCGATTTTTTTAAGTGTCACTGGTGTCATTAACTCCAAAGGCGACATTCCCGGACGATATACTAAATCTTTTATTGCAACCTCATAATTGTGCTGCGCATTGTCAATGAACTTTTTTAATTTGTTGGAGCTTCCCGGTTCTTCTTTTTCAAAGGTTTCGCAAATTTTCTCCAAGGTGTCTTCAATAGTAATGTAATCGTCCTTTCCAAAATAGACGCTATAGGCAGGATTCAATTTTTCCAGTTGATAATAATCGGAAGGCATTTTACCGAAATCAGCAAAAAACCGTTCAAAAACATCAGGCATCCAATACCAAGTTGGGCCAATGTCAAATGTAAAACCTTCCTTTTTTAATTGTCTTGCACGGCCGCCAATAGTTATGTTCTTTTCAAAAATTGTGACATTGTTCCCGTATTTGGCGAGATAGCAAGCTGCTGCCAACGATGAAAATCCAGACCCTATTATGGAAATATTCTGCTTCATTTAGACGTTTTGTAAAAACAAAGAGGGGTCATAAGAGAAAATATTGGTATCTGTACCTTTTGGATGCAGTAAATTGTATCTTTTTTCCCAAATTCTGATTTTGTGAGTTTTAATGCCTGTAATATTTCCCAAGTTCTTATTACAAAAAATAGTTTTGAATTTGTTCATTGATAGACTGATAATCCTAAACAAAAATACCAAATTTAAAAGAATGATTCTGGCTGGAAAATAAATAGTGTGCTAACAATTTCCACATGGTTTGTTTTGCAATGGGGATTTTGGGATAAAAGTGCGCACGAGAAGACTCGAACTTCCACATCCTGAACGGATACCAGCCCCTCAAGCTGGCGCGTCTACCAATTCCGCCACGTGCGCAATAAAAGAAGTATAAAGGTAAAAAAAAAGTCAAGCAACTGCTTAACCTTTTTTCGTGACCCGACTGGGGCTCGAACCCAGGACCCCAACATTAAAAGTGTTGTGCTCTACCAACTGAGCTATCGAGTCTTTCGTTTTACGAGGGTGCAAATATAAAAATGATTAATTTATAATGCAATGCTTTTTTGATATAAATTTGTTTTTTGTGAAATAAAATTTTTAAGCTATTTAAAATCAAATTATAACGTTTTATGACTATTTTCCTAGTTGGATATATGGGTTCGGGAAAATCCACCATAGGCCAAAGATTAGCGCAAATTCTGAAATACAATTTTATCGATTTAGATACTTATATTGAAACCAAGGAGGATATGTCTATAGTGAGCATGTTCCAGTCAAAAGGAGAAATCTATTTTAGAAAAGTGGAAAATATATATTTGCAAGAAGTTGTTAAAATTGATAATACCGTCGTTGCGCTGGGCGGCGGCACACCATGCTATGGCAACAATATGCAATTGATTTTAGAGTCCGATAATTCCAAAAGCATTTATTTGAAGGGATCTATTGCAATTTTAGTGGAGAGATTGAATAAGCAAAAAAACAGTCGCCCCATGATCTCACATCTAAGAACTGAAGAAGCACTGAGGGAATTTATCGGCAAGCATCTTTTTGAGCGCTCACAGTTTTACACCATGAGCGATATTACAATCACGATAGATATAAAATCAGTCAATGAAATTATTGAAGAATTGTTGTTGAAATTATTTTAGAAAAGCTTCAAATTCTTTTCCTCCCAAAACAACCTCTACGTGTTCATTCAATGAAGTGGACAAAGAAATGCCCTTAAAATCGGCCTTTACTGGAAACTTTTTATGATTTCGATTGACCAGAACCGCAGTTTTGAATTGTTTTAACGGCACATTCAAAAAATGTTTCACGCCATAAATCAAGGTGCTTCCAGAATTTAGCACATCATCTATAAGTACAATTGATTTGTTGGAATACTCATCAGCCTTCATCGAAGTTTCAATAGGTGACAGCGGATTTTTCTTGTCAATGACCACTTTGCACAGGACCGATTTGATATCAGAAATTTTGTCCAGATAGGATTTCAGTTTTTTGGCAAGAACATAACCGTTTGAATCAATCCCTGCAAGAATCACTTCCGATTCATTCACATTGCTTTCCCAAATTTGATAAGCAATACGTTTGATCTTCTGGTTGATTTGGTCATGGGACAAAATAATGTGCTTTGCTGATGTCATTACTTGGGTTATTTGCTCAAAGATAAAAAAGAGTTTTTTTAATCCTCTTCTTTGTCGTCATAAAAATCATCAATATCCCTACGGTCTTTTTTGGTTGGCCTGCCCACGCCTTTCTTTCGGTAATAATCTTTTGAATATTTCAGCATTTCCTGTGCTTCAAAGGCTTCTTTTGGAGTGGTATCTGTTCTATAGATGTCCACCAATTTAGCGCCGACACGATTGGGAGGAATATCATTGACTGTCATGTGATAATTGATTTGGTCTTTGCGCATTTCAATTTTATCAGTCGGATAGACTTCCCGACTGGGTTTCGACACTTGCCCATTCACTTTTACATGTCCCTTTTTACACGCCTCGGTGGCAATATTTCTGGTTTTGTAATACCGAACGCACCAAAGAAACTTATCAATCCGCATATAGAATATATAAAAATCTACGTTAATGTTATGGTACAAAAATATTATATTATTGTATCTTGCACAGCAAAAAATAAGCAATAATGAATTTTAGAAAAATTACACTTGGCGTTTTTTCTCTGCTC
>Ga0079224_100013683_pt1 | contig 11306 bp, 9 predicted proteins | sample Stecom2015_FD_80414 | JGI IMG/M metagenome (GOLD analysis project Ga0079224, IMG submission 80414) | Agricultural soil microbial communities from Utah to study Nitrogen management - Steer compost 2015 | ecosystem: Environmental > Terrestrial > Soil > Agricultural land | place: USA: Utah...
AGTGCTGAAGCAGCGCCTTACGCCAGGCCGCGCTCAGATGCTCGCGCGTATGCTCCAGCCAAGCCGTGAACTCGTTGCTCTCGTCGCCCAGCAGGCCCTCTAGCAGGTCGCCGCTATAGGCGCCCGGCAGGCTTGCATACTCTCTGTGCTCGATCAGGTCCTCGAGCGCCTCGGTGTCGGTCTTCGTCAGCCAGCGGATGCGGTCGCGTTCGGTCTCAAAGGCCGGCTTCCACGGCAAGGCCCGCATGCGTTTGACGAGCTGCCGTAGTCTATGGCGGGCGTCGCTGGTGCCGACATCGGGCCAGAAGAGATAGGCAAGCTCGTCGCGAGCCACCCAGTCGCCCTTGAAAGCCAGATAGCCGAGGCACTGATATCTCTTGTCCGACTTGAAGGCGACCGTGTCCCCCACCACGTATGCGCGTGGCGGCCCCAGCAACTGGACGCTCACGACCGTCATTGTCACGGCTCCATCATCACCTCCCCGGGACCTTCTTGCGAGCGCTTCATCCCCATAGCGCGGCCTTTCACGACAGCATGACCATCTCGCCGACCCCGCAAGAGTAAGTCGTCGATCCACAAAACACTTGACAGATCCTTACCTATGTAGTTCACTAGTCAACTAATGAACCTTCCTATTCTCGCTGCGCCCAACCGGCCGATATCGCTGATCTCGACCACCGGAGACGCTTAAGTCGTGTTCGACGGCCGAGACCCGATCTTCCGGCAGATCGCCGATCAGATCCGTCAGGACGTGGTCGAGGGCAACCTCTTGGAGGAGGAGCAGGTCATGTCGACCACGCAGTACGCCACCACCTACCGCATAAACCCCGCCACCGCCGCCAAGGCGTTCAGCGAACTCGTCGACGAGGGCGTGCTCTACCAGAGGCGTGGACTGGGAACTTTCGTCAAGCCCGGAGCACGCGAGCGGCTGCTCGAACTCCGGCGCCAACGCTACTTCACCGACGTGTTGCAGCCTGCCCTCGACGAGGCGGCCAGAATCGGCATCCCGCTCGAGGCGATAGCAGCACATCTGACGACTGCGGGAGACGTCGAACCGGCGCACGCGGTCGGAGCACACCACGAGGAGAAGGCATGATGACATCGACAGCTCCAGCCGCGATCTCGCCCTTAACGCCGCTTCCGGCACCGTACGCGGTACAAACCGAGGATCTGAGGGTGAACTTCGGCGCCACCAAGGCCCTCGACCGTGTCAGTGCGCGCATCGTGCCTGGCGCCATCACCGGCCTGCTCGGCCGCAACGGCTCTGGCAAGAGCACCCTGTTGGCGGCCATCGCGGCCTACCGGCGGCCCAGCTCGGGTCGCGTGCTCGTAGCGGGCCGCGAGCCGTACGAAGAGCCCGCTGTCGTCGCGGGTATCTGCCTGCTGCGCGAGGCCGGCGACTTCGCCGACTGCAGCGTTCGCCAGGTGCTGCAGCTGGCTGCTAGTGTGCGCCCCACCTGGAGTAGCACCGTCGCAGACCGGCTCCTCGAACGCTTCAAGGTGCCGATGAGGAAGAAGACGACCAACCTCTCGCGGGGCCAACGTTCGGCGCTCGCCGCGGTCATCGGGATCGCCTCCCGCTCGCCGCTGACGATGTTCGACGAGACCTATCTCGGCATGGACGCCCCGACGCGTTACGCCTTCTACGAGGAGCTTCTGGCCGATTACAGCGAACAACCACGGACTATCATCATTTCGAGCCACCTGATCGAGGAGGTCGAGCGGCTCTTCGAGTACGTTCTCGTCCTCGACCAAGGCCGCCTGCTGCTGCAGGAGTCGGCCGACGACCTGCGTGAGCGCGGAGCCAGGGTCGTGGGGCAGAGCGCCGCGGTCGAGAGTTTCGTGGCGCCGTACACGGTGGTGAGTCGACAGTCGCTGGGTCGCACCATGGCCGCCACCATCTACGGCGCCTTAGCAACAGACGCACGAGCGGACGCCTCCGCTGCCGGCCTCGATATTGAGAGCGTCAGCATCCAAGACCTATTCGTCCATCTGACCGCCGATTCCAGCCACTACGTTCCGGCCGGCGAGCCAGTAGATAGTCAACACGCCAAGGAGCTCCGATGACCGCCGCCAGCTACGACCTATCCGCCCAGCCCGCCGCTGTCCAACCGAACAATCTGCTCGCGCCGGCTCGCTGGCTGACCGCCCGGCACCTCGACAAGGCGCTCTGGTTCACCGGCATCGTCGTCGTGATCTTCGGTGTAGTGCTTACTGCCATCGGCGCCGACATTTCGTTCAGCCTCTGGGAGAACTTCGTCAGCAGCGGCCCCGCCTGGTTCACGCTGGCCATGGGCGCGACGGCGGTCACCAGCTTCCTTCCCGTGCTGGTCGCTCAAGGACAGACCCGCGGCCGTTTCGTGGCAGCGGCGGCCCTGGCGCTCGCCGCGCTGGCCGCGTTGCTTAGTATCTTCGTGCTCGTCGGCTACGGGGCAGAGAGCCTGCTGAACGAGCGACTCGGCTGGAGCATGGCACTCGTCGGCGAACACACGTTCGACTCCCGCTCGCAGATCTTCCTGGTCTTCAGCGAGTACTTCGTGCGCTATCTGCTGTTCGGCCTGGTCGGTATCCTCGCCGGCTACGGCTTCTATCGCGCGGGCGGCTGGTGGGGCACGCTGCTGCTCCTGCTGACCGCAGCGCTGCCGCTCGGACTAGGCAACATCCTCCTGGTTCAGGAGTTCGAGATCATCCGTCAGGGTTTCGCCTCGATGACATTCGTGTGGGTCGGCCTGACTACCGCCACCGTCGCGGGCCTCGGCCTGACGCTGGCTTTCGAGCTGGTCCTGTTCTTCGTTTGCTACGCGTTGCTCAGGACCGTACCGATAAGGACGAAGCTAAATTGAAGCGTCGGGACTTCGCCCGGTACGAGTCCAAACCACGTCGGCGTCCCTTGCGAAGGTTGTCGGAGGTGCGACGAGCCGAACAACCTAGCGGGAGCTGCTTACGCGGAAGGTGATGCGCGGCAGATCGGCCGCGGCGTAAGGAACTCCCATCGGCGCGAACGGCCTATCAGCACGTTGCAGGACTATCGACCCCTCTATGCTCTCGGCAGTTGAACTGGTCACCAACACGAAGCCATGAGTCGCAACGAAGGTACCGGCCGCAGCTTCATCGAGCGTCAACCGGAAGCCCGTTACACCCTCACCAATGCGATATACGCCGCGTGGCCATGAGAGTGCCGGGATGTCGTCCGGGTCACCCATATCGATGGTGAGAGTGGCGCGGGCAGGCGACTCCTCCTTCGCGCCAGGCTGTCCGAACGAGGCCACGCCCGTCACCTCGATCAGTACCACCGCACGACCGGACCCCGTTTGCGTCCCCATCGTCAGCTCAAGCCCGTTGCTGAAGGTCTTGCCGAACGACCGATCACCTGTTCCGTCAACCTCGAAGAAGTGCAAGCCGTCTCCGCGAACGTCGATCGACAAGTCGCCGATGCAGGAGCGGAAAGCGGCCTGCGACACCAGCCCGACATCCCGTAGGAACGCCAGTTTGGTGTAGGCAGCTGCCGTCGCGTTCGTGATCGACTCGCCCGCTGCACGCAGTGCCTGACAACCGTAGTCCTCGGGCTCGGCAGTGACCGCGGCGCCGGCAATGGTGCTGTCGGCGAGCTCGTGTGTCTGCACTTTGGCGACCCACTCTGCGATGTCCTCACCTGGAGTAGTCGACCCGTATGGCGACATGAATCCCGCCGCCGTAAGTGTCGCCGCGTCGGTTCCAGGGGCCACCGCAGGCGTTAGGTTTCCTCCGTACTCACGCGCCATGTCAGCGGCGACGAAGGCTCGGTGCAGTCGCTCCCACTCTTGGCGGAAGCCCCCATCTAGCCGCAGCCGCGCCACTAGCTCCTCCGCCAGGGCTTGGCTGGCTGACGACCACTGTTCTGGGTCGGCTTCACCACAGCCGAACATCGCCAGCATGCAATCGATGTGCTCGGCCTGGCTCTCCAACAGGTGAACGGCCGCGTGCGTCCCCTCGTGGACGATGGCATCGATGGCGGCCGCCCAGACGTTGCCGGCGGCGGCGGGGTTCAGTTCAGGATCCAGTGATCGCTCCGAGAGCACGTGCTCGCGAGCGTCGAGGTTCACAAGATCGTTGTGGCTGCTGGTCTTGACCCACCCCAAGCGGCCGCTCTCTTCGCCGGCATCGTTGATGAACACAATGCTCTCCACCGCAGCGCAGTGAAGCGACGTGAGGAATGCCGAGGCCACTCCCGGTAGTTGACGCTGGTTCCGGCCGGGCTCGACGATAAGCGACCGTGACTGCTCCGGAACCGCCGCTGCCTGGGCGCGGGTGAGTAGATCGAGCTCGCAGCTCTGGGCCATCGCCGAGGCCGCGAGCGTCATCAGCAAGCCGATCCAGACGCGCGACGTACGACACGGCAACGACCTCCTCAGGTTCCGCGGCACGCGGCCGCTCAACTCGGCGGCCAGACGATGCCGATCTGGATGGTCACGGAGTCGGTCATCCCGTCGGAGTCCGTCGCTGTGAGCCGCACATCGTAGCTCACGTTATTGACCTCCATAGGGAACCTGAGTGTCGGTGACGTGCCCGTACCGCGCTGCTGGTAAGCTCCCTCACCTTCGCGCCGTACCTCCCAGACCAGCGACGCGCCCGACAGAGCGCCGTCTTCGTCGTCGGCGGCCGACCCCTCGAAGTCGACCTCGAGGTACGAGTTGATGCCGTCGAGATCGAACCAGTTGTGCACCGATTCGTCGATCGGACTGCCGATTGCGGCTACCGGCGGCGTTCCCGCCTCGACGACCGTTACCGTCACCGCGGCCTGCGCAGCGCCGTAGTACACGAAGATCGTGTGCTCGCCCGCCCCGAGCTTCGTAGTCGATTCCAGGCCAGTACCGAGGATCGTGCCTTCGGGTCCACCGAGGCGCCAAAGCACCGGGTAGAGGGGATCGTCGGTCTCCGGATGATCGTCTGAGATGGTCGCAACGAGGCTGACGTTGCCGCCCTCGGGGAAGACGGCGCCGGCTTGCGGCTCGTCGATGCTTATCGCGATGCCGCACTCAGGCGGCGGGTTGGTAGGGCCAAGGTCGTTGACGTTGACGCGCACAGTGCCGCTGCCGTACGTGCCCGCACCGGGGATGAGCGCTTCGACCGTCACGTCGATAGGTCCGTCGCAGAAGCTATACGTGACTGTCTCTCCGGGCGCGCTGTTGGCGAAGAAGAAGGGCACTCCACCCCTGTCATGCGACCAGACGAGCAGCATGTCGCTGTCGTCCACATTTGGGGCGACCACCGCGGTTGCGGCGAAGTCGACCTCGACCCCTTCGTCGACGTTCACGGTAGCGGCGGGTTCGGTGATCGCCACGAAGGGCAGGTCGCGTTCCGGGTAGAGCCTCCTGATGGCAGCCAGGTCGCCATCGGAAAGTCTGTTCGACGGAGCTATGGGGTCGCCCAAGGTCTTGATTGTAGTCAGCCTCGCACCATCCACGACCTTTCCAAACGCCGTGGAGCCGTAGTGCATCACCGAATCGTAGCCGTAACCGCCTATCGGAATGCCGCGCCAGTAGAGCTCGAAATTGCCCGACCTGTCAGGATCCGTGTCGATGTTGTCCCACAAGATCTCCACGGATTCGTCACGGTCGCTACGCTGCTGTTCGTGCTTGAGCCCGACCGTGTGGCCGATCTCGTGAACGACGGTGCGAATACTGGTACAGCCGTCGGGGTCGAGCTTGATCTCCTGTCGTCCGTTGCCCTGGCGGCCGGCTTCCGACCAACAACGGCCGTCGGCGACCACAAACTCGACGTAGTCCGCCTCCCCGGTCCGTCCGACCAACTCGATGTTGGTGTTCGCGTTCCAGTGCTCGATGGCAGGCATGATGGTGTCATCTACGTAATCCTGCGCGAAGTCGTCGCTGATCTCGTAGGGCACCTCGTACACGTATGGGGCGCTTGCCGAGGTGGCGGGCCAGTAGCCAACCGACACGCTGTGTGATGCGGGACCGAGGCCCGTCGCCGAGAGCTCTTCCAAGGTTCCCAACGCGATGTCACCTTCGATGAGAACGACACCGTCGTACAACTCGGCCGTTATCGGCGTCGGCTCGGTCTCGCCCGGGAACGTGACGTCGAGCTCGACCACCTCCCCCGCGGGCCCCGCGAGATACTCATCCTCAGGGGCTGGTGCGGTGGAAGGCTCTGGAGAGGTAAAGCAACCTCCAAGGAGCGCCAACGCGGCGCCCGCCACGATCCAACGTAGTGCTCTCCCGAATACCGCTCTAGCCCTAGTCATGCTAGATGGTGCACCTGCACCGTCAAAGTGGCGTCAATTCAGGCCCAGGCGGGCGTTTCTCGGCCGGAAGCCGGCCGACGGCTGTCAGCAGCCGCGCAGAGAACACCGCTGTCAACTCAGGGGCCGGCCCACCGCCTTGTACCTGGTGACCACCTTGGCAAGGGCGTCGACGTGCGCATGTTACTGATGTGGCAGCTGGGGATGCTGAAGCGGGCCCAGGGGCGGACGCCTTTCACGGGGGAGCTTGCCCGGGATAGTTGACTCTGACGCGCGTCGGGCCCACCTGCGACCATGAGAACATGAGAGTCGACGGCAAGGTCTTCATCGTCACCGGTGCCGGTAGCGGGATGGGCCGCGAACTGACCCACCTCTTGTTGCAGCGGGGCGCCAGCGTCGCCGCGGTCGACATCAACCCGGGTTCACTGGCCGAGACGGCGCAGACCGCCGGCGCATCCGACTCGTTGGCGCTGTTCATCGTCAACATCGCCGACCGCGAGGCCGTGGAGGCCCTGCCGGAGAAGGTCATCGCGCGCTTCGGCGCCGTCGACGGGGTCATCAACAACGCCGGGATCATCCAGCCGATGGTGATGGTCGACGATCTCGACTACCAGGTCATCGAGCGCGTCATGGCCGTCAACTTCTGGGGCCCCGTGTACCTGACGAAAGCGCTGCTGCCCCACCTGAAGACCAGACCCGTGGCGCACATCATCAACACCTCGAGCATGGGCGGGTTCCTGCCGGTGCCCGGCCAGACCATCTACGGCGCCTCGAAGGCCGCCATCAAGCTGTTCACCGAGGGGCTCCATTCGGAACTGGCCGCCACCAACGTCAAGGTGAGCGTGGTGTTCCCCGGCGCCATCAGCACCAACATCGCCTCCAACTCGGGACTGAGCGGCTTCCAGGAGCGCATGTCGGGCGACGGCAAGAGCCAGCCCAAGACCCCGCCGATGACCGCGGCCGACGAAGCGGCGCGCATCATCGTCGCTGGTATCGAGAGGGATCACTACCGTGTGCTGGTAGGTAGAGACGCCAAGCTGATGGACTTCTTATGCCGCCTGGCACCCAAGCGCGCGGCTGGGTTCATCTACCAGCAGATGAAGGGGATCCTGGGTAGCTGAGGCCTAGCTCGGCTACGCCGCCGCCCGTCGCGCCCAGCGAGTGAGCGTTACTACGCGCGCCGACGGGCGGCTCTTACACCTGGCTGACGGTTGGTGGCCACCCAGATCACGTGCCTGTTGCCCTTCTTGCCGCGCGAGCGCACCTGCTTCACCTCGACCTCGTACCCCGCCTTGCCGAGCCGCCTGGTGAACGGCTCACTGGGGAACACCGACCACACGGCCAGCACGCCGCCGGGCTTGAGCGCTGCCCGGATGCTCGCCAGCCCGGCCGGCCCGTACAGCCACTCGTTGTCCTCCTGGGTGGTGCCCTCGGGACCGTTGTCGGTATCGAGCATGACGACGTCGAAGGTGCCGTTGGCTGCCCTCAGCAGGTCCGCGACGTCGCCGACCACGACGGTCACACGCCGATCGGCCAACGGGTTGCCGGCCAGCTCTCCCAGATGCGAGCGGTTCCACTCGACCACCTGCGGGACCAGTTCGGCGACGGTCACCCGCGCATCGCCAGGCACCAGGTCGAGCACCGCCCTCAGCGTGAAGCCCATGCCCAGTCCACCGACCAGGACCGTCATGCTGCTGTCAGCCTGGGTCGCGCGGGGCGCGGAGCTCTGGCGGGGCGCGGCACCCGTGCCTGGCGCGGCGTGGGACACAGTCGCACCGGACGCGGCGACTCGAGCGATCGCCAGTTGGGCGAGCTGCTCTTCCGAGCCGTGCTGGCGGCTGTTCATCAGCTCGATGTTGGCGACACGCAGCGAGTACTCGTCGGCGCGGCGATGGAGCGTCATGACGTCGCCGTCAGGCAGCGTGGCTGTGTCGATGTGCTCCCAGCGGTTCACGGGTGGGTCCTCTTCGCGCGGCCTTCAGGTCCGGCCCGCTGTCTAGCGGGCCGGCGGTCGAGGCAGCCCTCGGTCTCGAGAAGGCAATAAAAAACGCGCCGTCTGGCGCGTGCGTTAGAGGGAATGATACCGCGATATACACGATTCGTCAAGATGATGCGGGCCTACGGCAACCGGCAACGGTCGAACGTCGTCCAAGGGCATATCTCAACATCGAAAACGCCGCTCTAAGGCGCTCACCCTAGTCGCTCGCACGCCCGAGTAGGGTGTTCGCCTCGGCTCGAATCCGGGTGTTCGCCCGATGTAATCGACCCTTCCTTGGCACTAGAGTCTCAGCGTGCTTGCGGGAACTGCCCGTTCCCGGCGCTTCTGCTGGCCGGTACCAGCTCGCAGCGGCACCACTTAGGGCCACCGCAGCACGACTCCAACGAACCCGGCAGCAAGTCGGGTCAGCAAGAGATTCCCGAGGAGAGACATCATGGAGAACACAAGATTCGACACCGCTTCGACACCCCTCACGGTCGTACTCGTGCATGGCGCTTTCGCCGATTCATCCGGGTGGGCCGGCGTCATCGAGCGGCTGGGGGCGACGGGCGTCAACGTCATCGCGGCCGTCAACCCGCTGCGCAGCGTCGCGCACGACTCGGCGTACCTGGCCAGCGTCTTCTCACAGATCCCCGGCCCGGTTCTGGCCGTTGGTCACTCGTACGGCGGCGTGGTCATCACCAACGCGGCCGCGCAAGCCGACAACGTCGTCGGGCTCGTCTACGTGGCCGGCTTCCTGCCCGACGACGGCGAGAGCCTGCTCGACATCGAGGGGAACTCACGCGACAGCGTACTCGCGTCCTCGTTGACCGCTCGCGAGTACCCGCTGGGCAGCGGCGAGAAGGCGGTCGAGTTGAGCATCGACCCGGCGAAGTTCCACGAGGCCTTCGGCGAAGACCTGCCTGTGCGCCAGACTGCCGTCATGGCCGTTACGCAGCGACCGGCCTCGGCTCTGGCCTTCTCCGAACCCACCGGAGCACCCGCTTGGCGCACTCTGCCGTCATGGGCCGTCATACCGACGGGCGACTACGCGGCCGGCACCGACGTCCTCAGCTTCATGGCGCGCCGCGCCGGAGCCACGGTCACCGAGGTCGCCGGCTCCCACGCCATCATGGTCTCGCAGCCACAGGTCGTGACCGACGTGATCCAGTCGGCCATCGCGGCGACCACCTCCTACCGTCACCCTGCCGGTCACCCGTACGAAGCCGGCTTCCGCCCCCGCAGCGAGACGGACCCGTCATGAAGGCAGTGGTCATCGGCGGTACGGGACTGATCGGCTCGCAGGTGGTCACCCTCTTGGGCCAGCATGGGAACCAAGCCATCGCGGCCGCGCCCAACACCGGGGTCAACACCGTCACGGGCGAAGGCCTCGACGAGGCGCTGCAGGACGCCGACGTCGTCGTAGACGTCTCCAACTCACCGTCGTTCGCCGACGACGACGTGCTGACGTTCTTCGAGTCCTCGACGAGGAACCTACTGGCGGCGGAATCGCGAGCCGGAGTGCGACACCACGTCGCGCTCGGTGTCGTCGGGACCGAGCGCCTCCAGGGAAGCGGCTACTTCCGTGGCAAGGCCGCGCAGGAGAGGCTGATCATCGGGTCGCAGATGCCCTACTCGCTCGTCCACGCCACGCAGTTCTTCGAGTTCGTCACAGCGATCGCGGCTGCAGCTTCCGAAGACGGCGTGATCCGCCTGCCACCGGTCCTCATACAGCCGCTCGCCTCGGCCGACGTGGCGAGGGCCGTAGCGCGGACCGCGGCGGCCGGCCCGAGCAACGGCGTCCACGAGTTCGCGGGGCCCGAACAGCACCGACTCGATGAGTTGGTACGCGAGGCGTTGCTCGCACGGCAAGACCCGCGTGAAGTGGTCGCCGACGCTGACGCGCCCTACTTCGGAGCCAAGCTGAGCAGCCGGACGCTCCTGCCGGGCCCCGACGCGACCCTGTTCGAGACGCGCTTCGTCGAGTGGCTGGGGGCGGTGCCTGCCTGAACGCGGCCACCGGGCGCCCGACCGAACGAGGCGCTCACAGTGACTGCCTGGGCCCGCTCCCGCCTCGCTGGCGTGGAGCGGGCGACTTCGTTGCGTAGTACGCACCTCCGTGAGAGGAGGGCTCTATAGTCGGGCCATCGTGGTCGACGCCGACGAGGCGCCTCGGGGAACTGCCGAGGCATCGTCCCAAACCGAGGCCGTGCTGTCGGTCTTGGCCGTGCTCAGCCATGCGCCGCTGGTAGGTCGGGAGCAACAGCTCAGGCTGATCCGCCAGCACGTCGATTCGGCTGCAGCGCACGGCCGCGGTTCCATCGTCGTCATCCGTGGTGAGTCCGGAGTGGGCAAGACCAGACTCGCGCTGGAGGCAGCTGAAGCCCTCGCGCGCATCCTGGTCGTCCTCACCTGCTACCCGCATCTCCGCGCCATGCCGTTCGCCCCGTTCATGAACCCCGCCCTTGAGCTCGGTGACCTCCCGGAGTTCCTCAGGAGCGGAGTCACACTGACCTCCGACACCGATCGGTTCCAGTTCTACGAGCAGGTAGACAGGCGGCTGGTCGACCTCAGGGAGGGCCGGCCCGGCGTGATGGTGGTCGACCAGCTCGAGTGGGTCGACGACGCTTCCGCCGACCTGCTGCGCCATCTGGTGCGGCACAGTAGGGACGGAACCCGCACCGTCATCGGAACCATGGTCGGCCACCCCCGTTTCTCCGATCCCGTCGTGAGGCTGCTGACCGAACTCAATCGCGAACGCATGATGCTGATGGTCCCGCTGGCGCCTCTCGACAGGGTCGGGACCGATGAGCTGATGACGCATCTGCTCGGAGCCACCGATCCTGACCTCCTCGACGCGGCGTTCGTATGCACTGACGGCATCCCGTTCATCGTCGAGGAGTTCGTGCGGTTCCTGGTGTCGGAGAACCAACTGGTTCGGGAAGCCGGGGTGTGGCGCAGCGCGACGGGAGCCACCATCGAAGCGGCGCGGAAGTCGTTCGGGATCGCAGCCAACGTCATGGTGTGGCTCAGGCATCTGCATCCAGACACCTTCGAGGCGCTGAAAGCCGCGGCCGTCCTGGGCGACCG
>Ga0079224_100013684_pt1 | contig 11306 bp, 9 predicted proteins | sample Stecom2015_FD_80414 | JGI IMG/M metagenome (GOLD analysis project Ga0079224, IMG submission 80414) | Agricultural soil microbial communities from Utah to study Nitrogen management - Steer compost 2015 | ecosystem: Environmental > Terrestrial > Soil > Agricultural land | place: USA: Utah...
AGCCGCCGTCGGGCGCCCGCACGCGGTCGGCCAGCGCCGGCGCGCGCGGCGCGCCCCCCGCCGCCGCCGCCGCGCGCGCCTCCGCGAGCGCGGCCGCGATCACGAGCGGCCGCAGCTCCGCCTCGCAGGCCGGCCGGTCGGCGAAGAACCGCCCGAGCAGCGCGTCCGGATCGCCGGCGCCGCTCCGCTCGACCAGCGCCCGCAGGTCCGCCTCCACCTCGCCGGCGTCGCCGTACCGCGCGTCCGGCTCCACCTGCATGAGCCGCTCGATCACCCGCGCCAGGTCCGGACCGATCGCCCGGTTGCGCCTGAGCGGCGGCACCACCTCGCCGGCGGCGATCGCCGCCACCGCGCGCGCGGTGCTGCCGGACACCGGCAGCGATCCGGTCGCGAGCTGGTAGAGCGTCGCGCCGAGCGAGTACAGATCGCTGCGCGCGTCGAGCTGGCCGCCGGTCGCCTGCTCGGGCGACATGAACGCCGGGGTGCCGAGCAGCGCGCCGGTGCGGGTGACCAGCGACGAGTCCTCGTCCATCACCCGCGCCACCCCGAAGTCGGCCAGGACCAGGCGTCCGCCGTCGGCGACCAGGAGGTTGGCCGGCTTGACGTCGCGGTGGATGATGCCGGCGCGGTGCGCGTGGGCGAGCGCGCCGCACGCCGCCACGCCGATCGCCGCCACCACCTCGGCCATGAGCGGCTCGCCGCCGCCGACCAGCCGGTCGAGGCTCGGCCCGCGCACCAGCTCGAGCACGATGTAGGGCGGATCGGCCGGCGCGCGCCCGGCCTCGCCGCCGGCCGCCTCGGCGCCGCCGCCGACGTCGAACACGCGCAGGATGTGGCGGTGGTCGAGCCCGGCCGCCGCGCGCGCCTCGCGGTGAAAGCGCGCCACCACCTCGCGGTTCTTGCACAGGTGCGGGAACAGCACCTTCACCGCGACGTCGCGGCGCAGCTCGCGGTCGCGCGCGCGGAACACCGTGGCCATGCCGCCGGTGCCGAGCTCCTCGACCAGCTCGTAGCGGCCGAGCGCGACGCCGACCTCGGCCGGGCGGAAGCGCGGCGCCGCCGTCGCCGGCACATCGCCGGCGCCCGGCTCGGTGGCGGCCTGCGCGGCCGCCTCGTCCGCCGCCCCGCCGCTAGGCGAGGTCCGGTCGCCAGACGACGTAACCCGAGCCCTCCTGCTGCTTCGAGTGCCGCATGCTCGCCGCCAGCCGCGACGACAGCTCGCTGTCGCCGCTCAGGCCGCGGGTGCCGACCACCGCGGCGCGCATGTCGAGGCGGGCGCCGCCCTCGCTCCCCTCGGTCCAGCCGGCGCGCCTCTCCTCGAAGCCGGCGATGACCTCCTGGGCCAGGCCCTCGGCCTGCTCGCGCGGCAGCACGACCAGGAAGTCGACGCCGCCGAGGTGACCGACGAACTCGGCCGCCTTGGCGCGGCCGCACTCGAGGATCTCCTGGCCGAGCGCGGCCACCAGCGACTCGGCGCGCGCGTAGCCGACCTGATCGGCGTAGCTGTCGAAGCCGCGCACGTCGAAGTGGACCACCGCGCAGTCGCGATCGTCCTTGAAGACGCCGGCGATGAAGTCCTCCATCGCGCCGGAGCCGGGCAAGTTGGTGGTCGGGTTGCGATCCCGCTCGCGGCGCGAGGCGCGAATGAGCGCGTGCACGCGGGCCGACAGCTCGCGCAGGTCGAACGGCTTGACCAGGTAGTCGTCGGCACCGGAGTCGAAGCCCTCGACCTTGTCGTCCACCGAGCTGAGCGCGGTGAGCATGAGGATCGGCGTGCGCGACAGGATGACGTCGCCCTTGAGCTTGCGCGCCACCTCGTGGCCGCTCACCCGCGGCATCATGACGTCGAGGACCAGGAGGTCGGGCGCGTGCACCCGGACGAGGTTGATCGCCTCGGCGCCGTCGCGCGCGCGCAGGCAGAGGAAGCCGGCATCGCCCAGCGCCATGTTGATGAGGTGGGCGATGGCGTCGTCGTCCTCGGCCACCACGATCTTCTTGAGGAGCATGGCCCTGTGAGATCCGCGTTTTACCTGCCCCCAGGTGTACCGCCTTCGGCGCACCGAGTCAACGCGCCCCGCCCGCCCATGGCCGCGGACGCGCGCGTTGACATCCCCGGGCCGCTCTCGTACATCGTCCGCGTGCTCCCCGAGATCGCCGCGCGCCAGAGCGTCCTGCCAGGTCGGTTGCGCGTGGTCACGGTCGAGCTCCCGCACCTGCACACCGCCAGCCTTGTCCTCTACGTCAAGGCCGGTTCCCGCCTCGAGCGCCCGGAGGACAACGGCCTCAGCCACTTCGTGGAGCACATGCTGTTCCGCGGCACCGAGCGGTACCCGACCTCGTACGACATCAACTTCGCGTTCGAGTCGCTCGGCGGCACGCTGTACGCGGAGACCGGACGCGACTACTCGCTGTTCCAGGTCACGCTGGTGCCGGGCATGCTGGACAGCGGCCTCGAGCTTTTCGGCGAGCTGTTCGGTCGGCCGCGCTTCGCCGACCTCGAGCTCGAGCGCAAGCTCATCCTCGAGGAGCTCAACGAGGACTACGACGAGCGCGGCGCCGAGATCAACAGCGCCGACCTGGCGCGCGGCCTCTTGTTCTCCGACCACCCGCTGGCCCAGCGGATCATCGGCCCGCCGGAGAACGTGGAGCGGTTCACCCGGGAGGACATCCGCCGCCACTTCGATCGCTACTACTGCGCCGCCAACGCCATCCTGGTGGCGGCCGGTCCGGTCGAGCACGCCCCGGTGGTGGCGGCGGCCGAGCGCCACCTCGGCGGCCTGCCGACCGGCGAGGAGGCGGTGGCGGAGCCGGCCCGCTCCGATCAGGAGGGCGCCCGCTTCCTGCACGTGCCGGACACCGGGACCCAGTCGTCGGTCGACGTCCTGTGGCGCGGCGTGTCGGAGCTCGACCCGGACTACATGGCGTCGGTCGCGCTGGTGCGCGCGCTCGACGACGGCATGTCGACCCGGCTGCACTACCGGCTGTGCGACCAGCTCGGCCTGGCCTACTCGCTCGGCGCCGCCCTCGAGCCGCTGCACGACGTGAGCGTGGTCGAGGTGACCAGCCAGACCGCCAACGCCAAGGTGCCGGAGCTGGTCGGCCGCATCCTCGAGCAGGTCCGCGAGGTGCGCGAGGCCGGCATCACCGAGGCGGAGCTGACCAAGGTCAAGCGCCGCTACCGCTACGACCTGCTCGCGTCGATCGACGACGCCAACGCCATGGCCGGCTGGTTCGGCGGCACCGCCCTCTACTACCCGCCGACCAGCCTGGAGGAGCGCGCCGCCCGCATGGACCGCGTCACCGTCGAGGACGTCCGCCGCGCCGCCGGCCGCGTGCTCGCGCCGGACAACCTCGCGGTCGTCATCGTCGGCTCGCTCAGCCGCGCCCGCCTCGCCGAGCTCCGCTCCACGGTCAACGACTACCGCTGATCAGAGGATGTTCGTCGCCAGCTCGGCCAGCGCCGAGCGCTCGCCCTTGCTGAGGGTGATGTGGCCGGAGATCGCCTCGGCCTTGAAGCGCTCGACCACGGTGGTGAGGCCGTTGTTGGACGAGTCGATGTAGGGGTTGTCGATCTGGTACGGGTCGCCGGTCAGGATGATCTTGGTGTTGTCTCCGGCGCGCGTGATGATGGTCTTGACCTCGTGCGGCGTGAGGTTCTGCGCCTCGTCCACGATCATGAACACGTTCGGCAGCGAGCGGCCGCGGATGTAGGTGAGCGGCTCGATCTCGACGAAGCCGAGCTCGAACAGCTCGGCGTAGCTGCGCCCGTCCTTGCGGTCGCTCTTCGACAGCCCGAGCAGGAGCTCGATGTTGTCGTAGATCGGCTGCATCCACGGGTTGAGCTTCTCCTCGATGTCGCCGGGCAGAAAGCCGATGTCCCGCCCGAGCGGGAAGATCGGGCGCGACACCAGGAGCTTGTGGAACGCCTGCTCCTCGATCACCTTCTGCAGCCCGGCGGCCAGGGCGAGGAGCGTCTTGCCGGTGCCGGCCTTGCCGACCAGGGTGACCAGCTTGATGTCGTCGTTGAGCAGGAGGTCGAGCGCGTAGTGCTGCTCCTTGTTGCGCGGCCGGATGCCCCACACCCCGTCGCGCAGCTTGCGGATCGGCACCACCTTGCCGGACGCCTTGTCGAAGCGGCCGAGCGCGGTCTGCCCCGCGTTGTCGCGGTTGCGCAGAAGGACGTACTGGTTGGCGACCAGCTCCGGCCCGTCCTCCGGCGAGACCGCCACCTGGCTCTCGCTGTAGAAGCGGTCGATCTCGGCGCCGGGCAGCGACACCTCGCTGGCGCCGGAGTAGAGGGCGTCGATCGAGATCCCCTGGTCCTCGTAGTCGACGGTGGGGATGCCGAGGGCGTCCCCCCGGATCCGCATGTTGACGTCCTTGGTGACCAGGATGGTCGGCGTCCGCGGATCGGCGTCGCGGATCTCGAGGGCGACCTCGAGGATCAGGTTGTCCATCTTGTGGGCGTCGCGCGCCGGCTCGAGCGGCGAGCGCGAGCCGAGCGCGATCATCAGCGCGCCGCCGCTGTCCAGCGGGACGAGCTCGGACAGGGAGCCGCCGTTGCGGTGACCGTCGAGCATGCGAGCCACGTGGCGCGCGTTGCGGCCGAGCTCCGACTGGTCCTTCTTGAAGGTGTCGATCTCGTCGATGACGTAGATCGGGATGATGACGTTGTTGTCCTCGAACGCGTAGATCGCCCGCGGATCGTGCAGGAGCACGTTGGTATCGAGGACGTAGTTCTTCTTCGCCACGAGGGCATCATCCCGACGGGCAGATCGGGTTGTCAATCTGTCGCGCCCGATATGCGCCGGCGCCGGGCCGCCGCGCGCCGCTTGCGATCGCGGCGATGGAAGATCTCCCTTGCAAGCGCGGGCCGGGCGGGACGATGCTCCGCCGCCATGAGGCGGAGCATCGCGACGTTCCTCCTTCTGGCCTGCGCGGCCTGCGGCCCGCGGGTGAGCCCGTCGACCGACGCCGGCGGCGGCGACGACGGGGCCGACGCAGGCGGCGGCGGTGGTGGCGGCGGCGGCGGCGGCGAGTGCGACGAGACCATCGACGTGGTGCTGGTGCTCGACGTGTCGAGCTCGATGGGGTTCGTGCTCGACGAGCTGGAGGCGGACATCGGCCAGGTGGTGGACGCGGCCAACCAGCGGGCGCCGGAGGCGCACTTCGGGCTGATCGCGTTCGCCGACAACCACCGGCTGGACACCACCGGCGATCTCGAGGGCGGCGCGGTCCACACCCAGGCCGCCACCCTGCAGGCGGCGTTCGCCAGCGTGCGGTCGACCTACACGGCGGCCGATCGCAACCCGGGCGACGGGCCCAGCGGCCCGACCCTGCAGAACCCGATCTGCGAGGAGAACGCGCTCGACGCGCTGTACGCGGCGGCCGCCGAGTTCCCCTGGCGGGACAGCTCGGCGCGCGTGATCATCACCGCGACCGACGACACCTTCCTCGAGCGGCCGGACAACTACGGCGACCGGGACGGCGACGGCGACACCACGTCGACCGACTTCCCGCGCGAGGGGGACTACCCGGCCCTGCGCACCGTCGCCGAGACGGTCTCGGCCCTCACCGGCGCGCGCGCCCGCGTGTTCTCCTTCACCCGGCTCTCGCCGCCCGGCATCCTCGAGCGCTGCGGCACCGGCCGCCGCCTCGCCTGGGCGGACATCACCGACGGCTGGACCACCCCGTACGGCGCCGCCGCGCCGATCCCGGAGTCCACCGACGGCCGCAACTACGACCTCGCCCAGGTCCAGACCGGCAGCCTGTCGCTGGCCGAGACCATCAGCGAGGTCGTCCTCGAGAGCCACTGCAACCCGGTCGACTAGCTCCGTGGCCCGCGACCGCGCCATGCCCGCCGAGGAGCCTGCGCCGTGAGCGCCGGACGCCGGCTGCGGGTCGCCACCTGCCGCCCGCTGCCGGAGCCTGACCGGGACGAGGCGCCGCTGATGGCGGCGCTGGCGGCGGCCGGGGTCGCCGCCGAGCTGGTGCCGTGGCACGAGGGCGCCGCCTGGCAGGGGGACGCGCCGGTGCTCTTGCGATCGACCTGGGACTACGCCCTGCGGCTGGACGCGTTCTTGGCCTGGAGCGAGCGAATCGCCGCCCAGGCGCCGCTCCTCAACCCGGTCGACATCGTCAGGCGCAACGCCCACAAGCGCTACCTGGTCGAGCTGGCGGAGCGCGGCGTGCCGGCGGTGCCGACGCTCCTCCTCGAGGCCGGCGCGGCCCCGCCGGAGGCGGCCGAGCTGCGCGAGCGGATCGCCGGGCTGGCCGGCGACGGCGTGGTGGTCAAGCCGGCGGTCGGCGCCGGCTCGCGCGAGACCCGGCGGTTCGGCCCCGGTCAGGTCGACAGCGCCGCGGCCGCCGCCCTCGCCCTGCTCGCGCGCGAGGACGTGCTGGTGCAGCCGTTCTTGCCCGCGGTCGACGGGCGCGGCGAGCGGTCGCTGGTGTGGATCGACGGCGAGATCACCCACGCCATCCGCAAGTCGCCCCGCTGGGCCGACGGCGTCGAGCAGGTGACCGGCCCGGTGGAGATCGCGCCGGCCGAGCGCGAGCTGGCCGCGGCGGCGCTGGCCCCCTTCGCGGACCGCGCGCTGTACGGCCGGGTCGACACGGTGCTCGGATCCGGCGGCGAGCCGGTGGTGATGGAGCTCGAGCTGATCGAGCCGTCCCTGTTCTTCGATCTCGGCGCCGGCTCGCTCGACCGGCTCGTGGCCGGCCTCGATCGCCGGCTGCGCGCCGCGGGCGCCTGGTAGCGGGTTCACGGCGGCGCGCTTGCCAGGGCCGGCACGTGCATTATGTAGGGGTCATGGAGAAGCTCGAGGTCGAGGTCTGGTCCGACATCGCGTGCCCCTGGTGCTACGTCGGCAAGCGCCGGCTGCAGGCATCGCTCGAGCAGTTCCCCCGGCGAGACGCGGTGAAGGTCGTGTGGCGCTCCTTCCAGCTTGACCCGGCGGCGCCCGCCATCCCCGAGGAGGACGTGCCGGTGGCGGAGCGGCTGGCGGCCAAGTACGGCGTCTCGGTCGACCGCGCCCGGGAGATGATGGACCGGGCCCACCAGATCGCCGCCGCCGAGGGGATCGAGCTCGCCCAGGACCGGGTGCGCGCCAGCAACACGTTCGACGCGCACCGCGTGGTGCACCTGGCGGCGCAGCACGGCCTGGCAGACGCGGCGGTCGAGCGCCTCTTCCGCGCCCACCACAGCGAGGGCGAGCGGCTCGGCGATCGCGAGGTCCTCGCCCGGCTCGGCGGCGAGGTCGGGCTCGACCCGGCCGAGGTGCGCGCGATGCTGGCCGGCGGCGCCTACGCGGGCGCGGTGCGCGACGACCAGGCGCGCGCCCGCGCGCTCGGGGTGCGCGGCGTGCCGTTCTTCGTGTTCGGCGGCCGCTACGCGCTGTCCGGCGCGCAGCCGGCGGAGGTGCTGGGCGAGGCGCTGGACAGGGCCTGGCGGGAGCGCGGGCCGCAGGCGTCCACCTCCGCGGCGCCGGGCTGCGAGATCGACGCGAGCTCCTGAGCGCAGACGCCGGCCCGGCTCACCCGCCGGCCGGCGGTTCCGGCGCGCCGCCCGGCTGGGCGCCCCGGGCGGCCAGGCGGCGAGCGAGCAGCGCCGCCGCATGCCGGCGCAGGCGCTCCGGCAGCCCCGGGTGCTCGCGCGCGGCCTCCTCGAGATCGCCGTCGCCGAGGGTGAGCATCAGGCGCGCGACCAGCGGCGCCGGCGACATCGGGTTGAGCACCAGCGCGCGGCGGACCGCCGGGCGGACGCGCCAGCGCTCCGCGGCGGCGATGGCGGCGAGCGCCGCCGGCAGCATCGGACGGCGGCTGGCCAGGTGGATCACGTCCGCCTCGGTGAGGTGCGGGCTCTCGAGCAGGACCGCGATGACGGCCGGGTGCGGATCGCGCGCGAGCTGCAGGAGGAGCTCGCGGCGGTGGCCGCGCGCCAGCGCCTTGCGCTCGCCGAGGGTGAGCGGCCGGCCGCGCGGCGCCAGCGGCCGCTCGGCGTCGAGCTGCCGCTCGAGCGCCTCGGTGCCGGGCGCCGGCGGCGCCGCGTCGAGCAGGATCAGCGCGACCTCCTCGTCGCCGGCGTCGATGGCCGCGGCGTAGAGCGCGGCGCGCCGGTCGTAGTCGAGGAGGCCGCCGTCGGACAGGACCGCGACCGCGGCGAAGGCGGCGGCGCGGTGGCCGGGGGACGCCCCGCCGCCGGCGATCACATCGCCGAGCAGCCGGACCGCGCTCGCGGCAGGACCGGACGCCAGCGCCTCCGCCATCGCGGCCGCGCGCATGCGCGGCTCCGGGATGGCGACCAGGCGCGCGGCCAGCGCGGCGGCGGCGCCGGGGTCGGGTTCGGCCGGCGAGCGCGTGCCCTCCTCGCTCACGCCTCGATCATGCCACGGCGGGCGCCCCACCGAGGGCGCCCGGCACCGGCCGGCGGCTACGACGCCTTGCGCGCCTTGCGGGCGGCCAGGAAGTCGCGGTGGCAGACCACCCGGTTCCGGCCGGTCTGCTTGGCGTGGTAGAGGGCCAGGTCGGCGCGCTCGATGAGCAGCGCCTGCTCGCGGGCGTCGTCCGGGAAGGCCGCCACGCCGATCGACATCGTCACCTGGAGGACGCCCTTTTCGGTCTGGATCTCGAGCCGCCCGACGTCCTCGCGGATCCGCTCGGCCAGGTGCAGCGCGCCCTCGAGGTCGGTCGACTCGAGCACCACCGCGAACTCCTCGCCGCCGTAGCGGGCCGGGATGTCGATCACGCGCACCGCGGTGCGCAGCACCCGGGCCACCTGGCGCAGCACCTCGTCGCCGACCGGGTGGCCGTAGTTGTCGTTGACGCCCTTGAAGTGGTCGACGTCGCAAAGGAGGATCGCGGCCGGGTGCTTGTGGCGCGCCGAGCGCTCGAGGAGCTGCGCGAAGCGCTCCTGGAAGGTGCGGTGGTTGGTGAGGCCGGTGAGACCGTCGGTCGTCGCCATGGTCTCCATCTTCCGGTACATCATCGCGTTCTGCAGCGAGGTCGCCACCTGGTTGGCGATGACGCCGAGCATCTCGCGGATGTCCTTGCGGAACCGGTGCCGCTCGCGCGAACCGAGGGTCAGCGTGCCGATCACCTCGTCGGCGCTGGTGAGCGGCAGGACCAGGAGCGACTCGGCGCCGCGCAGCTTGACCTTGCGCGTCCACACCGGGATGTCGCCGCCGCTCCACTCGCCGGAGGCCGGCAGGTAGTGGCGGTTCTTGACCACCATCGAGACCAGCCCGGCGTTGTCGCGGAACTCCAGCCCGGCCAAGAGCTCCGGGTCGCACAGGGGCGGCGCGTCCGGCCGGTGGCGCGCCCCCTGCACCTTGTGGCGCCGGGTGTCGGCCTGGAACAGCGTGATCACCGCCAGGTCGCAGTCGACGATCTCGGAGGCGGCGTCGAACGCGGTGTCCATCACCTGCTCGACCGTGAGCGCGCGGCCGAGCATCGCCGAGGCGCGGTAGAACCGCTCGTGCTCGTACTTGGCCCGCTCCACCGCGATGAACACCTGCTCGCCGTGGACGGCGTGGATGATCTGGCCGGCGGCGTCGGCCAGGAGGTCCGCCTCGCGCCCCTGGAACGCCGCCTCGCCCGGCGCGCGGTCGGCGCACAGGACGCCGCGCAGGTGCGGGCCGTCGCACACCGGCACCGCCACCAGCGGTCCGGCCGCCTCGGCGCCGCCCCCCTCGTAGTACGGGATCTGCCCCGGCCGGGTCTGCGGCAGCGAGACCACCACGCGGTCGCGCAGCGCGGCGCCGAGCGCGCCGCTGTGCGGCACCCGCGCGCCGCACGCGATCCAGTCGACGTCGGTGTGCGCCTCCTTGATGCGCAGCGACTCGCCGCGCTCGTCGAGCCACAGGAGCACGCAGGTGCGCGCGCCGAGCGCCCGCTTGAGCAGCCCCAGCGTGTGGAAGATCGCCGCGCCGACCACCTCGGCCGAGCCGGCCGCCAGCGCCATCTCCTCCTCGTGGCGGTCGCGCGGGCCGCGGCTGTCGGCGCCGAGCGCCGCCGAGATCAGCCGGTAGTCGCGCGCCGCCTCGCGCCGCCGGCGCAGCTCCCCCTCGATCCGGCGCTCGTGATCGCGGCGCAGCCGGGCGACCAGGCCGCGCAGGAAGATCGCGTGCATCCCGGCCGCCGCCACCACGAGGCCGGCGTGCAGCGCCGCCGCCGGCGCCGCCGCCGCGCCGGTCCGCCAGGCGGCGGCGGCCTCGAGGAGGAGCGCCACCGCGACCGCGGCCAGCGCCGCCGAGCGGATCTGGAAGGTGGCGCTGAACGCCACCACCCCGTAGAGCAGCGGGTAGAGCGGCGAGGCGAGCCCGCCGGTGGCGGCGATCGCCGCGTGCGAGCCGGCGATCAGCGAGAGGCACAGCTCGAGGTCGATGAGCGCCGGCGCCGCCGCCATCCACGGCGACACCCGCTGGGCGCGCGCGCTCGGCGCCTCGAAGCGGACGCGCCGCACCACCGCGGCCAGCACCATCACGGTGACCAGCGCGGTGAACCCCGCCGTCACCCGCGGGTCCCCCTCGCCGGTCAGCCCGGCGGCGACCGCGGCGCACGCGAGCGCCGCCGCCACGGCGCCGCCGCTCACCCGCGCGGCGCGGCGCAGCCCCCGCCCTCCCCTCACGGCGCCTCCGCCGGCGCGCCGGGCGCCGGCTCGACGCGAAGGATCAGCTCACCCGGCCGCACCATGCCGAGCTCGCGGCGCGCGATGTCCTCGATGGCGCCCGGGTCGCTGCGCAGGGCGCGGATCGCGCGGCGCAGCTCGGCGTTCCTGGCGCGCAGCTCCTCGCTCTCGCGGCGCGCGTGGCCGAGCTCGCGGCGCACGCGGTCGAGCTGGTCGCCGCCGCCGCCGAGCATGCCCTGCGGCAGGTAAGCCAGCGCCGCCGCCATCGCGGCCGCCGCGCCGATCCGCACCGACCAGCGCCGCCACGAGCGATCCCCCGCGCGCCGGATCATCTGACGGAGACGCCTCCGGCACCCGCTGCATGCCCTCGGGTGAACACGTCCCCCGATGCTATGGACGGCCCCCCGGGCGAGCAACTTTCCGCCCTGCGGCCGCCCGGCGCCCATCTAAGGTAATGTGCGCCCCGTGATGGCCCCCCTGCGCCGGTCCCTCCCCACCCTCCTCCTCTCGCTCCTCGTCGCCGGGGTCGCCTGTCGCGGCCAGACCCAGGGCCAGGGCGGCGCCACCGGCCCGGGCGCTGGCGGCGGCGCGGGCGGCGGCAGCGCGGACGGCACCCCGGCGGGCGAGCGCCAGGCGATCCTGGCCGCCTCCGACCTGCCCGAGCTCTTGCCGCAGCCGC
>Ga0079224_100013686_pt1 | contig 11305 bp, 10 predicted proteins | sample Stecom2015_FD_80414 | JGI IMG/M metagenome (GOLD analysis project Ga0079224, IMG submission 80414) | Agricultural soil microbial communities from Utah to study Nitrogen management - Steer compost 2015 | ecosystem: Environmental > Terrestrial > Soil > Agricultural land | place: USA: Utah...
AATATTATTATGAAGAATATTATTGTAATCATAGCAACCATTTTCTTGTTAGGTTCATGTACAAATAAGGATCAGTTTGTTTTAAATGGAACAATTAATAATGCTGGAAATTTAAAGAAGGTTTATCTTTATGAAGGTAATTCTATAGTCGATTCGGCCTTTTTAAATGAATCAAATGAATTCAGATTCCGTAGAGGAGCGATCGAGCCCCGTTTTTATACTTTAGATGCAGGAGAGATGCAGTATATTTTCATACTGCAAAATGGTGAGAAGGTTACTTTTGAAACCGATTACGCGAAAGATCCACATCTCTACACGGTTTCTGGGTCTGATATTTCTAAAAAAGTACAAGCTTTAAGTGCGATCCGTAACAAGTATGAAGCATTATCAACGCAAATAGAGGGAGAATTCGCAAGTAAAGTACAGGCCAATCCTGAGAGCGAAGATTTAATTCGTGAAGAATCTTATGCGAAGTTTCAAAATATGCTTGAAAATTCAGGTAGAGAGACTTTAGCTTTTGCTAATGAAAATAGAGACAATCTAGCTGGTTTTTATGCTATGCTTTCTTTAGATCCAAGTATGTATGAAACGCAGATGATTGAATATGCGGATGAAATACGTGATCGATTTGCTAGTAACTCAGCCGTACAATCCTTTGTGAATCATATGGCAGAGCTTAAAGTATTGAGTGTAGGACAAAAGGCTCCAGATTTTGAGTCTATTGACCCTAATGGAAAAGTCGTTAAGCTTTCAGACTTTAAAGGGAAATATACATTATTAGATTTTTGGGCTTCTTGGTGTGCACCATGTCGCCAAGAAAATCCTAATATTGTAGAGCAGTACGAAAGATTTAAAGATAAAAACTTTACCGTTTTTGGAGTGTCACTGGATGATAGCAGAAGTGCTTGGTTAAAGGGAATTAAGGACGATAATTTAAACTGGATTCAGGTTTCTGATTTACAGCGATGGAATAGTGAACCTGCCCAACTTTATAAAATTAACGCAATTCCTGCATCTTTTCTTATTGGACCAGATGGAACTATTTTAGCTAAAAATTTAAGGGGAAAAGCTTTAGGAGAATTCCTTGAGCAACACCTTAATGATTAACTGACTTTATTTCTTTAATCATTTCTTAACATAAGGTTAACTCAGTGTTTTTATTAGATTCATACTTTTGCATTAAACAAACGAGAAATGATAACGTCTAAAAATACAATACTAGTAGTCGATGATGAAGCTGATATTCGCGAGCTAATTGAATACAATTTGAAGCGTGACGGCTATGAAGTTATTACTGCAGAGAATGGTGTTGAAGCTATAGAGCAAGCGAAAAAGCATTTCCCGCAGTTGATATTGCTAGATATAATGATGCCTGAAATGGACGGTATTGAGGCTTGTAGAGTTATTCGCTCTCTACCTGAATTTAAAGATACTTTTATTGTTTTTTTAACAGCAAGAGGCGAGGAGTATTCCGAGGTTTCTGGTTTTAACGTGGGCGCTGACGATTATATCGCGAAGCCTGTTAAGCCTCGTATTTTAATGAGTAGGATAGCTGCTCTTTTGCGTAGAAATAAGCAAGATGAAGAACGAAGTGAAAGACTTGAAATTGCAGATATAATTATCGATCGTGAAGCTTATCTCGTATTTAGAGGTGAAGAGAAAATCATATTAGCTAAAAAGGAATTCGAATTACTTTATTTGTTAGCGTCTAGACCCGGGAAAGTATTTGATCGTGACCAGATTTTGAAAAGTGTTTGGGAGGATTCAGTTATTGTCACTAACCGAACCATTGATGTACATATCAGAAAGTTACGTGAAAAATTAGGTAACGGTTATATTGGGACAGTAAAAGGAGTTGGATATAAGTTTGAACTATAAACTCTGATTACCTTAAATTTAGAGAAAAGCTACAGTATTATTTATTCCACGAAGTCAAGTACAATTTTCTCAAGTTCATCCAAGTCAAAAGGTTTTTTTAAATAGCTATCTGCGCCTGCTTCTTGGGCTAACTCAACCAGATTGCTATTCGCAGAGAAAAGTATTACTGGGATATGTTTTAAATGCTCTGTGCTTTTTAGAATTTTGATCGCCTCGATTCCTCCTATATCAGGTATCCAGTTGTCAATCAGTATTATATCAGGCTTGGTGTTTTCTACTTTTTGGACAATATTATTGCAGTTTTCAGATGTAATCACATTGAAATTCATACTTTCAAACACTTGGGAACAGAAAAATAAAATATCCGAGTCATCGTCTAGAATTAAAATGCTTTTTCTCATGAGTATAGGGTTGTATCTATTTTAAATAGTATGCAAAATTGATTCCACTTTTATTTATTTGAGAATTGATTTACTCTTTCGCGAAGCGGTTCGGATTATCATTCATTTAAATTAGTATTTTTGCAGAGATGGAAATAGAAAACCGACTAAGAAAAATTCCTCTGTTTAAAGACATGATTGTCTTTGAAGATGATCGTCTTATTGTGATTAATAAGCCTCCTTTTTTATCGTCATTGGATGAAAGATCAGGCGATGAAGTAAACATCTTGAAGTTAGCGAAAAAGTATCATCCAGATGCTCAGGTTTGCCATCGTCTTGATAAAGAGACTTCTGGCCTTCTATTGATTGCTAAGAATCCAGAGAGTTATCGTCTCGTGTCAATAGAGTTTGAACGTAGAAGAGTAAATAAAATATATCATGCCGTTATTGAAGGTACGCATGCTTTTGATCAGTTAAAAGTAGATTTACCAATATTAAACCAAGGGAATAAAAATGTAAGTATTGACAGAGAAAATGGAAAGAAAGCAGAGACTTGGTTTCAATCTCTTGTGTTTTATAAACATTTCACTCTTGTTGAATGTCGACCAGTAACAGGAAGAATGCATCAAATTCGTATACACCTTGCAACACAAAATGCGTCAATCGTAGGGGATAGTATGTATAAAGGAAAGCCGGTATTTCTTTCCCAAATTAAGCGCAATTACACTTTGGGGAAAGAGCAAGAAGAGCAACCTATCATGAAGCGCTTTGCTTTGCACGCTAAGAGCCTAGGATTGACGATAGCAGACGAAAAGTATAGTTTCGAAGCTCCTTATCCAAAAGATTTTGCAACGCTTATAAAGCAATTAGAGAAATTCGATTTGTAGAAGGGCATAGGGGTATATGAGAAGACCATGTTCTTAAATAAAACGTCCTGTCTAGTAAAGTCTAGACAGGACGTTTTTATTACCGACAGATTTGTTGTTTTTTGTCTGGGATGAACTTTGGCCATGGCGAAAGTAACATTCCGTCAGTTATTCTAATTAATAGTAACCTAAAATTTTCATCACTTGCTTACTGTTTTGTTCTTCTCCAAATACCTCAAAATTGAATGTTTCATCTCGGTTTCTTCTGATGATTACATGCTTAGGAGAAGGTAAAAGACAATGATGTATTCCACCATAACCGCTTAAAACTTCTTGATACGCACCGGTATGGAAAAAGCCGAGATATTGAACTTTACGTGTTTTAGGCATGAAAACGTTATTCATATGAGCTTCTTGATTATAATAATCTTGCCCATCGCAGGTTATACCTCCTAAGTTAACGCGTTCATATTCTGAATCCCAGTTATTGATTGGTAGAAGGATGTATTTTTGGTTAAGAGCCCAAACGTCTGGAAGGTTTGTAATGAAAGAGCCATCCAGCATCAACCATTTCTCGCGGTCGTTTTGTTGTTTTCTACCCAATACTTTATAAAGTATACCTGAAGATTCTGCAACGGTATACTTTCCAAATTCAGTAATTATATCCGGTTCCATTACTTCATGGAAGGCACAGATTTGTTTGATACGATTTACAATCTCATTGACCATATATTCATAATCGAAATCATGAACTAATGAATCTTTGAATGGCATTCCACCTCCAATATCCAAAGTATCTAAATCAGGGTTTATCTTTTTGAATTTGCAATATAGAGTAACGTATTTTTCCAATTCATTCCAGTAATACGGAGTATCGGAGATGCCCGAATTAATAAAGAAATGCAATAGCTTTACTCGGAAGTTTGGATTAGGAAGAATTTTATTGTTATATAAATCAATAACATCTTCTATTCTTACACCAAGTCTCGAAGTATAAAACTGAGAATCAGGTTGCTCCTCTGCGGCGATGCGAATCCCTAAATTACAAGGTGTATCTAGTTCGACCTCATCGTCATAAAGATTAAATTCTTCTTTATTATCCAAAACTGGAATGATGTTTTTAAAACCATCGTGCAACATATCAACGATATATTGTTTGTATTGATAGGTTTTAAAACCATTACAGATCACAGTAATGTCTTTATTTACTACTCCCTTTTTCTCTAATATGTCAATCATCGGCATATCGAAGGCAGAGGAAGTTTCTAAGTGAATATCATTCTTTAGGGCCTCTTCAACAATATGTCTGAAATGGGAGCTTTTTGTACAATAGCAGTATTTATAAGAACCGCGGTAATTATTTTTTAGAATAGCGGTTTGAAATAGTATTTTTGCTTGCTGTATTTTTTTACTAACTATTGGTAGATAAGTAAAACGTAGGGGCGTACCATACGTTTCTATCATCTCCATGAGGTTTAGGTCATGAAAATAGAGCTCATCGTCAATAATATCGAATCCGTCTTGCGGAAAACCAACACTTAGGTCAAGAAATTCCTGATAGGTCTGCATTTTTTTTTAATTTTGGCAAAGATAAGTTATCGTTTTCAATGGTAGATCAAATTAATGTTCAAAAATGTTGATAATAATCGATAAACTTGCCTGTATTGAAATAATACTTAAGTTATGAGAGAAATACAGCTAATTGAAGTGAAATCTGAACTCGGTGCTGGTACAAGGGGTGCAAGTATGGGAGTGGATGCTATAAAGATTGCCGCCCTAGATTTTGGGAGCCGATATTTTAAACAGTATCCCTCTGTGGAAATAGAGAATGAAAATCATTTGCTTTTTGAAACTACTGGAAGCTCGTTTGCTAAACGGATTTCTGGAGTTTTAACCATGTGTGAGCGTGTAGCTGACGAAGTTCATAAAACTATGGATCTAGGCAAATTTCCTATCGTTCTTTCTGGAGACCATAGTACGGCGGTTGGCACACTCGCGGGAATACGGCGGGCTCATCCTAGGAAGCGCTTAGGTGTGATTTGGATTGATGCGCATGCCGATCTGCATTCACCTTATACCTCGCCTTCTGGTAACATGCATGGAATGCCTTTAGCTATTTCTTTGGATGAAGATAATTTACCAAATAAGGTCAATCAACCGGATCAAGAAACGTTAAATTATTGGTTCCAAATTAAGAATATTGGAAACATTGTTCCTAAAATTAGATATGAAGATTTAGTTTATATAGGAGTGCGAGATATTGAAAAATCAGAATCTTCTATTATTAAAAAGAACCATATTAAAAACTTTTCTGTGGAATATTTCCGGGAGAAGGGGGTAGAACGAATAATGAATGATATTATGCCTGCATTGGAACAATGTGACTTGATCTATCTTTCATTTGATGTTGATGCCATGGATTCAGCCATTTCGAGGGGAACAGGCACGCCAGTTAGTGGTGGATTTACAGAACGTGAAGCGGGAGCCTTACTAGCCAGATTGTGTTCACATCCGAAAATTTGCTGTTTCGAAATGGTAGAGGTTAATCCTACTTTAGATAGTGAAAATTTAATGGCAGAGAACGCCTTCGAAATTTTAACCCGTGCAACGAACGCACTGGTGAATGATTAAAAAGAACAGAAGATATAATGACTATACAAAGAGCTTTAATAGAAAATACATTACAAGCCGTTGCTGAGCTTTATCAAGCCGAGATACCTGAAAGTCAGTTGTCATTACAGGAGACAAGGAAGGAGTTCGAGGGTCAAATTACATTGGTAGTTTTTCCGATTATCCGATTTTCGAAAAAGTCTCCAGAGCAGACGGGTATTGAAATTGGTGAGTATTTAAAAGCTAAGATCGATTACATTACTAGTTTCAATGTAATTAAAGGGTTTCTGAACCTAAGCCTAACGGATGGATATTGGTTTAGTCGCTTTCAATCTGCTATATCACAGCCAGACTTTGGGGTTTTTCCTAAAAATGGTAAAAAGCTTATGCTTGAATATTCATCACCCAACACCAATAAGCCGCTGCATTTAGGGCATATTAGAAACAATCTTTTGGGATATTCTGTTGCAGAGATTTTGAAAATGTATGGCTACGATGTAATTAAAGCTAATCTAGTAAATGACCGGGGCATCCATATTTGTAAGTCAATGGTAGCTTGGCAAAAGTTCGGAAATGGAGAAACTCCAGAGTCGACAGGGATTAAGGGGGATCATTTAGTAGGTAAATACTATGTTATTTTCGACCAAGAATATAAGAAGCAAATCCAAGAACTAATTTCTGAAGGGCAAAGTGAAGAGGATGCAAAAAAGAATGCACCTCTGATCCAAGAGGCTCAAACCATGCTGCAAAAGTGGGAAATGGGAGATGAAGATGTCGTGGGTTTATGGAAAAAAATGAACGATTGGGTATATGCTGGCTTTGACGTCACGTACAAGCAATTAGGAATTGATTTTGATAAGTATTATTACGAGTCAAATACCTATCTTTTAGGGAAGGATATTATTGAAGAAGGCTTAGCAAAAGGTGTGTTCTTCAAAAAGCCAGATCAATCTGTTTGGATTGATTTGACTGAAGAAGGCTTAGATGAGAAGTTGGTGTTAAGAGGAGATGGCACCGCTGTTTATATGACTCAGGACATCGGTACTGCAAAACTGAAGTATGATGATTTTAAAGTAGATGAATCAATCTATGTTGTTGGAAACGAACAGGATTATCACTTTAAAGTATTGTTTCAAATATTGAAAAAGCTCGGCTTTTCTTGGGCTGACGGCCTCTATCATCTTTCTTATGGAATGGTAGATTTGCCTTCTGGGAAGATGAAATCGCGTGAAGGTACGGTAGTGGATGCTGATGATCTTATGCAAGAAATGGTTGAGACAGCTCAGTCAAGAACTGAAGAGCTAGGGAAGGTAGAAGGCTTCTCAGAGGACGAGAAAAACAAGCTGTACTATAATATTGGTATGGGAGCTTTAAAATACTTTCTATTGAAAGTGGAGCCACAAAAGCGTCTGTTGTTTGATCCAAAAGAGTCAATAGACTTCCAAGGGCATACAGGTCCATTCATTCAATATACACATGCACGGATCAAATCATTGTTAACTAAGGGAAATTATCAAACACACGTTGGAATTCAACAACCTGCTAGCTTAAAACCTAGTGAATTGGATTTAATTCAAATGTTAGATCAGTTTCCTACTATAATTGAAAACTCTGCAAAAGCCTTTAGTCCAGCTCAACTTGCTAATTTTATTTACGAATTGGCTAAGGCTTATAATAAGTTCTATCACGAAGAGAGCATTTTGAAATCAGACGACAAAGTTGAAAAAGAATTCAGGTTAAAGCTTTCTTCGTCTACTGCTTTTATTATTGAAAGAGGGATGAAGCTTCTAGGAATTACAGTTCCTGAGCGCATGTAATCATTCAAAGAATAGAAAACGGGAGAAGGCTTCTTAATACTTATAAAAGCCTTCTCCCGTTTTTCTTCCTAATTTGTTAGCATTTACCATATTTATTAAAAGAGGGCAAGGGGCATATTTGGGGTTCCCGAAACCTTCATATAAAACACGTAAAATTGCCAAGCATACGTCCAGGCCAATAAAATCTGCCAATTCCAATGGACCCATGGGATGAGCCATTCCTAGTTTCATTACTTCGTCGATTTCAGAGATGCCAGCAACGCCTTCATAATGCGTATATATCGCTTCATTGATCATGGGCATCAAAATCCGGTTAGCGATAAAGCCGGGATAATCCTTTGATTCAACTGGTGTTTTTTCTAGTTTTTTTGAAACTCCCATAATTTTAGAAACAGCTTCGTCGGAAGTGGAATGTCCACGAATAATTTCCACAAGTTTCATAACCGGTACAGGGTTCATGAAGTGCATACCAATTACATTCTCAGGTTTCTGTGTAACTGATGCGATCTTGGTAATCGAGATAGAGGAGGTATTGGAAGCTAAAATCGCGCCCGGCTTGCAAAAGCGATCGACTTCTTTAAATATGCTTAGTTTAGTATCAATATCCTCTGTTGCAGCTTCAATTACTAAGTCTGCATCCAATAGCCCTTCTTTTATATTAATGAATGTACTTAATCTACTTAGCGTTTCCTGTTTAAGGTCATCGGTTAACAATCCTTTATTGATTTGTCTATCTAAGTTTTTGCTTATTGTTTCAATTGCATTATCGAGAGTAGACTGCTGAATGTCAACTAAAGCTACTTGAAAACCATATTGAGCAAAGGTATGAGCAATGCCGTTACCCATAGTGCCTGAACCAATTACTGTAATATTATGCATAAAGGATCGAATTGATGTGTAGCCTAAAGGTAATAAAAAAAAGCGGCCTGCTAGAAAGCTTGGCCGCTCGTTTAAAGAATACTATCGAAAATCGTTTTAGGTAATCTTACTTTTTATCTTCTACAGGTTTAATTACAGCGGGTCTCCTAGATTGGGTAGAGTCCGGTTTTTTGATCATCCCTGGCTTACGCTTAAAGTCTCTTTTTTGAGAGTCTAGCCTTCCTTTTCTAAACCATTCTTGTTTGCTTTTTAATTCATTCCATTTGGTCTTCTGTTCCTGGTTTAAAAGGCTCTCTATTTCTTGGTGATGTTTTTTATTCTCTTCTTTTAGAGATTCTGCCATAGCTTGTCTCTTTTTAGTTTGTTCTAACGAGAGTTTATACATCTTTTCTTGTTGTTCCTTTGTCAGGGACAATTGCTCAGCCATTCTTTTAGCTTGCATCTCTGCTCTTTCCTCTGGCGTTTTCTGCACCATAGTTTGCGCATGTTTGGAACGGCGGTTTTCCTTTTTCGTATCTTGAGCGTTGCTCGCTAAAGTAGCAAACATTAACATAGGTATTAACAATAGCTTTTTCATAGTTTTTATTTTAAGTGTGATTTATTGCTCATTTACCATGTATGAGTCCTTAGTAGAACTAAGGTTTAAGATTGCTTACTGTTAAATAATGTTAATGTCTCATTCTTTTTATTTATCTGCTTTTAAATTGGCAATGTTTCTTTGCATTTCAGCCATCATGCTGGTAAGATTTTCTAAAGATGGTTCAGAGTTTACTTCAGGGAAATCAGTGCTGATAAACGCCTTCGCCGCCCAAATTTCTAATATGTCTTCTGTCTCTACCCAAAATGGCTCGTAGACTTTATTGTCCGATAGTAATTTAAGACCTTTATCGCCTTTGAACTTATGAGCAACCCGTTTATAAACAACTCCTTCTGATTTGGAAACGATAATATAAGTGAGACCGGGTTTTAAATTAAACCAATCTTCCACAAATTCTCCGATAATTACCGTACCAGGTTGCAATGGCAACATTGAGTCACCTTTCAATTCAAACGCGCGGTAGCTCCCTTGATTAAACATAGGTAAGCTAAATCGAGGTAATTCACTAATATACTCAGGATCTGCATACCCATTAAGATAACCGGCACTTGCTTTTACAGGAACTAATTCGATATTTTCACGATCATCTTTGTCAACCGTGATACTTAAGATACGTACAGAAGATCCATCACCTTTTTCTTTCGGTTTCCAACGATCATTTATCACCTCATTAGCCATTTCGTCCATGCTCAGGTCAAAGAAGGATGCTATTTTTTTTAGTAGCTCGTATTTTGGTTCAGCACGGTCTTCTTCATAAGCTCCGATAAGGGATCGCTTAACTTCCATTATATCAGCAAATTGCTGTTGAGTTAAGTTCTTTTTCCTCCTAAGGTATTTAAGGTTAGCTGCAATATTTGCCATAATTTATTTTCAATTTTAATTTGCTTTATACTAATATTGTTAGTACTATTGTGCCAATAAAGTTAGCAATTATTTTTGAATTAGCGAAATACCTTAGTTTATTGTTATGAAAAAACATATTTATATCCTTACGGACACAAATCGTAGTAGTCTTCATGTAGGCTATACAGAAGATTTATTGAAAACAGTAGACTTGTACAAAGAGAAACGAGCCTTGTTCTTTGATTTCGGATCTATAACCTCACGCCTAGTTTATTTTGAGGAATTTACTTCTGAAGAACTTGCTATAATGAGATTTAATGAATTGAGTGTATACACGCGTCCTCAAAAAGAGCGATTGATTCGTTCTATTAATCCTAACTGGGCGGACTTGACTAATAATTTAAAGCCAGAATTTTCTTACCATCCAGGTGCGAAGTTTATGCCGAAAACACCAAGCTTAACATCATTTCGCTGAAAAGGAATCGCATAGTAGGGTTCTATCACAAAGTAACCAAACATATTTACCCGTAAAGAGACTCCCGCACTTAAAGCTGGAACTCTTTCGTAAACCGCGGTAAAGGAGCCATCGGGATTAGGAATTGATTCAATAAAATCGGGCTTTCCTTTAAATGCGACTTTCGAGTCTTTTGTCCACGCTAAACCTGCATCAAAGAAAAAATTAAGGTCGGAAAAGAGCAACTTCGATGGAAGTAAGGCTAAGCGCTCCGGTCCCGTGAAAGGGATTCTTACTTCAAAATTGGCTACGGCTATTCGAGTTCCCATTAATTGATTTAGGTCGAAGCCCGTACTAAAACTTTGCCCATTATAAAAGCCCGCGCTTTCGTAACCACGAATTAAATAAGGGTATCCTAAAAAGAGAGGATATAGTGCTCCTTCATCTTTCCCCGTTCTCATGTAAGTATAAGCTCTTGCAGCTAAAGTGACCGGCTTGTAGCGATTGTATTTCCTTACATCAAAGGTATAGCTAGTGAAATTATAGTCACCAAAATATTGTTCTACCCCTAATCGATAGCGATACCCTTCTAGGGGAGCCGCGATTCCGAAATTTGAGTTGTCGCCCACAAAAGCAGCATTTACTTGCTGAATCGTAAAAGACTTAAAGTCTGTTCCGTATGTTTCCGCAGCTCTATCTAAAGGGAGCTTGTGACGATCGCTGTAAAATGGATAGTAAGACAATAATTCGCCATTTTCATTCGAATGGTAATAGGTGGAATACCGATCAATTCGATAGCTATAATGTGCTAGCGCCGCTCCGGCTTCGATACGCTTTGTACGTGAAAAAGGGAAGGCGACGAAGCCCTCTACCTGCTCTTGAAAAGTGCGGATGATGTCGTAATTTTCAGAAAGCGCGTAGCCAGTTTGAAACTTAGGGTCTTCCTCCAGAGTGTAAGACATCAGTCCGGAGACAAACGG
>Ga0079224_100013687_pt1 | contig 11305 bp, 13 predicted proteins | sample Stecom2015_FD_80414 | JGI IMG/M metagenome (GOLD analysis project Ga0079224, IMG submission 80414) | Agricultural soil microbial communities from Utah to study Nitrogen management - Steer compost 2015 | ecosystem: Environmental > Terrestrial > Soil > Agricultural land | place: USA: Utah...
AACGAGCACAAGCCGGGAAACATGGCGGTGCTGGTGAGCGTTCCTCAGGCGGGTCTGAGAACGTTCGCCGATGCGATCGAAGCGAGTCGAACAGTCTGTTAACCTTCCCGGTCTAGCCTCCGAGCCGCTCCGGATACCGGAGCGGCTGCCCTTTTGCCTTGTCCTTGCCGGTTCCTGAGAAATCAACGGCTTGGGCTTTCCCTTCCCCACCAGATCTGTGGTATCGTATTTGGCGAGTTCTGTGGCGGTGCCGGGCATGATATCAGATGTTCGTGAGGCACTCCGCCGCAGAGGAACCGCATCATGAATGCTTCCTGGGTGATTGATATCCTGAAAGATATCAGGCAGTTTTCCGAGAAGAAGGGCATGCTGGAACTGGCCGAGCATCTCGATGACGCCATCTTCGTGGCGGTACGGGAAATCGGGGAGCGATTGGAAAGCACAGGAAGCGGCGACCTTGGCAGGGGAAAGGCTCGAAACGGTCCTGGACCGGTTGCAGACCACGAAATCCATTGAGGAGCTTCGGGCCTGGGTCCATGAGCTGCGGGACGCGCTCGGCGTTGCCCATGTCTTCTACCATACGGCCAATCTGAAAGGCGAACAGGTCGGGATCTTCACCTACGACATTGCGTGGATTCGCCGGTATGTCGTCAACAACTACAGCCAGTACGATCCTGTCGTGCTCGGAGCTGCCCAGCGCTTCACGCCGATGGACTGGAAATCGCTGGACTGGTCCACTCCGCAGGCGCGGCGCATCATGCGCGAAGCGCGGGCGGCGGGGGTTGGCAACCAGGGCTGGTCGGTGCCGATCTGGGGACCGGGAGGGCAGCTCGCCCTGTTCGTGGTCAACGACGAGGCAGACGATGATCGCTGGGCAGCCTTCACACGGGCGCGGGCGAAAGATCTCCTCGTCATAGGCCATCTTGTTCACCAGCATGCCACCCGTATCGTCAACCAGGACACGGATGTCGTTGCGGCGGAACTGTCGCCGCGTGAGAAGCAGGCGCTCATGCAGCTGAGCCAGGGTCAGGCCCGCGCGGAGGTCGCGGCGACCCTCCAGATTTCGGAGAACACGCTCCGCGCCTATATAGATTCGGCCCGGCACAAGCTCGGGGCGATGAACGTGACCCACGCCGTCGCGATCGCGCTTGCCCGCGGCATCATCGTGCCGCACGGGGAGTTGCCGAAATACTAGAGCACCGCACGGTCGGACTTGATTAACGTCGATCAGTGAAAAATGGCCTCCGCGCGCTGCTGGAGGTCAGGATGATCCGTTTTGTCTATGCTGATGAACTCGAGCGATTTCCCCTTCTGGCTGACACCATGTTCAGGGATCGTGCGGTGCAGTTCAGGACTCGCCTTGGCTGGGGCGTGACGGTCGACGGGAAGGGCCGGGAGCGGGATCAGTACGATGTGCTCAACCCGCTCTACGTCATCTGGGAGCAGGCGGATGGCACACATGGCGGTTCGCTCCGATTGATGCCGACGACCGGGCGGACGATGGCGGGTGAGCATTTCCTCCACCTCACGCACGGAGTGCGCATCTGCAGCCCGCTGGTCTGGGAATGCACTCGCTTCTGCCTCTCTCCCGGCGCGTCCTCGAGGATCGCTGCGGCGCTGCTGGCCGCCGGGATCGAGCTCGGTCTGCGCTTCGGCCTCGAACAGGCGATCGGGGTGATCTACACGCGGACCCTCGGCATCTATCGCCGCATAGGTCACGCCCCCGACGTGATCGGCACCGATGGCGGCGGGCGGGACAGCATCAGCATCTGTGTCTGGAACCTGTCGGAGGAAGCCCGGGATCGGATCTGCGCCCGCTCCGGATTGTCGTCGGCCAGCATCGAACGCTGGTTCGACGACAGCTTTCGCGGCCCGGGCCGCGGCAGCGGGAACGTTGCCGGATCGCTCGTGATCGCCGCGTGACAGGGCGGCTGGCCGCCGCTCCGTCGACGGGCTAAGCATCGGCCAGCATCAGACCGGGAGTAGGTGAGCTGAGCGGAACAGGAGGCAGTGAGGACCAGCGCCGTGCAATGCGCCGGATTCAGGCTGCCCTCCGTCCCCACGGGGTGGAACTCGGTGAGTCCAGCCGTCCGGACCCCTCCCGGCAACGAACGACCCTGGCAGTGCTTGGCCGGGCCGGAACAGGCAAGACGCGGCTTCTGGTTGATGTGGTGCGTGCGCTCGAAGCAGCAGACGTGGCCCCGCTTGTTCCCGAGGACGAGCGACGCCCCGGTGATCGGCGCAGTGTTGCCATCCTGGCCCCGACCAACAAGGCGGCCTTCGTGCTCAGGACCCGCGGTGTACCGGCGACCACCGTCCATCGGGTTCTCTACACGCCCCTTTATCACCCGGATTACGAGCGACTGGCAGACTGGCTCGCAGGAAAGTCCGAACGGCCGGTCCTCGAGGGGATCGGAGATGCGGCGCTCGACCGGGCGGCCGCTTCCTTTGCGGTGCACAAGTCGCTTCCCGGTGCCTTGGCGAGTGCCGGGTTGCGCGGCTCGGACTTCATCAAGGGATGGAAACGGCGGGAAGCACCACTCGACATCGGTCTCGTGGATGAGGCATCGATGCTCGATGCGCAGATGCTCGCCGATCTTGAGGAACTCTTCGGCTTTCTTCTGCTTTTCGGCGATCCGGCGCAGCTGCCGCCTCCGATGGCTCAGGGTGGGATGGTCTTTGCCTCCCTGCCGGAGGAGAACCGACTTCGTCTCGACGCGGTTCACCGCCAGGCGGAAGGCAACCCGATCCTCGATCTTGCGCATGCGCTGGGTGATTCCGCAGTGGATTTCGCGCAGTTCGAGGGGATGCTGCGGCAGGCGGCGACACGGGATGACCGGGTCCGGATCGCGGAGCGCGCCGACTGCGACGCGCTCGCCATGTCACCTATTCTGGTCTGGCGCAATGTGACGCGGGTGCGCCTGATCCATGCTTTCAGGTCGGCCCATGATGCGCCGGAGGCGGCGCTGTTGCCCGGCGAACCGCTGGTCTGCGACGGGCTCGAACTGCCGGCGCGTCATCGCAAGCGTCGGGGAGACCTCGAAGCACGTGGCCTCGTGAAGGGGGCGCAGGCTGTCTATCTTGGCCCCGGAAGGAAGCCCGGCTTTTCTCGCCTTCATGTGGTCGGGGCGGAGGTGCCGCGGGTGACGGCGGCGACCATCATCCGGCTCGAAGCCCCGGATCGCGAGGAGCCGGCGGTCGTGGCAGCCGCGCGAATGGGAGCGACATTCGTTCACGGGGCGGCGGTGACGATTCACAAGGCCCAGGGCTCGCAATGGCCGGAGGTTCAGGTCTTCGCGCCGGATCTCTTTGCCGCCGCGCGTTCGGGTCGGGTGGAGGCCGGCATCGAATTGTGGCGCCGGCTCGCCTATGTCGCGATCACGCGAGCGGAGCACCGGCTGGTCTGGGTCACGCGGCCGGCGCTCGCCCGGCCGCGCCGGGAGCTTTCGGTCGAGCATCTCGAGAGCGATGCCGCTGCCGGCTGATCCGCCGCGCGACCGGTCTTCCTTCCGATCTTCGCCCGGACCCGCGGTTCAGCGGCGCAGGAGGCGGGCGATCACGGCCGCGAGCCAGCCCGTGAAGAGCGCCAGCGCCACGGCAGCGAGGCCGTAGACGAGTGGCAGCTCCTGGGAAAGGTTGTAGATCCAGCGCTCGAGACCGGCCTTCTGGACAAGAATTTCGGTACCCCCCGAATGGAGCACCTTCCGGTCCCGGACAAGGAAGAACTCGGCAGTATAGGTGCCTTCGACGAGATTCGCGGGGAGTTCGAATGTCGTCTGGAACAGCGTGTCCTCGACGAGGCGAACCTCGCCCTCGAGTTGCGCGTAAAGCCTCTGGCTCTCCTTGATCCTCACGAGCGCATCGGCAAATGGGCGGGTATCGGTGATTGTGGGATGGCCGCCCACGAGGCGCACCGCCTGATCCATGCCGATACCCCAGCGAAGGCGTTCCGTTTCGGACAGGATTTCCTTGACTGGCCGCGTGCTGGCGACAGCGTAGTAGCTTGGCGCCTGGGAAATGCGGACACCCTCGGTATTCACCCATATGCCGAAACGCCGCTCCTTGCGGCGGACCCACAGCGGCTGTTCCGGTCCGCGCAGGGTGAGGATGATGTCGAGCTGCCCCGCTTCTTCCGGAACCGGAGCCTCCCGGCGGATGGCGCCGAAGACGAAGACTTCGGAGCCCTCGAAATCCGCGGTCAGGGCGATGTTGTCGGTCGAGATGCCCGTGACGATGCTTTCCTGCGCCTGTGTCGGCAGGGCAGGTGCGACAAGGGCGATGATGATGAGGAGGATGAGCCTCACGGTGCGGTGGCGAGCGTGTAGAGCTCGTCAGGTGTCAGCACGAGGTTCAGGGCAAGCTGGATGCCGACACCGAGGACGAGCAGCGCGAGAAGGATGCGGAGCTGTTCCGCCTTCAGACGTGCCGCCATCGCGACGCCGACCTGGGCACCGATCACGCCGCCGACCAGAAGGAGGAGGGCAAGGATCACGTCGACCGTCTGGCTCCGCCACGCGTGCATGACCGTGGTGAAGCCGGTCACGAAGAGAAACTGGAATACCGACGTGCCGACGACGACCTTGGTCGGCATGCCGAGCAGGTAGATCATCGCCGGCACCATGATGAAGCCGCCACCCACCCCCATGATCGCCGCAAGGACACCGACCGCGAGACCTATGATGAAGGGCGGAATCGCGGAGACATACATGTGCGAGACGCGGAAGCGCATCTTGAGCGGCAGGCCGTGCACCCATGAGCGGCGCCGGCGCGGCTGGAGGAGCACGTTCTTGTTCTTCTGCCTCCTGAGCGAGCGGATGCCCTCGGCCAGCATCAGCCCGCCGATGCCGCCGAGCAGGATCACGTAGCAGAGGCTGACGAAAAGCTCGATCTGGCCGGCACGCTGGAGGAAGCTGAAGAGCTCCACGCCCAGGAACGAGCCGACCATGCCTCCCGACAGCAGCACGAGCCCCATCTTGAAATCCACCGTGCGGCGGCGGACGTGGCCGAGGAAGGCGGAGAACGAGGAACCAGCAATCTGGTTCGCGGCCGAGGCGACAGCGACGGCGGGCGGGATGCCGATGAAGAAGAGGAGCGGCGTGAGGATGAAGCCGCCGCCCACCCCGAAAAGCCCCGAAAGGATGCCGACCATGCCGCCGATGCCGAGCAGGAACAGGGCATTGACCGACACCTCGGCGATGGGGAGATAGATGTTCATCGATCAGCCGTGCTCACGGTACTTGATCCGTGGCTTAGCCGATGTCGCGGGGTGATTTCCACTCCGGCGCGACGGCAGGGGCATCATCACGCGGTGAGCGCGCCGAAAAAGGAACAGCTTTGCCGTTCCCTTCACGCGCCCGGGAGCGGGGCCTCCCTGTTCAGGCAGCAGCCTGCTGGTTGAGGGACGTTTCGGCAAGCTGCGAGAGCTTGTCGTCCGTCGCCTTCTCCTGCGTGAGGATCTCGGCGATGATGGATGCCGCCTCGTCCATGCCGAGCTGTCTTGCCCAGGCGGCCATGGTGCCGTAGCGCGCGATCTCGTAATGCTCGACCGCCTGCGCGGAGGCGATCAGGGCGGCGTCGAGCGCGTCCTTGTCCTCGCATTCGGACATGATTTCCTTGGCTTCCTCGAGGATGCCGTTCATGGCGTCGCAGGTGGTGCCGCGCGGCTTGAGATCGCGCATCTCGAAGATGCGTTCGAGCTTCTCGATCTGCTCGGCGGTTTCCTCGGCATGCTGTTCGAAGGCCTCCCGCAGTTCCTCGGACTGCGCCTTGCGCGCCATGCGGGGCAGGGTCTTCTGGATCTGCCGCTCGGCGTAGAACACGTCGCGCAGCATGTGGACGAAGAGGTCGTCGAGATTCTTCATGGGCATGATTTCTGTCCTTCCGGTTTCATGAGCGATGGCAGGACGGCCGGAAGCCGCCCGCAGCTGTCCGCCTCAACGGGTTGCGGTGCGCGCGGTTCCAATCCGAAATCCTGACATGGATCGGGAAGGCAGAGAGGCAGCCGGGGCGTGGGCAGAAGGCGCCCACGCGTGAAAATCCCATCAAGTCATTGATTTAAAATAAAAAATAGATGCTACCTGTTCGTTAACGCCGGGTGGGCGATCACCTGCGCGGGCGGATACGCGCCTGCAGGTAGCGGCGGAGAATCCGCTCGAACAGGGCGGCCCCGCGGGGTGCCATCGCCTTGGTCTGCGCGTGGCTGATCGTCTCCTCGGCGAGGCCGGCACCCATGTTGGTGATGATGGAGACGGCGGCCACCCGCAGGCCGAGGAAACGGGCGAGGATCACCTCGGGAACGGTGGACATGCCGACGGCATCCGCGCCGAGGATGCGGAGCGCGCGGATCTCGGCCGGGGTCTCGAAACTGGGACCGGCGCACCAGGCGTAGGTGCCTTCGTGAGGCGTCCCGGGCTCGGCCTCGGCCGCCGCGCGGAGGCCGGCGCGGAGCTGCGGATCGTAGGCATCGACGAGATTGACGAAACGGGCGTCGGTCTTCTCGCCGATGAGGGGATTGGCGCCGGACATGTTGAGGTGATCGGCAATCAGCATCACCGCGCCCGCGCCCACGCCCGGCATCAGCGAGCCGGCGGCATTGGTGAGGATCAGCTCGTCCGTCCCGAGCGCCTTCAGCGTCTCGAGGGGAATGCGCATCGCGTCCGCCCGGCCGCTCTCGTAATAATGGGAGCGGCCCGCGAGGATGGCGACACGAACGCCCTCGAGCCGGCCGATCACCAGCGCGCCCTCATGGCCGGAAACGCCGGCGCCGGGAAAGCCGGGAAGATCGGAATAGGGAATGGCGGTGCCATCGACCGCTGCGGCTATCCCGCCAAGGCCGGAGCCGAGCACGAGGCCGACGGCGACCGGCTCGTCGCCGGCGCGGTCGCGCACGATCGCGGTTGCGTCCATGTCACCCGTCTCCCGCAACTGTTGGCGATTCTCCGGCTGCTGGCCTCGCACCGGCGGGGCGGAGCACCTTGCGCAGGACCAGCGCGCCAAGGCTCCGGCCTCCGTCGCGGCCGTAATAGTCACGGCGGAAGCCGGCGGAAACATAGCCGGCGGCGGCGTAGAGCGCGCGGGCGGCGGTGTTGGTCTCCGCCACCTCCAGGTAGATTTCGCTCACGCCGCGCGCGGCGGCCGCGTGTTCGAAACCGGAAAGGAGGGTGCGGCCGATGCCCTTCCGGCGCGAGTCGGGCCGGACGGCGAGGGTCATCAGCTCCGCCTCCGGCCCGGCGACGCGACCGAGCGCGAAGCCGCCCGGCAAGGCGACGAGAACCGTGGTGGCGAAGGCGAGAAGGGCCGCGAACTCCTCCTCCGTCCACGGGCGCGGGGCAGTGGTGAAACACTGATGGTGGATCGCGGCGAGCACCGCGGGGTCGATGGTGGTCACGCCGGGTCCTCGATGATGCGGGGCGGCGGTTCCGACACGGGGGCGGCATCGGCTTCACGCAGGTAGAGGGGAGCCGGGCGCACGGTGCAGTCGAGGCGGCCGGCGGCGATGCGGGCAACCACCGCCGGATCGGGCACGCTGCCGGGTTTGGCCTTGAGGCCGAGCCGCGCGGCCAGCCCCTCCGCCCCGTCGCCGATCACCAGCGTGCCCGGGGGCGCCGACACCTCGTCCGCCGCAAGGAGGCGGGGTTCGGATGCGGCCACGCCATCGAGCATGGTCTGGGCATGGAGCCGCTCGAGCGGCGCCGCGATCGTGACGAGGGCGGGGCCGCGCGTGCCATGGGCGAGGACCTCGAACCGGGTGACTCCTATCGCCGGAATGGCAAGCCCGAGCGCGAGGCCGCGTGCGGCGGCAACCGAGAGGCGGAGGCCGGTGAAGTTTCCCGGTCCGGTGCAGACCGCGACCGCCGCCAGATCCTGCCAGGTCACGCCGGCCTCGGCCAGCACTTCCTCCAGCATCGGCAGCAGCCGCTCGGCCTGGCCACGGTTCATCGCCTCGTCGCGACGGGCAAGGATGTTGCCATCCGAAACGAGCGCGGCCGCGCATTGCGCGGCCGAGGTGTCGAAGCCGAGGATCAGCGGCGGCTCAGAAGGCAACCGGCCGCACCTCCGTCACTTCGGGAATGTAGTGGCGCAGCAGGTTCTCGATGCCCATCTTCAGCGTCATCGTCGAGGACGGGCAGCCGGCGCAGGCGCCCTGCATGTGGAGATAGACGACGCCGCGGTCGAAACCGTGGAAGGTGATGTCGCCGCCGTCCTGGGCGACCGCCGGACGGACGCGGGTGTCGAGGAGTTCCTTGATCTGGCCGACGATCTCCGCGTCGGGGCCGTCGTGGTCGGCATGATCGACCGTACCGGCCTCGCCTTCGATCACCGGCTCGCCCGTCTGGTAGTGATCCATGATCGCGCCGAGGATGGCGGGCTTCAGATGCGCCCAGTCCTCGCCATCCGCCTTGGTCACGCTGATGAAGTCGGGACCGAAGAACACGGCGGTGACACCGGGCGTGGCGAAGATCCGGCGGGCGAGCGGCGACGGCCCGGCACTTTCCGCGGTCGGAAAGTCGGCGCTGCCGGTGGCGAGGACCTCGCGGCCGGGAAGGAATTTCATCGTCGCCGGATTCGGCGTGGACTCGGTCTGGATGAACATGGGGCGATCTCCCTTTCCTGGCTCATATGGGGTCGGCGGAGCAAGGCCGTCAAGATCGCAATCTGGAATCATTCCAGATTGAGCCGCCCGGGCTCAGGTGACGGCCTCGATCTGCTCCTTGGTCATCGAGCCCGGGACGATGGTGAGGGGAATGGTGAGTTCCGACAGGCGCCGCCCGGTCAGCGCGGTGACGATGGGACCGGCACCGTCCTTGCCGGTGCCGGCGCCGAGGACGAGGAGGCCGACATGCGGGTTCTCCTTGATGTAGTTGAGGATGCAGTCGACCTTGTCGCCTTCGCGGATCGCGAGCTTCGGCGTGATGCCTTCGCGTTTCTCCATGCGGTCCTTGAAGATCTGGAAATGCGCCTCGATCTTCTCGCGCGCCTCCTGGCGCATGACGTCGGCGACTCCCATGAAATGCTGGAATTCCTCGGGCGAGATGATGGCGAGGATCTCGACATTGCCGCCGGTCTTGGCCGCACGGATGGCGGCATAGCGCATGGCGTTCAGCATCTCGGGCGTCTCGTCGAGCACGATCAGGAGGGTGCGCATGCCGGTCTCCCAGTTCCGCGGTTCCGGTCGCGAGGACGCCGATGATCGGTCAAGCGCCTGCCCGGCGCAATGGCCGGGAAGGAGGGCCGGTTACCGGGCGGGCCGGCTGTTCACGAAACCGACGATCTCCCTGGTACGGTCGAGGATCGGCTCCGCGATGGCGGCGGCGCGGTCGGCACCCTCGCCGAGGATGCGGTCGATCCCGGCCGGGTCGGCAAGGAGTTCCTCGATCCGCGCGGTGATCGGCGCGAGATGGGAGACGGCGAGTTCGGCGAGCGCGGGCTTGAATTCGGAGAAGGGCCTGCCGGCGAAACTCGCCACGACCGCATCCGGCTCCTCGTCGGCAAGGGCCGCGTAGATGTTGACGAGGTTGCGGGCCTCGGGGCGAGACTCGAGATCGGCGTAGCGCTCCGGCAGCGGGTCGGGATCGGTGCGGGCCTTGCGGATCTTCTGGGCGATGGCGTCGGCGTCGTCGCGAAGGTTGATCCGGCTCATGTCGGACGGGTCGGACTTCGACATCTTCTTCGTGCCGTCGCGCAGGCTCATGACGCGGGTTGCCGCGCCCTCGATCACCGGTTCGGGCAGGGGGAAGAATTCGATGCCGTAGTCGTGGTTGAACTTGGCGGCGATGTCGCGGGTGAGTTCGACATGCTGCTTCTGGTCGTCGCCCACCGGCACGTGCGTCGCGTGATAGGCGAGGATGTCGGCCGCCATCAGCGTCGGGTAGGAATAGAGGCCGACGGAAGCCGCCTCGCGGTCCTTGCCGGCCTTGTCCTTGAACTGGGTCATCCGGTTCAGCCAGCCGATCCGCGCGATGCAGGAGAGGATCCAGCCGAGCTCGGCATGGGCCGGGACCTGGGACTGGTTGAAGAGGATCGAGCGTTGCGGGTCGATGCCGCAGGCGATGAAGGCGGCGGTGAGTTCGCGGATCGCGCTCCGGAGCTTCGCCGGGTCCTGCCACACCGTGATCGCATGCATGTCGACGACGCAGAAGAGGGCCTCGTTCTCGGCGTCCTGCATCTCGCCGAAACGCCGGAGCGCACCGAGATAATTGCCGAGCGTGAGGTTGCCCGAGGGCTGGATGCCGGAAAACACCCGGCGGGGAAAGGTCTTGGACATGGCGAAGGGGCCTGAGACGGTCTGGAGGCTGAGGTCCGCTTATTGCCGCTCGCTCCTTCGGCGTCAACCGAAGGCGGCGGACGCTCGCGTCGGGCCATTGAGGAGACGGTCGAAGTCCGGCACACCGCTGCCGCAGGGCATCATCGCTCTCGCGCGCTCACAGGCGTGAGGGCGGTGTCGGGCAGCCGCAATCTTTCGTCCTCCGGCTTCCGATGGCCGTGATCCGTTCAATGCCGTCACTTGAGCAGGAAACGGGTGGCTGCGCCATTCTCCCCGCCGCTAGATCCGCGATGCGATGTGCAGGGGAAAACGCCAAGGGAACTGGAGAACAAGACAGTCATCGTCACCGGAGCAAGCAGCGGAATAGGCGCGGCGGCGGCTTTGCTGTTTGCAGCGGAAGGGGCTGACGTGGTTCTCGGCGCGCGTAGGTCGGCAAATCTGGAAACCCTCGCGGGGACGATCAGGCGTGGCAACGGCAGGGCCGCATTCCTTGCGGGGGATGTGAAGGATGAGGGCTATGCCGACGCTCTCGTCGATCTCGCCATGAGGGAGTTCGGCAAGCTGGACGCCGCCTTCAACAACGCTGGTATCGTTGGCGAGATGGGGCCGATCCCCGACATGGGTACGAGCAACTGGAACGATGTCCTCTCGGTCAACCTGACGGCCGCCTTTCTGGCCGCGAAGGCACAGATACCTCCCATGAAGGAGCAGGGAGGCGGTTCCATCGTCTTCACCTCGTCCTTCGTTGGCTTCAGCAATGGCGGCATGCCGGGAATGGGAGCCTATGCGGCGTCCAAGGCGGGGCTGATCGGACTTGCCCGGTCGCTGGCCTCGGACCATGCCGCAGACGGCATTCGCGTGAATGCGCTGTTGCCCGGAGGCACGGTCACGCCGGCAGGTGGCGAGGGAAATCCGGATGTTCTCGAATTCATCGCGAATCTGCATCCGATGAAGCGGATGGCAAGCGCGAAGGAGATCGCCCAGGCCGCCCTGTTCCTTCTGTCCGATCGGTCGAGCTTCGTGACGGGGAGCCCGATGATC
>Ga0079224_100013688_pt1 | contig 11304 bp, 7 predicted proteins | sample Stecom2015_FD_80414 | JGI IMG/M metagenome (GOLD analysis project Ga0079224, IMG submission 80414) | Agricultural soil microbial communities from Utah to study Nitrogen management - Steer compost 2015 | ecosystem: Environmental > Terrestrial > Soil > Agricultural land | place: USA: Utah...
AGTTTTCAATTCAGCAGATAATGGGATTTTCCTCCAACTCGAATTCAAGAGCCATGCCAACAAAAAGCTTCCCAATAAATTAATACAAAGGGTTGCAATAGGAAAAAAACTGTCTGAGAAAAAAACAAATCCAATCAAATATCTCAAAATTGCACCTAAAAAGCCTGCAACTCCAATTAGTATATAAGTCAAATAAATTCCTCCAAAATCGGTAGAGAGTTTTTTAAACAAATATGATTATATATCATTGTTTGTTTTTTTTATGAAAAGGATAGTAAAATTTTGTGTTTTTTTCTTTTCCCGATAATCTTGATTAATGGGAAATAAATGAATGATTTTTTAAATAATGCCAAAAAGAATAAAAATATTTCAATTTCCGAAGAAAAATTATACAATAGAAACTAAATAAAGGAGGTTGAATTGTATGAAGTATGTTGATACTTGGGATTTAGAGTCGATTTTTCCCGGGGGAACAAGATCGGAAGCTTTACAAGAAAAATTAAAAGACGTTCGTTCCCAAATTCAGGAACTTGAAAAACTTGTCAATGACTGGGACTATACAAAAAACGCATCACCCGAACCTTTTAAAGAAATATTGCAAAAGCAGGAAACCATCAGTAAAGGTTTAGGTCAAGCAGGAACCTTTGCCCGGATGTGGCTCGATGCTTATATGAATGACTCTTATGCTGCTGTTGTTCTTGGCCAGGTGGCAGACCTTTATAGTGAAGTGCAAAAACTACATACAACCTTGACGAAAAAAATGGTTGCCCTTTCTGATGAAGAGTGGGAAGAACTTTTACAGGATGACTACTTAAAAGAAGTCTCCTTTGCTTTAAATGAACAACGGGATCAAGGGAAACGCCTTTTATCAGAAGCAGAGGAGCGGATTATTACTGAGTTAAACAAAGATGGAATCACCGCCTGGGGTCGCCTATATGATACGGTCGTATCTATTATGACGATTCCCTTTACGGACAAAGAAGGTAAAACGGTAGAGCTTTCCGTTGGACAAGCTATGAACCGAATGTATTCAGATCCTGATCCTGAAGTGCGGAAACAAATTTTTGATAATTGGGAAAAGGCTTGGGCAAAATATGCACCGATTTTTGCCGATACTCTAAACCATTTGGACGGTTACCGATTAACATTGCAAAAATTACATAACCGGAAGCATTTCCTGGAAGAACCGCTTGAGTATAACCGGATGAAAGAAGAAACTCTGAATGCGATGTGGGAAGCGGTCTCCAGGAATAAAAAGCCTTTCGTCGACTTTTTAAATCAAAAAGCAAAATTGCTTGGCATGGAAAAATTGGGCTGGCAAGATGTTGATGCACCGGACGCCTTTGGTGATGTGAAACCGCCCCGATTTACTTACGACGAAGCATGCGATTTCATTATTGATAATTTTTCAACCTTTGGACCAAAACTTTCCTCTTTTGCAAAACATGCTTTGGAAAATCGTTGGGTAGAAGCGGAAGATCGTCCGAACAAGCGGCCTGGTGGATATTGTACAAGGCTACCGGAATTTGAAGAAGCCCGGATATTTATGACTTTCACAGGCTCTGCCAGTGACATGAGCACCTTGGCGCACGAATTAGGCCATGCCTTCCATAGCCATGTTATGAGAGATTTGCCAATGTTGAATCGCAGATATGCAATGAACGTTGCGGAAACGGCAAGTACCTTCGCGGAAACTATTATTGCAAACGCAACATTGGCAAATGCTAAAACGAAGGAAGAAAAAATTACATTGTTAAATATGAAGCTGGAAAATGCAACGGCTATGTTCCTAAATATCCATGCCCGCTTCCTCTTTGAAAAGGCATTTTATGAAGAGCGGATGAAAGGAATTGTCCCGTTAGAGCGATTAAATGAATTAATGACCAATGCCCAAAAAGAAGCATATTGCGATGCATTGGCATCTTACCATCCGCATTTCTGGTGCAGCAAGCTACACTTCTTCATAACCGGTATACCTTTCTATAACTTCCCTTATACCTTCGGATTCCTATTCAGCCTTGGAATTTATGCTGAATACTTGAAAAATGCTGAAGGCTTTGAGGATAAATATATTGAATTGTTGCGGGATACCGGTTCGATGAAAGTGGAAGATTTAGCTATGAAACATCTTGGTGTCGACTTGACCAAACCGGATTTCTGGGAAAGTGGTATTCAGCTTATGGCAAAAGAAGCAGAAGAATTTATTCGTTTAACAGAAGAAGTTTTATAATTTTTATGGATCCCAAACCGATTGGTTCTGGGATCTTTTTTCTGCTTGTAAAGAAATGTTGTGGGGCAAAACGACGTATCTCGAAAAGGACGACTTGCTCTAGCATACCACGACTTGATTTGTGCTGGTAACGACGTGATTCGTTCTTGTAACGACGTGCTTGTACCTTACAACGACGTGAATTTTTCCCCCGACGACGTGCTTCAGTCAAAGGACGACTTGCTATGGCGTAGAACGACGTGGTTAAATCATGTAACGACTTAATTCTACATTACAACGACGGGCTTATTTCATGTAACAACGTGCTTAGTTTATGTGACGACATGATTCAACAATTGAACGACGTGCTTTGTTCATGGGACGACGTGCTTCCCCCTCACAAGGACGTGAAAAAGTTGGGGAACGACGTGCAACGCTCATATAACGACGTGCTTTCACCTTACAACGACTTGCATTTACCTTAGAACGACGTGAGTTCAGGAGGAAAAGGTCGTGACCCGCGATTAAAACAATTACCAAACGATATATTATTCCTATTAATCAATCTTTTACAAAATAGAAGAAGGAACCCCGTAGGAATTCCTTCTTCATCAAATTCTATTAAATATAGAGTTTTCTCCGGTAGAATGCCAGGAAGAGAGCAATCATCACGGAAACGAATCCAAGCATGAGCAAATTGCCGTTGCTGGTGGCAGTAGATGGTAATTGATCTCCATCATCATCGTCTCCAGGCTGCTCGTCGTCTCCAGGTTGTTCATCATCTCCCGGTTCTTCGTCATCACCAGGCTCCTCGTCATCACCTGGGTCTTCATCACCTGCCGCATTGATAAAGAGACGCCCTTCAGCCAATTGGCTTGATAAGTTGCCAAAGTCGTCCATCGCAAATACTTCAATATTGGCTCCTTCAGCAACTAAATCTGAAGGTGCTGTAAATGTTCCGACGTATAGACCAGGAGAGACTTCTTCCATAGCAAAAGTTTCGTTATCAATGCCTGGGATGTGAATCATAAAGTAGCTTTCTTTCAATCCAGGTTCACTTTCGAACTGGACCGTTACTGATTCGCCTTGCATCAAATAGACATCTTCGTTTGGAAGGACATTTTCAATGATGGGAGCTGTAAAGTCGATATACACGGTGATGGATTCTGTCGACTCATTGCCAGCTAAGTCTTTCGCTGTTACTGTAATAATGTTTTCCCCTTCCGAAACAGTAATGGTATGTTCAAAGCTTCCATCTTCTGTAACTGTTGCTTCTTCGCCATTCACTAGAACTTCATCAAGTGAGTCATCTTCAATTTGTCCTGTTACCGTGATGGATTCAGTATTTAATTTATCCCCATCCACCGGTGAAAGAATAGTGATTACCGGTGCTGTCGTGTCCTTAATGACCGTAATTGCATTGGACGGATGGGTTAATAAATTTCCATAATTCGCTTTAGCGGTAAAGACATTTTTACCTTCTGATAGAGTCAATGTTTCACTGAAAAGTCCTTCGTTGTCAGATTGGACAACCGCGACTTCTTCGCCATTATTATAGATGTGGATGTCAGTATTTGGTGTGGAGTTCCCTTCAATGGTGACATGATTCTCGGTGGTCACTAATCCGTCGGATGGAGAAGTGAGAACAGGAACTTCCGTATCGTAATTAACAATTGCGCGTATCATGTAGTTTCCTTCATTTTCATTGAGCTGTCTCCATTCACCATCTAAATACCGCCAGCTGCGTCCGGAGAAAGGCCCGTCCCGATCCACAGAGATTCCTGGCGATTCTGTTTGCGGTAAATGTTGAATATAGACAACGAAGAATTCTTTCCCTACTTCAATACCTTCATGGGACAAATCAATATATGTCCATTCGGTTTCAGAACGGATAGCCTCTCCATCAAAAGGTCCAGCAATGATGTTTCCTGGTTCACCGTTCGGGCCAGATGTATCATAAATATATAGTTTGAAAGCTGTGCCACCAGGATTGGGCCATTCATGATTGAATTTAAGTTTTGTTGCAGAAAGAATAGCCGAATCCTTTCCATCAGCCAAGGTCATTTTGACAGCCCAACCATTTCCTGGTCCGTACCATGCGTTCCTATATTCTTCACTGCCATCATCATAAGCAATTTCATGGGTTAAGCCGCTAATTGGCGTTAATGCTACTTCTTCATATGTGACAGTGTCCCCAATAATTGTGACGGTTTTTTCTGCAGTATAATACCCTGGTGCAATGACACGCATTGTGTACGTACCTTCATAGGGCGTCATCGTAAAGGAACCATTGGCATCCGTTTTTCCAGATTGAATGTTCGCATCCTCTATTAAATAGATGGAAGCTCCTTCAACCGGTGTTCCTGTGTTTTCATCAATCACTTTTCCGTTTAAAGTTCCTAAAGCCAATGGCTCTAAATGGAAATGGACAGCAGTTTCTTCATGGTGATTGACGGTGACAGTTTCAGATTTGGTTTCATACCCGTAGGCCTCTGCAACAATGGTGTATTCACCGGCCGGATGCCGTAATTCGAATGTTCCGTTAGCCGGACTGGATTTGGTCGAACGGCCAGTTTCCACGACGGTAATTTGAGCTACTAAGGGCAATCCACTCGGCTCTTCAGCGTCAACCGTAATTCCTTCAGTTACGGTTGTAGATTCTAGCTTTATAGATTTATAGTTTGTTGTAGCTATTGATTGAGAAGACACTTCTTCTTTAGTTACACCCTCTGGCAATTGATCCAATAAGGCAACATCATCAATATACCATCCGGGATACGTAAATAAACTATCAGAGTAGGCATAGAATCCGAGGGAAATGGTTTGTCCTGCTAAATCTGATAGATCAATGACTACCTCTTCCCAGCCGTTGGAATTGCCAAAGACTTCATGTATGACATACCACGTTTCCATGTCGGTCGAAAAGACTACATAGCCGAAATCGTACGGTATATTATCGAAAGAATCATATTCAAAGCTGTGCCAATGCTGGAATTGGAGATAACTTTCTCCCTCAGGTACTTTGACCGTTGGCATTACCAGAATTTCTTCCATGTTCGTAGAGTAATTATCATCTAGTTTCGTAGCGTACACTTTTTCACCTGAAAAGGCACTTCCTGGTCCAGAAGTTGGTACGCCCCATTCCCAATTGTTTGCCGTTCCAATTACTGTCCAGCCACTTGGCTCGTTTTCAAAATCTTGGAAATATCCAACGGTAATCGATGAAATGACATTAACGACATATTCATCACTAGTTACCGTATTATTTCCAAAATCTGTAATTACCCATTGATAGGTTAAGGTTCCTTCTTCTGTCACGTTCATTGGAATAACAGCTTTATATTCGCCAGATCGATAATCGCCGTCTATTAAACTTGCCGAAACTGTATTCCAATCTCCCTCATTGACTTTATATTTTAATTGAACCGATTCAACACTGACGTTATCGCTGGCTGATACCGTTAAAGTTACAGTTGCTCCTTCAACGACTTCTGTAATAGAAGTATGTTCAAAAGTTGGTAATTCACTATCATCTCCTGAAGTTAACACTTGTCCAGTAATCCAACCATAACCGAGAAGGACTTCCTCAAGGGCTTTCGGGATGTTAATGAGCCCGTACCCAAAGCCGTTGTTTGGCGTTTCTGGATATTGATGGTTAGTCAAAGGTGTTGCAGTTCTAGTTAAGATATCCTCAAGGGCATCAACACTTATATTTGCATCCGCTTGACGCAAGATGGCGACTGCTGCTGCTACGTGGGGAGTAGCCATTGACGTACCGTCCCAACCACCTTCATATGATCCGCCCGGAACTGAAGAACGAATATTTACACCAGGTGCCGTAACTTCCGGTTTAATTTCTCCGTAGGGAGAAGGTCCTTGGAATGAGAAGCTACCTAAATTGTTGGCAATGTCCGTAGCCCCAACAGCAAAAGATTCCGGATAATTGGCCGGGTAAGCAATGGAACCTGGGCCACCTGGATCAATAATGTTTGCATTCCCAGCAGCAAATACTGGGAAGATTTCATATTCCCGCCATGTTTTGACAATGTCACGGTAAATTTCAACTTTCCCACGGCCGCCGCTCCACGAATTGTTTACAACGTCCGGAGCCAAATCGACTCGACCACCAGGAGCGAGCATCCATTCCATCGCTAACATAATTTCAACATCAGAACCATATCCATCTGATGCGAAAGCTTTAGCGGCGATCCATTTTGCTCCAGGTGCTACACCAATTTTGTTGCTTCCATCAGGCTCACTGCCAAGGATGGTTCCGGCAACATGGGTGCCGTGTCCATTATCATCATAGGGTTCATTTTGAATACCATACGCATCAAAGAAGCTGTATTGATGATCAACTTCTCCTGTTTCTGCATTATAACCGAAATATTTTTCTTTCAAGGCAGGATGGTCCCATTCCACGCCGGAATCAATAATCCCGACAACAGTTCCGGTACCATCATATCCTTGTTCCCAGGCTTCAGGTGCACCAACCCGTTCGACATTCCATTCAATTGAATCATCATTATTGACTTTTATATCTGTATTTGTAGATTTTTGCACAGGATTTAATTGCCGTTTTTCATTAGGTAAAACTTTGTCTACTTCCGGGAATTCGGCAATCTTCTCCAATACATCCTTGGTGGCGGTTACCGCAATGGCGTTGACAATGTAAAAGCTGCGATACTCTTTTACATTGCCCTTTTCTTTACCTTCATCTAAAAACTCTACAAGGTTGTATTGGCTTTTCTTAGCAGTCGATTTCATTTCAGTTAACAAAGTGGAACGCACAAGATGTTTCGTACCTTGAGATGCTAAAGATTTTAAACTAGCTGTTTTTCTAGCCTCTTTAGCCACTTTTTCTGCATCGACTTGCTCTTTCAGTTTTACTATGAATGTCGCAAACTCGTTGTCTTCAAGATCCTGATATACTAGGTTGTCAATTTTGGCTTCTGCTGCGATATTTGTAGAATTTTGAAATGAATTGGTAACGGCATATGCCGGAACCATTGGCGTAAGGAAAGTGCTAAATAAAAGCATCAATCCCGCCAAAGAGTAAATGAGACTGGAAGCTCTTTTTTTCAACGACATCCCTCCTAAAAAATTTTTGTCGGCAATTGGTGCTCCCGACAGCCATGAATAATATACATAAGAAAAAATAAAAAGAATGTCATAAAAAGACGAAAAAATTAAAATGATAAAAAATGAACAAAAATTCCCGTAACAAAACTCCTAATCCCGATTAATTTAATAGGAAAACGGTTTGAGGCACTGAGCTTGTGTAGGTAAAAGGAATTACCAAAAAGATTCAGGCTGAATGGTAGTGGAATTATTTTGTTGAATTTAAACAAGGATGTTTATCAACCTTTTTTTAAATGGTCATATATTTACAACGACTAGACGAATGGAGGGATGATTTTTGAATCAATATTTGGACGAAATGAAAAAGTGGAGCCGTGATCTTCGAGGTTTAGCCGATTCTTTACAATTGGATTCCAAGCTTTTAGATGAGTGGGAGAGAGAATTTGAAGAATTTCAGCTGGAAATAGAAGACCGGGATTTGTCCAATGAGGAAATTTATCAACTGGCGCAGGAGTTTTATGAGAATTTAAAAATGCAATTTTTGGCGTTAGGTTTTCGCGTTGAGGGTAACCCTGAACAAGCAAGACAAGTTCCGATTGGAGGGCATACCCTTCCACCATTACCGTATGCGTATAATGCTTTAGAGCCGTATATTAGTGAGGAAATTATGCGGCTTCATCATCAAAAGCATCATAAAAGTTATGTCGATGGTTTAAATAAAGCGGAACGGGAATTGCAAAGAATGCGTGAGACAAACAATTTTGATCTTATTAAACATTGGGAACGGGAATTGGCTTTTAATGGAGCAGGCCATTATCTTCATACGATTTTTTGGAACATCATGAATCCTAAAGGTGGAGGAAAACCGAGGGGAATGTTGCTTTCCCAAATCAATCGGGACTTTGGCAGTTTTGAAAAATTCAAGCAGCATTTTTCTCAAGCAGCTGAAAAAGTAGAAGGGGTAGGCTGGGCGGTATTAATATATTCTCCGAGGTCGCAGCGGTTGGAAATTTTACAGGCAGAAAAGCATCAAAACTTATCCCAATGGGATGATTTGCCCCTTTTAGTTCTCGACGTTTGGGAACATGCTTACTATTTACAATATAAAAACGAACGAAAAAAATATATAGACAATTGGTGGAACGTTGTTTATTGGCCAGAAGTTGAAAAAAGATTTGAAGAAGCACGACGGCTAAAATGGGATGCAAGAATTTCTTGATTCGCATCGATAAAGTTAACAAGTTTAAGATTCTTTATGAATGATTTTTAGCCGATCGAGAAAATAGTCAGCATAGGCTTCGTTACCGATAAGGGTTTCCATAATAATCCAGCTAATTGTTCCTAAAAGATATTCAAGGACTTCCTTTTGTGTTGAAAAACTTTTTAATAGTGAATAAATGTTTTTAATTGGATCTAGAAAACTTACGGCAATTAAATAATCCTGAACGGTTAAATAATAGGCACCGAACCGTCCTTTTGTATATGGACTGATTTGATAGTGACCAAAGACAAGGTTGGCCAGTTCATAATAGTAGGCGTTCATGTTCTTCCTCCCATTTTTCTATTTCTATCCATTTTGGACAGTTTTATGAAAAATAAACAATCTACCCCATGTCGAAGTCAAATGGTGTATTTATTGTCATACAATTCTAAAATTGATACACTATAGATACCTTAAGCTTTTCACAATATTGGAATCGGCAAATTTCAATATTATAGGAAGGTGGGGAATTGGGGATGGAAGGGACAATTTATGAAAAATTATCTAAAGCAAGACAACAGGTTATACGTGAAATTCAATCTTTGAATAATGAAAAGTTGAATGCTAAACCAGCACCGGATGAATGGAGCATAGCACAAATCTGTTATCATTTAGTATTAGTTGAACTTGCAACGATAAAAGCGATAAAGGCAGGTCTCAAAAAAGAGAGCAAAGGAAAACCAGAAAGGAAAGATGTTAGCACAACTCTTGACCGAAGTGAAAAAATTAAGGCACCTCGTGCTGTCCAGCCGGATGATCGAAACTTTGAATTGCATGAACTACTAGATTCCTTTGCTAATTCACGAAATCAATTAATTTGGACTTTGCAAGGAATAGAAGATAAGTCAGTTCTTAAAGAAAAATCTCTACATCATCCCGGTTTTGGTGAATTGGCTTTAGATCAATGGGTCGAACTGATCCCATACCATGAACTCCGCCATTTGGAACAAATTCGTGAAGTTCGAGAAAAAATTTAAGATAGGTAGACTGTTTGTAAAGTATGAGGATTTTATGCTCGTTCAAAGCATAGATCCTCATTTTTGCTTTTACCAAAAATCAAAAAAGAGATTTTCTAGGAACTTAGATGTAGAATTTTTGAATTATTATGGGAAGTGACGGAATACAGACTATATTGATATAATAAATAGTAAATATATCGCAAAGAAGGTGCTTACGGTGCGGCGGAACAGGGTACCTGAAATAGATAAACTTTTTCAATCGACCGGCATGTATAAAAATTGTAGAGATTATAAAGAATTATTGGAATTTGTAAAGAGATTTCCGAAATTAGCTCCCTTTAATGCGATGCTTATACATTTGCAAAAACCGGAGAGTACTTTTGTAACTTCTTTATCAGAATGGACGAAAAAATATAGAAGAAATTTGAAAGCGGACGCACGACCGTTAATTGTCCTTCGTCCCTTTGGACCAATAGGATTCGTATTTGATATTAGTGATACTGAAGGTGAAGAGGTTTTATCGGAAGAAATAATAATTCCAACAAAATTAGAAGAAAGAGAAAAGGAAGAACTATTATCACAATTTGTTCGGAATCTATCTTGTGATGGGATTATCTATAAAGAAAGTGATCTAGGTATTCCAAAGGGGATGGCAAAAACTATTGAAGAAGATACGTCTATTGAAATTTCAATAAAAAATAAAGTATATAAAGTAAGAGTTTTATTTTTGATTATGATTAACAGCAACCTATCAAAGAATGAAAAATTAATGACAACCATAGCAAATGTTGCCCATATTTATTGTGGACACCTCGGTTCCCTCCGGCAAAGCTGGATTCCTGAACGTTACCATTTGGGAAATAAGGAGAAGGAATTTGAAGTAAATAGTGTCGGTTGGATGGTCTGTGAAAGATTAGGTTTGGAAAACCCTTTTCAAGAAGATTTATTCAATTACCTAGATAACAATGAAACCATCCCTGCAATCAGTCTAGAAACTGTCCTCAAGGTGACGGCATTGGTAGAAGCGTTATTTAAACCAAAACTGCCTAGAAGAGATTTAATTGAAAAAGTAGAAACAAATTATGAACAGCTATCCTTTGGATTGTAGAGGAACAGGGGTCAGAGTACCGGTTGAAAAATATTTTTCGTAAATAACCTCTTGAATCCAAATTTTCCTTTCCTTTATGATGGAGAGGGGAAAATTTCTTTGTAGAAAGATAAATTATTCAAATGTAGAGAAAGAGATGAACTGCTTTGAAGGAACAGTTAAACCTGTTTCACTATGTTAAGGATATGGATCCAATTTATCAGAACTTAAAAAAACTGCGAAAAGGGGATTCATACAAATTTAGGAACTTTTTGATTACGATAAATCCCTTTGGAATTTATGAAATTGAAGGGGAGGATATCCACGAAGCTAGCCGAAATTTAGACAAGTGCTACGAAATTTTAATGGAATTGATTGAAACTGAAAAGAATGGATATTAAGGCGATGTATTTGTATATCGCCTTTTTTTATGTATTCTGTTCTTTTTCTAAGGAAGAATTATAGAAGGATTAGTAGCAAATATTTTGTTCAATAAAATTTAATTTTTCATCCAAACATAAAAGAAGCATAATGAATAGTACTTTTTATTGTTAAACAAGTCGCAAAGTAAGGTAAAATATATAGGTTACATAGATTGGAGGATAAAAATGATTAAACAGTTTGCCAAATATATCGGTGAATATAGAAAAGAAACTTTACTTTCGCCCCTTTTTATCATATTGGAAGTATTTATGGAAGTGCTTAT
>Ga0079224_100013689_pt1 | contig 11304 bp, 8 predicted proteins | sample Stecom2015_FD_80414 | JGI IMG/M metagenome (GOLD analysis project Ga0079224, IMG submission 80414) | Agricultural soil microbial communities from Utah to study Nitrogen management - Steer compost 2015 | ecosystem: Environmental > Terrestrial > Soil > Agricultural land | place: USA: Utah...
CGCGGATGCTGAGCTTGGCCTCGCCGCGGCGGGGATCGACGTCGATGATCTTGGCGTCGATGACCGAGCCCTGCTTGAAGTGCTTGCGCAGATCGGTGCCGCGGCCGGTTCCGGTCTGCCCGGCCGGAATGAACCCCCGCGCGGTGCGGCCCGTCACGCCCAGCACGCGGACGACGAGCCCGGCGCCCTCCGCCTTGATCACCTCGACCTTGACGCCTTGGTTCCGAGCCACTTTCTGGCGCGGCTCGTCCGCACGTTCCGGCGGCGGGGCGGGGTGCAGCGACACCTTCTTGTTGCGGACGTCGAAGTGGTGCACGACGACGTCCAGCTGCTGCCCCTCCTGCACGAGCTCTTTGGGGTGCTCGATGCGCTGCAGAGACAGGTCGCTCACGTGCACGAGCCCGTCGAGGCCTTGCTCGAGCTCGACGAAGACTCCGAAACTCTCGACCCGGATCACCTTGCCGCTGTGGCGGCTGCCCGGTGCGTACTTCTGCTTGGCGGCCGCCCAAGGGTCCTCGATGAGCACCTTGCGGCTCAGCCAAATCTTCCCCTTCTCGTCGATCTTGGTGATCTTCACCTCGACGCGATCGCCGGGCTTGAAGAGCTCGGCCATGTTGGGGCGGGGGTCGTGGCTCGCCTCGGTGACGTGGACCAGGCCTTCCAGGTTCTCGGCGTCGGGCAGGGCCAAAAAGGCGCCCCACTCGACGACGGTCCGCACCACACCGGTCATCACCTGTCCCTCTTGCAGCAGGGTCAGGGCATGCTTGCGCCGCTCGTGGGCTTCCGACTCGAGCATCGGGCGTCGCGTGACCACGACGTCCCGCCCGGCCTTCTCGTACTGGATGACCTTGAAGTCGAGCCGCTGGCCCACCAAGTTCAGCAGGTTGGCTTGCCCGGGGTGCAGATCCATCCCCGACGCGGGCGCGAAGGCGCGCAGTCCGCCGATGTCGACCTCCACGCCTCCCTTGATCACGCCCGTGACCAGCCCCGAGATGAGGTTGCCGTCCTTGGCGGCCTGCTCGACCAGAGGTTTGGCTTCCTCCTCGCGGAGCGGCTTGCGGGTCAGCACCACGAGCCCCCCGCGGGAGCCGTCCTGGTGCACGCGGGCAACGAAGCGATCTCCCACGGACGGGACCAGATCGTCCGCTTCCATCTCGGAGCGGTCGAAGATGGCCAGGGACTTGCCCGAGAGGTCGACCATGATCGCGGTCTCGAGCACGGCAGTGACCTTGCCGAACACCTCCTCCCCGACGTGGAAGGGGACCCGGTCGGTAGCGCGCGGCGGCCGGTTGCTGTGACGCTCGGGCGGCGGCTCGCTCCCCGCCGCGGCGGCGTCCGGCTTCTTCTTCTTGCGCCGACGCTTCTTCTTCTTCTTTTCCCCGGCGGCCGTCGCCGCTTCTCCTGCCGCGGCTTCGCCGCTGGCGGTCTCCTCGGCGGTCGCTTCACCGCTGGCGCTCTCGGCCGCCGCTGGGGCGGTGCCGGGGGTCTCCGCTGCGGCGGGGGGCCCCGCCTCGCCTGCGCCCTCCGGCGCAACCGGGGGCGACGCTGCGTCGGCCTCGGTCGCGGGGGCGTCCGGGTTCGGTGGCGCCGCGGTCGCCTCCTCCGGTCGAGCTGCTGCGCCCGCCGGTTCGTCGCTCGGGGGCGCCTCGCTGGCGCCCCCGCCATGCGGGGCCGCCGGGCGCTCCTCGATGGACGGGGCAGCGTCGGGCTGCTCCGGAGCCTGGCCTTCGGGTTCGCTGGCTTGGGTGACGTTCTCGGATGACATCAGCGGCGTCGGGGGGTGGCTGCTATATCGCGGCTTTCGCCGGGTGCCAACGCTCGGGTTTGGCCGCGGTGCGAAATCTTGGGGACGGCGCGCGTCAGCGCGCGACGGGCAAATGACGATTTTGTCCGCCGCTGCGGTCGATCGTGAACCCGCCCGCGGCCGCCGAGTTCTCCTCGTGAGCGCGGGCCATCATTCGCGCTGCGATTTGCATGAAGGCCTGGGACACCTCGGCCCCGGGCGCCGCCTGCACCACCGGAGTGCCGGCGTCCCCCCATTCCCGAACGCTCGGCTCGATCGGGATTTGCCCGAGCAGCGGCGCGTTCGCCATCTCCGCCACCTTCTGGCCACCCCCCGAACCAAACAGCTCATGGCGCGCCTGGCAGCCGCCACACACGAAATAGCTCTCGTTCTCGACCACCCCCAAAATCGGGATGCCGACCTTCTGTGCCATCGAGACCGCCTTGTAGACGTCCTGCAGCGCGACCTCTTGCGGCGTCGTCACCATCACCGCGCCAGTCGTGCGGATCTTTTGCGACAGCGTCAGCACGATGTCACCGGTGCCGGGCGGCAAATCGAGCAGGAGGTAGTCGAGCTTGCCCCAGTTGACGCCCTTCAAGAACTGAACCAGGGCGCCGTGCAGCATCGGACCCCGCCACACCACGGCCGAGCGAGGATCTTCGAGCAAAAAGCCGATGCTCATCAGCTTGACCCCGAACCGCTGGAGGGGCTGAATCTTGTGGCCGTCGCTCATCGGCTGGCCGGTGATGCCGAACATCGTCGGAACGCTCGGACCATAGATGTCGGCGTCCAAGAGCCCGACGCGGTGCCCGCTTCGGGCGAGCGCCAGCGCCAGGTTGGCCGCCACCGTGCTCTTGCCGACGCCGCCCTTGCCGCTCATCACGAGCACGACGTTGTCCACCTCTGGCACCGGATCGTCCGCCCCGACCGGGCGGCGGGAGCCGCCGGACTCGGGCTCGATTTCGACGTTGACCTGCTGCACCCCGGAGATCTCCGTCACCTTCGCGCGCACCTGCGCCAGGAGCGCCGGGTCGATCTCCCCGAGGCGCAGGACCACCGTCACGCGCCCCTCGGAGGCCTGCACCCGCAGCAGGGCGTCGAGCTCCCCCAGCGTGCGGCCGCTTCCGGGCTCACCGAGCCCGCGGAGTTGTTCCAGGATGCGATCTTCCAAGCTGGCCATTTCGGTCGGTGACGTAGGATCAAGGGCCGACCCTGTCAAACCCGCCACAGGCCCAAACGGGGGGCGAACGGTGGCCCGATCGGCTCCGGCCCACGGCCCACGCGGGCCTCCACGCCTCGCGGTCGAAATCTCACGCGGCTGACATCCGTCAGCGAGGAGGCCAACAGCCGAGCTGGCTCGAGGCGGACAGCGGCGCTTGGCGCACCTCGGCGCCGTAGCAGGTCTGATAAATCGCCGTCTCGGCGAAGTCGTCACCGCCGGCGCAGAACAAGGGCAGACCGCCTGGCGACGTCGGGCAGCCCCCTCCGGTGCACCCACCGGTCGTCGGATCGACCTCGTCCTCCGGGCAGCTGCAGGTGGCCGCGAAGCTCAAACAGAAACGCTCCCCGGTGAAGCTGCTGGAGATGCACACGCCATCGGCGCCGCAGTCCTCGTCGCGCACGCAGGGCTCGCACGGGGCGCCCTCCCCGCGGCAGCTCCCGAAGCGATGGGAGCAGGTGGGGCGGCCGAGCTCCTCGTCCCAAACCGCGCAGGCGCTCGCATTGCCCCACGGGCAGGACGTCGCGTCGGGATCGCAGAGCGTGGTGCAGATCTTTTCGCCGCTGGCGTCGCGGGCGCACACTTGATTGGGCACCGCCATGCAGTCGGCGTCCGACTCGCACGGCGCGCAAAACCTCCGCTGCACGCACAAGTGCTGAACCAAGGATACCGGGCCGCACGAGAAGTCTCCGCTCGCGCCGATTCGATCCGCGGGCACGCAGTCCGGGGCGTCCGGGCGTCCCGCGAAGCCGCAGGCGTCTTCGCAGGGGGGGCGGCCCGAACGCACGCGCTCGCAGGTGTGGCCGGGCCCGCAGTCGTCGTCGCCCGCGCAGCCGGCCAGCGTGCAGTACGCGTCGAGGTCGCCGACCCCCGCGCTCACGCAGACGAAGCCCGCGTCCGCATCGCACTCGTCCCCGCTCGGGCAGCGGGTCCCGAAGCCGCCAGGCTGCGGCGCCGGATCCTGCGGCACGCACACGCCCACGCCGCCCGTCGCGCCCCCGCGGGGCTGGCAAATACCGATGGCGCTGCAATCGCTGTGGCTGCGGCACGGCAGCTGGCAGCGCTCGTCGATGCAGCGGAAGCCGCGCAAGGTGTCGCAGGCGGCGTCGGAGGCGCAGCTCTCGTACTGCCCGATCTTGCCGTTCGCGGCGTAGTCGAGCGCGACGCAAAATTGCCCCTGCGACCCGTCCACGAAGCCCCAGGTGACGCAGTTCTGGCCGAGCTCGCAGTCGCCCTGGTCCGTGCAGGGCGCGCTGCAGACGTTGTCGGTGCAGCGGTGGCCGCTCGGGCAGTCGGCGTCGCGGCAGTTTTCTGAGCTCGAACACGCGGGGGGCGCTCCGACCACCGAGGCCAGCAGGAGCGCGCCCAGTAGAACTCGATAGGCGCTCGGCGGTCTCGGTGCTGGTGTCATGGCCCCAGAGCTCGTACGGGCTCGGCGTTGCTTGACCGCCGAGGGGGGATCGCTAAGCTCGTCGACGGCGGGTTTAGCACAGCAGGAGAGCACCAGTGGAGGCTTCAAAGCGTCGACGTGGATCCGGACGCCACGATTTCGCCTGGTTGCTCGTTTTTTTGGGGCCGTCTTTCGGCTGTGGGGACTACGACGGGACCCCTCGGGTGGGGGCGGACCCAGGCGACGGCCAAGGGGGCTTGTTGCGCGAGGCGGCGCCCTACCAGCATCGCCCCTATCCCGAGCCGCCCTACGGCGTCGGCGTCGGCGCCACGCTCGAAAATTTCGAGTTTTTGGGCTGGCGAGCGCCCGGCAACCTGTCGCTCTCCTGCAGCCCCTCCGCCGAGAACCCGCCGCTCGAGCGCATCGATCTGGCGGAGTTTTTCGACCCGAGCGGCACCAAAGGGCTCGAGCTCCTGGTCGTCAACATGTCCGCCGTGTGGTGCACCGTCTGCCGCGCGGAGTTCCGCCTGTTCGATCAGGAGCAGGTCTACGCCGAGCTTCGCCCCCGCGGCGCGGAGTTCGTCGGATTCTTGTTCGAAGATCGAGATCACGAGCCGGCGCGCCCCAGCGATCTGGCGTGTTGGGCGGACAACTTCCGCGTCGACTTTCCGATGTTGCTCGATCCGGGGTTCAAGACCGGGCGCTACTTCGTCTCCGACGCGACCCCGATGAATCTGGTGGTGGACGCGCGCAACATGCAGATCCTGCGGCAGTACCCCGGGGGTGGCGGCGCCATCGACGATTTGCTGGCGTTCGTGCGGGGCGAGCTCGCGGAGCGTGGACGCTGAGATGAACGATCGCGGCGTTCGCCCCGCGCCGGTCCGATCCGGGCGCCGGTGGATCTGCGTCCTCGTCGCCGCGAGCTTGCTCGGCTGCTCGGGCGCGGCCGGGCAGGGAAGCGACCCGGCGAGCGCGTCGAGCGGGCAGCCGCCGGACTTCGTGCTCGATACGCTCGACGGCCGCAGCGTGCGCCTGAGTGATCACCTCGGAGAGAACGTCGTGCTCATCGACTTCTGGGCGACCTTCTGCGATCCGTGCCTGACGGCCATGCCCGAGCTCGATCGGATCTACCGCAAGTACGCGGATCAGGGGCTCTTGGTGCTCGGTATTTCCATCGACGGCCCGGACTCCGTCGCTCAGGTCCACGCAGAGGTGGCGAAGCTGGGCGTCAGCTTTCCGATCCTGCTCGATCAAGAGACGCGCGTCGTCAGCCTGTACAACCCCAAGACGAGCGCGCCCTACAGCGTGCTGATCGGGCGGGACGGACGCATCCTGAAGAAAAAAGAGGGCTACACCACCGGCGACGCCGCGGGCGTCGAACGGGACGTGCGGCAGGCGTTGGGCCTCTGAGCCGTCACCCGCGAGCGAGATCCAGGTAGAGCCGTTCGTACGCGCGGGCCACGGCGGGCGCGGCGTAGACGTCGCGCACGGCCGCCCGCTGCGCTTCGATCACCGCCTGACGGTGCTCCCGGTCCCGCAACGAGCGCGCCGCCGCCGCGGCGAAGGCCGCGGCGCTCAGCGTGTCCACGTGCACGACGCCCGCGAGATCGATGAGCGGGCCCTTTCGCAGCGCCACCACCGGCACGCCGAGCGCCATGGCTTCGAGCAGCACGATGGGCAGATCCACCTTGCCCCACAGATCGTCCACCGGAAAGAGCACCGCCGCTGCCCCGGCGATGAGCTCGAGCACGTCCGGCAGCTCGGCGGTGAAGCGCACCTTGTCCCGAGGTAGGTCGCGCTCGAGCGCCGCGGCGATGCCCGCCGCGCGCGGCGTCTTGGCGCGATAGGCGAACACGACGACGGCCTCCGGGATCGCCTCGGTGAGGGGCGCGACGCTCTCGGCGACGACCCGCGCGCCCGAGCTCGTCTCCAGGTCACCCGGGTAGACGAACACCGGCGCCGACGGCGCGATGCCCAGCCGCTGGCGCATGGCGGACAGCGACGCGGCGCTCCTTGGGGCGAGATCGGGCACCGGCGGGGGGATCACCGCCAGCCGCCGAGGCCGGGCAGACTCTGCCGCCACCGCCTGTTCGATGCGCGACCGGGTGAAGCGGCTCTGCGCCACGACGACGTCGCCGAACAGCAGCCGGTCGACGCCCGCGAAGCTCCTCGGCGCCGAGGCGACCGTCTGCACGACCGGCACCCGCCGCAGCTGCTTCAACGTCCTGCCGGCCAGGGTCGTCTTCGGATTCGGGGCGAACACGAAGTGCCAGACGTCGGCGCGCGAGCGCAGCAGCAACCAGGCGGCGGCGCGCAGGTTTTCGCGGGCGCTCGGGGTGAAATGTCCGGACGAAGAGTAGACGGGCACGACCTCTGCCGCCCCGACGGCTTCGCCTCCGGGCACCGACATCACCGTCGGGCGCGCCACCTCCAGATGGGACGCCACGTCGCGGACCAGGCACTTGGTGCCGTCATGATAGGGCGGCGCGACCGGCTTGGAGACGAAGAGCACGCGGACGGACATGCGCGCCGGAGAGTGTCACCGGCGGGCGGCCTTGTCACCGAGCTTTTGGCTCAACGAGCGGCGGCTAGCAGCGCCGATTCGGCGCGGCGAGCGGCGCTCTGGACCGCCGCTTCGACCACCGACCGCTGGAGCACCGCGCGGGTCTGCTTGTTCCGTGCTTCCTTGGCCGAGGCGCGGGTGCGGGCGCTGCCGGAGACGGTGCCGGCGATGTCCTGCGCTGGCATGCGGTGGACGACATACTCGACCACGGCCGAGTACACGACGGAGCTGCCTTCGGTCGAGGCCTCGAGCGAACGCAGGTTGCCCGTGACCATCACCAGCGGCACCTTCGCCTTCTTCGCGACCTCGTTGCCGCGCTCCTCCGCTTCGAGCACGACCACGCCCGGCAGCTCCGCGAGCTTGGCGCGCGAGACGGCGGCCAGCTCCTCCGACAGCTTCTTGCCAGATCCGCTCGATCGAACCTTGATGGTGCCGACCTGCACCAGCACCTTGGCCCCCTTGAGCGAGCGCTGCTTGTCGGGGGTGAGCGCCGCCAGCGTGGCTTCGATTTGCTTGCGGACCGCGGGCGAAGGATCGTCAGCGTGGCGTTTCAACGCCGAGACGCTCTTGCGGCTGCCGTGGTGCTTCAGCGCGGCGGCGCTGGCAGCGCGAACGGCGGCGCTCTTGTCGTCGAGCGCCTTCTCGAGGGCGACGCGGGCGCGATCGGAGCCGTCCTTGCCGAGCTCCAGCGCGGCGCGCACGCGCACGCGGAAGTCCTTCGCCCCGAGCTGCTCCACCAACGAAACGGTGGTCGGGCGGGCGGAGGAGCTGGCCGCGATCAGGAAAACCAGTAGCAGCGGAAGGGCGCGAGAGAGCAGTGTCATCGGCAGCGACGGACAGTGTGATCGAATGCTTCTCATATAAGTAAACGATGACCGTCGCGATGGACAGGGTCAGCTTCGAAGCGCCCTCATTTTCGTGTCACTGGCCCCTACGGCAGGGCAGGGCAGAGCACATGGGAGCGCGCGAACGCCCGCTCACAGCCGATTCACCGAGCGCTTCGCGAGCGGCGCGCGCTCGCGAGCTACGGTTGCAGCAACGAGCGCACGCTCTGCTCGATGCGCTCACCATCGCCGGCGTCATAGCCCGCGAACACGAAGCGCACGATCCGGTGCTCGTCGATGACGTAGCTCGTGGGCATCGTCGGCAGGCGGTATTGGCTCGCCACGAGCTGATCGCGATCCCACGCGAGCGGAAAGCTGACCCCGGTTTCCTTGGCGAAGCTCTGAATGGGGTCGGGCGCCTCGTCCACGCTGATGCCCACGACCCGCAGCTCCGCGGCGTGCCGCTGCTGCAGCTCCTCGTAGAAGGGAAACGATTTGCGGCACGGCTCGCACCACGTCGCCCAGAAGTCGACGACCTGGACCTTGCCGCCGGCGTCGTTCAGGGAAACGTCGCCGTTTCCCCAGGCCCGCGGCAGCGAAAACTCGGGGGCGGGCGCACCCACCAGAGGATGGTCGTCACCGGCAGGCGCCGCCGCTCCCGCGGGCGGCGTGCAACCGGCGAGCGCCGTGGTCACCACGGCGGCGGCGAGCGAGGCGCCGCCGCCGAGTTTGTTGCGCGCGCCGTTCATCACTGACGGGGGGCAGGAGCGGGCGGCGCTGCCGCAGGGGGCGCAGCAGGGGCCGGCGCCGCGGGGGGAGCGGCAGGTCGGGCGGGTGCCGGCGCGGGTCTGGGCGCCGGGGCGGGCTGGGCGCCGGGCGCCGGCTCGCCGTCGGGGTTTTCGTCCGGGCACCCGTCTTCGTCTTGGAAGCCGTTGAAGGTCTCGGGCTCGTCGATGCACTCGTCCTGCACGTCGGGGATACCGTCGTTGTCGTTGTCCGGATCGGGACAGCCGTCGAGATCGTCGAAGCCGTCGGTGTCCTCCGGCTCGTTCGGGCATTGATCCCGTTCGTCGGGCACGCCGTCGTTGTCCGTGTCGAGCTCGTCCGGGCACCCGTCTTCGTCCTTGAAGCCGTTCTTCGTCTCCGGCTCGTTCGGGCAGGCGTCCTGGTCGTCTGGAATGCCGTCCTTGTCGTTGTCGAGATCTGGGCAGCCGTCGGTGTCCTCGAAGCCGTCGGGATCCTCCGGGTCGTTGGGACAGCGATCGGCCGAGTCTTGAATGGTGTCGCCGTCGTTGTCGAGCTCGGGACACCCGTCGTGATCTTCGTAGCCGTCTCGATCTTCGGGCTCCGTGGGGCATTGATCGCGGACGTCGTCGACGCCGTCGTTGTCGCGATCTCGCCGCTCGTCGACGTAAATCACGCCGAGGAAGCCGCGCACCGCGGGCACGCCCACCCCTTCGATCAGGCCGACCCCGGCGCCTGCCGAGATCGCCAGCGGGGAAGCGTAGGGCGTGACCTGCACGCCGCCGTCGAGCTCGAGCGCGTTGGTGCCCGCCTCCGAGCTGAACCGGGTGCGGCCGAACGCATCGAGCACGACGCGCACGACGGGGCCCACGGAATAGCCCGCCGCCGCGCCGTACTGGAACTCGAAGGGTCCGACGGTCGTCTCACCGACCCGCCCCTCCCCGCGGAACATCGGGGCGAGGTTTACGGCGCCCGAGAATGGGCCGTGAGAAAAGTCCGCGATGGCCATCAACCCCGCCGTGGGGGTGGGATCGCCGATGTAATTCTGTTCGGCGGTGAGCGTTCCGAGCGGCGCCGAGACGAACACCCCACCACCGAGCACGAGCGGATCGTCGACCTCGCCGTAGACGCGGTACTTCGCCTCCGCTTTGGGATCGCCAAGGCCCACGGCTTCGAGGCCATCGTCGAGGTCGGCGGTCCCTTGGGGCGTGAGCCCTTGCCCGTTGGCCCAGGTGACCGGGATCTTCAACCCGATCTGCAGCCGGGGGATGGGGGTGAGGGAGCCGAGCAGGTCCCCGGTCACCATGTTCTCCACCACGGGGATGTCGCTGCAGCCGCCGCCGGCGCGGCAGCTCTCGACGACGAAGGGCTCGTAGCCGTAGTTGACGAACAGCCCGGCGCTCCAGGCCATCTCTCCGTCGACGCGCAGCCCGCGGGTCGTGAAGAAGTTGCGAGGGCCGGGAGCGGGATCGAACCGCTGCACGCTAAACTCGTCGTCGAACGCTTGGGCTCGGCCTGGCGTCGCGACGAGCAGCGTCGTCAGCGCGGCCAGCGCACCGATCAGCCTGCCAGCTCCTCGGTCTGGCGCGGCCGCAGCCAATGGGATCGAACGCTTGCGGGAGGAGCGGAGCGAAGCGCGCGGGGGTACGGCAGTGCTCGGGTGGGAAGGCGCCTTCATGGGGATCTCGTGCCAGTGGGTGATGGGGGCGTAAAATGCCGAGCCCAGCCTCTCATAGTCGCCATGAGCTCGGCAACCGGTCTCAGCTCACCTCGACCGGTGAGGCCAGCCGCGCGGAGGCGCTCGAGGCGGGCGCCCGCTGGTCCGGGACGAGGGTGGTAGATCTGCCGCCTCGCTCCTCCCTCCTGTCTCGAGCGCGCGCGAGCGGTGGGCACCGGGCCGCGCCGCGTTGTACGCAGCAGAAGCCCCGGGGGGGCGGGCGGGGGCGGACTTCTCCGAGCTTCGGCAGTAGTGTTCCGGGCAGTGGCCGTCTGCGTTCACTGCCGGAGCATCATCGAAGAGCAGGCGAGGTTCTGCCCGCACTGCGGTCGTCCGCTGAGCGAGCGCCGTCCGCGGTCCAAGATCGAGCTCGGGGTCGAGCTCGATCTGGGCTGGGGCAAGGCCATGGTCGGCGAACGCATCGGCGAGGGCGGCATGGGCGTCGTCCACCGCGGATGGCTCTACTACAACCCGGCGGGGCCCCGCGGCGGCAGCGCGCCCCATCCCGTCGCGATCAAAGCGCTCAATCCCCTGCTCCGGGGCCATCAGCGCGCCCGGCAGCTGTTCCTCGGGGAGGCGAGCGCGCTCGAGCGCCTGGATCACCCGAACATCGTGCGCTTCTTCGGGTTGTTGCAGAGCGGCGGTCAGCTGGCGCTGGTGATGGAGCTGGTCGAAGGCAAGCCGCTCAACGAAATCATCCACGAGCAGCGGGTGAGGGCCGCGCCAGGCGGCATCCCATGTCTTCCTTTCATGGAGGCCTGGCGGGTGTTTTCCCAGCTGCTCGGCGCCCTGGCGGCGATCCACTCGCTTGGCATCATCCACCGCGACGTCAAGCCGAGCAACGTGCTGGTGCGGTACGATGGGGTGGTCAAGCTCACCGATTTCGGCATCGCCCGGGTGCCGCAAGAGGAGGTGCGCAACACGGGGGGCATGCAGCCGGGCACCGGGGCCTACATGTCGCCGGAGCAGGTGCTCGGTCACGATCTGGATCCCCGAGCGGATCTGTACAGCGCCGCGATCGTGCTGTTCGAAATGCTGACCGGGGTGACCCCCTTCGACGCGCC
>Ga0079224_100013690_pt1 | contig 11304 bp, 7 predicted proteins | sample Stecom2015_FD_80414 | JGI IMG/M metagenome (GOLD analysis project Ga0079224, IMG submission 80414) | Agricultural soil microbial communities from Utah to study Nitrogen management - Steer compost 2015 | ecosystem: Environmental > Terrestrial > Soil > Agricultural land | place: USA: Utah...
GGCGATTCCATGGCCGAGACCACTGCGACGGGCGCGACCAGCACCACCGTCAGGCCCCCCGGCAGCGGTTTCTTGATCGACCTCGGCACGCCCAGCGGCGTGTTCGAATGCTCGATGTGGCTGCAGGACTGCGCTCTCGGCGAGAAATGCATGCCGTACGCGAACGACGGGGGGCCCTCGTGGAACGGGACCCGTTGCTCGCCGATCGATGCGACCCCGGACGCGGTGGGCGACGAATGCACCGTGGTGAACAACGGCGTGTCGGGGCTCGATTCGTGCGAGGCGGGGGCGGTCTGCTGGAACGTCGACGGGGAGACCAACCGCGGCACGTGTGCGCCGTTCTGCACGGGCACGCCCGACAACCCCGTCTGCTCCGAGCCGGGCATGTCGTGCACGGTCGCGAACGATGGAGCGGTCATCGTGTGTTTGCCGGACTGCGATCCCGTGCTGCAGGACTGCGTCAACGCGGAGGAGGCCTGCTATCCCTCGGGGGACGTCTTCGTCTGCGCCCAGGAGGCGACCGATCCCGGGCCCGACGCCGGGGGGTTCGGCGCGCCGTGCGAGTACATCAACGCGTGCCGGGGCGGCTTCGCTTGCGCCAACGCGAGCGGGATTCCGGGTTGCACGAGCTTCGCGTGCTGCACCCCGTTCTGCGATGTCTCCGATCCGGAGGTCACGTGTCCGGAGGGTCAGGAGTGCGTGCCTTTCTTCGAAACCACCTCCGAAGAGGACCTGGACCCGGACCTCGCCGCGATCGGGATCTGCTTGGTTCCCCAGTAGCCGTCCACGACCCCGGCGGCCACGAGCACCGGGTCGGCCGCGTGGAGGCGGAGAAAGGCTTCGGCGAGCCGAGGATCGCCGAAGGCGACGTGCCGTCGCCGCAGGATCTCGCGCGCTTCGGTCACGAGGGTCGCGGCGCCGTCGTGGTCGCCCGAGGCTGTCCGCAACGTGCTGCAGCGGGCGAGGAGCCGGGGCGCTTCCCACAGCGGCCTGGCCCGCCGGAGGGCGGCCACCGCTTCGGTGGCGTAGACGAGAGCGAGGTCCGGGCGCCCGGTGGCGCTCTCCCAGCGGGCGAGCGCGTCGAGGGCCCGAGCTTCGACTTCGGGGTCGTCGGCCGCACGGGCTTGCCGGAGGAGCGCTTCGCCGCGCGCCCGGACTTCACCGGCCGGCCGGTCCGGGGCGAGTTCGACGACCGCGAGCTCGATCCGCCGGCGTTCGGCCGCGTCGCTCGTGCGGGCGAGCCGTGCCGCGGTGTCGAGGTGCGCGCCGACGTCCGGGGCATGCGGATCGATCGTCGCGCGCACGCGGGCGAGCCTGACGTGCAGCCGGGCGAGCTCCGACGCCGGCCCGAGCGGCGACAAGCGCCGCAACGCCTGCCGTAGCGCGCGTTCGGCCGCCCCGGTCATTCCGAGGCGGGCGTAGGCCCAGCCGAGCCCGGCCAGCTTCTTGGCGCCGGCGTGGTGGTCTCCGAGCGCGCGATCGTATCGCGCCGCACGACGGAGCCGATCGATCGCCTCTTCGTCATCATGCTCGCGGAGCGCCAGCTCGGCTTGGGCCGTGAGGATGGCGGCGCACCACCGGGGGGCATCGACGCGCTCGGCGGCCTGGAGGGCTTGCGCGAGGCAGGCCCGCGCCATGTCCACCGCGCCGCGATCGCGGTGGACGAGCGCCAAGCCGCGGAGCAGTCGGATGCGTGCCCGCGCGTCCTCGGGCCCATCGTTGCATGCGGCGAGACCCGTGAGCAGGCGCGCCTCGGCCTGCTCGAGGTCGCCTTCGTGTCGGGCGAGCATGGCCGCCAGGTCCGCGCGCCAGGCCCGGAGCGCGGGCGGGCAGACCTCCCCCTCCCATGCCGCCAGCGCGGCGCGAGCGAACGTCAGGCGCGGAAGTTCGATGAAGAAACGGAGGCGAGCGAGGCCTGCCCACGCACGTTGCTCCGGGGTGCCCGCGAGCGCGGCCATCGTACGCAGCGCGGCCGCTTGCAGCCGCCGTGCTTCGCGGTGGCGCAGGTGGTGCTCGTGCCGTGCCGCGGCCTCGAAGCTCGCCTCCACGGGTTCATCGTCGTCGGTGCCTGCTTCCGGGTCCGGCAGCAGGCGCGCCGCGTCTTGCGATGCCTCGTGGGACGCAGAGGCTCGCGGCGATCCGACGTGCGGCGCGGAGGAATCTTGTCGCGGGCGCGTCGTGGGGGGCGCGGCGGCACGCGGTTCGTCCTCTTCGCGGTCGTAACGCCGCACGAACGTCGCCAATCGGGGAGCGTCGAGCTCCGGCACCTCGCGCGTGAGGACGTCGGCGAGGGCCGTTTGCATCGCGCGGGCGTCCGGGTAGCGCTCGCGCGCGAGCGGTTGCACGGCTCGGTCGACGATCGCGGCCAACCCCGGCGGAACCGCGGGCGCGACGCGACGCAGCGGCGGTACGGGCTCGCGACGGACCATCGCGAGGGCCGTGTTGCGGTCGCGATGGCGAAACCAGAGCCGCCCGCTCAGGAGTTCGAACATCACGAGGCCGAGCGCGTACACGTCGGTGGACGGCCCGATCGGCTCGCCGCGAACTTGCTCCGGGGACAGGTACGCCACTTTGCCGCGCAAGCGGGTGGTCCCGGCGCGCGCGGTGCAGGGATCGTCGTGGGCGATGCCGAAGTCGAGCAGCTTGATCGCGCCCGTGCGCGTGACCATCACGTTGTGCGGCGTGACGTCGCGGTGGACGATCGGTTGCGGCTGCGCGTGGGCATGGGCGAGGGCGTCGGCCACCGCGTGCCCGATCGTGGCGACGACGGCGGCTGGAAAACCGTCACCGGCGCGCTGCACCGCACGAAACAGCCGCATGAGGTCCAGCCCGTCGAGGTGCTCCATCACGAGGTACGGCGTGCCCTCGACCCAGCCGATCTCGTGCACGCGCACGATCCTGGGATGGCGCAGGCGGCCGACGATCTGCGCCTCGCGGGCGAACAGCGCCAAGGTTTCGGGATCGCTCGCGAGGTCGTCTCGCATCGTCTTGATCGCGACGGGGGACGGGTCGTCGTCGGCGTGGGCGCGGTAGATCTCGGCCATGCCGCCGCGCGCGAGGCGATGTTCGAGGAGGTAGCGACCGAGGCGACGCGGGCACGCGTTCACGGTTCCAAGGCCTCGACCACGAGGTTGTCGAAGTGGACCTCCGAGAGCCACCCGCTGAAGGCGAAGTGTTCGTGTCCCGGGCCGCGCAGGGGTTCGAGGTCGTCGAACGTGAGGACCTCGCGACCGTCGAGCTCCCAGCGCAGCTCGGACCCCTGGCGCGTGAGCGCGAAGTGGTAGCGCTGGCCCGCCGCGACGCGGGGCTCACGGGTGGTCTGCCGATCGCTGCCGTGTTCGTTGCGCCGGACGATGGCGTTGAGCGTGTTGTTCCAGCCGCCGAAGATGACGACGTAGCCGCTCGCGACGTAATTCGGGCTCGTCGCCGAGCTCTTGCCGTCGCCGGCGACCTCGACTTTGAGATCGCCCTCGTCGGTCGTCGTCCAGGCGTCGAACTCGATGCGGAAGTCCAGGGGCAGGGGCGGGACGAGCCAGACCGGGTGGTTTTGCAGGTCGCGCACGACGAGCGCGCCGTCGTGGATCTCGGCGCCTGGTCCCGTCGTTCGCCAGGCGTCGCCGAGTTCGGCGCGTTCGAAGTGATCTTCGAAGACCCGCGTGCCTTGGTCGACCTGGGTGCTGTACGTGCGGGGCTCTTCGCGGCATGCGGTGAGCAGGAGCCCGAGCGCCGGGGCCATGCGTGCCGCGCTCACCACGTGCGATCCTCGGGCACGGGCGAGAGCAGTCGCAGGAAGCGTGCGCGCCACGGCTCGGGCAGGTCCCGCGGAATCCAAGCCTCGGGATCGCCGGGGCCGTCGAGGCGGTCGAACGCGTCGGGGAGCGGAGAGGGGGCGAGCGCCAGCTCGAGCAGGACGACGCCCGCGGCGTAGCGATCGCTCGCGGGGGTGGCCCGAGCGCTGTGCGAGCGCAGCTCGGGCGCGAGGTAGCGCAGCGTGCCCGCGCGCGCGTCGGCGGTGTTGGGGGAGGGGTCGATCGCCAAGCCGAAGTCGGCCAACGCGATCGACGAGTTGCGCTTCGCTTCGCGCACCAGGATGTTCGCTGGTTTGATGTCGCGGTGTACCGCGCCGGCGACGTGCACCGCTTCGAGGGCGGCGTGGAGCTGCGCCCCGACGCGCGGCATGTCCTCGGGACCGACGAGGCCGCGACGCAGCGCCACGCGGAGGTTGCCGCCGCGGCACAGCTCGAGCGCGATGAACTTGTGCGCGGGCGCGACGTCGTAGAGCGCGACGACGTAGGGGCTGCGGACGCGCGCCAAGGTCTTGGCTTCGCTGAAGAACCGCGCTTGCAGGGCGCGTTGGGGCAGGCCGGGGCGCGTCTGGGCGTCGACGAGGCGTTTGATCGCGACGTCGCGCCCGACCCGGCGATCGAACGCTTGATAGACGACCGCGTGGCGGCCACGCCCGAGCGGACGCCCGAGTTCGTAGCGCTCCACGCCGAGGCCGATGCCGAGGTCGAGCTCTTCGAGCCCGCCGAGCAGGGCCAGGCCGTGACTGCGAGGTTCGGCCGCGACCCCGCGTTGCTCGAGCACGCGCGTGGCGGCAGCCCAACCGCGGAGCGCCCGGCGATCGTCGACGTCGACGGCGAGGACCGCTTCGAAGTGGCGCAGCGCGGCGTGGGGATCGTTGCGGTCGAGCATGGCGTCGCCGAGCAGACGATTGGCCTGGACGAAGCTGCTGCCGAGCTCCTCGCGGTCGGCGTCGACCTCGGGCAGGGCGAGGACCGCTTGGGCGAGCCGAATCCCCATTTCGGGATCGAGCGCGTCCATCAGCTCGCGGGCGAGGCACAACGCCCAGTCGGCGCGACCGTGCCGTTCGATCGCCGAGGCGAGCACGACGATCGCCCCGCGCAGATAACCCGCGTAGCTGAGCTCGCGCAGCGTCGCGTCGACCTCGGCGACGGGCGCCTGGCGATCGAGCGCTTGCATGAAGACCTGGAGGGCAGGGAGCTCCTGCGGGCGCGTGGCTCCGACCGCGAACCGCAGCACGATCTCGCGGGCGACCAGCGTCAAGGGGCGATCCTCGGCGTGGCCGATCATGTCGAGTGCCCACGACACGGTCATGCGACGACCTCCATCGTGAGCGGCACGCCGACGAGCGCGATGCGATCGCCGAGCACGAGCTCGATGTTGGTGCCGACGGGGAGCGGGCGGCCTTGCAACGTCGCGGCGACGCGGCTCGAGAAATCGAGGATGACGTAGCCGCGGTCGAACAGGATCCGCGCGGGGACGCGGATGTCCGGCGCGAGCCAGAGCGGCCCGCCACCGGGCAAAAACAGCCACCAGCGGTCGCTCTGGGGCATGCGGAGGAACGCCCCGCGCGGCGAGCCGTCGCGATCTTCGACGCGGTGGAGCTCGATCGGTGCGGTGAGCCCGAGCGCGAGCTCGCCGGACTCGAGCAGCGGCATCGGTTCGCCGGGGACGAGCGGTTCGCCTTGCCAGAAGGTGCCCACCTTGGAGCCGAGGTCCGTGGCGACGAGGCGCGGCCGCGGGCCCTCGTGATCGAGCGAGAGCTCGACGTGGTGGCGGGACAGGGTGGGGTCCGGGAGGACGAGGTCGACCTCCGGTGCGCGACCGAGGCGGAGCCGCGGGTTGCCGCGGATCGAGGTGACGTGCCCGTCGCCCCAGCGCAGATCGAGCTGCGGCCGCGTGAGCAAACGGCTTTCGAGATGTTGTAGCCGCGCGATCCAGCCCGGCGGCGCGGCGGCACGGCTCGGCAGGCCCGCTTCGGACCGCACCAACGCGGTGGTGGCGGACGAGGTCGCGGGCGGGAGGTCGCTCACGACCCGCTCGAGGAGCTGCAGGTGGGCGTAGCGACGCCGGCCTTCGGCGATCGCTCGATCGATCTCGCGCTCGAACGCCCGCTGCGATTCGGCGTGTTGGTCGACGCGGTCGAGCACCTCGAGCACGAGCTCGAGACGTTCGAGCGCTCCGGCGTTCTGATAGGCCTGGGCCGCGCGGCGGAGCAGCCCGAGGACCTCGTAGATCTCGCCCGCGTGCGTGGCCTCGTCCGCTTCCTCGAGCGCCTGGGCGGCCTCGAGCTGGAGGGTTCGCCGTTGGGCCGTATCGGTGGCCTGTTCCGCCGCGTCGAGCAAAGCTTCGGCGAGCGTGAGATGGAGGCGTCGTCCTTCCGGGGTGGTGCCGGGGTTGCGGGCCGAGCCCTCGCGCAGGACGTCGATGCGTTCTCCGATGTCGCGCAGGGTCTTGGCGTGTTCCATGCGGAGCAACGCGGCTTGGGCGTGCTCGCCCGCGTACTCGAACACGCGGGCGGCTTCTTGGAGCTCTCCGGCTTCCTCGAGGGCCAGGGCCGCGCGGACCTCCGGGCGCAAGGTCGCGCGACGCGGCAGGCCGCGCGAACCGCCAGAGCTTCCGCCGTCGGGGTGATCGCCTCGCGCAGCCAACTTGGGGGAGCGTGACACGCTCCGGGGATGGTAGCAGCCCGGGCGAACCGAAACCGCGTCGTGGTACACTCGCCGCGACGTGCCGCAGACTCTGCTCGAACCGGTCGCCGCCGGCCAGACCCGTTTTCGCATGCAGGGGCTCGCGCCCGACGCTCGCGGCATCGCCGTGGGGCGGGAATTGCTCGTCGTGTTCCCCACCCTCGATTGGTTGGTCGCGTTCCTGGGGGCGTACAGCGACGAAGCCAGCTTGGACGACTTGCTGCCGACGATGACCCTCGAGACCGCGCGTCGCGATACCGGCGGCCACGGTATTCTGCTGCGCTGCGCCGCGGGGGATGGCTACGGGGTCGATCGCATGGCCCGCTTGGCCCAGGCGACGCGCGGGCAGCTGTTCACCGGCGGCGGGTCCACGTTCCTACGCTGGCGTGATCGCGAGGGTCCGTTCGGCTACGACCTCGTGGAGCCGCTCGCCCCCGTCGCCGACGAAATCCAGGTCGTCGATCACGACGTCGTCGCGCGCTACCGGACGACGCGCGGCATGGATCCGGTCGAGCTCATCGCGCAGTTGCAGCTGCGCCCGGTGCCCGTACCGCTCGGTGGCATCACGCAAGACCCGGAGCTGTGCGGGCTCAAGGACATGGCGCTCTGCCTCGTCGCCCCGGGGCTCGTCGAGCGCACGCTGGCGTACTTGTGGCGCCAGGAAGTGCCGATGGCCGGCGATTACGTGCACCTCGAAGACGACCGCCGCGCGAGCCTGCTGCTGCGCCTGCGGCATCCTCGGCCGCGCCTGCTCGAGGTGCTCTACGGCACGCCGGGCATCGAGTTGCTCGCGCCGGTGTCCGTGCGCGCGGCGGTCGAGATCGGGTATCGCCATCCGATCGCGTTGTCGTCGGCGTCGAGCTGCCTGCCGGGGGAAGAGATGTTCCTGTTCCGCGGCCGTGTCGGTCGGGTCGAGCGACTCCCCGGTCCGCCGCGCTTCATCGACGGCCGCCACCTCGTGCAGTCGACCGGGACGCGCATCGTCCGGGAGGTCACGCAGCTGCGGGAAGCCGACCTCCGACCGCTCAAGGTCGAGCTGCAGATGCGGCCGTCGAGTCATCCGCGAGAACCTCGGGGAGCTTGGGTCGCGTGGTCGCAGCTCGGGATGCTGCGTCACCTCGTCTACATCATTCCGCCTGCGGCCCTCGCCGCCGCGCGCGTGGTGCCGCTCGAAGAGGGGGTCGTCGTGCTGACGAGCTCGCAGCTCGGAGCGCGCAGCCCCGTCGCCGCCGCGGGCCTCGGCGCGGGCGCGATCGTACCGCTCGGGCGCCGGCTCGGCGAGGTCGCGCCCGGCGTGCTCGTCCCCGACGGCTACGAGCTTTGGCCGCGCATCCGGGCGCCGCTCATGCGGGAGTTGCTCGGGCTCGGTGCCGAGGACCACGCGCTCTTCTTGTCGCCTTCGGCCGATCCCATCCGGGTACGGCCCGAGCAGTTGCTCCCGCTCGACGCAGCGCTCGTCGGGCGTCTCGACCTCCACGAAGCGCAGTTGCGCCGCCCGGAATTGCCGGCCCTGGAAGCCGGCACGCTGGTCAACGACCGCTTGGGCCGATTCGCCTTGTGGGGCTTCGGGAGCGGTCCGGCCGTCGGCGAGCCCGAGCGCGGACCGGGTCAATAGGAGCCACCGCCCCCGTGTTGCAAGCGTTCCTCGAGAGCTTCGTGTTGCCGCTGTTCCACGGCGGCTCGATCCCCGTCGGGCGGCCGTTTCGAGCGCGCGATCTCGAGGACATGCTCGTCGATGCTTCGCTGCTCACGACGCCGAACCTCGAGTTCGTGCGGCTGCGCCGGGCGGAGTTGCTCACGCCGCACGTCGTGTTGCCCGAGCCGGAGACGAGCGAGGTCTCGCTGTGGGTCGGCCTGCACAACCTGCTCGTGTTCGATCATCCGGAGCGCCCGCGCGTGTGGGCGCGCGGCGTGACGTGGCGCCGGGTCGAGGGCGTCACCCGGACGTTCCTCACGCTCCCGCCTCCGGCTTCGCTCGGGGAGGGGGTGGCCCGGCACATCGCGGTCGAAGCCCTGCTCCGACTGCAGCGCCTCGACAGCGTGGTCGCGACGGCGGCGGGCGAGTTCCGCTACATCGGCCAAGAAGTCCCGCGCCGACGCTTCCGCCTCACGGGTCCCATGCAAGGGTCGACCCGCGAAGAGCGGGTGCACTGGATCGCGCAGACCCACGCGCCCGAGACCCTCCGGCTCATCGAAGACGCGATGCGAGCCTCGCCGCTCTCGTGCCTGCTCGAGCCGCTGCGCTCGCCCATCGGATGGTCGCCGCTCGCCGCGACGGCGTTCCTCCAGCAGCGGAGCTTCGCGCGTGCGATCTGCTATCGCTGGGCCGCGCAGAAAGATTGGATCTCGGTCGGCGGCGCCGTGATGTCCGCGTTGCTGCCGTCGCTTCCGCGCGGATCCGAGGGCACGAAGGAGGCGCCCGTGGCTCGGCGTCGCGACGACGGCCAGCCCCTCGCGTTGCCCGGTGTGATCCTCCCGACGGCGCCCCACGACATCGCGGCGGTCGTCGGCGCGCTCGTCCACCTGCATTTCCTCAAGGTCCTCGAGGTCGATGCTCGCCTGGGTCTCGCGCTCGGCAGCCGCGACCCGGGCGTGGTTCGTTTCCTCGCGTTGCCGCTCGTGATCGGGCGTTTGGCGGAAGTGACCGGGACACCGCTCGGCGGTCCACCCCGCCTGCGTTACTCGGGGTATGCACCCGAAGCGTTCGAAATCCAGGCGCAACGCCGCTGGACCGAATACGTGGACCATTTACGCGAACTCGTGCCGCGTGCGACGGTAGAGAATCTCCTTGCGAGCCTCGTGCCCGCCATCGTACGAACGTCCTGATCATGCCGCAGTCTTCGACAGCGCGGACACCGCAAGGACCGTCGATCCCCGATTTGGCCCGGCGGCTCCAGGAGGGCGCGCGTCTTCTGGAGGCGCAGTTCCTCGGCAAGGAAGAGATCATCCGGCTCTTGTTCATCACCGCGTTGGCCGGCGAACACCTGGTGATGGTCGGTCCGCCGGGCACGGCCAAGAGCGCGCTGCTCCGCGGTTTCGCCCAGACGATCGAAGCGAAGTATTTCGACTACCTGCTGACGCGATTCACCGAGCCGAACGAAATCTTCGGCCCCGTCGACATCCAGGCGTTTCGCGAAGGCGTCTACCGGCGGCGCATCGAAGGCATGATGCCCGAGGCCGAGGTCGTCTTCCTCGACGAGATCTTCAAGGCCAACAGCGCCATCCTCAACAGCCTGCTCACGCTGCTCAACGCGCGCCGCTTCACGCACGGCAACCAGAGCGTCCGCGTGCCGCTCATCTCGTTGTTCGCGGCCAGCAACGAAGTCCCCACCGACGACGCGCTGTCGGCTTTGTTCGACCGCTTCTTGCTGCGCGTGCGCGTCGACTACCTCGACAGCTACCACTTCCGCGGCCTGTTGCAGAAGGGCATCGAGCTCGAAGCCCGCGGCCTCGATCCCGACGCCAAGGCGCTACGCCCCCTCGTCAGCGCCTCCGAGCTGTTCGCGTTGCAACGCAACTTCGGCGACCTGCTCAACTTCAGCGAGGACTTCCTCACCACCTTCAAGGGGCTGGTCTTCCAGATCCGCTCCGAAGGCGTCGGCTTGTCCGACCGCCGCATCGTCAAGCTGCTCAAGTTGTTCGCGGCCTCGGCGGTGTTCGACGGGCGCCAGCAGGTCAACGACTCCGACCTGTTCGTGCTGCGGCACATCTGGAACACGCCCGAGCAGGAGGAGCTGCTGCAGGAGATCGTGGGTCCCGTGCTCGACCAATGGTACGAGCAGCACCCGGATCAGGCCCGCATCGGCGCCACGCCGACGAACCTCTCCGATCTGCTCGAGGAGCTCCGCGTCATCCGCGAGACCCTGACCGGCAGCGAGGTCCTCTCCGACATGCAGCTGTTCAGTCAGCTGCGCAACCTCGGCGACATCAAAGCGGCCCTGATGCGGATGTCCAACAACCCCACCGCCGAGCGCATGGTCCACGAAGTCGACAAGCTGCTCGAGACGATGCTCGCGTCGAGCCGTTTCGTCTGACGGTGACGAGGGCCCGTGGTCGACGGCACGCACAGCCCCGGAGCCGAGTTCGAGCGCCAAGTCGGAACGCTGGCGTTGTCGCAGCTCGAGGGCGCCGGCGGCCTCGCCTTGATGCGGGCGGTGTCGTGGCACAACGCCCTCGCGCGGCTCGGCTACGCGGTGCCGCTCGTCGTCGTCCACGATCTCGGTTGCCTCATCGCGGGCCTCGGTCGTCCGGCGACCCAGGTGCGCGGCGTCGGTGAAACGGAGCTGTGCGAGGCGTGGCGGCACCTGCTGATGGAGCTCGCGGATTCCGAGCTCGTGCGCTCGCAGGCGGGGTGGAAGCATCGCGATCCCATGGTCGGGGTGGTGCTCGCCCGGGTGTTCTCCGCGATCGTCCCGCAGTTGCCCGAGAGCATCCGCGTGCTGCGTCCGGTGCCGCTCCCGGTCGACATCGTCCAATACTCCCGCATCGAGCCGACGTCCGCGTTCAACCGCTTCGAGCAGAGCTTCGTGACCGCGTGGCTCGCCACGATCACCACGCACCGGATGTTGCCGATCCTCGAGATCGAACAGGTCGATCTCGACGCGCTGCGCCTGCTGGGGCTGTTCCGCGGCGGCGACACGCTGCCCGGAGTCGATCTCGCCGACCTCTACAACGTGATCATCTCGCCCTCGCTCGCCGACGTCGTCGACTTCTCGATGGAGCTCCTGCCGTCGATCCTCGAAGCGCGGCGTGAAGCCGGACAGCAGAGCTTCGCGATCGATGGCTACGCCTCGATCGAGCGCCGCGGCAA
>Ga0079224_100013691_pt1 | contig 11303 bp, 11 predicted proteins | sample Stecom2015_FD_80414 | JGI IMG/M metagenome (GOLD analysis project Ga0079224, IMG submission 80414) | Agricultural soil microbial communities from Utah to study Nitrogen management - Steer compost 2015 | ecosystem: Environmental > Terrestrial > Soil > Agricultural land | place: USA: Utah...
CTAGGGCCTGTTTAGAAAGTGGTCTTGGCGACGGCTCGGAGCCAGATGTCGATCACGGCGACTTCGACGGTGGCTTGGTAGCGCACAGCGAGCTTGTCCTAGCGGGTCGCGACCGCCCGGTGCTGTTTCAGCAGGTTGATGCCGCATTCCACGGAGTGGCGGAGCCGGTAGGTGTCCGGGCAGAACGCCGGCGGGCGCCCTCCGGCCGAGCCCTTGGCCTTGCGGTTGGCCTGCTGATCGACCTTCACCGGGATGGTGGCCGTGATTCCGCGACGTCGCAGATAGGCCCGGTTGACCCTGGATGAGTAGGCCTTGTCGCCCAGAACCCGGTCCGGGCGGGTGCGCGGCCGCCCCCGCCCGGACCGGGCCACCCGGATGCGTTCCAGCACCGGCCGAAACTGCGGGCTGTCGGCGCGCTGACCTGCGGTGATCACCACCGACATCGGCTTGCGGCCCTGCTCGCACGCCAGATGGATCTTGGTGGTGCGGCCACCGCGTGAGCGCCCCAGGCCATGATCGGGCGGTTCGTCTCCCGGCGGCTCGACCTGCCCGCCGACGTCACGGCGGGCACCCGCGGCGTGCTGATGGGCCCGGTTGACGGTCGAGTCCACCGACACGCTCCAGGCGACCAGCCCGGCGGCGTCGGCGAAGGCCATCAGCTTCGCCCACACCAGCGGCCAGACCCCCGCGCGCTGGAAACGGCGGAACAGGTGGTAGACCGACTGTCAGTGCCCGTACCGCTCGGGCACGTCACGCCAGGGCGCACCAGCCCGGGTCCGCCACCGCACGCCGTCCACCAGCCTCCGCCGCGTCCATTTCGGTGGCCGGCCACGCCGCCCGGCACGCGGCAGCAGCGGCTCCAAAGTCCGCCACTGCCGGTCCGTCAGGTCTTTACGGGCTCCGATCGCTACGCTGGCCACGAGGTCTCCGGTGGTGATGGTCTTCTTGGTCGTTGATCCATCTACCGGAGACCTCACTCGTCTCTGGATACGACATGCCGCCCGAAGCCGACTTTCTAAACAGGCCCTAGTGGGCATGGTGCCCGACATGAGACGAAGGTCAGATAAATTTAATTAGATAACTATATGCGCGGTTTGACTCGCGCTGTCAAGCCCCAGGTGCGTCAGCCGGGTCCGCAGTGAAGCGAGAGAGGGGAGGAACCGGCCGCTCGGTGGTGCCCGGGACCCAACCCGCGCGCAGCTTCCGCACCGCGACCCCCTCCTCCTTCCAGACGTGACAACTGCCGACTGCCGGCCCGGTGGGGGTCGGGGTGCCGTCCGTGTGCGTCGTCCCAACGGGCCGCGTATGGGGCGTCCGGCTGATGGTCATGCTCTGGATCACCACTGGAGCGATGTTCCGTGCGATCTCCTTCAGATGCGAGCAGCCGGCCGCGCCGCCCAGGCGTTCGTTCAACTCTCGCGAGAAGCCCTTTGTGATCGACAGGCCACGCAGAACGGCATAGTGCGGTGCGATCAGAGGACACTCGGCGTGGGGGAACGTCGACATGTCCGCTGTCGCGTCCTCAACCACGAGATCGGATGTACGTATCAGCAGAGACAGGCTCATCTCGTGCACGGTGAAGGTCGCGTGACCGTCCCCGCCCTGGCTCTCGGGTACCGGGGCCGTGTCGCGCAGGTGCCCGGTCACTTGCAGGTGACAGGGGTCCACCTGAACGGATGTCACGTCAATTCGGCGCCGGTATACCGGCAAGCCCGGATCCGCGGTCATGCGACGAAACCTCCCCCCATGAGCGGTTCAGTTGTTTACGGGTCGGTCGAAGCGCCCTAGGGAGGCGGCGACCGGAACGATGCGAGTGGTTTCGGTTTCCGGAGCTGAAGCAATGGTGGGGAAGACCGTCGGCGGGCAGAGGGCAGGCTCACATCACGTCGTTGTCCGAAGCCCGGCGGCACGCTCATGATTGCTGTTGGCCGCCGGATCAGGCCTGGGAGGGTTGCGCCGATCGGCGTTGGACGAACGCGTCGACGCCCTCTCTTCCCGCCGGGCTGTCGGCGCACGCCGCAATGGATTCCGCCTCCGCCGCGAGATGTTCGGCCAGGCTGCGCCCCGGAGCGTCGGCCAGCAGGCGCTTGATCCTGGCGAAGGTCTCCGTCGGGCCCTCGGCCAGCGCGACGGCCACTGCTTCGGCTTCACGCTGGACGTCCTCGGTGGGGACCAGACGGGTGAGGAGGCCTGCTCGCAATGCCTCCTCGCCGCTGAGGACGGAGTCCATGAGGATCATGTCGCGGGCGCGGGCCGACCCGATCGAACGGCTGAGCGTCCAGGACATGCCCCCATCGGGTGAAAAGCCGATCGACGGGTAGGCGGGCCGGAACCGGGTGTCCGGACTGCCGACGATCACATCGGCGACGCAGACGATGCTCATGCCGGCTCCCGCTGCCCAGCCCGACACGGCGACCACGACCGGTAGTGGGCACTCGGCCAGGGCGAGAACGAAGTCGTGAAGATCACGCGCCATCTCGCCCACCAGCGCGCCGCGATCGTGGGCGGCGGCGAAGGCGCCCACATCACCGCCCGTGCAGAAGTTCGGGCTGCCGCCGACGATCAGCACACTGCCGACCTCCGGGCCCGCTGCGGCGAGTGTGGAAGCCGCCGCCCGCACTGCGTCCATGTCCAATGTGCCCTTGGGGCCGTCGGAGATCCGACAACGGAGCACCCGGCCCTGCAGGCTGACGCTTCCTGCGTCATACGTCATTGATGTTCCTTTCCAGACCGCGAGCTCACCCTTGCGATCTTGTGTTTCCTCCGACTCGGGACGTCGGGATCAGTTGTGGGACCCGGAGGCGATGAGGGGGTAGAGACCGTCGGCGCCGACTTCGGCCGCGGCGGTCCCGAGCCGCGCGGCCCACTGGCGCTCGTCCCCGTACTCGGTGCGCCAGGCGAGCAGCCGACGGGTGAAGCGGTGCAGGGGGTATTCCTGAGTGACACCCATGGCACCGTGCGCCTGGTGAGCGGCCCGGACGGCCGGGTGGACGGACTGGGACGCCAACAGCTTCGCCGCGGCGATCTCAAAGCGTGCAGATCCGCCGAGCCGCCTTCGCACGGCGCTCTCCGCGGCGAGCCCGACCGAGGCCGTCGTCTGCACGAGGTCCACGACGTGGTGTTGGACCGCCTGGAACCGGGCGAGCGCACGGCCGAACTGGCGGCGCTCCTCCGTGTACCGGACGGTCAGCTCGCACACCCGCTCCAGCGCTCCGGCCATGAGGACCGCCCTCGTCAGAGCGCCCATGTGGAGTAGATCCTCCCCGTCCACCCCCGCCTCGGCGATCAGTTCGGGGATGGCGCCGTCGAAGGCGACCGTGTCCCGCGGTTCTCCGGCCAGGTTCGTCAGCGCGGTGATCCGAGCCGATCCCAGGGGGACGGAGACGGTCTGCCAGGTCCCGTCCACCGGCAGCAGCACGACCAGGCGGGAGGCGGAGCGTGCCCAGGGAACCTGCTGAGCGACTCCGTGGAGCCTTCCGTCGCGGAGGACCAGCTCCTCGGCCTTCCCGGACGTGACGCACGTGGTGGGTTCGGTCGGGACGTCGGCTCCTGCAGCGGCGAGGAGCCGGCCCGCGAGCAGTCCGGTCTCCGCGAGGGGAAGCGGTACCGCGTGCGCACCTGCCAGCTTCAGCACGGCGAGGGCGTCCGCGATCGAGCCGCCCTGCCCGCCCGCCTCTTCAGGAACCCCGACCCACGGGAGGCCCATCTCGGCGGCGGCCTTCCACATGGCTCCTTGCCACTCGCAGGGATCTCCCCCGGGTTCGAACGAGGCGAAGAGCTCGGCGGTCACTTCCAGCAGCGTGTTGTCGGTCATGAGGTGAGGCCCTTCATCACGACGCTCCGCATGATCTCCGAGGTGCCGCCGCGGAGCGTGAACGACGGAGCGGCCAGGATGGATGCGGCCAGAAGGCGCTCGAACAGGGACGACGAGTCGGGCGAGGGAGAGAGCGCCACCAGCCGTTCGACCGCGGTGAGCACGTCCTGCTCGAAGCGGGTGCCCATCTCCTTGACCAGCGCCGCGGGAACGGCCTGCTCCTCGCCGGCGTCGAGTCCGCGCGCGACGCACAACGACATGCCGCGCAGGTTCCACCAGCGGGCCACGGCTTCGCCCAGCAATGTGAGGAGTTCGGGATCATCGGGCAGGGAGCCCTGCTCCCGTTCTCTCAGCAGTTGCTCGACGACGAGGTAGGTCGACAGCCACCGGTCGGGACCGCCGCGTTCGTAGGCGAGTTCGGACGTGCACTGGGCCCAGCCCTGTCCCACCTTGCCGAGGACCAGATCATCGGCTACGAAGACCTCGCTCAGCACCACCTCGCTGAAGTCGGCCGAACCGTCCAGGAAGGGGATGGGATTCACCTGGACACCGGGGGCGCGCAGGTCGACGAGGAACTGGCTGAGCCCGTCGCGCTTGTCGGCCTCGTCGCTTGTGCGGCACAGGACGATGCACCAGTCGTTGCGATGGGCGCCGGTCGTCCAGACCTTGGTGCCGGTGACGAGCCAGCCGCCGTCGGTCCGTCGCGCCCGGGTCTTGACCGAGGCCAGGTCGCTGCCGGAGTCGGGTTCGCTCATGCCGATCGAGAAGCCGAGTTCGCCGCGGCAGATGGCGGGCAGGAACCGCTCCTTCTGCTGCTCGGTTCCGAACCTGTTGATCACAGGACCGCTCTGCCGGTCGGCGACCCAGTGGTGGTTCACCGGGGCCCCCCACCTCAGCAGTTCCTCGGTGACGATGAAGCGCTCCACGGCGGTGCGCTCTCCGCCGCCGTACCGCTTCGGAAGGGCCATGCCGACCCAGCCGCGGGCAGCGAGCTTGCGGGAGAACTCCGGATCGGCGGGGTTGTTCATGCCGAGGCCGGGTTCGAACGTGCCGCGGGGGAGCTCCCGGGCGAGGAACTCCCTGACCTGCCGCTGCAGGTCCCTCTCCGCTTCCCCCAGCTCGATCGGCGCGAAGGCCTTCCACAGGACGGGGCGGGTGCTCATGTCTGCGGCCCCCAGATCATCTCGGTGTTCGGAGGCCAGTCCGGTGGGGTCATCGCTTCTCCTCATGCGGCCACTGGGTCGTAACAGATTATAGAGTTGTATTAGTTAACTGTTACTTCTAGGGTGGGCCCCACCTGGTGTGGAGAGAGGCGGTTGGACGATGACCGGACAGGTTCCCGTAGCGGAAGGGCTCTTCGAGGAGCGGGCCGACGGCCCGACACTCGTGGGAGGCAGGTGCACCACCTGCGGCCACATCGAGTTCCCGAACAAGCAGCACTGCCTGAAGTGCTTCGACGGGGTGCTGGAGCAGGTGGATCTGCCCCGTCGCGGCACCCTGTGGACCTTCACGACGCAGCAGTTCCCGCCGCCCTCCCCTCCGTACGCGGGAACGGGGGAGTTCAAGCCCTTCGCCGTCGGCTACGTGGAGCTGCCGGGTGCGCTCCGGGTCGAGGCCCGTCTGACGGAGGCGTCTCCGGAGCGACTCACCATCGGCCAGGAGATGGAACTGACGATCGTGCCGCTCAGAGAGGACGAGGAGGGCCGCGAGCGGACCATCTTCGCCTTCCAGCCCGTCGTCGAGTCCAACGCGTAGAGGAGAGACCATGGATGTCGCAATCGTGGGTGTGGGCCTGCACCCGTTCGGCCGTTTCGCCGGCAAGTCCGCGCTGGAGATGGGCGCTGAGGCAGTCAGAGACGCCCTCTCCGATGCGGGGGCGCGTTGGCAGGACGTGGGCTGCGCCTTCGCGGGCAGCATGGAGATCACCAATCCCGAGGCCGTCGTCGGGCTGCTCGGGCTGACCGGGATCCCGGCCAGCGCCGTCCTGAACGGCTGCGCGACCGGTAACACCTCTCTGAGCATGGCTGCCAAGGCCGTCGCCTCCGGCGAGCAGGAGCTGGCCATCGCGATCGGCCTGGACAAGCACCCGCGCGGCGCGTTCGCCGCCGACCCCTCGGTGTCAGGCCTGCCGTCCTGGTACGGGGAGGCGGGCTTCTTCCTGACCACCCACTTCTTCGGCATGAAGATCACCCGGTACATGCACGACCACGGGATCAGCCGGGAGACCCTCGCCCGGGCGGCGGCGAAGAACTTCCGCAACGGCTCCATCAACCCCAAGGCGTGGCGGCGTACTCCGCTGACGGACGAGCAGATCCTCGCCTCGCCGCTGGTGAACCACCCGCTCACCCAGTACATGTACTGCAATCCCGACGAGGGCGCCGCGGCCGTGCTGGTCTGCCGTGCGGACAAGGCCCACAAGTACACGAGTACGCCGGTGTACCTGCGGGCCTCGGAGCTGCGCAGCCGTCGTATGGGCGCGTTCGAGCTGCTCAGCCCGTCGCTGCCCCTGGAGTCGGACGTCAGTCCCACGGTCTACGCGTCGCGGGCGGCCTTCGAGGCGGCCGGGATCGGGCCGGAGGACGTCGATGTCGTCCAGCTCCAGGACACCGACGCCGGCTCGGAGATCATCCACATGGCAGAGAACGGTTTCTGCGCGGACGGGGAGCAGGAGAAACTGCTGGCCGAGGGGGCCACGGAGATCGGCGGGCGGCTGCCGGTCAATACCGATGGCGGCCTGCTGGCCAACGGTGAGCCGGTCGGCGCCTCGGGTCTGCGTCAGGTCTACGAGATCGTCACCCAGCTGCGCGGTCAGGCCGGCGACCGCCAGGTGCCCGGTGATCCGAGGGTCGGCTACACGCACCTGTACGGGGCCCCGGGCACCGCGGCCGTCATGATCCTCTCGCGCTGAGGGAGGGCACCGCTTGTATCCGCGCACCTGGATCGGAACGGGCCGGCCCGCGGTCATCATGGGCCGGACGGGCGAGGTCGTCACCTACGACCGGCTGGAAGAGGGCAGTAACCGGTTCGCACAGCTGCTGCGTCGCCGGGGGTTCGCCCGCGGCGACGTGGTGGCCGTGCTCATGGAGAACAACTCTCGCTACCACGAGATCACGTGGGCGGCCCGCCGTTCGGGCCTCTACTTCACCACCGTCAACAGCCACCTCACCGCCGACGAGGCGGCCTACATCATCGAGGACTCCGGGGCCAAGTGCGTCATCGCCTCCGAAGCCCTCGCCGGGACCATCCGTGAGATCGGTCCCGACCGCCTTCCCAAGGTCGGTCTGCGGCTCATGACCGGCGAGCCCTGTGACGGGTGGGAGTCCTATGAGGAGGCGGTGGCGGCAATGCCCGCCGAGCCGATCCCGGACGAGAGCGAAGGGGATCTCCTCCAATACTCCTCGGGGACGACCGGCCGGCCCAAGGGAATCAGACGTCCGCTCAAGAACCTGCCGATCTCCCTGGAAGCCGATCCGGCCGTGGGCTTCCTCAAGGCCGTGGGCTTTCAGGAGGGCGGCGTCTATCTCAGCCCGGCCCCGCTGTACCACACCGCCCCGATCCTGTGGTCGATGGCTGTGCAGCGGCTCGGCGGGACGGTGGTGGTGATGGAGGAGTTCGACGCGGAGCAGGCCCTCGCGCTCATCGAACGGCACCGGGTCACCCTGGCCCAGATGGTGCCGTCGATGTTCGTTCGGATCTCGAAGCTGCCCGAGCGAATCCGGGCGGCGTACGACCTGAGCAGCCTGCGGACGGTCGTGCACGCCGCCGCTCCCTGCCCGATACCGGTCAAGCGGGCGATGATCGAGCTTTTCGGTCCCATCGTGACCGAGTACTACTCCTCCTCGGAAGGCGCGGGCTTCACGCTCATCACGTCTGAGGAGTGGCTGGAGCGCCCCGGTTCGGTCGGCCGTCCGCTGCTGGGTCGTCCCCACATCGTCGGTCCGGACGGTGAGGAGGTGCCGCCGGGAACGGTCGGGGACCTGTATTTCGAGGACGCGGTCCCATTCGAGTATCTGAACGACCCGGAGAAGACCGCCGCCGCGCGCAACGAGCGGGGATGGACGACGGTCGGGGACATGGGCCGCCTCGACCAGGACGGCTACCTCTACATCGTCGACCGTCGCACCGACCTCATCCTGTCCGGAGGGGTGAACGTCTACCCGCAAGAGGCCGAGAACCTCCTGCTCAGTCATCCGAAGGTGATGGACGCCGCCGTCATCGGCATTCCGGACGACGACTTCGGTGAGCGTGTGCACGCCGTCGTCGAGCCGTTGAACTGGGAGGACGCGGGACCTGAACTCGAACGGGAGCTGATCGCCCACTGCAGGGCGTCGCTAGCCAAATACAAATGCCCCCGCAGCATCGAGTTCGATCCGCACCTTCCCCGGCTGGACAACGGCAAGCTCTACAAGCGGGTCATCCGGGAGAGATACCGGCGGGGTTGAGGCCGCCGGGGAGAGGAAGGGGCCCGGCCTCGGCCGGGCCCCTTCCTCTCCCCGGCATGCGGTGACCACGGCTGAACGCGGCTGCGCTCCTTCGGCCGGCGCGTCGGCGTGAGACCTGGGTCCGCGGCGCCCTGGGAGTCGGGAAAATTAAGCCTAATGATATAACTATTTCATCGGAAAGATGGCCCAAAGGAGGATGCCATGCCTCAAGCTGTGATCGTCGCGGCCTGCCGAACCGCGATCGGCACGTCCTTCAAGGGGACGCTCGCCCGCGTCCCCGCCGACGAACTGGCGGCTCACGTCATCGAGCACGCGGTCAAGAGGAGCGGCGTTCCCGCGGGAGACTTCGACGACGTCGTCTTCGGGGAGTCGATGCAGGGCGGGGGCGTCATCGCCCGTCATGCCGCGCTCGTGTCAGGGCTGGAAGGCGTGCCCGGAATCGCGCACAACCGGCACTGCGCCACCGGTCTTTCCGCGATCCAGACCGCGGCCGCAGGAGTCATGGCGGGCATGAACCGCGCAGTCGTCGCCGGGGGAGTGGAGTCGCTCTCCACGGCCCCGGTCATGCGGCGGTTCAAGCCCGGCACCGAAGAGGCGGAGGAGCCCTGGCGTCCACCCTCCCACCCCGACATGGCCGAGGCTCCGGCCGGAGACATGTCCATCACCGTCGGTTGGAACACCGCACGGCTGGCGTCCATCTCCCGCGAGGACATGGACGCGTGGGCACTGCGCAGCCACCAGCGGGCCGTCCAGGCGATCGATGAGGGCCGGTTCACCGAGGAGATCGTGCCGCTCCTGGTCACTCGGCCCGATGGTTCCCGGACCGTGTTCGACACCGATGAGCACCCCCGGCGCGGCACGACGGCCGAGAAGCTCGCCGCCCTCAAGCCGCTCCACCCGGAAATCCCGGGGTTCAGCATCACGGCGGGCAATTCTTCTGGCCTCAACGACGCCGCAGCGGCGGTCGTCGTCACCTCCGCCGAGTACGCGGAGGAGCACGGTCTTCCCGTCCTGGCCGTGATCAGGTCATGGGCCTCGGTGGGCGTCGACCCGGTCCGCACCGGCTTGGCTCCCGTGAAGGCCGTTCCCCAGGCGCTGGAGAAAGCCGGTCTGACGGTCGGTGATGTGGAACTGTTCGAGATCAACGAAGCTTTCGCCTCAGTTCCGATCGCTGCGGTTCGCGAACTGGGCCTCGACGAGGAACGGGTCAACATCAGCGGCAGCGGATGCAGCCTCGGCCATCCGATCGCCGCCACAGGCGCCCGGATGGTCACCACCCTCGTGAACGACTTGGCCCGCAGGGGCGGCGGTGTCGGTGTCGCCGCCATGTGCGCCGGCGGCGGCATGGGCTCCGCGCTCGTAGTGGAGGTGGCGCGGTGAGTCTCGTCGTCGAACGCCGGGACGCGTTGACCGTCATCACCATCGACCGTGCCGAAGCGCGCAACGCACTCGACCCGGACACCATGCACGGCATCGGCGAGGCCCTTCTCGACGCAAGGGCCGAGCCCGGAGTCCGGGCCGTGATCTTGACCGGAACCGGGGACCGGGCCTTCTGCTCGGGCATGGACCTGCGCGCCTTCGCCGGAGGCGGGGTGAAGCTGGATCCGGCCCGGCCCGGCCTTGAAGTCCTCAGCGAGGGCGGCTATCCCAAGCCCGTCATCGCGGCCGTCAACGGGGCCGCAGTGGGCGGCGGGTTCGAGCTGGCGCTCGGCTGCGACCTGATCGTCGCGGCGGACCACGCCAGGTTCGGCCTGCCCGAGGTCCGGCGAGGCCTGGTCCCGGGAGGCGGCGGTACCCGGCTGCCCAGGCGTATCCCACTCGCCGTCGCGCTGGAACTCGGACTGACCGGCGAGTACATCGACGCGGCCCGTGCTTTGGATCTCGGGCTGGTGAACCGCGTGGTGCCCCAGGCGGAGCTGATGGATTCCGCGCTGGAGCTGGCAGGACTTGTCGCGCGCAACGCCCCCTTGGCCCTTTCCGTGACCAAGAAGCTCATGATGCAGGAGGCCGAGGGGACGGCGCTTGAGGATGTCCAGGCCGCGGCTAGGCACGTCTTCGAAAGCCCCGATGCGCTGGAGGGCGCCAGAGCCTTCGCTGAACGACGGGAACCGCGGTGGACGCCCCTTGGGAACGGACCAGAGAAATGACCGTATGCACGGCCGACAAAGTCGGCACACCGAGCATCCTGGAGCTGCTCGAGCTTGAGCGGATCGAGCAGGACCTGTACCGGAGCAAGGTGCTGCTCGACCTGCCGTTCGCCCTCTACGGAGGCCAAGCCGCGGCCCAAGCCCTGAGAGCGGCCGGAGACACGGTCCCCGACGGGCGACTGCCGCACTCACTTCACGGCTACTACCTTCGCGGCGGCGACGCGTCCAAGCCGGTGGTCTTTCAGGTCGAACGCGACAGGGACGGGCGCTCGTTCTCCGCGCGGAGAGTGGTGGCGAGCCAGGACGGGGAGGTCATTTTCACCTTGTCCGCCTCGTTCCACGCCCTCTCCGCGGAGTGCGACCACCAGGAGCATCCCGCGCCGCGCGCACCCTCGCCGGCGCACTCGGAGGAGTGGACACCAGTCCCCGATCTCCTCTCGATCGAGTTCCGTGTCCCAAGGCAGCCATACGCCGATGCGGTCTGGCCCACCCGCTTCTGGGCACGTTCCACAGTCCCGCTGCCCGGTGATCCACTCCTGCACGCCTGTGTTCTGACCTACGTGTCCGATATCTCCACCGGGCTTGCCGGCATGGGGCAGGTCGGCTCCTACTGCGGAGCTTCGCTCGATCACGCAGTGTGGTTCCACCGTCCCCTGCGAATGGACGACTGGGCTCTGTTCGATCTGCACCCGCAGACAGTCGCTTTCGGCAGGGGCTGGTACACAGGAACGGTTCACACCGCTACCGGCCTCTTGGGCGCCAGCCTTACCCAGGAACAGCTCTTCCGAGCGGGAACCAACCGTCACGCGTGATGGAAGAAGTGGCTTCATGGCCCGGCCAGTGAGCCGCTCTCAGCGAGCGCTCCTGTCTGTATCAGGGGGTTAGAGCTTAGGTCATCGA
>Ga0079224_100013692_pt1 | contig 11303 bp, 12 predicted proteins | sample Stecom2015_FD_80414 | JGI IMG/M metagenome (GOLD analysis project Ga0079224, IMG submission 80414) | Agricultural soil microbial communities from Utah to study Nitrogen management - Steer compost 2015 | ecosystem: Environmental > Terrestrial > Soil > Agricultural land | place: USA: Utah...
AAAGTATTTTAGTTAGAGATTCTTGAAGTACTCGTCATCCTCAACTCCTACGTCATCTGAGTCCTGACCTTTTTGCTCAAATAAGGGAGTTGCTGCTTCCGGTTCAGTTCCTGTCACGAAGGATTCTAAGAACCCATCAAGACTTCCAGAAGTTAACGGCTTACCCGTCTCTTTATCGACGAGAACAGTGGTGATACCTGGAGGAGCGGTAAACGGATGATCTCCATACTTGGAGATGGCCTCTTCCATATATTCACTAAAAATGGGCTGAGCAATCTTACCTCCGTACTCCCCATAACCAAGGGTACGGTTATCATCAAAACCTGCCCAAGTTCCTACTACAAGATTAGTAGTGTAACCAACAAAGAGAGCATCAACGAAATTGTTCGTAGTACCTGTTTTAGCGGCAATGTTTTTTGATATCTTATTTACTCTTCGGGCCGAACCGTGAAGAGTCACTCCATTCAAAATATTAGTAACAATATAAGAAAGTCTTCGATCATAAACTTGAACTGGACCCAAGTCCTTTGTGAAAGGATTCTCAAAGGTTTGAGGAACTAACACTTCACCTTCTCCTTCTTCCGGCATCGGTGGAGTTTCAGCAACTGTTACAATTGGTCCATCATCTTCTTTTTCTTCTTTCCAATCTTCATCAGCTGCGGGAATTGGAATTTCTTGGCCATAGCGATCTACAATGGAAGTAATATGCTTCATGCGAATGGCCTTACCGCCGTTAGCAAAAATCGCATATCCTTTAGTTAATTCGGCCAGGCTGATCCCAAATGAACCAAGAGAAAGAGACATATCTCTAGGAACATCAGCGTTGATATGGAGGCGATTAATAAATTCATGAATTTTTTGAACGCCTAATTCTTGTACTAAACGTACCGTTGGAACGTTACGAGATACTTCTAGTGCCGTACGTAGAGTCATTGGCCCTCTGAAAGCGCCATCATAATTTCTAGGCTTCCAAGAGAGGCTATCATCTACTCCACTCAAGGCCTGAGGAGTATCCATTAAAATCGTAGAAGGGGTCATACCGTTTTCTAATGCAGCGGCATAAATAAAAGGCTTGAAAGCAGATCCGGCCTGACGAGAGGATTGAATCACCCGATTAAACTGAGACTTTTCAAAGTTTACGCCACCAACTAAAGAAACGATTTCTCCATTGTAAGGATTGAGAGCAATCAGCGCCCCTTCAGCCTCTGGCTCTTGATCAAGACTCAACTCATGGAATTTTTCTTTAGTGACTAAAGAAAGATGAGGATCTTTTTCATGACGTTTTAAAAAGGCTTCATCAATGAGTTGCAGGTAAGGAACGGACTTACGCTCCACTTTAACAAGAATTTGATCCCCAACCTTCAATACTCTCGAAGGTTGATTAGGTTTAGCATGATATTGGGGAACTTCACTTATGCTACGAGGATGGGCCCATTCAAAACCTCTAAGAGGAATGACTCCTCGTACTCCGCCAATTGAAACAATAATCGTTTTTTTAGCATCATCAGTTTTAACCACTAACCCTTGGTAGGTTGTTCCCGCTTCAATGAAATTATTAACAGGATCCTCTGAGTTATTTCCAATATCAACTAAGCGGCGAATTTTCTCAGGGACCTCTTCCAACTTATTTTGAAAGTAATTTAGTTTTTCAAGACTTTCTTCATCCGTTTCTTGGTACTCGTAAACATTTTTACCTTCAGTAGTGAAAGAAAAGAATTGAGAGTTATCCTTTAAAAGCTTGTGTCGATAAGAGATTACTTGCTCGGTAATTTCCTCGTTATTTGCAAAGTGCTTTAGAGGTCCTTTAAATCCCTGTCTCTTATCAAGAAGTTTAATATTGTTTCGAACCGACTCTTCCGCTTTGGACTGAAGTCCCCAGTCCAGAGTTGTTACAATTTCGTATCCCTCCGTTAGGAATTCATCCTTACCAACAATTTTGACAACTTCTTGTCTAACCCAATCAGTAAAATGTCCTCCCTTCATAGGAGTAGGCTTTCGAATCCTCATTTTTATATCTTCAGCTAGAGAGGCTTCGTATTCTTCTTGAGATATTTTATTAGTTTCATAAAGACGTTTTAAAACGTAACTCTGTCTCATTTTGGCGTATCGAGGATTTACATACGGAGAATACCTGCCGGGGGCAACTAAGAGACCTGCAACTAAAGCACTTTCTGCAATGGTTGCTTTTTCTAATTCTTTATCAAAATACCCTTTAAAGGCAGCCTTCACACCGTAGTATCCACCACCCAAATACACTTGGTTTAAGTAGAGATAGAGAATATCTTCTTTACTAAGTTTCTGCTCAATCTTACGGGCGAGAAGAAGGTCTTTAATTTTTCTTGTAATTGTTCTTTCACGAGTAAGAAGAAAGGATTTCGCCACCTGTTGAGTGATGGTTGATCCGCCCTGAACTAATCTTCCTTCACGGAGATTGACGATAAAGGCACGAAGAATACCGTAGTAATCAACACCTTTGTGATTATAGAAGTTATCATCCTCCGCTGCTAAAAAGGCGCTCACTATTGCTGGAGGAATGTCTTTGAACTCTATGACATCCCTATTTTCTAGTCCTAACTCCAGCAGGACTTCACCATCTTTTGAGAGAATCCTTGAAGAAACAGGAGGGTTATAATCTTTTAACGAATTAATTTGTGGTAAATCCAGTGAAACTATAAAGAAGATTCCAAGTACAGAAACAACTCCTAGAAGACCCAAGATTATTAGAACGATAAGTGTTTTAAGTAGACGTTTCAAATTCTCACCTTTTGCGGCTTATTCCTGATAATCAATTTCTTTTAAGTTATCATTTAACAGTTTTATTTTCTTTTCTGCAGAATGCAGAGTTTGCCGACACTCTTTATAGAGCTCAATACCTTTTTCAAATTTTTTTAAACTTTCATCTAATGGCATTTCGCCGGACTCAAGTTGTTTAACAATTTGCTCAAGTTCTTTAAGAGAAGACTCAAAGTCACGAGCAACATTATCTTTGGAGGCCATGAAGTATCCTTTATCAATCAAAAAATTAAGCTTATTTTCCCATAGGGACTCACATAGGACAAGTTTTCTAATACTTGAATGATAGGGATGAAATTGCCCATGCTACTTTTCTGGCACCCCCGGTGCTAAAATTGCCTAGAGGGAAGTCAACTTTCCCCCAGGCCTTAGGATGAGGTTGTATGAAAAATATTTGGGTTCCCCTTAGCGGTCAAATTGCTCAACAAAGAAAGGTTGAGACTATTGCCAATAACGTTGCCAATGCTAACACCGTTGGCTTTAAAAAAGATCAACTTGTCTTCAAGGAACATCTTACTGCTCTTACCAAAGGTGTAGAAGATATTCATATCCCTCGAGGTGAATTCTCACCTGACGATTTTTATCATACTCAAGGTTCTGAGAATGCCATGGTTGCAGTGGATGGGAGCTTTACGGTCTTTGAACAAGGCCAACTTATGCCCACCAACAATCCCTTAGATCTCGCTCTCCAGGGAGAAGGCTTTTTTGAAGTGCTAACTCCGACAGGCGTAAGGTTTACTCGTAGAGGAAACTTCAATCTTAATAAAGATGGGGAGTTAGTAACAGACCAGGGCTTTAGACTTTTAAATAATAAATCCGACGCTTCACCTGAAGACCGAGTGATTCGTGTCCCTAATAATACCTCACTGAGCATTGCCGGTAATGGTGAAATCTTTACTCGCGAAGGAGTTGTTGACCAATTATCAGTCGTAGAATTTAAGGATAAACATGCCTTGAGAAAAGAAGGTAGCTCCCTTTTTATTACTCCGGACCTAGAAAATATTATGAGAAATGATCTTAAGACAACTGTTAGACAAGGATTTTTAGAAGGGTCCAATGTGAATGCCATTGAAGAAATGTCTGAACTCATTAAGGCACATCGCCACTTTGAATCGATTCAAAAAGCTATAAATACTTATGATCAAATTTCAGGCAAAGCCGCCAATGAAATTGGTAAATTTTAATAAGGACGACTTATGATTAAGGCCCTACATACTTCAGCAACAGGAATGGCAGCTCAAGAATCAAACGTGAATACCATTTCAAATAATATTGCCAATATCAATACAACTGGTTTTAAGAAATCAAGAACTGAGTTTGATGATCTTCTCTACGAAACAGTTCAAGAAGCAGGAACTCGCTCATCGGCCAACTCTGAATATACCGTTGGACATCAAGTAGGCTCAGGAGCCAAAGTCTCGGCTACTCGAAAAATCCATACACAAGGAGCCCCGCAAATTACAAACAATCCCTATGATCTAATGGTCAATGGTGAAGGTTTTTTTGGAGTAATCTCTCCTAATGGAGAACTTAAATATACGAGAGACGGAAGCTTTAATGTGGATGCTCAAGGTAACTTAGTAACTCGTGCTGGACACCGAGTTTTCCCTGGTGTCGTTGTTCCGCCAAATATTATGAAAATCAATATTGCTGAAGACGGTACAGTAGATGCTTATACACGCGACTCCATTCAACCTATCAACTTAGGACAAATTCCTGTTTTCACCTTCGTAAACCCAGCTGGGCTTCGGGCCGATGGCTCTAACCTTGTTGCCGCAACAACTGGGAGTGGACAAGCCGCGCAGAACATTCCTGGGCAAAATGGATCAGGAGTAGTCATGCAGGGAGCGATCGAATCTTCAAATGTTAACGTGATGAATGAAATGACAGACTTAATTAAGGCCCAAAGAGCTTATGAGATGAACTCTAAAGTAATGGGTGTTGCAGATCAAATGCTTCAGACCGTAAACAACATTAGGTAAGAATGAAATTACTCGTTATTTTTTTGGGGCTATTCTCTTTAAACTTATTTGCCTGTGAGTATCTTGGCAAAGATGGTCTACTCAAAACTCAAAGTTCCATCCTAACCCATGACCTCATCCTCAAGTTGAAGAACTGCAATGAAGAAGAAGTAGAAACCATCCGCACAACCCTCACTAATCTTGAGGGTAATATCAGTTCTTTTCAGCTGAATCATCTGCTCAACATTCCTGGATTTAATCTTAATCAAGAGCGCTTGATCATTAAGAGTTTAAATAAAATCAGTAAAGAGCAGCTAGGTCTTAAAGACAACATTCATGTCACCGCAAGTAAGGAAGCTCCCTCTCTTATTGAATTTAATTCTAATGACTCATTATCTGTTTTTTGTAACAGCTGTTTGTACGGAGCTAATCAAAACTTACTTATCAACATCAAGTCTGTTCTAGGCATGGTTAGCAAGAAGGATCTAAAGGTTGATTTTAAAACCTATTTCAAGGCCTACCGATTATTATCAAACACCTCTGCGTTCTCAACGATTTCAGAAGATAATATTGAAGTGACTCACACAGAGAAAATTCCCCACTCTGAACTTTTAAGCAATATCGACGATCTTCGTTTCTTTCAGACCAATAAGCCATTAAAGGCCGGGGATGTTCTCAAGATGAGTGATCTATCACCACTTAGAATCATCAAAGCAGGCGTAAAGTCAGAAGTTATCCTTGAGAATCAGTTTATTAAGATTAAAACTCATGGAATTCCACGCTCTGCTGGCTCAATTGGACAAATGATTGAAGTTTATCATCCAGAAAAAAATAAAAAATATTACGGTAAAGTTATTGATATTAACAAAGTGCATGTCCAGCTATGAAAAAGTTATTTAACCTTTTAGGCTTCTTATTTTTATTTTCCTGCTCTCATTACGTAGACTCTTTTCATCGACAAATTGATCGCGATGAAAACTCCAACCGTAGAGGCTCCCCTGCAGCGAAAGCTGCAAGTAACCAAGCTTCAGATTATCAGCGCTATAAGAATAAATGGGATACTAAAAGAGATAAGAGACCTATTGAAAATCCATTAACCTACAGCTTAGGTAGACCCAGTGGTAGAGTCGAGCCAACTGTAAAGCGCAACTATCAGCCTCAGCGCTATAGAGCAAGTGACTTCAGAGATCATGATGATTCTGGAAGTCTATGGGCCAACCAAGGTTCAACTGCTTCTCTTTTTACCTACCAGAATGATAAAAGAGTTGGGGATATTATTATTCTCAATGTCTTAGAAGGTTTAAGAAACCAAATTTCTAATGAGTTGAAATCTCAATTCCCTGAAAGAAAGAGAAAGGGCGAAGAGACCTCTCCTGCTCCTGCGAATAATCCAGTCATGGCCCAGGCTGCTCCAGCTAACAACTCAGATTCAGATATGGATATGAAGATCTATGATAAAATTTCAGGAACTATTATTGAGGAACTTAATAAAGACTACCTTCTAGTTCGTGGAAGAAAGGAAGTGATTCATAGAAAGGAAAAAAGATCCATTGAAGTACAGGCCCTTGTTTCACGTCGAGATATTATGGAAAATGATTATGTGAACTCTGACCGACTTTTGGAGTCAAAAGTTTTCATTCTAAGGGATAAATAATGATCAAAGCACTTCTCCTTCTCTCACTTTGCACCTCGGTCCAGGTATTTGCTTCAAATTCAAGCAGACTCAAAGACTTAGTAACTGTTAAAGGTGTACGAGAGAATCCGCTCATTGGTTATGGTCTTGTTATTGGCCTCAATGGAACCGGAGATGGGGGTGGTGAGATTACCAATACTTCCCTAAAAAAAATGTTTCAAACACTGGGTTTAAATCCACAAAGTGAAGTCACTTCAAAGAATGTAGCAGCTGTCATTGTTACGGCCAAACTTCCTCCATTTGGAAGACTAGGTCAAAAGCTTGATATAACTGTTTCTTCTATCGGAGACGCTACATCGCTGGCAGGAGGAACTCTGCTTGTGACTCCCCTCAAAGGCGGAGATGGCCAAGTCTATGCCATGGCCCATGGCCCTCTTTCTATTGGAGGAGCCGAGAAAGGTAAGAAATTTGCCACGACTGCTCGTATTCCAGATGGTGGAATCGTTGAGAAGGAACTTGAACTTTCTTTCAATGATAAGAGAGCAATTCGACTAGCCCTCAATAATCCTGACTTTACAACAGCTGCTAGAATTGAGCGTACTATCAATCAAGAACTTGGTGGAAAGTATGCAACCGCTTCCGACTCATCAACTGTTGATGTGATCATTCCTCAGTACTATGAAAGAAAGGTTGTTGAATTACTTGCAAATATTGAAAACTTTAAAGTCATTGCTGATGTCGCGGCTAAAATTGTTATCAACGAGCGAACTGGTACATTAGTGGCCGGTGGTGGAATCGTTCTTAAACGCTCAGCTATTTCTCATAAAGATATGGTGTTAGAAGTTAAAGAGGGACAAAAGAGCTCAGATATTATTGCCGACCTCCCTCAAACTACTACTATCAACGATTTAGTTAAGGCCCTCAATGCTTTAGGGACCACTCCGGAAGACCTTATCTCTATCTTCCAAGCATTAAAGAAAAATGGTAGTTTAGTCGCTGAGATCGAGTTAATTTGACACCAGGTAGGCTAAATTTTCCGGGGAAAGCTTTTCACTATCCCCCCTTTGTCAAAAAGTGCTACAATCTACTTAAGGGTCAAAGGATTTGGCCTCAAGTTTAACCTAGGATGGTATGAATGAAAATCAACTCTCATTCTCCAATTAGCACTCACACTAACAACAGTCCTATTAAGCCTTATGAAGATATTGCTGAAGGTATGGAAGCTAATTTCACCTCTCATCTCTTAGCAGAAATGAGAAAAACCATTCCTAAGGAAACACCCGATTCATCGGCGACTGAATATTACAATTCTTTGCTCGATTTTGAACGGGCCCAATTAATGGCAAAATCAGATACTGGTCTAGGCATTAAGAAAGTTGTTCTTGATCAGATTGTTCCTCAACATTTAAAACAATATATTAAAAATTCTCATACTGAAGTTCGTCCAGGACAGACGAATCAAGCCAAGGAGTAGGCCATGAGTAGCATAGATACACGCAGCTCAAGTTTCTTTCCACGTAGTAGAAATATTCAGACAGAAACAGCAAAACAAAGTTCTCAAATAGAGGGTCTAAAAAAGAACTCTCCAGAGAAAGCTACTGAGATCACTATTAAAACGGCACAAGATGCTAAAGTGACTATCGGTGATGGTATTAAAGACTTTTCTAAGATTAAGAGAGTTGCCGATGCTGCGCCAGAAATTGATAACAGCGAAAAGATTGCTCGTCTTAAGGCCCAAATCCAGGCCGGAACTTATGAAGTGGATTACGATGCACTCGCTGACAAAATGTTAAGCGAAGAATTCTAAGAAACTAAAAGGAAGAGTAACTCATGGACGAGAAAAAACTCTACTATCATCAGGTCTTGTCTGTTTGGGAAGGCTTCTGCAGTCTTCACTCACAGCTTTTTGATATTGCTTGCGATGAATATCTCGCTCTCCTTGCTAGCGATATAGATAAACTCGAAGAACTACTGCCATTCAAGGAAGAGACTATCGCTAAGATTAGTGATCTAGATCTTGAACGAAACAAACTAGTTGAAACTATCAACTCGAAAATTTTGACCGACTCACCTTTAAGCAAGGCGAGTGAGTTGATTACTTTCTTTAATGATATTGAAGCCAAGAGTGGTGTCAGTGCTCTAAAGAATTTAAATTCTTTACTTATCGACATTATTGAAAAGATTCAGCTTCAAAATAAAACAAACCAAGTCTTTTTAAACAAAGCGATGATCTCTCTAAGAGACCTTAAGCGAGGATTTAAAGGACAAAAAGTCTATTCCACTTATGGTGCTGATGGACGAACTCAAACCTTAAACAGGTAAGGATTAGCTCTTGGGCGTTGATTTACTTAATATTGGAAAATCTGGTTTATTTGCTGCGAAGAAGTCGATGTCGACGACCTCGCACAATATTGCCAATGCCAATACCGAAGGCTACTCTCGCCAACAAGTTCGACTTGAAACTTCTCCTGCTATCTCTGAAGGGAACTACACACTCGGAAACGGTGTAGATATCCAAAGTGTTCGTCGATCTCATGATGAACTTATCGAGAAAAAACTTAACATTTCTCTTTCTAATAATAAATTTAATGAAGAAAGAACTCTCCAGCTCTCACACGTCGAAGAAATCTTCAACGAGGTGAATTCTGAAGGAATGAATAAAATTCTTAATCGTTTTTTCAACTCTTTTAGAGAGCTTGCAACACAACCAGAGAATGAAACCATTCGTAATGTTGTAAAAGAAAATGCTCGCATAGTTACAGGAGACTTCCACCGCATCCAAGATAATCTTGACCAAGTTCGCAGCAGCATGAACAACAAGGTCAAACTGAGTATTGATGAAATTAACTCTCTCACGGAGACTATTGCTAGGCTCAATAAAGAGATCAACGTACAAGAGGTATCTGGTGCCCAGGCCAATGATCTTCGAGATCAGCGAGACCGCGCAGTAGGAACCTTAGCTGAATTCTTCCCGCTGACGACTTACTCTGATAATAAAGGTCAGTACATCGTTAATGTTGAGGGCGTCGGTTCCCTTGTTTCCGGAGGAATTGCTCAGAAGCTAGTGGCCGGCCAAGGTGTTGATTCTAACCAGAGCTCTAGCGACAAGGGTAATACAGATATTTACTTTGCAGCAAGACCAGGGATCTCCATATCAAGTAAGATCAAAGGTGGAACATTAGGTGCTCTTTTTAAAACCAGAGACAACGATCTTGAATCTCTTGAGAAACAATTAGACCAGCTTGCCCACGGTTTAGTGTTAGCAACAAATGCTATCCACCGCCAAGGATTTGCTAACCACCCTTCAAGCAGTGGAAAGAAGATTACTGGGATTAATTTTTTCAAAGAACCTTTAGAGTTAAAGCGCGCAGCTGAATATATTTCTTTATCAGATGAAGTATTGGCAGATGCCAACAATATTGCCACTGCACTTGAGCCTGATAAGCCCGGTGATAACAGAGTCGCCGTTGCTATTTCAAAACTTCAACATGAAAAAGTTTTAAACAATGGTACCGCTACTTTTGAAGAGCAATACCACAAGTCTGTTGGTGAAGTAGGACTACAGTCAGGTAAATCAAAAATTGACTTGGAACAATCAGCTGGAATTTTGGCACAAGCTAAATCATTTAAGGAAAGGCTCTCTGGAGTCTCTCTTGATGAAGAAGCGGCCAATATGGTTCGCTACCAGAACGCTTACGAGGCTTCGGCCAAAGTGATTAAAGCAAGTGATGAAATGTTCAAAGCAGTTTTAGGACTTTTGGGGTAATGAGCGATGAGTAGAGTATCTGAAAATAGTTCCGTTCACGCCATCAACTACGCCGTTGGTAAGACGAAGTCTAAGGTAGAAGACCTTCAAATGAAAGGCTCTACTCTTAAACGAGTTGGAAAACCATCTGATGATCCGGTTGGAAACGTTGAGCTCTTGGCCATTCGCTCTCAGAACATCGACGCTGCCCAATACCTTCGAAATACAAATTTTGCCAATACTCAATTGGCCTATACTGAGAATGTTTTAGAAGAACTTACTGATATTCTCACTAAGGCAAAAGAGCTGGCCATTGGGCAAGCATCATCAATTTATAGCCCCGAGATTCGTGAAGGAGTTTCAAAAGAAATTCATCAGCTTCGCAATCAAGCACTCAGCCTAGCTAATAAGAGAATGGGAAATCGCTATATTTTTGCGGGTCAAAAAATTCTAACTCGTCCGTTTGATCAAGACGGAAAATTTCACGGCGATAACAACAAGATCCAAATAGAAATCAATAAAGATGTTTTTATCCCGGTCAACGTTACAGGGAGTGAACTTTTTTTCTCTTCTCCTAAGAAAGAACTCTCAAAGAAAGACCTTGAGCTTGCGCCACTTCCCACCATTGATAGAAGCCTCGCTTCTGTTAGTGAAGAACCTGAAACAGGTAGCAGTATTTTTGATGAACTCTACGCACTAGAAAGTGCATTATTAACTGATAATCCAGAGGTCATCCAAAATTTACTAGAAAAACTTGATAGTAGTATCGACCGCGTAGTTGCTATGAGAACCACTATCGGCGCCCTCTCTAATACTGCACTTAACGCTGAGTCCAATATAGAGAAAACTAAACTTTTGAATGAAGCTCATAAATCTAAAATTGAAGATGCTGATGTTGCTGAGCTTTTCTCTGCTCTGCAAAAAGAACAAAATGTTCTTAAGGCTACCTACCAAGCTAGTTCAAATCTCATGAATACGAACCTTATGGACTTCCTCAGATAAGAAAATCTTACAAATTCTTAACTTTTTTACTAAATTATCTTGCAATTCCCTGCCAAAATGTAATATTCACTCCGCAACAGAAAACTTTATTGAGTTAGTCATATTCTTGACACGAAAGACAAGGATCAACCATGCTCGTTCTGACACGGAAGCTAGGAGAAAGCATTGC
>Ga0079224_100013693_pt1 | contig 11303 bp, 12 predicted proteins | sample Stecom2015_FD_80414 | JGI IMG/M metagenome (GOLD analysis project Ga0079224, IMG submission 80414) | Agricultural soil microbial communities from Utah to study Nitrogen management - Steer compost 2015 | ecosystem: Environmental > Terrestrial > Soil > Agricultural land | place: USA: Utah...
AAGAATGGGCGTATTTTGTCTATCATTTGTTTCGGTATTTCTGTTTGAAATGAAGAATGGGAGGAGTTTGTAATTCATTTAGTTCAGTATCTCTGCTTGAAATGAAGAATGGGCGAAGCTTGTAAATCATTTAGTTCAGGATCTCTGCTTGAAATGAAGAATGGGCGGATCTTGTAAATCATTTGGTTCAAGACTTCTGCATGAAATGAAGAATGGGTGAAGCTTGTGAATCAATTGGTCCAGGACTTCTACTTGAAATGAAGAATGGGCGATCTTGTAAATCATTTGGTCCAAGATCTCTGCTTGAAATGAAGAATGGGTGAAGCTTGTGAATCAATTGGTCCAGGACTTCTACTTGAAATGAACAATAGGGAAATTCAATGAATTAAATTGATCTGGACATCAATTTGAAATGAAGAATAGGAAATCTTTATATATCGCATCAAACAACAAGAATGGTAAAAGCACATGACTTCTCTTTACTTACACATTATCCAACCTTGTAACATCGTTCACAATCTTGTCATTTTCATCTGGAAATGAGACAAAAATCACACGTTAAGTGTGACATATTTCACTTAGAAACGTCCCCTCAAAAAATACAATATAAGTGAAAGATAAAGGAGGGATTCAGGTGGCAGTGAATAAAGGGATTGTACCTAATCAAGAAGAAATTGATCATGAAGAGCATTCTTATAAAGGAGCACTAGCTTCTTCACTGATCTTTGTCGGTGGCGGAATTATATTAGTTATTGCATTACTCTTAGTTTTATATATGACAAGAGTATAAGAGGGAGGTAAAGTGAAATGAAGTTTCATCGCGCTGAAGAGATTTTTCTAGTAATAGGTGTTGCTATTTTAGTACTTTCAATGGTTATTACTGGTTATCAAGGTTTTGCTAAACAAATGGGCCCCCCAAGTGGTATGGAAACACTTGATCCAGAGAAAGTAGATGAACATGAATTATTTAGCGAACCTGGTGTTTATGAAGTTGGAGAAAATAAATATCAAGTTGTCATGACATTACAAGCGTTCCAGTTTACACCAAGTAATATTGAAATTCCTGTTGGAGCGGAAGTGGAGTTTATTATGACATCAAAAGATGTTATTCATGGTTTTCAAGTTGCGGGAACTAATCTAAATGCTATGGTCATGCCTGGATATATTCAGAAAATAAAGCAAACATTTGATGAATCTGGTGAATACCTAGTCTTATGTAATGAGTATTGCGGTATTGGACACCAAATTATGAGTACAACGATTACAGTCAAGTAAGAAAGGAGGAAGATTTACATGGCGTTAGCAGAGAAGAAATTAGGGGATAAAGTAAATAAAGCTTTAGGTGTTAATCCACAGGATGCAAAGCTTACTAAAACATATTTATCACTAGCATTTATAGTATTACTAATTGGAGGAACTTTAGGACTTTTACAAGGATTAAACCGTGCTGGTTTATTCACTTTACCATCTTGGTTTGATTACTATCAAACGCTTACAGCACACGGTATCTTAATGATACTTGTATTTACAACATTATTCATGATTGGATATTTTTACGCTTCTATTTCACATGTGCTTGGGGGATTAATACCAATTACAAGAAAACTAGGTTGGATCGCATTTGGTTCAGCTGTGTTTGGTACAGTTCTGGTAGCTATTACTATCATTGCTGGTAATGCCTCTGTTATGTTCACATTTTATCCACCAATGCAAGCTTCACCTTGGTTTTATATTGGGTTAGTCTTTCTAGTAGTAGGTATTTGGCTTGCAGCAATAGGTGTATTTCTAAATGCATGGGATTGGAAGAAGAAACATAAAGGAGAGCATCTGCCATTACTATCATACTTTGCAGTTGGTGCATTCCTTCTATTATTTAGTGCAAGTATATTAGTTGCAATTGAAGTATTAACACTTATACCTTGGGCGTTTGGATGGACTGAAACGGTTAACGTTATGGTTTCAAGAACATTGTTCTGGGGATTTGGTCACACATTAGTTAACGTATGGTACTTTACAGCGGTATCAGCATGGTATGTAGCAGTTCCGAAACTTATCGGTGGAAAAGGGTTTAGTGATTCACTAACAAGATTAGTAGTAATATTACTAGTAATTTTAAACATCCCTGGTGGATTCCACCACCAAATTGTTGACCCAGCGATTACAGAAGGATGGAAATTCGCCCATGTATTTATGAGTTTATCCATTGCCTTTCCTTCATTAATGACAGCCTTTGCGATGTTTGCAGTATTTGAGCGTGTTGGTCGTAAAAACGGTGGAAAAGGATTACTTGGATGGTTCAAAAAATTACCATGGAGTGATGTACGCTTCTTAGCACCATTCATAGCAATGGCAGCATTTATTCCTGGGGGAGCTGGTGGTATTGCTCAAACAAACCATCACTTAAACCAAGTAGTCCACAACTCATTATGGGTTACAGGTCATTTCCACTTTACTTTAGGTTTAACTGTAGCATTGACATTCTTTGGGATTGTATATTGGTTAGTTCCACACCTCTCAGGTCGTGTGCTTACTCCTAAAATGAATAAATTAGGTGTTATTCAAACCATTCTTTGGACTACTGGTATGATTTTCATGGCTGGTGCAATGCACTGGGTAGGTTTACTTGGTTCACCTAGAAGAACTTCTTACTCAACATATGGTGATAATGCAACAGCACTTGGCTGGGAACCATACTTGTTCTTCTTAGCAATTGGTGGAACATTACTAATGATAGCAGTTATCTTAATGGTGTACATTGTCTTCCATCTAATGTTTAAAGCACCAAAAGGGCTTACTGAATTCCCAGTAGCTGAAACCGATGGAACAAAGAATACTCCGAAATGGACAAAGAACTGGGGGCTAGTGGTTGCATTGCTCATAATTATCCTAGCTATGGGTTATGCAATGCCACTAACAGAAATGATATTTAATGGACCTCCTGGATCACCTCCAATTAGAACGTGGTAAATGAAAATGAGAGATAGTCTTGCAACTTGTTAGGCTATCTCTTTCTATTTCCGTCATATAAGGATGTGATAAGTATGATGAAAAATAAACAACAAGTAATTGCGATTGTCCTCGTGATGGTATTTGGATTTATTTTATATTTTGTTGGGACAGATGGCTTCAAAGCTTTTACAGCAGAATCGGCAAGAACTCTTCAATTAGAACAGGACAGACCAACTTTTCCTAATGTCATTTTAGAAGATAGTAAAGAGAGAATGTATTCATTTTCTGAATTTGAGGGGAAATATGTCATGCTTACATTTATTTACACCGCATGCACAGACGTTTGTCCTCAACTAGAAATGAATTTGGCTGAAGTTTATAAACAAATCCCAGATAACTATATCGGGGAAGAGATCGTTTTTCTTAGCATAAGTTTTGATCCAGATAGAGATGATATCGAAGCTTTGAAAAAATATAGCCACTACTTTAATAGTGATGAGGAAACATGGAGAATGACTCGCATTCCTGATAAACAGGAATTACAGAATTTACTAGATTCCTTTGGAGTTATTGTTATCCCAGATAATAGTGGAAACTTTACCCATAACTCAGCATTTTATTTAGTAGATCCTGAAGGGAAACTAGTAGAAGTAATGGATTATACAAAAATAGACGAAGCAGCTAAGAAAGTAAATGCGATATTAAATAAGAAAGTGGGGGAGTAATATGAAACAAGCTATTTATGGACTTATATTTTATATCTTTTTAATGCTCCCACCTGTTATTTCAATATCTGAGTCTATTATGGTATTACACATGCATATGCAAATGCCACTACTTGTGATTGTGGGAATGTTATTCACACCCTATTTAAAGGAGAAGTTCCCTGGTTTCTTTGAAAAATGGAATACAAATGGAGTTCCAGGAACCTTGTTGTTCTACATTATCCTTATTTATTGGATGATGGTACCAAGGGCGATGGATGATGCAATCTCAACTTTATCTGTGGAAATCTTTAAGTTTATCAGTCTACCGTTTTTAGCAGGTGTTCCTTTACGAGATAGTTGGAAAAAGTTATCGAAAAGAGGACAGAGTACAGCATTGATTAGTTTTGCAATTGTTTATGGGATTGTTTCATTACTGTACATTGCATCGCCTAATCAATTATGTAATAACTATATCGTTGCAGAACAAAAAGCTTTAGGTTGGACATCGTTATTTACTGCAATTGGTATCTTGATCTATTACGTACAATCGTTGTTTATTGAAGAAGAGCTAGAAGAATAGTGAAAGGAAATGAACTATTCATGTCTACACTTGCGAAATTTGCAGGTGTTTTTTAAACATGGTTATCCTCATTAGTACTGATACCATAAGTTAAATCTAAATCGATGATGTGAATTCCTAATTCAGAGTCTGAAAAAAATGCCCACCTTGAATGGTAGACATTTTTTCTGGCAATATTCGATAATTTCCGGGAGGTGACAGGCACCTCTCAAAGGGGTTTGAATTTAAGTGAGTAAATCCCAGTAATCTTTAATTTTTGTCCTTCTTTTAATTCAAGCTCAACTGCTGTCTCAGGGCTAGTGTTAAGGAATTCGAAGAGTCTGGGAGATTTTCCTTCTTCGAAAATTTGTAAATCCCCAAAACCAGAGTCTGTAGGGAAAATAGAATAATTCCCTGCTGCAATATCTTTTCCGACTTCCCAAATACCTGCTGATAGATCATCTGAAACTTTGGTTTCTTCTGGAATAAGCATTGCATAGTCCAATCCAACAATATGAACCGTGTGAGAACCGCTTAAATCAACCGTAACACTGCCTGCAAATGAATAGTCTATTATTTCACTGAATAATAGGACTCCTTCCTCATCATGTACAAGTATCCTACCAGATTGTGGCATACCATCTGGTGGCATATCAGCACTGATCCTGTATCTACCTTCAGGAGGGGTAATATCTACACCTTGACCTTCGATAGGTCCAAGAAAAATTTCTTCTGCTTTTGCATTACTGCGATCAATAGAATCATAGATAGTGTCACTAACTTCACCAATAATCGAATCCTTCTCAGAACCGATGATTTCGCTGTTTTCTTGGTAAGCTAATACTATCTCTGAAGGTTCTTGCCCACAACCACTTAAAACGAATAAACCTATGATCAATACCAGGAAAAGCACTCGTTTCATATATCTTCCCTCCTAGTAATCTAACATCTTTTAAAATTCATGGTAATATTTTTCATAGTATTCAACCGTACCAAGTGGTCCAATTGTTAATTCTTTACCTTTGTAAGCAGACAATCTTACAACCCATTCCTTTTGTTCATCCATACTCATATTTTTTATAGGGATACAGCATAAATGATCCGCAATATAAAGATGGTCATCTGGTAATGTATAAGCTAATTTTTCATATTGTTCCGGTGTTAGTTCTAGTTTCATATACTCATCAGTAGATTCATTTAAAGGTTGTTGATGAATAATGTCGCCACCTTTTAAATAAATGACGCGATCTGCATACAAATCTAAATTTGCTAGTAAGTGGGATGCTACGAAAATTAACTTTCCTTCTTGTTTCATCTGCATTAACCGTTTGGAAATTAGGGAAACATTAGCCACATCAAGTCCGTTCATTACCCCATCCATAAGCATGATTGGAGTGTCAGCTGCTGCAATCATGGCAAAACATAGTCTTTGTCTCATACCAAGTGAATATGTTTTTACTTTTTTCTTCACATATCCTTCCATCTGAAGTTGCTCATATATTTCTTTTACATGTTTTGTAGTACCTTTCCACATATTTGCGTATAACTTCATATGGTCAACACCGGTCAATTCTTCAAATAAATCTCCTTGATCTGGGAAAGTAGCTAGTTGTTTGTGTATCGATATTTCTTTTCTTTCGGTTTTATATTGAAGATCTCCGTTGAATGTAACGTTACCTTTGTTGGGTTTTAGAAAGTTAGAAATAACATTAAATAATGTAGTTTTACCAGTTCCGTTTGGGGCTACTAACCCAATAATTTCTCCGCTTTTAGCAGTTAAGGAAAGGTTATCTAATACTACTTTGTCTTTATATTTAACGGATATGTTCTCTAGTTTTAGCATGACAATCCTCTTTTCTATTATTTATTTTGGCTGTATTTGAAGTTGCTATTATTCTAGACTAACTAATCGATTCAAATTTAGAATGCTAGAATGCTTTTTCTAGTGGGACTTCTTTTGGTACTCTATGGTAAGTGAATTTATTGATCCCATAAATAACACCAATTAAGAGAACAGTTATGATGCCAAGTGTCGTCATTGCATTCCAATAATCAATACTACTATTCCCTAATTCTATAGCAAGGTCACCGGAAAGAACTTTGAAAATATCGATGTATTTTATTGGGTGTAAAAATGTGGCCTTAAATCCGGCTGCCATAGCGATGTCAGGAAGTAGGAAAATCCCTAGACCAATCAGGATATTGGCAAAAGCATTTCTGAATAACATATTTAATAAGATTGACAAAAGTAATATTAGGATAGTTGCCAGCGCCAGGCCTAAAAAGATATAAACTAAGTACTGGCCGGTAGAAATCGCAATATAATCTTCATTTTTATAAATTAGAACAGGGAAAGAAAACTCTCCAGCATCAAACTTTTTCGCTACGTAAGTACTGCCTAATGTAAATCCAAGCAGTAAAAAAGTATATAGATATACAAAATGTATCATTACTTTACTTGTTACTTTTTGCATGAATGATAAAGGAAACCCTCTTAAGACAGATTGGTGTCTCTGCTCATATACTAGCATTTCATTTCCACTAATTAAGACAATTACAAGAAATAAAAGCCCAGAAAACATGGTAAGGACATTTGAAATATAATGATTTGTCGCAAAAGAGTCGGATTCGATTGGTAAATTATTGTCTTTAATATAGTGTAATAAGGCATCTTCTTTTAATATTTCTTCCCTTGGAACAATTAGATGTTCAGGAATACCTTTATTTCCTAATTCATGAACTTCAAGTCGTAAACTATTTATTTCAAGACCATTTTCTATATATTGTTCACTATCATCCCCATTACCTATAAACCAAGTTTGCATTCCTAGTAATGATTGAATTTGTGTATGGTAATTGTATACTTCTGCAACTTCAGGTAGGTCATGGCGCTGCAAATCTAAATATTCAAATACAGCATAGGACGTGTCCCGTTCTATTGCTTTCTTTTTGTCAAGTGGTACTGGTGTTTCTTGACTATAATACATAAAAAATAACATAAAAAAGAATAGGAGGAATACGGCAACAAACCAACTTTTTCGATTTTTTAATAGTAACTTTGTTTCAAAACGTGTATATTTCCAGAACATATCAACTCTCCTCTCTGTCTATAGACATTATGCCGCTTTGCGGTAGAATCGGCGTTTGCTCACTATTTGTGAAACTACAAAAAGGGTGACCTCAAGGACTAAGACCGTACTGAGTAAAACAATTATCCCTTTTTCGTATGTAATCGACTCTAAAGTAACTAAATAATATTTTTCCCCTGAAATAATTCTTCCAAAATCAAAATAAGTTTGCGGCATATTACTTATTTCAATACCAAATAGTTCAGTTAATGTTCTAGAATAGTAGATTCGCTCTGAAAACAATAGAAGTGAACTAACCATGAGAACTATCCAAGAATTTTTAAATATTAAGCTCAGAATAGCATTTAATCGAATGAATAAGTAAATAAGTATTGGTATTATCCCAATAGCTAATAGCAAAAATTTGGCAATGGAAATAGTGTCATATTCACTAAATCTATATCCGAAATAATCGTCTGGTTGCGTACTAGGAATTGTAATAGGTACAGAAAGTTTAAATGAACCGAAACCGTTTTGAATACCTATGATAATCACTGTTAGCAATAATAATCCAAATAGTATTAACATCGTGTAGAAAAATGCAACCATTGATTTTACATTAATTAGTCGATACCAGCCTATAGGTAACCCCTGTAAGATAGTTCTGTGCTGCCTGTCCTTGGATAGCATGTCACTGCTAAAGTAGATTGCACAAAATAAAACCATAAAGGCTGTTGTCCCAAGGAGAAAGTTTACGACTGTTTGTAAAGCTGTTTTTTGTTCAATCATTTTATAAGTAACTTTAATATTTTCATTTAAATATCCTTGATATCGAAGGTTCTTTAAACTAACTTCACGGCTCTGGTCTAAATAACTGTAAGGAGCGTTAGCATATAACCTCCAATCTCTATTTACACTTTGACCATCATAATCGAACCCCTTCATCCGTAATTGAATAAAGCGATTAAGGTTATCGTCTTCAAAAGCCTTTATCATTCTAGATTGTACTTTTTGGGCATACACGTTATTGGCATATGCTGCTACGCCTGTATAACCACCGGTGCCTGTCCCGCCTCTAGCAATCATCCCCTCTGAAACTGCTTCTAGATTTTTGATTTCTGTTTTCATTGCTTCCGGATCAAAAGAATCCGGTGTTTCTTTTGCAGGGAGAATTAAAAAACAGTAACTTAAAATTAAACTAACAAGCGCGATAATGAATAAGACGTTTTTTTTGTTTTTCATCATCATTTTAAATTCATGAACGATCATTGATTTGCTCATCATAAAATACCCCTTTTAAAATGCTAATCGAGCATTATTTTATGTAGAATTAGAATTTACTGAATCTTGTTTCTGTTTATATAGTATAAATGGTTGTAACAAGATTGTAAAATCTGTAATGGAAAAATAATGAATTTAATTTATAACGAGAAAAAAACTGCTTACTTAATATCGCAAGCAGTTTTTCGACAAGATATGCCAAATTTCGGGGAGTGACAGGCACCACCATTTTCCATGGCATTTATATTAATTTATATTACATATTTCTAGGGGGCATTCTTCGCAGCCGATTTCGTTTTTTAGGTAATCCATGTTTTTGATGAAGATTTTTCCGGATTTTTCTATGGTTATTACCTTTCGTTTTCTTAGTTCTACTAACATTCGATTGACACTTTCTCGTGATGCTGCACAAAAATTTGCTAACTCCTGGTTGGTAAGGGTAACGTTAATCAGTGTTCCACTATCACTTTCGAGCCCATAGCTATTCGCTAAACGGATGAGGGTGGAGTATAGTGCGCCTTTTTTTCCATTTAATAGGAGGTCCCTAATTTTAGACTGGTATTTTCTCATCTGTGTACTAGTCCATCTCATATACTCAAATGTTAAGTTACTATTGGAAACTAAAGCTTTTTCTAATTGTTCTTTATCCACTACATGTACTTCACCAGAAGAAAGAACTTTACCACTTAGTAAATATACTGGGTCATCACTAAATAATGATAATTCTCCTACAATGTCATCATGATTGCAGATTCTTAATATTAACTCTTTACCATCTGCGGTCAGTTTGGAGACTTGTACAAGTCCAGATTTAACAATATATATTTCATTTGCCTCTAAACCCTCATGGAATAGATAGGTCCCTCTAAATACTTTTCTAGTTGTGCTGATAGAATTTAATAACTCTCTTAATTCATCTGAAATCGGTAAGTTTGTATTGCTCCTAGATCCTAACATTAAACCGGCTAGCATCAATACCATCTCCTTTAAAAAGCTGTTACACTCTACCATTAGTTTACCATTGAACAAGTTACAAATGAGTCTTTACTGGTTACGATATTGTGAATCTTAACACACCCTGAAGAAGCTTCATGATTGCTTGTTTTGATAACATCAAAATATAATTATGGTAATCTTTATAATATAATGTAAATTAGGTGGTAAAATGAAAACAAATATATACTTTGTCAGACATGCTCATTCTATTTATACTCCGGATGAATTAGGTAGACCTTTATCTAAAGAAGGGAAACAGGATGCAGTTCGGGTTGCTTCCTTATTACAATCTGAAAATATAGATCTGGTTTATGCAAGTCCTTATAAACGAGCAATAGAAACTGTACAAGGAATTGCTGGGACTATCGGTAAGGAGATTATTATTGAAGAAGGGTTTAAAGAACGAATTCTCTCAGAAGAACCTGTGGAGGATTTTAAATTCGCCATTAGTAAAGTGTGGGAGGATTATGATTTCCATTTTGCTGGTGGAGAATCAAATCATATGGCTCAAGAAAGAGGAATACAGGCTTTATACAATGTGCTAGAACATCATAAAGGTAAGAATATTGTAATAGGAACTCATGGAAATATTATGGTATTAATAATGAATTATTTTGATCGTACATATGATTTTATATTTTGGCAGGAACTAGAAATGCCGGATATTTATAAGCTTTCATTTGAACAAGATAGTTTACTTGATGTTATTAGAATTTGGAATAAAGGGGAGGGGAAAGATTGAAGCGAATTGCGATTATTGGTTCAGGTGGTTCTGGGAAATCCACGTTGGCTACAAGGCTAGGTGAACTTCTTAAGATAGACGTTTATCATTTGGATTCTTTGTTTTGGAAGCCTGGATGGGTTGGTACTTCTAAGGAAGAGCAAAGTAGCTTGCAACATGAATTAGTCTTCCAGGAAGAGTGGATCATGGACGGCAATTATGGCGGTACCATGGATATTCGATTGCAAAAGGCAGATACCATAATCTTTTTAGATATTCCAAGAAGCACCTGTATATACAGAGTCATAAAAAGGCGACTTCAATATCATAACAAAACTCGACCTGATATGGGAGAAGGCTGTGAGGAGAGACTTAATTTAGAATTTCTAAAATGGATTTGGAAATACCCAATTGAAAAGAAGCCAGGTATTCTTGCTCGATTGGAAAAAGAAAAAGATAAGAAGGTAATAATTCTAGCCTCACCGCATGAGGTGGAGAGATTTTTAAGTCATTTGGAGGATTATGTGGATGGAAATTAGAGAATATCGACCAACTGATGAACAAGGGTGGCTACGTTGTCGGGTACTTTCCTTTTTGGATACAGCATATTTTGATAACGTCTTAAAGGAAAAGGAACACTACGATAATCCTTCAATTGAATTAGTAGCAGTGAAAGACAATCAAATTGTAGGGTTGTTGGATATTGAATATGAAGTAGAAGAAGGGACCGTTTGTTCAAGAGGAACAGGGCTAGGAGGTATGATTTGGCATATTGCTGTTCATCCGGATTACCGACGCAATGGGATTGCGACCAAACTTTTAAAAAAGGGAGAAGAAATGGCTAAAGATAACGGTCTTAATCGTTTGGAAGCCTGGACAAGAGATGATGAATGGGTTAATACTTGGTATAAAAACAGTGGCTTTCAACAGGTTGACTCCTATCTTCATGTGTATTTGGAAGGGGAGGAACTGAAGGGGCATTTTGAAACTGAACACCCAAAATTATATCCAATCTTCTCATT
>Ga0079224_100013694_pt1 | contig 11302 bp, 13 predicted proteins | sample Stecom2015_FD_80414 | JGI IMG/M metagenome (GOLD analysis project Ga0079224, IMG submission 80414) | Agricultural soil microbial communities from Utah to study Nitrogen management - Steer compost 2015 | ecosystem: Environmental > Terrestrial > Soil > Agricultural land | place: USA: Utah...
CGGCTCCCAATTTCCGTCTGCCCATACTTCGTAAGTAAGCTCGTAACGTGGATGTGTATGATTAAATTCAATCAGCCAAAGACTAAAAGCCGGAATTTGGAGCTGGGTTAATTTTCTTTCTTCTTGCATATGCTCGAAAAAATTTTGCAATAGCTCCTCCGCCTTTTTGGCATTGCCGAGCTGCAAATACCCGGAAACTAGCTGCAATTCGTTTAAAATATCATGGCGATACCGCTGCAAAATAAGCATAGCATCCTTTTCTTCCAACATCCTTCTCAACCCCCATTATTATGAAAGTATAGCAAAAATGTTAGGAAAGTCCATTTGCAGTTTTAAAGATTTTTGTATTTTGGCAAAAATAGATATGTAAAAAACTCCAACCGTTCTGGTTGGAGTTTTTCTATTAAGCAACCGGATATACACTAACCTTTTTGCGGTCCCGGCCATAGCGTTCAAATTTCACAATACCGTCAATTTTTGCGTAAAGTGTGTCGTCTCCTCCACGGCCAACGTTTTCACCTGGATAGATTTTTGTACCGCGTTGACGATATAGAATCGAACCGCCAGTTACAAATTGACCATCGGCACGTTTCGCACCAAGTCTTTTTGCTTCCGAATCCCGGCCGTTACGAGTACTACCTACTCCTTTTTTCGTAGCAAAAAATTGCAAGTCTAAGCGCAACATCCAATCCACCCCCTACTTCTGTCTGATTTGGATAAACTTGTTATATTCCATCTCAATAGCTTTTAAAGATATGAGCATGCCTTCAAATAAAAGCTGAACCTTATCCCTCTCATCCGGGGAAAGATTATTTGGGATGTTGACGGCCAAATAACCGCCTTCCTCCCCTTGTTTTATTTCAAGGTCGATATCGCATAATTCCAGTACGGCATTCACCGCCCCGATAGATACGGCTGACACGCCTGCACATACAAGGTCGTAGCCGTAGGGGCCGCTCTCCGCATGACCGGAAATTTCAAAGGACCGAATATTCTCGTCTTTCGTTCGGTAAACCGTAACTTGAATCATAGGCAATACCTTTATGCGTTAATTTTTTCAATGACTAATTTTGTGTATGGCTGACGATGACCTTGTTTGCGGTGGTAGTTTTTCTTCGGCTTGAATTTAATTACAGTAATCTTCTTGCCGCGGCCATGTTTTTCCACTTTAGCTGTTACAGTCGCACCTTCCACGTATGGCGTTCCGACTTTCACATCGTCTCCACCGACGAAAAGAACTTTATCAAAAGTTACTGTTTCATTCTCACCGGCAGCAAGTTTTTCAACATAAATTTCTTGGCCTTCTTGAACTTTAACCTGTTTTCCGCCTGTTTCAATAATTGCGTACATATTTGCACCTCCTCAAGTCTAAGACTCGCCATGCAGGCACTTCATCCTTGAAGTTTTCATCGCCTGTTCTGTGCGGTTGTAGCACTGGTGCTACGATAAACAACAAATAGATGTTATCATTTTTCGTCCATTATTGTCAAGTCTCATTCTTTCTTTAATGCTCTAACAAAACATCGCCTATTTTTTTGTTTTGCCGGTTACGGAAATAATAATCCAAACAAACTTGCTCGTCAACCATTGTTTTTGCGCCATTAGGGGCAATGATATAGATCGGATGATTTTTTTCCCGATAAAATTGGCTAAACACGTCCATAAATGACCGGTCAAAATTTACAGTTAGAGGGACTAAAGAAGAAAAGACGACATTTCCTTCATAGCGCGATAACAAAAAGCGGATGAAGACGTAAAAACGTTTGTTCCAATCCGCTTTATTTTCATAAAGAAGAAAGGCAATAACTAAAAATGCGCTTAAATTAAAAGGCAGAACGAACAGTACCATTATAATAAGAATGAAGCTGCTGACCATAGAAATAAGGAGGGTACGATAATATGCCTTCTTAAAAGGAAGAACTGCGGAAAGAACGTTAAACAGCAATTTTCCGCCGTCCAATGGCCAAATCGGCATTAAATTAAACATTAAAATTACCGTATTATAGTAGAATACAGTGTGTGCAACTGAGGCGGGGACTTGGAAAAATGGAAATAAAAAAAAGAGCATCAAATAGATCCATAAATGCTGCAGCGGTCCGGCGATGGTAACGAAAAATTCTTCCCGGTTTGGCCGGCTTCCATGCTCATCGGTATCCATTACACCTCCGAACACCCAAAGGGTTACGGAGCGGACCCGCCAGCGATACTTTTTTGCCACAAAAAAATGGCCCAGCTCGTGAACAAAAACAATAAATAGGATAATGGACAGTTCCATAAACGTCCCCGTTAAAAAAGCGATAATCATAAATACGATCAGGACCGGATGGATGTGAATACGAGGGAGCGTCTTAAGGAACGTCATCAACTTCAATCACCTGGATAGGATCAATATACTCTTTATCTTTTTCAATGGAAAAATATACTTTTTGGCTATCCTCTGACGGAGTAAAGGTACCGATAGCCTGATTTTGATAGACATACTGGTAAATATGCACGTCCACACTGCTTAAATAGCCATAAGTAGAGGTTGTCCCGTCCTGATGCTGGACAACGACTGTTTTCCCTGTATCCCGGTCCTTGCCAGCAAAGATGACGACACCTTCACGAATAACGGATACTTCGGTCGTTTCCTCTGGGGTAATCATGATCCCTTTCCCATTAACTTGAAAGGTTTCCGTTATATTGCCGCTGACCGGCAGCGCCAGTCCATCGGCTGCATTCGCTGCTTCTTCCGGTTCCGGGGTCATTGCCAGCGGAGCGCCAAAGGTCTCCCGGTACCAGACATTTACTTTTGCAAAAGGAAACTGGGCTGTTAACGCTTCTGTCGTAAGTGCTTTCGGTGTTGCCAGCATTTGTGAGTCTGTCTCATACAATAGAGCTGTTCCGAAAAAAAGCAAAATGGATAACATCCCTTTAACGGCAAAACCTGTTACTAAATTCCGTCTCTTCTGATAGGAAGGATATTCTACCGTGGGAAAATATGGATAGTAACCATGTTTTTCTTCTTCCTGAAGATATGCGGGCTTTACTTTGGCCATATTTGTTTGTCCTGGAATTTTTCGCATTTTTTTACGCCGTTCAATTGATTTTCTTACTTGTTTTACTTCTCTAGCCATACTCTCACTATCCTTCTCCATATTTGTACAAGTATATGAAAAAGATAGGAACATATGATTAAAAGATGAAAATGTTATAGTCGGTCCCTTTTCATTTCAAAAAAAATCACACGTCCACAAATGGACGTGTGCACCAAAAACATCAATTGATAAGTCAGGTTTTACGAACGGATGCCGAAAAATTTCTTCATTTTATAAAACATGCCTTTTTCTGTGTCCAATGATTGCAACGGTACGTTTTCGCCTAAAATCCTTCTCGCGATATTCCGATAGGCAATGGACGCCTTCGAACTTGAATTTAAAGCAATCGGCTCCCCGTTATTCGAAGCTTTGATCACTTCATCATCATCCATGACAATACCGATGAGGTCGATGGATAATAATTGGACGATATCATCCACATCAATCATATCGCCATTTTTTACCATATGATTGCGGATGCGATTAATGATTAATTTTGGCGGTTCGGTCAGATCCTCTTTTTCTAGCAATCCAATAATCCGGTCTGCATCGCGAACGCTAGATTTTTCCGGTGTCGTTACTACAATCGCCCGGTCTGCTCCTGCTACCGCATTTTGATAACCTTGCTCAATCCCGGCCGGACAATCGATCAAAATAAACTCGTAGTCTTGCTTTAGATCATCGACAATTTCTTTCATACTTTCGGGAGTAATCGCTGTTTTATCACTCGTTTGTGCAGCCGGCAGCAACGCAAGATGCTCAATCCGTTTATCTTTGATTAAGGCGGATCTCACTTTGCAGCGTCCTTCCACCACATCGACAATATCATAAATGATGCGGTTTTCTACTCCCATAATTACATCAAGGTTTCTTAAGCCGATGTCTGTATCAATTAAACAGACACTTTTCCCAAACATCGCCAGTGCTGTTCCAACGTTTGCGGTTGTCGTTGTTTTTCCGACGCCACCTTTGCCAGACGTTATAACAATTGCCTCACCCATTAAGTATTCTCCTTTCGAATCCGCTTATTTCCCTTCGATTGCGTGATAAAACTTGTATTCGATCGATGACAATTTTGTCCTGTTCTTCATCGATGAGACCACATTCCATATACACACCGTCAGATTCATAATCTGGAGCACGACTGATATAATCGGCAATTCTTAATTGTGTCGGTTTCATGTACGAGGCTGCAATAATTGCCTTTCTATCCCCCGCAGCACCGGCATGGGCAATCCCATATAAGTTGCCTAAAATATATACATTGCCAGTAGAAACTACCTTCCCGCCCGGGTTGACATCGCCTATTAATAATAAATCGCCTGTAATTTCAAGCACTTGTCCAGATCGGACAATTTTTCGCACCGCTTTAATCTCGCTATTTTCTTTCCATTTTAATGCATCTTCTTTAAGAATGACATTGGAATCGATCGATTCGATATAAAAACGGCTCTTATGGTTTAAGATTTCTCGTAATTCCTTTTCCTGGCTTTCCAACAAATATCTATTTCCCAATTTAACATGAACAGAGACAATTGGCTCGTATTCTTTCGGCCTAATTGCATTTATTTTTTCCTGTAAATCCGCCATGGCCTCCTCAAAGGAACAGGCTTCATCAATAAAGATGGACAATCCTTCTTTTGTACCTTTTATCGTAACAAATTGCTTCTTATTTGACACGATTGCTCACCCCAATACTATGTAAAAGAGCCTTTACATTTTATATATATTGCTTAACTTGACCAATCCTGTTCATCTCTCCAGCGGATGAATCGCTTCACAAACATCGGATAAATGATCACTAAAAAGATCAGATTAATGATGATAGTAGGCAGCAGGCGAACCGATGCATATTCGGTCCAATACAGATCGGTAAAGCCGATTACAGAATAAATAACGTAAATGACAATATCGCTTAAAGCGGTCCCGATGGCTGCCAAGAGGAGGCTGACATAAAAATTCCCATGAAAAGCCCTTTTCAATATATGGGTCAAATACATGGCAAAACCATAGGTGAACATATATGCTCCAAGCAAGCCAGTATAAATCATATCAATCAGAAACCCGAAAATCAGGGCATAGATTACAGCATGGTATGTACGAGGCTTATCATAAAAAATACAAACTAAAATTAAAAAAAGCAAAATCCAATGGGGAATAAACAATAAATCGCCGGCTGCAATTTGTGGCGGCAAAAACCGAATCGAAACCCCTTCTAAAATGAGCAGAACAAAAAGGATAAGAGGAATATATACACGGCTCATTGCTGTTCCTCCACCTCTTCTTCCCGCTCTTCCAGAGAACGATCAACAACAATGACATGATTAATTTCATAAACGTCTGCTGCCGGTTCTACTAAAGCCGTTCTAGTTAAACCATACTGATCGAATCCTACCTCTTTCACCTCGCCGATCACTAAACCAGCCGGAAAAACTCCGCCCAGTCCGGAAGAAACGACCAGGTCCCCCTCTTTTACATCTTTTTCCGATTCCTCAATAATCCGGAATACTAATGATTTCGATTCTTTGTCATAACCTTCAATCATACCATATATATTATTTTTTCCATCTTTGGAAATTGTGGCAGAAATACGATTATACTGATCAAATCCGGTCAAAAGCTGTACTTTGGATGTAAACTCATAGGCTGTCCTAATTTTCCCTACCATGCCGTCTGCTGTAATCACGACCATATTCGCTTTGACCCCATGGTGTTCCCCTTTATTAATCGTAACTTCGTCAATCCATTGTTCCGGCGAGCGGGAAATCACGGTAGCGTGAATTGGCTCGTAATCGCGAATCGAATCGGTTTCCCCGATAGCTTTCCGCAATTCTTCATTTTCCTTCCGCAATTCCTGGACTTCATAAATCAGCCCTTTATACTGGGATAGCTGCTCCCGCAAAATTTTATTCTCTTCATAGGTCGTGATTAAATCACTCACATTACCCGCAATTCCTGTAATAAAACTGACCGGAACGTGGACCGCACTTTGAATCCATCCTACCGTATCATTAAAAAACTTTTCCAAAGTAGAAGCTTCCTGACGTTCGCTAATCGAATATCCGATTAATGCGACGAGGATAATAAATGAAATCAAAAAGATAAATAATCGTTTTCTCCGTAGAAATGACATGATGACACCCTCTTATTCGATGGAAGGACGTGTCGCTACATTTGGCTGGGAACGAAATTGCTTTATGTAATCTAATGATTTACCGGTTCCGATGGCAACACTATCCAAAGGATTTTCTGTTATAAACACTGGTATTTTTGTCTCATCACTAATTACTTTATCTAAATTATGCAGCAGTGCGCCGCCTCCTGATAAAACGATGCCCCGGTCCATAATATCCGCTGCCAATTCAGGAGGAGTTTTTTCCAGTGTATTTTTTACCGCTTCGACAATCGCATGGACCGTATCTTCTAATGCGAACGAAATTTCTTCCGCAGTTATCGTTACTGTCTTAGGCAATCCCGTCAGCAAATTCCTTCCTCGTATATCCAGTTCTTTATTTTCTTTCACCTTTCCTGCTGTACCTATCTCTATTTTAATCGATTCGGCGGATCTTTCTCCAATTAATAAATTATGGTTTTTTCGGATATAGTTTATAATCGCTTCATCCATATCATCACCCGCAATGCGGATGGACATACTCGTAACAATACCTCCCAAGGAGATAACCGCTACTTCCGTCGTTCCTCCGCCGATATCAACGATCATGCTTCCCGTCGGTTCCCATACCGGCAAACCTGCACCAATTGCTGCTGCAAACGGTTCGGCAATTGGAAAAGCTTCCTTTGCCCCGGCTTGCTTCGTTGCATCAATCACTGCTCTTTCTTCTACAAGCGTAATTCCCGACGGAACACAAACCATGACACTCGGCTTTTTAGCAAAAAGGGAGCGCTGCTTCATTGCTTTATTCATATAATACCGCATCATCGCCGAAGTTGTATCATAATCTGCAATCACTCCGTCTCTCATTGGCCGGATGACGGAAATATTTCCCGGCGTTCTCCCAATCATATTTTTAGCCGCGTCTCCAACTGCTTCAATTTCATTTGTTTCGATATTTTTCGCTACGACGGAAGGTTCCCGGACGACAACCCCTTTTCCTTTCACAAATACAAGGGTGTTTGCCGTTCCCAAATCTATCCCTAAATCTTGTGAAAAACTAAGTTTTCCCAAAAACATCTTCCTCTCCAAATGGTCGTCCTCTATGAAAAATCTATTTTATGTTTATACAAACATTATTTATAGCATAGTAATTGGAATAAGCGCCATATTCATCTCCATCTGAAAATGGCGCTTACAACAGTATTCTATATAATTATACGAAAAAAATCATTATAAAGATAGTTACAAATAACCTTTTTCCTTTAATGAGACAAATTTACCATCGCCAATGATTAAGTGATCCAATACTTCGATGCCAATCAACTTGCCAGTATCTGCCAAACGTTTCGTCACTTGAATATCTTCCTGCGATGGAGTAGGATCGCCGGACGGGTGGTTATGGGCGACAATAATAGAAGCTGCAGACCGTTTGATAGCTTCGCGGAAAACTTCCCGAGGGTGGACAATAGAGGCGTTTAAACTGCCGATAAAGATAGTTTGCCGGTGGATGACCTGATTTATCGTATTTAAAACCAGTTCGACAAAGTGCTCCTGTTTCAGCAAGCGCGTGTCTTCCATAATGTAATCGGCACCGTCTTCCGGGGAACGGATCGTATAATTTTCCGTCGGCCGATATTGATGCATTCTCCGCCCTAATTCAATAGCAGCTAAAATTAAGATTCCTTTAGCATATCCGATTCCTTTGATGGCAATCAATTCTTCAATCGTAGCATCTTTCAGCAGTTTCAATCCTTCAAAATGCATTAAAATATGTTTGGCCAGTTCCATCACCGATTCCTGCTTCGTCCCGCTCCCTAAAAGGATGGCGAGCAACTCCTGATTGGACAGATTTTCTGCGCCAACTGCCAGCAGCCGCTCCCGGGGCCGTTCTTCCTTTGGCACATCTTTAATCATTAACGGCTTCATCATTGTTCCTCCTTTCTTTTAGAATTTATCATACTGAAAAGAAAGGAATATGAACAATGACGGAATTCCCGTATTTTTCACGGAAAACAAGCTATAATTTGCCTTTTCTGTTAAAGCCTTTTTTAAAATGAACCGTCGAAAATTAACCAAAAAAAGAAATGAGGGAATTATTCTGCAAAAATCGACAGAAAGAACAAGCTTTGGTTATTGATCATTTCATTCCTATTTGTTCATATGCATACATAATCTTTAACAAGGATATTGGCATAGACATGTCATTTTTCTCAACTGTTTCTTTAAACGATTGAACGATTTCCGACTCGTTTATTTCTGGCAAAGATTCGACCGAAAAGGTCAGGTTCTGATCTTCCGATTGTAATTGGTTTATGAACTGTTCCCGAAACGCTGTAAACCAGGAAATTTCTTCATCGGTAAGTTCAATTTCTCCAGGAAGGGTTGACCATTCTTTTACATACAGCTCCACTTCACTGTATTTTTCGGCGAGTTTTTCCCCTTGGGCTTTATTCGCCAATGCACCGACAAAGACAAAAAACTGACCGTCTCTTTCCCATACAAATGACGGAATATCTGACTTTGCAAGCTCACCAGCTAACTGATCCGCGTTTGCTTTTTCAGAAAAAACACCGGCCTGCAATACGAAAGAATGTATCGCTTCTAGCGAAAACAAGCTTTTTTCTGCTGCCGTTTCATTCGCGGTGTTGCTGTCGGCAGCAGCAGGCAGCTGCTGAATTTGGCTTTGATTCGCCAAATCCTCCTCTACGCTGACAAATACTTGAAACATGACAAAACTTAGTACACTCCCGATAATTATTGCCGAGAGAATCGCGACAATAATCGGCTGGAATATTTTAAAAGACCGATGGGGATTCTTTCCTGACCGATTGTTTGTATATCTGACATATTCGGGTACCGACTCATCTTTAGGCGATTCCAAAGTTGCAGCTGATTCGGTTTCACTTTCTTTCTTCAGAGAATAGTCCGGATAAATCTTCAATCTTTTCCCGTTTTCTTTAATAATAATTGGGCCTTTCGGTTCCATTATTCGTTCATTCCCTCCCCTGCTATGGAGTCGTTAGTATAAATCTAGCATAGGGAAGATAAAAAGTAAGACGAATTATGTCAAGTTAGGAAAAAATCGTTTTCCATAATTTCCCTTACTTCGACGATAGGAGATAATTTCTGACATTTTCTATAAAAGCAAAGGAACCGGTTACGACATATACATCCGATTTTTGCCGAAATGACAGCCCTTCTTTCCAGTTCTCCAAAACCGTAATATTTCTATTGTTTGCCAGTTTTGAAATATCTTCTTTCGACAGAGCGCGCGGATGATCGAAGGTAGTTACCGTAATCTCGGAAAAGTAGTCTTCTAATAACGTTATCATTTGCTCGTAGTCTTTATCTTTAAAGGCAGAAAATAGAACATGTTTCCTTAAGCCATCATATTTTTTAAGCGTTTGGATTAAAGCACGGATGCCTGCCGGGTTATGGGCGACATCGAGGATGACAAGCGGTTTTTGCCGGAAAATTTCAAACCGGCCAGGGATAACCGTCTGCTTTAGCGCTTCTATTGCTTTCCTTTCATCTAGCGGATATTGATAGATATTCATTAACCATTCGATTGCAGTCCAGGCAACCGCCACATTTTTCAGCTGATGTTCCCCGGCCATCGCAATGCATAAACAGACCTTTTTCCCCTCTTCATTAAACCATTCAATGCAGCCATCTCCATTTATCTTTTCGTAACTAAAATGGGAATGCAATTGATAGACAGGTGCCCCCTTTGTTGCCGCCTCTTCTTTAATCACTTGCAAAGCTTCTCCTTTTACTTCTCCAACAATCACCGGTACCTGTTTTTTAATAATTCCTGCTTTATGGAAAGCGATTTCCTTTATGGTATTTCCGAGAAAGCTTCGATGGTCCAGTTCTATATTTGTTATAATAGAAATGATAGGGGTTATTACATTGGTCGTATCGAACCGCCCCCCCATTCCTGACTCGATGATGGCGATATCACTGTTTTCCGCAAAATAGAGAAAGGCCATCGCGGTTAAAATTTCAAATTCGGTTGGAGGCATATCGGAATCCATTTGCTGAATTGCCGGGTAGACCCGATGAAATAATTGCGTAAATTCCGCCTTTGAAACAGGCTGGCCATTTGCGTAAATATGCCCTTCTAAACCGGTTAAGCTTGGGGATGTAAAAACGCCCGTCTGATAACCGTTGGCAATTAAACTGTCCCGAATATAATGGATGGTCGATCCTTTGCCATTAGTGCCGGCAACGTGAATTGCCCGAATCTTTTTTTCGGGATTGCCGATCAGCTTAAGCAGCGTATGCATTCTTTCAAGCCCTGGTTTGATGCCGATTATTTTTCGCTCAGAAAAAAATTGAATAATCTCCTGATATGAAAATGTCATCCTGTCCACCACGTTTCTGCAATATTTATGACCACATTATAACAGAAAGGAATTCGAACGATGAGCACGATTGGCTGGGTAATATACAACGGAAATTTACCAAGCTCGAAATTTGTCGATTTTGCCCGTATGCTGCAGGAAGCAGCCCACCGCCAAAACAGGAAATTACATATTTATAAAAATAATGATCTCCTTAGTTTTCTAGTATCAAATGAATTTAAGATATTAAAAAATTCTCCGGAATCCCTTCCCGATTACGTCATTTTTATCGATAAAGATATATACTTGGCAAGGCAATTGGAAAGCTTAGGAATCCCTGTATTCAACAGTTCGAGAGCGATTGAGATCAGTGACGACAAAATTCTCACGTATCAGGAATTGGTGAAGGAAGAAATTCCGATTCCTTCGACGATCATAGCGCCAAAAATCTTTTCGACAGGTACGATCGAGAAAAACATGCTAACACAAGTAATCGAACAGCTTGGCCTTCCGCTAGTCATAAAAGAAGCTTTCGGCTCCTTTGGGGAACAAGTATATCTTGTTCATTCGGAAGCTGAATTAAGGGAGAAAGTCGAGCAATTACAAGGCAAGCCATTCTTATTTCAATCCTTTCTCAAATCAAGCTTTGGCCGGGATTTAAGATTGCAAGTTGTAGGAAATCACGTCGTTGCTGCAATGAAGCGGACATCCGAACAGGACTTCCGTGCCAACGTCACAAGTGGCGGAAAAATGGAAAATTATTC
>Ga0079224_100013696_pt1 | contig 11302 bp, 10 predicted proteins | sample Stecom2015_FD_80414 | JGI IMG/M metagenome (GOLD analysis project Ga0079224, IMG submission 80414) | Agricultural soil microbial communities from Utah to study Nitrogen management - Steer compost 2015 | ecosystem: Environmental > Terrestrial > Soil > Agricultural land | place: USA: Utah...
CCTCGTGCTCGACCCGGTCGACGGCAAGGCCGCCACGACGATCGTGAAGTCCGCCCAGGGCTCCGACGTGCCCGTCGTGGCATACGACCGCTTCATCGAGGGCGCCGACTACTACATCTCCTTCGACAACCAGCGGGTCGGCCAGATGCAGGGCGAGGCCCTGATCGAGGCCACGGGCGGCAAGGGTGACATCCTCATGCTGAACGGATCGCCGACCGACCCGAACGCGGCGCAGTTCAAGAAGGGCGCCCACTCGGCCATCGACGGCAGCGGCCTGAACGTCGTCGCCGAGTACGACAACCCCGACTGGAGCCCGGACAACGCCCAGAAGTTCACCAGCTCGCAGTTCAACAAGTTCGACCCGGAGGATCTCGCGGGCGTCTACGCCGCCAACGACGGTCAGGCCGGTGGCGTGTTCGCCGCGTTCAAGGCCGCCGGCGTCACCGACGTTCCGCCGATCACCGGACAGGACGCCGAGCTCGCCGCGATCCAGCGGATCATCTCCGGTCAGCAGTACATGACGGTCTACAAGCCGATCAAGGACGAGGCCGAGAAGGCCGCCGAGCTCGCCGTGGCCCTGGCCAAGGGCGAGGAGGTCAGCGATACGACCGACTTCGACGGGGTCGCCTCGTTCATCCTCGATCCGGTCCCGGTGACGAAGGACAACGTCGCCGACACGGTGGTCGCCGACGGCTTCCACGCGGTCGAGGACATCTGCACGGACGAGTACGCCGACGCCTGCCGGGACGCCGGCCTGTCCTGAGCGCGCCCATGGTGGGGCCGGCCACGGGTCGGCCCCACCACCGGCACGTCCCCTACGAACGACTGGAGCTCCCGTGTCCTCACCCGTGCTCTCCCTGCGCGGCATCGGCAAGCGCTTCGGCGCGGTCCAGGCGCTGAGTGACGTCGACTTCGACGTCCACCGCGGCGAGGTCGTCGCCCTCGTCGGCGACAACGGCGCCGGCAAGTCGACGCTCGTCAAGATCATCTCCGGCGTCTACGGCGCCGACACCGGCACGATCGAGATCGACGGCCGGCGGGTCAGCCTCACCGGTCCCAAGTCGGCCCAGGCTCTCGGCATCGCCACGGTCTTCCAGGACCTCGCCCTGGCCGACAATCTCGACGTCGTGGCCAACCTGTTCCTCGGTCAGGAGATCACCGCGCGCGGTGTCCTCGCCGAGGAGCGGATGGAGTCGCGGAGCTGGGAGCTGCTGCGGCAGCTCTCGGCCAAGATCCCCTCGGTACGGGTCCCGATCGCGGCCCTGTCCGGTGGTCAGCGGCAGACGGTCGCGATCGCTCGGAGCCTGGTCGGTGACCCGAAGGTCGTCCTGCTCGACGAGCCGACCGCGGCGCTCGGCGTGGCGCAGACCGCCGAGGTGCTCAACCTGATCGACCGCCTGCGTCAGTCAGGGCTGGGCGTGGTCGTGATCTCGCACAACATGGCGGACGTGCAGGCGGTCGCCGACCGGATCCACGTGCTTCGCCTGGGTCGCAACGCCGCCGAGTTCCACATCGACGACGTGACGACCGACCAGCTCGTCGCCGCGATCACCGGGGCGTCGGACGACGTGGTGGCCGAGCGACGGGCCCGCGAGACTCGGAAGGAGACGCCGTGACGTTCACCGATCGCACCGACGAGCGCCTCGTGCAGGACTCGTCGCCCCGGGCGCTGCTGCAGAACCTGGTCCACCGGCTGCGGTCGGGAGACCTGGGCATGATCCCGGTGGTCACCGGGCTGCTGGTCATCTGGGGCGTCTTCTACGCGATGAACCCGCGGTTCCTGTCCTCGCGAAACCTCGTCGAGCTGAGTCTGGACTCCGCCACGATCGGCATGATCTCCGTCGGCATCGTGCTGGTCCTGCTGCTGGGCGAGATCGACCTGTCGGTCGGCTCGGTGTCCGGCCTGTCGGGAGCGACCCTGGCGGTGCTGCTCGTGTACCAGGGGTGGCCACTTCTCGGCTCGATCCTGGCGGCCTTGTGCGCGGGCCTGCTGATCGGCCTGTTCTACGGGCTGATGCACACCCGGTTCGGCGTTCCGAGCTTCGTCATCACGCTGGCCGGGCTGCTGGCGTTCCTCGGCGCCCAGCTGCAGGTCCTCGGTCGCAACGGGACGGTGAACCTGCCGGGCAGCTCGAAGCTCATCGACTTCGCCAACTTCACCTTCCTGCCGGACTGGGCCTCCTACCTGCTCGCGGTCGCGGTCGGACTGGCGTACCTGGCGACGCGCGTGCTCACGCTGCGCCGCCGGGCCGCGGCGAACCTGTCGGCGCCGAGCCTGCGGTCGGTCGTGGTCCGCGCCGTCCTGCTGACCGCGGCGGTCGCCGGCGTCGCCTGGTACCTCAACATCGACCGCGGGATCGGCGCCATGCCGCTGCTGTGGGTGGGCGTCATCATCACGATGGACTTCCTGCTGCGGCGGACGACGTGGGGTCGCCACGTGTACGCCGTCGGCGGCAACGAGGAGGCGGCGCGCCGCGCGGGCGTCGCGGTCGACCGGATCTACGTCTCGGTCTTCGCGCTGTGCTCGATGTTCGCCGCGCTCGGGGGCGTGCTCGCGGCCGGACGGCTCCAGGCGGTGAGTCAGACCAGCGGCGGCACCGACACCAACCTCATGGCGATCGCCGCCGCCGTGATCGGCGGCACCAGTCTGTTCGGCGGTCGCGGCTCGGTGTACTCGGCCCTGTTCGGCATGCTCGTGCTGCAGTCGATCACCAGCGGCCTGAACCTCGTGGGCGTCGACGCGTACGTGCGCTACATGGTCACCGGTGCGGTCCTGCTGCTCGCGGTCACGATCGACTCGCTCTCCCGGCGCGCCCGCAAGAGCAGCGGCAGCGGCTGAGGGCGGCGAGGGGTCGCTCGCCCGGCGGCCGCCTCACGTTAGGGTCGAGTACATGCGAACCGAGACCGACATCGTCGTCGATCACCTGACCAAGAGATTCGGTTCCGTCACCGCCGTGGACGATCTGAGCTTCACGGTGCGCCCGGGAGCGGTCACCGGCTTCCTCGGCCCCAACGGTGCCGGGAAGACCACCACCTTGCGGATGCTGTTGGGACTCGTGCGTCCCACGTCCGGCGCCGCACTGATCGGCGGTCGCCGGTACGAGGACATCGAGCGTCCGGCCTCGGTGGTCGGTGCGGCGCTGGAGGCATCCAGCTTCCACCCCGGACGCAGCGGACTGGACCACCTGCGGGTCTACGCGCCCCAGATCGGCGTCTCCGACGCCCGGTGTCACGAGATGCTCGAGCTGGTCGGCCTGGCCGACTCGGCCAAGCGCCGGGTGGGCGGGTACTCGATGGGCATGCGCCAGCGCCTCGGCCTGGCCTACGCCCTCCTCGGTGACCCGGACGTCATCCTGCTCGACGAGCCGGCCAACGGTCTCGATCCGCAGGGCATCGTCTGGCTGCGTCGCCTGCTGCGGATCTTCGCCGACGAGGGCCGCACGGTGCTGGTGTCCAGCCACGTCCTCAGCGAGGTCCAGCACACGGTCGACGACGTGGTCATCATCGCCCAGGGCCGCCTGGTCCACGCCTCGAGCCTGGACGGTCTCCGGGCGCTGGCCGAGACGCGCGTCCGGCTGGCCGGACCCGACGAGGAGCGGCTGGCCGGCCTGGCCGCCGAGCACGGCTGGCGGGTCGAGCGCGTCGACGGAGGCCTCGACGTCTTCGGAGTCTCGGCCGCACAGATCGGCGCCGCGGCGTTCGCCGCCGGGGTCGAGCTGCACCAGCTCGCCGACGTCGGCGTCGGCCTGGAGGACGTGTTCCTGCGGCTGACGTCCAGTCCCGACGCCCCGGCGTCGCGAGGGGGTGTCGCCGCATGAGCGCCGCGATCCGCGCCGAGGTGCGCAAGCTCTTCTCGACCCGACTGTGGTGGCTCCTGGCGCTCGTGCTCGTCGCCTACCTGGTCTTCATCGGTGCCGTGATGGCCTTCTCGTTCACCGTGCAGGTGGACACGATGGGCCAGGCCGAGATGCCCACCGGCGAGGACATGGCCAAGCAGATCTACTCGCTGACCAGTCCGATCGGCTACGTCTTCCCGCTCATCATCGGCAGTCTGCTGTTCACCGGCGAGTTCCGGCACAAGACGATCACCGCGTCGCTGCTGGTGGAGCCGAGCAGGTGGATCCTGCTCGGCGCGAAGCTGCTCGCCTCGCTGTCGGTGGGCGTGGTCTACGGAATCCTGGGCACGGCCTCGACCGTCGTCGGAGCGGCGCCGATCCTGGCGTGGCGCGGCGAAGGGGCCTTCCTCGGCTCGGGCGACATCCTCGTCCTGCTCGGCATGTCGGTCGTCGTCATGACGATCTGGGCGGTGCTGGGCACGGCGATCGGCAGCGTGCTGACGAACCAGATCGCCGCCATCATCGTGATCTTGGCGTTCACCCAGTTCGTCGAGCCGATCGCCCGCATGGCCCTGGGTGCGTGGGATCTGACCTCGGACGTGGCGAAGTTCCTGCCCGGCGCCGCGGCGGACGCGGTGCTCGGGGCCAGCTTCTACGCCCAGGACGCGTCCACCGACCTGCTGTCGCGGGGCGCCGGCGCGGCCGTCATGATCGCCTACATCGTCGTGTTCGCGCTGATCGGACGCTATGTCACCCTGCGGCGCGACATCGGGTGAGACTCAGCCGACCCGGAAGCGCACGGTCGCGCTGTCGGCCTCCTCGGTGGGCTCCCAGCCGGGCTCGGACTGACCGGACTCCCACCGCATGTCGTCGAAGCTGACCTCGGTGATCGCGAACTCGGTCGAGTTCGCCACGAGGAACTGGGCCAGGGCCCAGCCGCGGACGTCGACGTCGTCGCCGCTCAGCGCGATCGCATGGCGCCCCGACTCCGGGTCACCGTCGACCCGGACCCCGCCCCAGGCGCGGTCGAGGTAGGCGTCCAGGCCCTGCGGTGACCCGCCGGACGGGTCGGTCGCACAGGCGAAGGCGGCCGGGGAGTGGCCGCGCAGCGCCGAGGCCAGGGCGCGGGCGTTCGCCTCGTGGTTCGCGTACGCGGTGGGGAAGGCCGACCGCTGGACCGCCTGGGCCGCGTCGGTGATCTCCATCGAGGTGTACCCCTCGACCCTGACGAGCGCGTCGTAGAACCGTCCGATCGCGTAGACGGGGTCGAGGATCTGCTCGACGGTGCCCCAGCCTTGGGACGGGCGCTGCTGGAACAGGCCGAGCGAGTCGCGGTCGCCGTAGTCGATGTTGCGGATCTTCGACTCCTGGTAGGCCGTCGCGATCGCGATCGTGGTCGCCCGGGGCGGCAGTCCGCGCTCGTGGGCCATCGCGGCCATCAGCGACGCCCATTTGGCCTGCTCGACGTCGACCTCGACGACGGTGTCGCCGACACGGGCGACGCACCAGCCGCTGCCGTCGATCTCGTGCTCGAAGATCGTGAGGACGACCAGCACGAGGACCACCGTCGAGACGACGGTGGCCACGATCCAGCGCATCAGTTCGCGTGCAGGGCGCTGTTGAGCTCGATGCGCTCGCGGCCGCCGCGAGGACGCGCCTGGAGCGCTCCGCTGACGCTGTCGGTGAGGAAGAGGATCCCGTCGGAGCCGGAGAGGCTCGACGCCTTGACGACGGTGCCGTCGGGCATCGTCACCTTCGCGCCGGCGGTCACATAGGTCCCGGCGGCGACCACGCAGTCGTCGCCCAGGGAGATCCCGATGCCGGCGTTGGCGCCGATGAGACAGCCGCGACCGACGCTGATGACCTCCTTGCCGCCACCGGACAGGGTCCCCATGATCGAGGCGCCGCCCCCGACGTCGGAGCCGTCGCCGACGACGACGCCGGCCGAGATCCGACCCTCGACCATCGCGGTGCCCAGCGTGCCGGCGTTGAAGTTGACGAAGCCCTCGTGCATGACCGTGGTGCCCTCGGCCAGGTGCGCGCCGAGCCGGACCCGGTCGGCGTCGCCGATGCGGACGCCGGACGGCACGACGTAGTCGGTCATCCGCGGGAACTTGTCCACGCTCGTCACCGCCACCTGCATCCCGGCGGCGCGGGCGCGGGCGCGCACGGCCTCGAACCCCTCGACCGCGCACGGACCGATGGAGGTCCACACGACGTTCGTCAGCAGTCCGAAGACCCCGTCGAGATTCAGGCCGTGCGGGCGGACCAGACGGTGCGACAGCAGGTGCAGGCGCAGGTAGACGTCCGCCGCGTCCTGCGGAGCGGCGTCCAGGTCGATCACGGTGTGCACGACCTGCGTGCGCACGCCGCGGATCTCGTCCTGACGGACGGCCGCCGTCAGCTCGGCGGGCTCGGTCGACGACTCCGGGGCCGGTCCGAGCCGCGGCTCGGGGTACCAGACGTCCAGGACGGTGTCGTCGGGCGTGATCGTGGCCAGGCCCCAGGCGTGGGCGGTTCGAGGGGAGTCGCTCATGAGGGCCAGATTATCGGCGGGGTCCCGACGGTCAGCGGGCGCCGCGGAAGTCGTGCTGTCGCCACGCCTCGTACACCGCGATCGAGGCGCAGTTCGCCAGGTTCATCGAGCGTCGCGCGGGCAGCATCGGCAGGCGCACACGGTCCGTCACCCGGGAGTCGGCGAGCACCTCCTCGGGCAGACCGGTCGGCTCGGGGCCGAACATGAGCACGTCGCCGGGTCGATACTCCACGTCGGTGTAGCGCGTGGTCCCGGCGGTCGTGAAGGCGAAGACCCGCGCATCGGGCAGGTCGGCCCACGCCTCGGCCAGCGTCCGGTGCACCGTCACCACCGCGAGGTCGTGGTAGTCCAGCCCGGCGCGACGCAGCTTGCTGTCCTCGACGTCGAACAGGGGATCCACCAGATGCAGGTGGGACCCGGTGGCCGCCGCGAGCCGGATCGCGTTGCCGGAGTTGCCGGCGATGCGCGGCTCGAAGAACAGGATGTGGAACACGACGGAAGCCTAGGCGACCGCCCCGACGCACGACGCCCCCGCAGCCTCGCTGCGGGGGCGTCGTGCGTGCGACGGAGGCTCAGACCAGGTCGAACCGGTCCAGGTCCATGACCTTGCTCCACGCCGCGACGAAGTCCGTGACGAACTTGGTCTTGGCGTCGTCGCTGGCGTACACCTCGGCGACGGCGCGCAGCTCGGAGTTCGAGCCGAACACCAGATCGGCGCGGGTGCCGGTCCAGCGGCCGTCCGCCGAGACGAACCGGGTGCTCGTCTCGTCGGCCGGCTTCCACTGCGTGTCGTTGTCGAGCAGGTTGACGAAGAAGTCGTTCGTCAGGGTGCCGACGTTCTCGGTGAGGACTCCGAGCGAGGAGCCGTCCCAGTTGGCGCCCAGGACCCGCAGGCCACCGACGAGCACGGTCATCTCCGGCGCGGTCAGGGTCAGCAGGTTGGCGCGGTCGAGCAGCTCGTACTCGGCCGGGAGCACGCCGCGGCCCTCGTAGTTGCGGAATCCGTCCGAGCGAGGCTCGAGGTGGGCGAACGACTCGACGTCGGTCTGCTCAGCCGAGGCGTCGACCCGACCGACCGTCACCGGCACGGTGACCTCGACACCGCCGTCGCGGGCGGCCTTCTCGATCGCGGCCGCGCCGGCGATGACGATGACGTCGGCCAGGGAGACCGGCTTGACGTAGTCGTCGGCGATGCCCTGGAGCACCGGCAGGACCTTCGCCAGGCGCGCCGGGTCGTTGACCTCCCAGGCGTTCTGCGGGGCGAGGCGGATCCGCGCACCGTTGACGCCGCCGCGCTTGTCGCTGCCGCGGAAGGAGGCCGCGGCGGCCCACGCGGTCGCGACGAGCTCGCTGACGCCGAGGCCGGACTCGAGGACCTTCGCCTTGAGGGCGGCGACGTCATGCTCGTCGATGACCTCGCCCTCCCAGGCCGGCAGCGGGTCCTGCCACAACAGGTCCTCGGTCGGGACCTCCGGGCCGATGTAGCGCGACTTCGGCCCCAGGTCGCGGTGGGTGAGCTTGAACCAGGCGCGCGCGAACGCGTCGGCGAACGCCGCGGTGTCGTTCTTGAACCGCAGCGAGATCTCGCGGTAGATCGGATCCTCGCGCAGGGCCAGGTCGGAGGTCAGCATGCGCGGCTCACGACGTCCGTCGCCGTGGGCCTCGGGGACCATGTCCTCGCCGCCCCCGTTGATCGGCCGCCACTGGACGGCGCCGGACGGCGACTCGAACTTCTCCCACTCGTAGGCGAACAGGATGTGGAAGAACTCGTTGTCCCAGCGGGTCGGGTGGTAGGTCCAGGTGACCTCCAGACCTGAGCTGGTGGTGTCGGCGCCCTTGCCGGTGCCGTGCTCGTTCTTCCAGCCCAGGCCCATCTGCTCCATCGGCGCGCCCTCCGGCTCGGGGCCGACCAGATCGGCCGGGCCCGCGCCGTGGGTCTTGCCGAAGGTGTGGCCGCCGGCGATGAGGGCGACGGTCTCCTCGTCGTCCATCGCCATTCGGCCGAACGTCTCGCGGATGTCGCGGGCCGAGGCCAGCGGATCGGGGTTGCCGGCAGGTCCCTCGGGGTTGACGTAGATCAGGCCCATCTGGACCGCGGCCAGGGGGTCCTCCAGATCGCGGTCACCGCTGTAGCGGTGGTCGTCGCCGAGCCACTCGGTCTCCGAGCCCCAGTACACGTCCTGATCCGGCTCCCAGACGTCCTCGCGTCCGGCGGAGAAGCCGAAGGTCTCGAATCCCATCTGCTCCAGGGCGACGTTCCCGGCGAGGATCATCAGGTCGGCCCAGCTGATCTTGCGGCCCCACTTCTGCTTGACCGGCCACAAGAGTCGACGCGCCTTGTCGAGGTTGACGTTGTCCGGCCAGGAGTTGAGCGGGGCGAACCGCTGCTGCCCGGCACCGGCGCCGCCGCGACCGTCGCTGACCCGGTAGGTGCCGGCACTGTGCCAGGCCATCCGGATGAACAGCGGGCCGTAGTTGCCGAAGTCGGCTGGCCACCAGTCCTTCGAGTCGGTCATCACCGCGGCGATGTCGGCCTTGAGGGTGTCGAAGTCGACGGTCGCGACCTCGGCGCGGTAGTCGAAGTCGTCGTCCATCGGGTTCCGCGCGGGGGCGTTCTTCGCGAGGATGCCGAGGTTGAGGCGCTCGGGCCACCACTGGCGGTTCGCGTCGCCGCTGGTGGGCCGGGGCAGCCGGTCGTGCATGACCGGGCAGGTGCCCTTGGCCTCGTCCGGCTCGTTGACGTCGGCGAGCACGGCGTCGTCACGGTCGGTCATCGTGGGTCCTTTCGACAGGTGCCGAGCCATGCGACTCGGCGAGGGTGGGTGGGGCGGAGTTCTCGGTGGCGCAGGCGGGACAGAGCCCCCAGAAGACGACCTCGGCCTCGTCGACGACGAATCCGTGGTGGTCCGACGGGGTCAGGCACGGGGCCGCCCCGATCGTGCAGTCGACGTCGACGATCCGCCCACAGGAGCGACACACCAGATGGTGGTGGTTGTCGCGGGTGCGCGTCTCATAGCGAGCGACCGACCCGGCCGGTTCGATGCACCTGACGATCCCCGCGTCGGTGAGCACGTGGAGCGCGTCGTAGACCGCCTGGTGGGACAGGTCGGGCAGCGTGGCGCGCGCTCGGTCGATGACCGTGGCGGTGTCGGCGTGCGGCTGCGCGCTCACGGCGGCCAGGACGGCCGTCCGCTGACGCGTCACGCGCAGGCCGGCGTCACGCAGGACCGCGGCGGCGTCGGGGGATGAAGGCACTCCCTGAGCCTAGGAGGTTATCTTGAATCGATCAAGAAAACGTGAGATGTCTCGCGTTGCGGCGCTGCCTTCGTCATGCTGGGAAGGTCGAGGAGAGGATCGAGTCATGCCGTTGCAGGGGGAGTACGAGCCGAGCGTGTCCGACTGGGCGCGCCGCCAGGCCGAGACCTACGAGGCCACCGACGGTCGCGAGGGAGGGACCCTCCAGGGGGTGCCGATCATCGTGATGACGAGCCGAGGGGCCCGCACCGGGAAGCTCCGCAAGACCGCGCTCATGCGCGTCGAGCACGACGGCGTCTACGCGGTCGTGGCGTCCCGCGGCGGCGCTCCGAGACATCCGGCCTGGTACTGGAACCTCAAGGCCCACCCGATCGTCGAGCTGCAGGACGGCGCCGAGCGCAGCGACCGCCGTGCGCGGGAGGTCGACGGCGAGGAGTACCGGACCTGGTGGGAGCGAGCGGTCGAGGTGTGGCCGCCGTACGCCGACTACCAGGCCAAGACCGACCGGAGGATCCCGGTGTTCGTGCTCGAGCCGGCGGACTCCGCCGACGGTGCCGGTGACAGGACTTGAACCTGCACGTCCCGAAGGACACCAGGACCTAAACCTGGCGCGTCTCCCATTCCGCCACACCGGCCGACGCGACCGAGTCTAGGTGTCGGATCCGGCGTGTCCGCGGAGCCCGGCTCAGGGGCCGGTCGCGCCGCGTGCGACGTGCTCGGCCCACGTGCGATCGCGCAGCGCGATGAGATCGGTGCAGGCTCCCACGAACCGCTCGGTCGCGGCCCCGGGCGTGGTGTCGCCGAGGTAGTACCGGACCAGGTCCCGTCGTGCCGCGGCGGTCGGGTCGGCGTGCAGGTGCTCGGCCACGAGGCTGGCGACGTCCGCGTCCTCGTCGAGCAGCGGGAGGGTCTGCATGAGCCGTGAGGGCGGGACAGGAACGCGCGGGCGGCAGACCAGCAGGGGCTTGCCGCTCGGCAGCCAATGGAGCACCACCGCCGAGACGTCGGTGATCAACAGGTCGGCGTCGGCGAAGGACCGTTCGAGGGGGACGTCGGTGTCGACGCGCTCGGCGCGCTCGCGGATCGCGGCGTCGGCCCGCCCGTAGTCCGGGTCGATCACGCCGTTGAGGGGGTGAGGCCGGTAGATCACCCGGTAGTCGCCGGCGAGGGCGTCGAGGATCGCCGCGCCGTGACTGATCAGCGAGCCGTAGGAGACCGACGGCTGGGAGGCCTCCCAGGTCGGCGCGTACAGCACCGTCGGGCGGGTGGGGTCCGGCTGCGGCTCCGGCGCCGGGACGTCGAGTTGGGGCTGGCCGATCAGCACCGACCGTGCCGGCGCGTCGTAGAGCATCACCGCGGCGCTCGTCCGGTCGAGCGCCGCCTGACCGGCCAGGAAACAGAAGTCGTACGCCTTGATCTGGTTCGAGACCGAGACGCCCTTGTCGCTGTCGCCGTGCCCCAGGTACACGTGCACCAGCGAGGTGAAGCGCAGGCACTCGAAGTTGATCGGATCGTGGTTGACGTACAGGGCGAGCTTGACCTCGCTGACCGCGAGGATCTCGTCGAGCTGGCCGTAGCGGGCCAGGGTCACGCAGTCGAGGCCGGACTCGCGCCGCACGATCGCCGCGGTGCGCGAGTCCTTGAACACGACCGTGACGCCGTGCGCCGCGTCGAG
>Ga0079224_100013697_pt1 | contig 11302 bp, 9 predicted proteins | sample Stecom2015_FD_80414 | JGI IMG/M metagenome (GOLD analysis project Ga0079224, IMG submission 80414) | Agricultural soil microbial communities from Utah to study Nitrogen management - Steer compost 2015 | ecosystem: Environmental > Terrestrial > Soil > Agricultural land | place: USA: Utah...
CGCGCCCGGGCGGCGCGACCTCACCACTCCAGGGTGAGCGACATCGCGTCCGCCGCGGACCGCAGGTCGGGCAGGAACTCGAGCAGTTCGGAGAGGCTCGTGCGCTCGAGCGGCGCATGCACCGAGATGGCGGCGACGACGGAGCCCTCCGCGTTGCGCACCGGCACCGCGACCCCGCAGATGCCCGGCAGGTACTCCTCGTTGTCGGTGGCGTGCCCGCGCTGGCGGACCGTCTCGAGCTCCAGCAGCAGCGACGACGGGTCGACCTGGGTGCGGGGCGTGTAGCTGATCAGGGGCGAGATGCGCACGAAACGCTCGCGCGCGCGGCGGGGCATCGCCGACAGGAAGATCTTGCCGCTCGCCGAGGCGTGCATCGGCGCACAGGATCCCGCCGTGAAGCTCGTCTTGAGCGGCCAGGCGACCTCGACGCGATCGAGGTAGAGCACGCTGTTGCCCTGGGGCACCGTGAGGTTGCAGCTCTCGCCCACCTGCTCGGCCAGTTCCTCGAGGATGGCATGGCGTGCCGCCCGCGACGGCGAGCGTACCAGCACACGCCCGGCGAGGCGGTTGAGCCGCTCGCCCGTGGCATAGACCTTCGAGCCTGGCTCGCGGGCGATATAGCCGGCGAACTCGAGCGTGCCGAGGATCCGGTACACCGTGGCCTTGGGCAGCGCGACCTGGCGACAGATCGCCGCGAGCGGTGGGGGCTCCTCGCTGGATGCGATCGCCTCGAGGATCCGAACCGCGCGCAATACCGCCGACCCCGCAGGAATGTCGGCATCGCCGGCGGGATCGCGCCGGACTGCCAGCCTCGTCTCGCTCATTGCTCTCCCCCCTCGCGCGCGTGGCCACGTGGAGCCTTGCGCGGTTCCATTATCTTGGCTCAGCGCCGCGGAGTCGAGAACCGGAACACGGGAATATCCACAGCACGGGCCGCTCGGCGCGCAAAGACTGCCCCGTTCGGGCGATGCGAGGGGAAATGCCTGGGGGACGGTGCGGCGGGCGGGCGCCGGGAGGCGGGGCGGGGACCCCGCGCCGCGGGAGCGCGGGGGACTCGACGGCCTCGGCCGACGGTCCCTTTCTTGCTTCTCGCGCCCCGATCCTCTTCCAACCAGTGATCGGTCTGCGCAGGATGCTGCGGGCGGGCGGGAAACCCGAGCCGCGGCGGATGGACGGTCGCTGGGCGGGATGGGCGGTCGAAGCGGGGGAACAGCGGGGCGATTCCCGCCCATTCCGACCCGTCGCGGACCCGGGATCGGGATCGGGACCGCTCGCTATAATGGCTGGTTTCGCGCCCGCGCCGGCGCGCAACCAGCGATCCGCCTCCCCATGCAACCGAAATACGATCCGCACGCCGTCGAAGCGGCAGCCCGGGACCACTGGCAGGCCATCGACGCCTATCGCGCCGTGGAGAACGATCCGCGCTTCCCCAAGGGGAAGTTCTACGCCTGCTCGATGCTGCCCTACCCCTCCGGCAAGCTCCACATGGGCCACGTGCGCAACTACACGATCAACGACGTGATGTATCGGTACAAGCGCATGAACGGCTACAACGTGCTGATGCCGATGGGCTGGGACGCCTTCGGGCTGCCGGCCGAGAACGCGGCGATCCGCAACAAGGTGGCCCCGGCGCGCTGGACGTACGACAACATCGCCTACATGAAGAAGCAGATGCAGGCGATGGGCTTCGCGATCGACTGGTCGCGGGAGATCGCCGCCTGCGATCCGCGTTACTACCGCTGGAACCAGTGGCTCTTCCTCAAGATGCTCGAACGGGGCATCGCCTATCGCAAGACCCAGGTAGTGAACTGGGACCCGGTCGACCAGACGGTGCTCGCGAACGAGCAGGTCATCGACGGGCGCGGCTGGCGCACGGGCGCTCCCGTCGAGCGCCGCGAGATCCCCGGCTACTACCTGCGCATCACGGACTACGCCGAGGAGCTGCTCGAGCAGGTCGAGAACGACCTTGAAGGCTGGCCCGAGCGCGTGCGCATCATGCAGGCGAACTGGATCGGCCGGTCCACCGGCGTTCGCTTCGCCTTCGAGCACGACATCAGGGATACCGACGGCCAGCTCGTCGGCGACGGACGGCTCTACGTCTTCACGACGCGCGTCGACACCATCTGCGGCGTGACCTTCGTGGCGGTGGCGCCCGAGCACCCGCTCGCGACGGTAGCCGCCGCATCGAACCCCGAGGTGGCGGCATTCGTCGAGGATGCCCGTCGGCGCGGGATCATGGAGGCCGACCTCGCGACGCTCGAGAAGCGCGGCGTGGCCACGGGGCTCCATGTCCGCCATCCGATCAGCGGCGAGTCCGTCGAGGTCTGGGTCGGGAACTACGTGCTGATGAGCTACGGCGACGGTGCCGTGATGGGCGTGCCCGCGCACGACGAACGCGACTTCGAGTTCGCCCGGCGCTACGGCCTGCCGATCAGGCAAGTGATCGCGGTTCCCGGCGAGACCTTCTCCGCCGAAGCCTGGCAGGACTGGTACGCCGACAAGACGCGCGGCACCTGCATCAATTCGGGGCGTTACGACGGCCTCGACCACGAGCGGGCGGTGGACGCGATCGCGGCCGACCTCGAGGCTGCCGGCCTGGGCGGCAAGAAGACGCAGTGGCGACTTCGCGACTGGGGCATCTCGCGCCAGCGCTACTGGGGCACGCCCATTCCCATCATCCACTGCGACGACTGCGGCGCGGTGCCCGTGCCCTACGAGGACCTGCCCGTCGTCCTGCCCGAGGACCTCGTGCCGGACGGCAGCGGCAACCCGCTCGCCCACGACGAGCGCTTCCTGCGCTGCGACTGCCCGCGCTGCGGCAAGCCGGCGCGGCGCGAGACGGACACGATGGACACCTTCGTGGATTCGTCCTGGTACTACATGCGCTATTGCTCGCCCGACAACGACGAGGCGATGGTGGACGAGCGCACGGACTACTGGATGCCGATGGACCAGTACATCGGGGGCATCGAGCATGCCGTGCTGCACCTGCTCTACGCGCGTTTCTGGACGCGCGTCATGCGCGACCTCAAGGGCGAACGCAAGTCCGACCCGAACGCCGGCCTGGTATCGTTCAGCGAACCCTTCACCCGGCTGCTCTGCCAGGGGATGGTGCTCAACCACATCTACAGCCGGCGCACGGAGAAAGGCGGCATCGAGTACATCTCGCCCGACGACGTCGAGTGGGTGACCGACGCCGACGGCAAGCCCGCCTCGGTGCGCTCGAAGATCGACGGCCAGCCCGTGGACTACGGCGGCCTCGGCACGATGTCGAAGTCGAAGAACAACGGCGTCGATCCCCAGGAACTGATCGACCAGTACGGGGCGGATACCGCCCGCCTGTTCGTGATGTTCGCGAGCCCGCCGGAGCAGACGCTCGAATGGTCGAGCACCGGTGTCGAGGGCGCGATGCGCTTCCTCCGCCGCATCTGGCACTTCGCGGCCGAGCATGCCGACACCATCCGGTCGGCGCCCGCCACCGTCGATGCGGACCGCCTGGGCGCCGCCCAGCGCGACCTGCGCCGGGCGATCCACACGGTCCTCAGGCAGGCCGACTACGACTACCAGCGCACCCAGTACAACACGGTGGTGTCGGCCGCGATGAAGATGCTCAATGCGATCGAGGACGCCACGCACGACGGCACGCCGGAGTCGGCGGCCGTGCTGCGCGAGAGCCTGTCGATCCTGCTGCGCATCCTCTATCCGGTGGTGCCGCACATCACGCACGCGATCTGGACGGAACTCGGCTATGCGAAAGCCTGGGGCGACCTGCTCGACGCCCCCTGGCCGGAGGTCGATCCCCAGGCGCTCGTGCTCGACGAGGTGGAGCTCGTGCTGCAGATCAATGGCAAGGTGCGCGGCTCGATCCGCGTCGCGGCCGATGCGGACAGGGAGGCCATCCAGGCCGCGGCGCTCGCCTCGGATGCCTACGCGCGCCACGGCGAGGGCAAGCCCGTGCGCAAGCTCATCGTCGTGCCCGGCCGGCTGGTCAATCTCGTCGTCTAGCCGACATGCGACGCCGCCAAGCGCTCGGCTTGCTGCTCCTCGCGGGGCTGGCGGGCGGCGGCTGCGGATTTCGCCTGCGCGAATCGACCGGCCTGCCGTTCAGGACGCTGTACACCACGTTCTCCCGAACCTCCGCGCTGGGCTCGGAGTTCCGGCGCGTGGTGCGGTCCTCGAGCGGCACGAGGATCGTGGACGATCGCGAACAGGCCGAGGCCATCCTCGTGATCCTCACCGAGCGGCGGGAGAAGGAGGCGATCGGCTTCTCGACGACCGGTCGGCCCGTCGAATACGAGCTGCGCCTGCGTACGGCCTTCCGGGTCGACGATCCCGCCGGGCGCAACCTGCTGCCCCAGACGGCCCTGGTGGTGCGCCGCGAGATCAGCGTGGGCGAGATCCAGCTGTTGTCCAAGCAGCTCGAGGAGGAGCAGATCTTCGGCGAGATGCAATCGGACATGGTGCAGCAGATCGTGCGGCGGCTCGCCAGCATCAAGCCGCGCGAACCCCGATGAACGTCCGGCCCGAAGGGCTCGAGCGCGCCCTGCGCGACGGCCTGCCGGCCATCACCTGGATCCATGGCGACGAGCCGCTGCTCTCGATGGAGGCGGCGGACAGGGTGCGGGCCGCCGCCCGCGCGGCCGGCTGCGAGGAGCGCAGCGTCCTCCATGTCGAGCGGGGCTTCTCCGTCGCGGAGCTGGCGGGCCAGGCCGGCGCGATGTCGCTCTTCGCCAGCCGGCGGCTGATCGAGCTGCGAATCCCGAACAGCCCGCCACGCGAGCTGGGCGAGGCGCTGGCGGAGCTGGCCGGGAGCCTCGACGAGTCGGTCCGGATCCTCGTGACGAGCGGCCCGATCGACCGCAAGACCCTCAACGGGGCATGGTTCCGCAGCCTCGAGCCCCACATGATCCACGTGACGATCCATCCGGTGGAGCGGGCGCGGCTCCCGGCCTGGATCGGCGAACGGCTCGCCGCCCAGGGCCAGCGCGCCGGGCGCGACACCCTGGAGCTCATCGCCGATCGCGTCGAGGGGAACCTGCTCGCCGCCCACCAGGAGATCCGCAAGCTCGGCCTGCTGTTCCCGGCCGGGCCGCTGCCCGCCGACGAGGTCCGGGAGGCGGTGCTCAATGTCGCCCGGTTCGATCCGTACGCCCTGCTGGAAGCGGCGCTGCGAGGCGACATCGAGCGCACCCGACGCGGCCTGGACAGCCTGCGGGCCGAGGGCGCCGCCGAGCCGCTCGTGCTGTTCGCCCTGGCCGACGGGGCACGCACGCTGGTGCGGCTGTTCGACGACGCTCGCCATGGCATCCCGTCCTCCCAGGCCTTCGCGCAGGCGCGGGTCTTCGGACCCCGGGTCGCCGCCTACCGGGCCGCCCTGTCCCGCCACGACGCCGCTTCGGCCCGGCGCGCACTGCAGGCGGCGGCGCGGGCCGATACAATGATCAAGGGCGCCGTCCAGGGCGATCCCTGGCAGGCGCTCGGCGAACTGGCGCTCTCGCTGGCCAGCGCTCCCCTGCTTGGCGGAACCTGAATGCAGATCGAAGCTACCGACATCGGCGCCTACGTGGACGCCCTGGGACGCCGCGCACGCGCCGCGAGCCGCCTGATGGCGAGCGCGACCACGGCATCGCGCAATGCGGCGCTGCGCGCGACGGCCGAGGCGATCCGCTCGGGCGCCCAGGCGCTGCGCGAGGCCAATGCGCGCGACCTCGAGGCCGCGCGCGCCGCCGGCCACGACCCGGCCTTCGTCGATCGCCTGGCGCTCAACGACAAGGTGATCGAATCGATGGCCGCGGGCCTCGAGCAGATCGCCGAACTTCCCGATCCCATCGGGGAGATCACCGACCTGCGCTACCGGCCCTCCGGTATCCAGGTCGGCCGGATGCGGGTGCCGCTGGGCGTCATCGGGATCATCTACGAGTCGCGGCCGAACGTCACCGTCGATGCCGCCGGCCTGTGCATCAAGTCGGGCAACGCCACCATCCTGCGCGGCGGCTCCGAGGCCTTCCACAGCAACCAGGCGCTCGCCGCCCTCGTCCACCATGGCCTGTCCGCCGCGGGACTTCCCGTCGATGCGGTGCAGGTCGTCGAGACCACCGACCGCGAGGCCGTCGGCGCCCTGCTGCGCAGCCCGCAATGGGTGGACGTGATCGTGCCGCGCGGCGGCAAGTCGCTCATCGCGCGCATCGCCTCCGAGTCGCGGGTACCCGTCATCAAGCACCTCGACGGCGTCTGCCATGTGTACATCGACGACGGGGCGGACATCGACATGGCGGTCACGATCGCGGACAACGCCAAGACGCAGCGCTACTCGCCCTGCAACACGATGGAGACCCTGCTGGTCGCGAAGTCCATCGCCCCCGAGGTGCTGCCACGGATCGGCCGGGTCTTCGCGGACAAGGGCGTCGAGATGCGCGGCGACGAAGCCAGTCGCTCGGTGCTCGCGGCCGCGGGCATCGAGGCCGGTGTCGCCACCGAGGAAGACTGGTCCACCGAGTATCTCGCGCCGATCATCTCGATCCGCGTGGTCGAAGGCCTCGACGACGCGATGGAACACATCGCCCGCTACGGTTCGGCGCACACGGACGCCATCGTCACCCGCGACCACGGCCGCGCGATGCGCTTCCTGCGCGAGGTGGATTCGTCCTCGGTCATGGTCAACGCCTCGACCCGGTTCGCCGACGGCTTCGAGTTCGGCCTCGGGGCGGAGATCGGCATCTCGACCGACAAGCTGCATGCACGCGGCCCGGTCGGCCTCGAGGGCCTCACCTCCCAGAAGTACGTGGTGCTCGGCAGCGGCCAGGTCCGGGTGTAGATGGGCGGCGCATATCCCTGGGTCAAGGCGCTGCACATCGCCTTCGTGACCTGCTGGTTCGCCGGCCTGTTCTACCTGCCGCGGATCTTCGTCAATCTTGCACTGGTCGGTCCGCCCGTTCCCGGGCCGGCCCGGCCGGACGCGCCGACGGCCCCCACCGGCGCGACCGAGTCGGCGGAGTACCGACGCTTGCTGCTGATGGCCCGCAAGCTGTACCGTTTCATGACGCCGCTGGGGCTGCTCGCGCTGGGCCTGGGCCTCGTGCTGTGGCTGTACTACGGCATCGGCCTGGGCGCGGGCAATGGCTGGATGCACGCGAAGCTCGCCATCGTGGTGCTGCTCGTCGCCTACCACCTCGCCTGCGGCGCGCTGCTGCGCGGCTTCGAGTCGGGCAGGAACCGGCGCAGCCATCGCTGGTACCGCGTCTTCAACGAGGCGCCGGTGCTCGCGCTGTTCGCGGCCGTCATCCTGGTCGTCGTCAAGCCGTTCTGAACCCCCAACGGGCGCGAGGAGACCCATGGACCGGATCGAGTACTACTTCACCCCCCATTCACCGTGGACCTACCTCGGCCACCAGCGGCTTGCGCGGATCGCGGAGCGCCACGGCGCCCGCATCGAGATGAAGCCCTGCGACTACGGACGCATCTTCCCGGCCACCGGAGGGCTGCCGCTGCCGAAGCGCGCCCCGGCCCGGCAGGCCTACCGCCTGGTCGAGCTGCAGCGCTGGCGCGAGGTCCTCGGCGTCGAGCTGAACCTGCATCCGAAGCACTTCCTGATCGATCCCACAGCGGCCTCGCTCGCGATCATCGCCACGCTCGCGCTCCATGGCGAGCGGGCCGGCTACGACTTCGCCGGGCGGCTGATGCGCGCCGTGTGGGTCGAGGAGCGCGACATCGCCGACGAGGACACGCTGGCGGCCATCGCCACCGAGGCCGGGCTCGATGCCCGCCCCATCCTCGACGGCCGGGCCGAGGCGATGCCGGTCTACGAACGCAACACCGACGACGCGCTCGCCGCCGGGGTCTTCGGGGCGCCCTGGTACCGGCTGCGCGACGAGGGCTTTTGGGGCCAGGACCGTCTCGACCTGCTGGATCGCGCGCTTGCCCGCTGACCGGACGCTGCGGCTCTCGCCGCGCCCCCTCCTCTCGTTCCATGCCGCCTGCCCGCACGGGCTGGAGGAATCCCTCGCGCTCGAACTGCGCGCGCTCGGCGCAACCGCGACGCCCACCCGTGGCGGCGTATCGTTCGAGGGCGACCTCGGCCTCGCCTACCGGGCGAACCTGTGGTCGCGCATCGCCTCGCGCATCCTGCTGCGTCTTGCCCACGCCCCGTACCGCAACGAGGACGAGCTCTACCGGATCACCGGCTCGATCGACTGGAGCGCCTGGTTCGATCCTCGCCAGACGCTGCGGGTGGACGTCACGGGGAGCCGCTCGCCGCTGCGCAGCCTGAACTTCGCCACGCTGCGCATCAAGGACGCCATCGTCGACTTCTTCCGCGAGCGCGCGGGCGAGCGACCCTCGATCGACACCCGGCAACCCGACGTACGCGTATTCGCGCACCTGGACGAGCGGGAGGCGAGCCTCTACCTCGACCTGTCGGGCGAGCCGCTGTTCAAGCGGGGCTGGCGCCGGCGCGACGACAAGGGCGAGGCCCCGCTCAAGGAGAACCTCGCGGCGGGCCTGCTCGCCCTCGCCGGGTGGGACCCGACACGGCCACTGCTCGATCCCTTCTGCGGTTCGGGGACCATCCTGATCGAGGCGGCGCAGAGCGCGCGCGGCATCGCCCCCGGACTGTCGCGCCGCTTCGGCTTCGAGCGCCTGCTCGGCTTCGACGACGCGCTATGGGCGGACCTGCGCGCGCAGGCCGAGGCGCGGATGGGCGCCGCGCGAGACGTGCCGATTTCCATCCACGGATCGGATATCGATCCCGGCGCGATCCGCCAGGCGCAGACCAACGCGCGGCGCGCCGGGCTCGCCGACGATGCCATCTCGCTGCGCCAGGCCGACTGCCGTGAGATCGAGCCGCCCGACCCCACGCCCGGGATGATCGTCTGCAATCCCCCCTACGGCGAGCGCATCGACATGGCCGGCGACTACGATGCGACGATGCTCGCCCTGGGGCAGGTGCTCAAGGAACGGTTTGGCGGATGGGAGGCGTGGATCCTGAGTGGCGACCGGACCTTGCCCCGGCGGCTGCGCATCCGGGAGAAGCGCAAGCACCCCCTGTTCAACGGCCCGATCGATTGCCGGCTCTTTGCCTTCGAGCTGTTCGAAGCCGCGGCCGTGCGCCCGCCTCGGGCGCCGGTCAGATGATGTCGAGGTGCTCGGTGCCGCGGCTCAGGTCCTTCGCCGAGCGCTTGCTGTTCAGCTTGATGTTCAGGCGCAGGTCGTTGACCGAGTCGGCATTGCGCAGCGCATCCTCGTAGGCGATCTCGCCCGCCTCGTACAGGTCGAACAGCGCCTGGTCGAAGGTCTGCATGCCGATCTCGCGGCTCTTCTTCATGACCTCCTTGATGGCGCCGACCTCTCCCTTGAAGATCAGGTCCGCGATCAGCGGGGAGTTCAGCATCACCTCCACCGCGGGCACGCGGCCCTGGCCCGACTGGAGCGGAATCAGGCGTTGGGAGATCACCGCCTTGAGGTTGAGAGAGAGGTCCATGAGCAGCTGGGCCCGGCGCTCCTCGGGGAAGAAGTTGACGATCCGGTCGAGCGCCTGGTTCGCGCTGTTGGCGTGCAGCGTCGCCATGCAGAGGTGACCCGTCTCGGCGAAGGTCACCGCATGCTCCATCGTCTCGCGGTCGCGGATCTCGCCGATCATGATCACGTCGGGCGCCTGGCGCAGGGTGTTCTTGAGCGCGACCTCCCAGCCCTCCGTGTCCACCCCCACCTCCCGGTGGGTGATGATGCAGTTGCGGTGCGGATGCACGAACTCGACCGGATCCTCGATCGTGATGATGTGGCCGTGCGTCTTCTCGTTGCGGTAGCCGATCATCGCGGCGAGCGAGTTCGATTTCCCCGAGCCCGTGCCGCCGACCATGATGATCAGGCCGCGCTTGGTGAGCGCGAGCTCTGCCAGGATCGGGGGCAGGCGCAGCTGCTCGAACGTGGGAATCTCCGACTTGATCGTCCGCAGCACGATGCCGACGCGGCCGAGCTGCATGAACGCGTTCACGCGGAATCGGCCGATCCCGGTCGGGCTGATCGCGAAGTTCACCTCGCGATGCTCCTCGAACTCCGCCGCCTGGCGGTCGTTCATGAGGGCGCGGGCGAGCTCGACCGTGTGCGAGGCGGTGAGCGGAACGTTCGAGACCGGCTGGAGCTTGCCGTCGATCTTGAACGCCGGCGGGTAGTCGGCGGTCAGGAACAGGTCCGATCCGTTCCTCTGGCGCATCAGGCGCAGAAGGTCGTGCAGGAATTTGGAGGCTTGTTCTCGTTCCATTGCGCTCGTCCCTGGAGATGTCCCCGGCTGGCCGCGGCTTCAGTCAAGCCCGGGAAGGCAAGTCAGCCTTCGCCGAAACTTCCCTGGCTGATTGCATCAGCCAGGGAAGTTTTCTTTCACCGCCGCGACCGAGCGGGCCTCGGACATGGAGATGACGTTCTTGCGGACCAGGTCCGTCAGGCACTGGTCCAGCGTCTGCATGCCGTACTGCGCCCCGGTCTGGATCGCGGCGTTCATCTGCGCGACCTTGGCCTCCCGGATCAGGTTCCGGATGGCGGGCGTGCCGATCATGATCTCGTGCGCCGCGACGCGTCCGCTGCCGTCCTTCGTCTTGAGCAGCGTCTGCGAGATGACCGCGCGCAGCGACTCCGAGAGCATCGCCCGGATCATCTCCTTCTCGGCCGCCGGGAAGACGTCCACGATCCGGTCGATGGTCTTGGCCGCGGATGACGTGTGCAGCGTGCCGAACACCAGGTGACCGGTCTCGGCCGCCGTCATCGCCAGGCGGATCGTCTCGAGGTCGCGCAGCTCCCCGACCAGGATGACATCGGGGTCCTCCCGCAGCGCGGACCGCAGCGCGTTGCTGAACGAGAGGGTCATCGGCCCCACCTCGCGCTGGTTGATCAGGCAGCGCTTGGACTCGTGGACGAACTCGATGGGGTCCTCCACGGTCAGGATATGGCCGTAGGTGTTCTCGTTGATATGGTTGATCATCGCCGCCAGCGTGGTGGACTTCCCGGAGCCGGTCGGGCCGGTCACCAGGACGAGTCCGCGCGGCTGGTCGGCGATCTCGGCGAAGATCTTCGGGGCGTTGAGTTCCTCGAGCGTCAGGATCTTCGACGGGATGGTCCGCATCACGGCGCCGGCGCCGCGCTGCTGGACGAACGCATTGACACGGAAGCGCGCAAGCCCGGGAATCGCGAAGGAGAAGTCGCACTCGAGGTTCTCCTCGTACTCCTTGCGTTGCGCATCGTTCATGATGTCGTAGATCATCCCGTGCACCACCTGGTGCTCCATGGGCGGGAGATTGATACGACGCACGTCGCC
>Ga0079224_100013698_pt1 | contig 11302 bp, 6 predicted proteins | sample Stecom2015_FD_80414 | JGI IMG/M metagenome (GOLD analysis project Ga0079224, IMG submission 80414) | Agricultural soil microbial communities from Utah to study Nitrogen management - Steer compost 2015 | ecosystem: Environmental > Terrestrial > Soil > Agricultural land | place: USA: Utah...
AACGTCATTCCTGCCATCCGGCTCGCCCAGCTCGCGCTGGAGCGGGGCGTGGGTCGCATCGTGTTCGTCTCCTCCGGCGGCACCGTGTACGGCCGCCCCGTGCGCGTCCCGATCGACGAGGGCCACCCCACGGATCCCCTGTGTGCGTACGGGATCAGCAAGCTGGCGGTGGAAAAGTTCCTCCGCCTCTACTCGGAACTGCACGGCCTCGATACCCTGGTGCTCCGCGTCGCCAACCCGTTCGGCGAAGGCCAGCGGACCGATACCGGCCAGGGCGCCATTGCCCACTTCCTCGCCAGGGCCATTGCCGGCGAAGAGATCCAGGTCTGGGGCGACGGCAGCGTCGTACGCGACTATGTCTACATCGGCGACGTGGTCGATGCACTGGTGCAATCCCTGGGCTACGGCGGGCCGGAACGCGTGTTCAACATCGGCTCGGGATCCGGACTGTCGATCAACCAGATCCTCGACGCCATCGACCGGGTGGTGGAACGCCGAACCCTTCGGCGCTACATGCCTGGCAGGAAGCACGACGTGCCCGTGAACGTCCTCGACATCAACCGGGCCCGGAATGAACTGCGTTGGGAGCCTTCGACCCCGTTCGAGAGTGCGCTCGAACGGACCGCGGCCTGGATCCGCGCCCAGGCGCAACTGCATGCCTGACCGCACGGTCGGGGCCCGGCCACGGCGCATCCGGCATCCAGATCCAGGGGCCGCAAGGCAAACGATGTCCATCGCCGCTCTCGTCGTCAACTTCAATACCGCCGGCCTCACCGTCCGCTGCGTGGAGAGCCTGCTGCGCCAGCAGCAGCTGTCGCGGATCCTGGTGATCGACAACGGTTCCGAACCGGAGGACGTGGCCGCACTGGCCGCGGGCATGCCGCCGGGCGCGGAACTGCTGTGCAACGCCGAGAACCTCGGCTTCGCCGGTGCCTGCAACCAGGGGATCCGCGTGCTGCTGCGGGAACCGGGCGTGCATGCCGTGCTGCTGTTCAACAGCGACGCCGAGGCGGAGCCCGGCCTCGTCGCCGCCATGGCCGCGATGCTCGATGCGGATGGACGGGTGAGCATGGTCGGCGCGCCGATGTACCGCCACGGCGAACCGGGCGCGCTGGACTCCAGCGGCATCGCCTTCTACGCATCCTGCATTGCTTCGAACCGGGTCGACACCGGCGACCCCCTGTTCGGACCCACCGGCGGTTGCGCACTCTATTCGCGCGCACTGCTCGTGGAACTTCAGGCCGTGCACGGCTACTGCTTCGACGAGGCCTTCTTCTGCTACGCGGAAGACACGGACCTGGCAGCACGGGCGTTGCTGCTCGGCCACCGGCCCGCAATCGCGTCCGGCGCCGCGGCACATCACCATGGCCAGGCCAGCAGCGGCGGCGGATTCTCGCGCTTCGTCCTGTACCACGGCATGCGCAATTCGGTATGGACCATGCTGAAGTGCGTCCCGTGGCCCGTGCTCTTGCTCAGGTCGCCCTGGATCCTGCTGGCCCATGCCGGCGTGCTGCTGCGGCACGTCCGGCGCGGGGAAGCTCGCACCGTCCTCCGGCTGTACCGGGACGCCCTGCGGCGTGTCCCGCAGGTGCTGGCCCAGAGACGCGCGGTCCAGTCCGCCCGGCGCATCACCGCAGCGCAGTTCGCCGGGTTCATGTCCGGCAAGTTCTACGACCGCGGCTACGCCTGGAACGCCGTCAAGGACCTGTTCGCGAGCCCCCGGAGGCACCGCTGAGCCCTGCCTCCTGGTAGGCCTCGAGCACCTCGTCCGTCGGTCCGGCCATCTGCGTCCTGCCGTGCTCGATCCACAACACCTTGTCGCATAGCCGGCGGATGGTGGATTCCTCGTGCGACACGAGGACGACCGTGTGCCTGCCTTCGAAGCGCTGCTGCAGCGCTTCGCGCGATTTGACCCTGAACTCGTTGTCGCCGACGCTCAGCGTCTCGTCGATCAGGAGGATGTCGGGTTCCATCTGCATGGCGACGGAAAAGCCGAGCCGGGAGACCATGCCCGAGGAATAGGTTGCCACCGGCTGGTCGAAGAATTCCCCGAGCCCCGCGAACTCCTCCACGGCAGGCAGGCAGCGCTCGATGGTCCGTCGGTCAAGGCCCTGGAGCAGCCCGCTGAGGATGGCGTTGTCGCGACCCGTCAGGTGCCTCACGAAACCGAGCCGGATGGCGAGCAGCTGCGTCGGCCCGTGATCCCGCCAGACCGTTCCCCGGTCGGGGACCATCGCGCCGGAAAGAATGCGCAGGAGGGTGCTCTTCCCGGCACCGTTGCGCCCCACGACGCCGAGCTTGTCGCCATGGTCCAGGCGCAGGTCCACGCTTTCGAGGGCCCAGAAGCGCTTGCCGGTAAGCCGGCGGTGCATCCGGAATGCCAGGCCGACGTCCTTGAGGATGATTGCTGGGCGCGCCATGTTCAGGCCGGAAGCTTCGGGTAGTAGCGGCGGAGGACCTGCATGGTCCCGATCGCTGCGGCCAGGACCAGCAGCGCCCCGCAGCCGAGCACTGCGAGCCCGGCCCAGTCCGGCCATTCGGCCCGGAGCAGGACCCGCCTGTTCTGCTCGATCAGGAACGCCACCGGGTTCAGGAAGAACACCGCCTGCACGTGCTCCGGCAGCGCCGACGCGCGGAAGAAGATGCCGGACAGGAACATCAGCGCCATCAGGACGGTCTCGGCCGCCAGCCGCAGGTCGGGGACGAAGGGCACCAGGGCGGCGAGCCATGCACTGGCGGCCGCGATGCACGCCAACTGCACGAGCAGCACCAGCGGCAGCGACAGCCACGACGGCGACACCGGCACGCCGCTGAGACCGAGCGCCAGCAGGAGCAACGTCAGCACGACCACGAACTTCACCGTGTCGGTCAGCACGACCACCAGCGGGAAGATGGCGGGAGGCAGGGCGACGTGCTGGATCACGGTCCGAGCTTCCATGATCGAGCCGGCGCAATGGGAGATGCCGGACTTGATCCATTGCCAGCTCACGAGCCCGACCAGTACGAACTGCACGTACCCTTCGCCACCCCGTTGCAGGAGCCGCTCGAAAACCAGCCAGAACACGACCATGTACAGCAGCGGCTCGAAGATCCACCAAAGCAGCCCCAGGTACGTGCGTTCCCGCTCGGCGCGGAGGTCCGCACCGGCCTTGTAGACGATCACGTCGAGGTAGCGCTTCAGCGCAGCGATGCCCGCGAGCCCTGCCCTTCCGCGGCCAGACGATGCAGCGGGCTCGTCGCGGACCAGATCGGTCACGGGACTCATGCGAGGCTCCGGCCGCGCGCCGCCTTGCCCACGCAGGCACTGAGCTTCCGCACGAAGTCGTCCACCGGGTCCTCGGGGACGTGCGCCAGGATCGCCGCCCGTGCCTGCCGGCCGAGCGCCTGCCATTCGTCGCGCCGCTGCCACGCCCGCTCCAAGGCCTCGTCGATGCCCTGCACGCTGGTCTCCCTTGCGATGAATCCCGATCCGCCGTCGGTGACGACTTCGCCGTGGCCGCCGACGTCGGTGAGGATCGGCACCCTGGCGCAGACCATGGCACCCACCAATACGATCGGCAGGCCTTCCATGAAGGATGCGAGCAGGATGGCATGGTTCTCCTTCCAGATGTCCAGGACGTCCGCTACCCGCGGCACGAACCTGACCCGTTCCAGCCGCGCCTCCTCTGCCTGCGCCTGCAGCGCCGCCTTGTCGGGCCCGTCGCCGTAAAACGTGACGGACAGCGGCCTCGACCGCCACTTGTCGCTGGACAGCACCTCCAGCACCAGATGCTGCCCCTTGTGGATTTTCAGCAGCCGGGCGGGTACCGCCACCTTGAAGCCGTCGGTGACGGGTGGGAACGGCAGCTCCACCCCGCGGTCGATGTGGAAGGGATTGTGGTGGAAGTCGGCGTTGGCGATGGTGGTACCCAGCCGCTGCTCCATCAGGCGGTGGTTGTTGCGGCAGGTGAAGAACGCCTTCCGGGCACGCCGGTAGCCCTTCCTCACGCCGGGCAGCTTCCGCTTCTGCAACGGCCACACCTCGATCGGCTTGGTCAACTGGTTGACGATCACGTACGGCACCGCGTGTTGCTCGCAGTACTCGTACCACTCCACCCCTTCGTCCTGGTCGCCGGTCGAGATGACCAGCAGGTCGGGCAGGAACGAGGTCACGGGGTCGAAGCCATCCTCGCGGAAGTACACGCGGATGCCGAGGCTGCGGAACTCGGCCATGAATGGCGGCTCCGGCTCCCAGCGCTTCATCAGGGCAATGACGTCGTTGCCCGCGGCTGCCAGCCGCTTCGCCGCCTCGACCCACAGCACCTCGCTGCCGCCGTTGAAGGATCCGTTGTTCGTCGTCAGGAATGCGAACCGGCGGCGCGTGGAGACCCTGGGGAGGACGTCCCGGGCAAATTCCCGGTAGGGCCTGCTGCGGGAATTCTTCGCCACGCCCTCGATGCGGTAGTCCGCGTCGAGGAAGTTCCGGCACGGCTCGAGCTGGCGCTCGTGGAGGGGGAACTCGGCCGCCACGTAGCGCTTGATCCGGACCAGTTCATCGAGGTACTCGAGCCGGCGCCCCTCCGACCGGGTGACGCTGTCGGCGTGGCGGCGGAAGTCGTTGAGCGCTTCCGCGACGAAGGCGATCGAGCCACCCCGCAGCAGGCGGCAATAGAGGTACCAGTCGCCGCAGAAGCGGAAGGCCTCGAGGCCTTCGACCGCTTCCAGCAGGGCACGCCGGTCGAACAGGCAGGCGCTGACATTCGGGATCGTGTTGCGGTAGACGAGGTAGTCGAGTACCTCGCGGACCCCGACCTCCACGTAGTCGTGGAGCCAGTGCCGGGGATCGACGCCGTCGGTGTGGGCACGGGTATCGGGCCGCAACACGTGCCCGCGCTCGTCCACGATCCGCGACTGCGCGTACGAGAGCACCACCCCCGGGTTCCCGAACCCCTCCAGCACCCGCTGGATGAAGCGCGGGTCGGCGACGTCGTCCGCCTCGGCGATCCAGAGCACGTCGCCGCTGGCCTCGGCAATGCCCTTGCGCCACTGGTGGTACACGCCGCGGTTGGACGCGTTGGCGATGATCCCGAACGGCAGGCCGGAGTCCGCCAGCAGCCTGCGGGCCACCTCCACGCTGTCGTCGCTCGAGCAGTCGTCGAGGAAGATCACTTCGTGCGGACGCACGGTCTGCAAGCGGATGCTCTCGATCCGCTCCGGCAGGTACCTGGCATAGTTGTAGTTGGGTACCACCACGGAAACGCGCCGGCCGAGGGCGGGATCGCCAACCGATGCGACGGAAGCGACCGTGCCGCCCTCGGCCGGATCGCTGGCGCGCGGGGCCTCGCTGCCAAGGATGTCCCTGTAGGCGCCGTGCAGGGCCACCTGGTAGGCGCGCGGGCCGTAGCGGAGTCGCGCCTGCAGGCGCGCCGCCTCGGCCATTCCTGCGAGCTGTTCGCGGTCCCGGACCAGCGAAGCCAGCGTGCGCACCACGCAATCCAGGTCCCGGTACGGAACCAGGCAGCCGGTCCGGCCGTGCTCGACCAGTTCGCCGATGGCGCCCCAGTCGTACGCGACGACCGGCCTGCGCGCCGCCATGGCCTCGGCCACCGTCCGCCCGAACGACTCCTGGAAGTGCGACAGGTTGAGCACGATGTGGACCGCTGCCAGCGCCTCCGCCGGCGATGCCACGTAGCCCGCGGCGCGGATCCGCCCGCCGGCCGCCTGCACCTCCGGGGTCTCGAGCAGCGACCGGACGTGGGCGTTGACCGGGCCGAACAGGACGAAATCCAGCGGAAGGCCGAGGCTGGCGCAGCGGGTGGCAACGGCCACGAAGTCGCCGATGCCCTTCTTGGGGAGATTGCTGCTGATCATCCCGACGACGAGCCTTTCTTCGGCGAACGACACGGCGAGGTCGAGCGGGTCCGGATCGACGCAATTCGGCACCACCCACGTCCGGCCGGGCTTGTCGAAGCAACGCGCGGTCGCGTGCGAGTTGGCGATGATCGCGTCCGCCGATGCCAGCACGCGCTCGATGATCGCATCCGGATCTTCGCCGATCACCGCACACAGGTCCGGGTCGTGCCGGACCAGCTCCCGGGCGTGGACGATGCCGGGAATGCCCGCGGCGCGGGCGGCCAGCAAGGGCTCCAGGAGCATGACGGTATTGGCATGGACGGCGTCGATGCGGTACGCGCGGATCAGTTCGCCCAGCCGGCCGACCGCCGCGGCATCGTGGGGGCGATCCGCCTTCCACCAGCCGTAGGGGACGGACACCACGTCGACGCAGTGGGGCGCGAGTTCCCGCACGTAGTCGGGGTGCGCCTTGCCCGGGAGCGCAGCCACGACATCGAAACCGATGCGGTCCAGTGCGGCAACGATGTCCAGGAAACTGCGCTCGCCGCCGTAGAGCCGGGATGGTGCGCTGTGGGCGCATGCGAGCACGGCCCGCGTCCCCGGGCGCCTCCGGCCCCTTGCGGCGGCAACCGGGGAGCCGGCCGCATTCGCTTGGGTGCTCGGGCGCGTTGCCGGCGCATCCGCCACCTGGCCGGCCCTGGCCGACCTGCCCTCAGCGATGCCGAACTGGATGTAGTGCAGCAACGGGTTGAGGGCGGACCGCGCGACGTCGGGGTGCCGGTCGAGGTAATAGCCGGTGTCGAAGTGCGGGCTCGGCATCCGCCTGAGCTGCGCGCCGATCCGCAGGAAGTGCACCGCGGGGTCGATGCCGGTCAATGGCACGTCCGGGTAGCGCGCGCAGTACCACGCTTCGTCGAACAGCGAGGATGCGCGAAGTTCGGCGGCTTCGGCCGCCAGCCGTTTCGGATCCGGCCCGAGTACCTTCATCCGACGGCACCCGTGGGTTCGCGGCCCTCCGCACGCCCATGCCGGACGTAGTGGAGCAGCGGATTCATGCCGGCGGACGCCACGTCCGGGTTGTCCGCGAGGTAGCGCTGCGTCGAGAACCCCGGACCGGGGTCGCGCCCTTCGGCGGCTCCCTGCGCCAGGTAGTGGTCCAGGGGATCCGATCGGGCTGCAAGCACGTCGGGATAGCGGGCGAGATACCAGTCACCGTCGAACAGGCCCGACCCCGCAACGGCACGGCGATCGGCCAGCCGACGCCAGCGGGACGGGCGCAGCCACTGCAGCGCCGACCCGGGCCAGCGCAACGGCGCCGACAGCCGCCAGGACCAGGAGGCCAACAAGCCCGCCAGCCGCTGTTCGGCTGCTCCCGCCCGCACGGCCGCGGCATCCCGGTCCTGCTGCAGCGCCGTCTCCCGCGCCCTGCTGCGCATCAGTTCGGATTCGAGCCGGTGGCCGTGGTCCTGGGCCTGCAGGAGCAAGTGCGACAGGCGTGCGATCTCCTCGCTGCGTTCGGACAGGCCCTGCTGCCAGGCAAGGCGGTGCTGCTCCAGCTGCTGGATCGCCTCCTTCAGCGAGGCCTCCGCCCGGACATTGGCGTCGACCTGGGCCTCGAGGGCGACACCCGCCGCTTCCAGCCGTTCGGCCAGCGCGGCCAGGCGGGACCTGGCCGCCTGCGCCTCCGCGCCATCCACGACCTCCTTCGCCATCGCGCGAAGTCGCCCCTCGGTGCGTTCGGCGGCCTCCATCGCGATGGCCCGGAGGTGGCGCCCCAGCGGCTCCGGCAACTCCTCGTCCAGCGCCTTCTGCAACTTGCTCAGGGCGACGACCCTCGCCTGGCGGTCGGCAAGCAGCTCCCGCGTCGCGTGCAGTTCCTTTTCCAGCCTGGCGAACCGGTCCGCGGACTGGCTCGCGCGCTGCTCCTGTTCCCAACAGTGTTCCAGTAACGGAGCCAGCGCCCGCGCCCGCGAACGCCACTCCCGGCAGGCGGATTCGGACGCGTCCGGGATGCCGTGCCCTCCGGTCGCCGCCTGCCGCAGCTCCCGGTAGATGGCGAGCACCTCGCCGGGGCTGCCCGGGATCGCCTCCAGGTCCCGTTCGAGGTAACCACCGTGGTCGAGGCCTGCATCCAGGAACGCTTCGACGTACTCGCGCGAGGCCTCGGATTGCGCGTCGAACGGAAGCTCCAGGGCATGCGCCAGTCGCTCGAGCTGCGGCTCCGGAGTCGCCAGCAGCCGCTCGTACTCGACGACGACGCAGCGCTGGGTCCGCTCGCGCCCCGCGCCTGCCGGAGCGTCCAGCACCATCGACGTCACGTGCTGCAGCCACAGGACGTATGCCTTGGCGGCGGGAATGCCGTCGCGCCGCAACAGCGATTGCGCAACGCTCACCGGGTTGCGCAAGCTCATCACCAGGTCGACGCGGACGCCGATGTGCGCGAACACGTCCCGCCAGAACGGAAGCAGGCGGCACATCCTCGGATCCTTCACGGCGAACACCGGAGTGTCATCCAGGCGCTGGCGAAGGTGGGCCACGGCGCGCAGGCGGAGGTCGGCCATCCGGTCGCCCGCGAGTGCCGCGGCATCCACGGGCGCGATCGCGTCCCAGGCCAGTCCGAGTCGCCCGAGGACCGCATCGTTGATGGCGACGATCTGCCGATCCTCCCAGAATCCGCGCTCGTTGTTGCCGGGGACGGGCGGCAGCAGGTCGGCTCCCAGGTCCGCACCGAAGACCTTGAGCGCGCGCGCCAGCGCGCTGGTACCGGAGCGGTGCATGCCCAGCACGACGATGAGCCGTTGCGAGGGAGTGTCGTGGATCATGGCTGGTTTCGACCGGTTGCTGGCGCCAGCTGGACGGCTGCGCGCGCGAGTGGGGCGGGACCCGGGACGGCATCCGGCCCGGCCGCGGAGGTGGCGATGCGTGCCGGCCCGCGCCCGGGCTGCGTGCCTTCCAGGAACGCCTGCAGCTGCGGCGTCAATGTCCTCACGTATGTTGCCGTCAGGTGGTTCGGATCCCGGTACACCAGGACGTTGCCGACGACCGGGTAGCAGCGGTCCGCCTGGCAGATGTCGTCGGTCAGGTCCAGCAGGCGGGCCTCCGGGGTCATCGCCGCCGCCGCGACCAGTGCGTCCGGAAGCGCGAAGGCTTCACCGATGCCGAGCGAGCAATCGGCGAAGGTCGCGTCGCCCGAGGCCAGGCACTGGACGACATCGAAGCCCATCCGTGGCGTGTCGCGGATGACCACGATTGCCGAGCCGCGCTGGTGCAGCATCCGCCACGTCGCGGACAATGCCGCCGCCATGCGCTCGACGCTATTCGCCCGGCTGCTTGCCCCGTGCACCATGTGGCCGACGTAATGGCTGGTGACGAGGATATCCGGGGGACGGTCGGCGAGCCGCGCCACCAGCCTTTGGTTCCACTCGTCGCAGGCCTGGTACGGCTCGCCCTGCCACTGGATCGTGGCGGTGGCGAAGGGACAGCCGGACTTGGTGTAGCTGGCCAGTTCCCAGCCGCGTTCGGAAGCGATCTGCTGCAGCGCAGGCACCCATTGTGCGGCATGTGAATCCCCGGCGAGCACGACCCGGAAACCGGCGCCGTCGACACCGAACAGGCAGGGCTCCGGCTCCACCGCTTCCCGGGTGCCGTGGCACCCGCGCCGGTACACGTCCGCCGCGTCCTGGCGCGCGTCGGTGAGCGTCGGCACGAACGGCACGGCAACGGCGCCGGTGGGCGGAGGCAACCCGATGGCCGCGGCGCCGACCGGCCGGATTCCCTGCTCCTGGACCAGTGCCCGGTCCCTTGCGGCCTGGCTGGCGCTGCCGTGGAACAGCAGTGCCGCGGACCCGACCGACAGCGCGACGCAGGCGCTGCCCACCAACGCCAGCCGCACTGCCGGCCGCGCTCCCGACCGCGCGCCAACGGTTGCGGCCCGCGGGCGGCGGAAGCGGTCCTCGACCTGGCGCTTGCTCAGGTCGGCAAGCACGATCGTCACCAGCAGCAACAGCAACGACGTCGCCACGGAATCCCGGCTGCCGGGCACCGCGGCATCCGCCAGGACGACCACGGGCCAGTGCCACAGGTACAAGGAGTAGGAAATGTCGCCGAGGTAGCGAAGCGGCACCGCGCCGAGGACGCGGCTGGCCATCGGAAAGGATGCCGCCGTTCCTCCCAGCAGGACCGCCGCCGAGCCCAGCACCGGAAGCAGGGCGGCGTAGCCCGGAAACAGTGTCCGGGAACCGTAGAGCACCGCAGCCGACAGGATCGCCACCAGCCCCGTCCAGGCCAGCAGCGAGGCCGTGCGGGTGCCGGGCGGAGTGCGGTGCCAGGCGAGCAAGCCGCCGAGCGCCAGTTCCCAGGCCCGCGTCGTGGTCACGAAATAGGCTTCGCCGGGGGAGGCGCCGGTCAGCAACACGGAACACGCCAGCGAGCAGGCGAGCACCGCAAGCATGCTGGCGCGCAGGCGCTGCTGGAGCGCGAACCGCGAACGCAGCAGCGCCGCGGCAACGAGCAGCAGCGCGGGCCAGACCAGGTAGAACTGTTCCTCGACGCTCAGCGACCAGTAGTGCTGCAGCGGGCCCGGCTTCGTTCCTTCCTGGAGGTAGTCGACCGACTGCGCCGCAAGCCACCAGTTCTGGAAGTACAGCGCGCTGGCCAGGACCTCCGCGCCGATGCCGTCCCATTCCGTGGCCGGCAAGAGCACGCGTGCAGCGACCGCCACGCAGGCCAGCACCACGGTCGCCGCCGGCAGCAGCCGTCGCGCGCGGCGTTCGTAGAAGCGCCAGAGGTCGATCCGGCCCTTGCCCTGCAATTCGTCCAGCAGGATCCGCGTGATCAGGAAGCCCGAAATGACGAAGAACACGTCCACGCCGACGTACCCACCGGGCAGCATTGCAGGCCAGAAGTGGTAAACCAGCACCAGCAGGACGGCCAGGCCCCGCAGTCCCTGGATGTCATGCCGGAACGTGGTCGCCGATGGCCTGCCGGTGGCCGTGCCAACGGCCGGATGCGTGCTGGCTGGAAGCGGGTCCGGCTTGGAGGTCGCGAGCACCATTCTCACGTCAGCACCTGGGTCCGGCGTTACCGGGCCGGACGGATCAGGCGTCGGCCAGCGCGGCTTCGAGCTCGGCGCGCAGGTCGTCGAAGGCTTCGACGCCGACGCTCAACCGCACCAGGTTGTCGGAAATCCCCAGCTCCGCCCGCCGCTCTTCCGGCACCGAGGCGTGGGTCATGATCGCGGGATGGTTGATGAGGCTCTCGACGCCGCCCAGCGACTCGGCGATGGCGAACAGGTGGCAGCGCTCCATCATCCGGCGCGCGGCGTCGAGGCCGCCCTCGACGTAGATGGAGATGATGCCGCCGAAGCCGCCCGTCATCTGCTGCAGTGCGAGCGCGTGCTGCGGGTGGCTCTCGAGGCCCGGGTAGATCACCTTCTCGATCGCCGGGTGCCGCTCCAGCCAGCGCGCCAGTT
>Ga0079224_100013699_pt1 | contig 11302 bp, 9 predicted proteins | sample Stecom2015_FD_80414 | JGI IMG/M metagenome (GOLD analysis project Ga0079224, IMG submission 80414) | Agricultural soil microbial communities from Utah to study Nitrogen management - Steer compost 2015 | ecosystem: Environmental > Terrestrial > Soil > Agricultural land | place: USA: Utah...
CACAAAAAAGGCGCCCCCGGTAAGGCGCGCCTTCCGTCATGATCCCTCACGAAAAGGCTTCCCTGCAGGCCGCACCGTCCTCCTCGTGGGATGAACGGTGCGGGCCGATCCGTTATCCGGCGGCCGCCACGGCCAGGTTCTCCGTTGCGCCGGTGAGGCGGGTTTTCACCGCTTGCGGAACCAGTGGCAGCACCTCCTCCGCCACCCGGTAAGCCTCTTCCAGATGAGGGTTGCTGGCCAGAATGAAGCGGGAAACCCCAATATCCACGTACTCGGCCAGGCGCTCCGCCACCTGTTCATGGCTGCCCACGATCACGCAACCGGGGCCGCCGCGAATGTGGGACATGCCCGCCCAGAGGTTGCGCCCCAGGATCAAATCCTCGAAGCGATCCCCCTTGCGCAACGCGCTCTGACGCAATGCTCCCACGGATTCCGTGTCGCGCTTCTTGCGGTTGCGGAAGTTGCGGGTCTCGTCGGTCACTGTGGCGTACATCTGGCGCAGTTCGGCCCAGGCCTGTTCCTCGGTTTCCCGGGCCAGGATATCGATCCGCATGCCGAACCGGACCTCCCGTCCCAGGCCCTGTTTCTCGATGGCCCGGCGCGCCTGATCGATCATTTCCTTCTGCTTTTCCAGGGGTTCGCCCCAGGTCAGATGGATATCGGCGTGCTTGGCGGCCACCCGCATGGCGGCGTCGCTGGCGCCGGCCAGCCAGATCCGGGGGAGCGGATACTGGTTCATGGGATAGGCGGAGCCACCTTCCTCGACCCGATAGTACTTGCCATGGAAGGTGAAGGGTTCGCCGGCGTGGTAACCCTTGATGTAGTCCAGGAACTCGTCGGTGCGCTCGTAACGGCTGTCATGATCGATGAAATCGCCATAGGAACGCTGTTCCGCTCCGCCACCGCCGGAAATCACGTTCCATTCCACCCGGCCCCGGCTTAAGCGCTGCAGGCTCATGGCCATCTGAGTGGCGTAGGAGGGATGGATGAACCAGGGCTGGATGGCGATCAGCAGATGCAGCCGCTTGGTTTCCCGGGCCAGGGCGGAGGCCACGACCCAGGGTTCCTCGGTATGGCGGAACGCGGGGATCAGGGCTCCCTGGAATCCCCCGATATCGGCGGCGCGGGCCACCTGGGAGAGATAATCGATATAGGCAAAGTCCTCGTCGTCCAGACGAGGTGCTACCCGGGAGTGGGTGACATTGTTCCACTCCCCGCGGGTATGGCGGTCATGGGCGCGGCGTCCGTCGCCATGCACGGGCAGACGCCAGAAAAACTCAATCGACATTTGATGTAACTCCTGATTAGCGACTGCCAGGGGCAATCAGTTCTCCAATGAAGTCGGGCGGACGGGTGGGGACCGATCCCTTCCGGTCCGTCCCTGGGAGGCAATCAGCAGAATGCGTGCCATTCCGGCTCAGTCGTCGCCAGGACCAGGAATTCCCGACATTTCGCAAGGATATGGAGGGACGGACACGGGGCCGGACTGTTGGCATTGCAGCAGCCGGCTGTTGAACAGCCAGCAGCATCGGTTGCGGAAGGCGGTGCCGTTGCCCGGGGAAGGGCGGTCCATCGCCGGAGAATCGGGCCTTCCCGGCCATTGTTCCTGAAGGGGCCGTCCTGGCCCATGTCTTGCTAAACCTCTTGTCCAGACCGATTCAGTCATCTAGTTGGAAGCAAGACCCCATGAATTTTCGAAACCGAGCCCTGGGCCGTTTTCTGTCGCCCATCCTGGCCCTTCTGACGAGCCTGACCGCGCCCCTGGCGGCGGCCGACGAACCCGCCAAATTGCGCATTGCCGTGGTGGCCAATTCCACCTCCGGCACTCCGGTCTTCGTTGGGCCGCCCCAGCGGCTGGCTTCCGACCAGGAGTTCCAGCAGGCGCTGCGGCAGCGGAACGTGGAGCTGGAGTGGGTGCCGGTCAGCTCCGCAGCGGTCGCCACCCTGACCAATGAAGCCTTTACCAATCGCCGCATCGATTTCGCCTTCTACGGCGATCTGCCGTCGGTGATCCTCAATGCCTCCGGGATCAAGACCCGGCTGCTGGTGCCGGGCAACCTGGGCACCAATACCTATCTGGCGGTACCGGCCAATTCCGGCGCCAGGAGCCTGCAGGATCTCAAGGGCAAACGCATCGCCCTGCACCGGGGGCGTCCCTGGGAGGTGTCCTTCGCCAAACTGCTGGAGGCCAACGGGCTGGGCTTCAATGATTTCCGCATCATCAACCTGAACCCCCAGGCCGGCGCCGCCGCGCTCGCCTCCGGCGGCGTCGAGGGCTTCTTTACCCTGGATGATGCCTATGTGCTGGAGGAAAGGGGCATCGCCAAGGTCATCTGGAGTAGCCACCAGGCGCCCCACGACTGGAAAATGCGCGCCGAACTCTGGGGTTCCGAGGAATTCATCAACCGGTATCCCGAGCTGACCCAGCTGCTGGCCACGGCCACCGTGCGGGCCATGCACTGGATCTCCCGGGATGAAAATCGCGACGAATATATCCGCCTGCAGGCCCGGTTCGGTCTGCCGGAGACGGTGATACGTCGGGATGCGGACGCCAACCAGGTCACCTGGAAGGACTATTGGGCGCCCCTGTTCACGGACAGTCTGAAGAAACACTATGAGCAGGTGGCGGCCCATGCCCATCGGAACAAGCTGATCCGCAAGTCCGTCGAGGCCGCCGAGCTGTTCGCGTCGCCCGGCTTCGTGAACCGGGCGCTGCAGGAACTGGGACTGGAGCACTACTGGAACACGGCGGAAGCATGGCAGTAATCGGAGAGGTATTGACCGGCCCGGCGGATCGTCCGCGCCGGTCCCTGCGACTGAACCCGGCGGTCCTGGCCCCCTTGGTTTCCCCCCTGGCGCTGCTGGCGATCTGGTACTGGGTGGCCAGCCGGGAGATTTTCCCCGAACAGATCCTGGTTCCTCCCGGCGTGGTGCTGGAGGCCTTCCGGGAGCTGACGGAAAGCGGCGAGCTGCAGGAACATCTGGGGATCAGTCTCTATCGCCTGACCCTGGGCTTTCTCATCGGGGCGCTGTCCGGCCTGATCTTCGGCGTATTGCTGGCACTGTCCCGGCAGGTGAGGGACTATGCCGGCTCCCTGTTCCAGGCCTTGCGCCAGATACCGACCCTGGCCCTGATTCCCATGTTCATTCTCTTCTTCGGCATCGGGGAAACCTTGAAGGTCGTCATCATCGTCAAGGCCACCTTCTTTCCCGTGGCGGTGGCGGCCTGGGACGGCGTCAAAGGCATTCCCACCCAGTATCTGGAGGTGGGGCACCTGTACCGCCTGAAGCGGCGCGATCTCTGGTTGCGGCTGGTGTTGCCGGCCGCCGTTTCGCCGCTGCTCACCGGCATTCGCATCGCCCTGGGCCGTTCCTGGCTGGTGCTGGTGGCAGTGGAACTGCTGGCCGCCGACAGCGGCATCGGCCAGATGATGGAGCTGGCCCGGCAAATGATGCGCCTGGACATCGTGATGGTAGGGGTTTTCGTCACCGGGATCATCGGCTTTGCCCTGGACAAGGGCTTCCGACTGCTGGAAAGACTGCTGTTGCGCGGACGAATCGCGGAGAAAACGACATGAGTGGAAATGCTCCCCGGCGGCCGGGGGAAGCCGGCCGCCTTCTCCATCTGAAAGGCTGGCTGGTGCCGGTCCTCCTGTTGGCGGTCTGGCAATACATGGCCGGATTGAGCCAGGCACACGCCCATGCCTTCGTACCCTTGCAGCAGGTGGTCGAGGCCGCCCGGCAACTGATCCTGAGCGGCGAACTCTGGCTGAATCTGCTGGGCAGCCTGCAGCGGACCAGCACGGGGCTGGTCATCGGCAGCCTGGCGGGACTGGCGCTGGGCATCCTGCTGGCCTTTTCGAGGATTGCACTGACGCTGGTCAGCCCGCTGTTTCATTCCATCCGCCAGGTTCCTTTGCTGGGACTCACGCCCCTCATCGCACTCTGGATGGGGAACGGCGAGCCCGCCAAAATATTCCTGGTTTCCCTGGCGGCCTTTTACCCCTTGGTGCTCAACACCTATGAAGGCCTGCGCAATGTCGATCCCCAGTATCAGGAACTGGGACGTATTCTGGGCTTCAACCGGCTGCTGCTGTTCCGCAGGGTGCTGTTGCCGGCGGCCCTGCCCAGCATCTTTACCGGTTTGCAGCAGGCGGTGCCGTTCGCCTGGATCACGGCGCTGGGGAGCGAGTTGCTGTTCAACGCCGGAACCGGCCTGGGCAGCCTCATGATGACGGCGGAGGTGGGCGCGCGCATGGACATCATCATCGTTTGCGCGGTGACGGTCACCTTGCTGGGCATGTTGATGAGTTATCTGGTAGGCGCACTCGCCAACCGGGTCCTCAACAGGGGGACGGTCAAAACCGGCTAGAAACCCGCCGGTTATGCAGAACATTCATTTCCGCCCAAGCGGATAGCTTGGGCACAAGCCAATCGAGAGGAGACTCCCCATGGCCAAATTCCGCCGTGTGCGTTATCGGGACAATGCCGCCCAAACCCTGCCAGGATGGCTCCAGGTCCAGGCCCACCGGCGTCCCCAGGCCGTTGCCATCCGCCGCCGGATCGCCGGGTGCTGGGTGGAAAGCCGCTGGGCGGAGCTGGAGTCGGAAGTGGCGCAGCTGGCCAAGATGCTCGCCTTGCGGGGGTTCGGCGGCGGCGACGGCCTGATCCTGCTGACCCGCGCCCGACCGGAAGCTTTGTTGCTCTCCCTGGCGGCCCAATGGCTGGGCGGCTCGGCCAGTATGCTCAACCCGGAGCTGGACACGGAAGAACTGCGCCATCTGCTGAACCATCTCCCGCTGCGTTTCCTGTTCGTGGAAGACAGCCAGCAAGCGGCGCGGATCCAGTCCCTGTGGGAGCGGCGGGCCCAGCCCGATCTGCTGATTCATGCCGAAGCCGGGGACTGGCGGGCCAACCGGCTCAGCCACCAGATCCATTACCCGGACCTGCAAGGGCAGGCGCCCCAGGTCACCTTACCCGAACAGAAGGCGAGGGCCGGACGAGATCGCCTTTACCTTTTATCAGCCCCAGGGGGACAAGACGCCCCTGACACACACCCTGACCCACCAGGATATCGTCTCCGAAGGCCAGCGGGTGCTGCAAGCCCAGGAACTCAGCGACAAGGAGGAAGCCCTGGCGTCCCGCTCCTTCGCCGCCGGCGGACAGGCCCGTTACCTGCTGGCGCCCTGGCTGATCGCGGGGTTTTGCCTGAATTTCCCGGAAAGCCTGGAGTCCCGGGACCGGGATCGCCGGGAACTCGAACCGACCCTGATCCTGGGCACCCAAAGCAGTTACAGACGGCTGGCCGGCCTGGCGAAAGCGCGGCTGGAACAACAGCGGTTCCCGGGCCGCCAGTTGGCCCGCTGGGCATTCGACCCGGAGCTGCAGGGGATACGCCGCTTCCTGGCGGACCAGCTGATCCACCGGCCGCTGGTGCAATGGCTGGGTTTCGCGCGCACCCGTAATCCCTTGCTGGTGGGCGAACCCCTCGATCCGGAAACCAGCCGGATCTTCCGCACCTTGCGCATCGAAATCCGCAACTGGCCCGATTGGTCACAATGGGAAGCTCTGGAACAAGCCGACAGGCCCCAGCTTGCGCCGTCCCTGGCCTGGTGGAGCCGGGCCTAGTTGCAATGCCGGAGCCCCTGGCGGGGCGTCCGGTATCTGCTTGCTGTTCCTTTTTCTGATCCGGCAGTGGTTCCCGGCCCGGCTTTTCTATACTCACCGCTAGCCCGCCCGCAACACTTGCCCCTGCTGCAGGGCAAACAGGCGGGCATAGAAACCGCCGGGGCGATTGGCCAGCTCGTCATGGCGGCCCCACTCGATCACTTCGCCATTGCGCAGCACCAGGATCAGGTCCGCCGACATGACGGTACTCAGCCGGTGGGCGATGATCACGGAGGTGCGTCCTTTCAGCAGCTGTTCCAGCCCTTGCTGAACCAGTTGTTCGGATTCCGAGTCCAGGGCGCTCGTGGCCTCGTCCAGAATGATGAGCTGCGGGTCCTTGAGGATGGCCCGGGCGATAGCGACCCGCTGCTTTTCCCCCCCGGACAGTTTGATGCCGCGCTCGCCCACCAGGGTGTCGTACCGGTTTTCGAGGCGCTTGATAAAGGCGTCGGCATTAGCCGCCCGCGCAGCCTCCCGCACTTCCTCCACAGTGGCGCCGGGGCGGGCGAAGGCGATGTTCTCGCCGATGCTGTCGTTGAACAGGGCAACATCCTGTAAAACCACGCCCATCAGCGCCCGCAGGGAGCGTTGCTGGTAGTCTCGCAAGTCGCGGCCGTTGACCAGGATGCGGCCTTCGGTCGGATCATAGAAACGCATCAGCAGTTTCACGATGGTGGTTTTGCCGCTGCCGCTGGAGCCCACCAGGGCGAGAGTCTGTCCGGCGTTGAGCTGGAAGGAAATGTTCCTGAGGGCGTAATCCTCCGTGCCCGGATAACGGAAGCTGACGTTCTCGAAGCTGATGCTCTCCAGATGAGTCAGGGGCACGGCATCCGGGCTGTCCGCCACTTCCGGTTCCACATCCAGCAACTCCACCAGTCGCTCAGCCGCACTCTCGATCTCACCGGCCTGGTTGATCTGGCGGGCGATGGGGGAAATGGAGTTGATCAGGTTCTGGGACAGGGTGAGGATCAGCAGAATGTCGCCGGTGGTGAAATGGCCCTGCAGGGCGCCCCGGGCGATCAGCGTCACCGCGACGCACACGCCCAGGGTGTTGACCACGTTGAGGATCTGCTCGGACTTCCACTCGGTCTTGTGCAGGTTGCCCCGGGTGACCATCCATTCCGCCTGGGTATTGTCATATCGTTCCTTGACGGCCGCTTCGCCGCCGAAGCTGCGCACGGTGGAGATATTGCCGACCATTTCCGCCAGCAGCCCGGTCATGCGCCCGGCGAGCATCTGCCAGCCGCGGCGGTAGGGGCGGGTCCAGCCCACGGTGCGGTAGCTGATCCAGAAGTTGAACAGCACCACCGCCAGCATCAGCCCTCCCACCACCGGTGCCTTGATCAGCAGTACGCTGATGATGAACAGCATCTGCAGGATGTTGGCCAGGACTCCATCCGTCAGGGACGACAACCACATGGTGATGGTGGTGATGTTCCCGAAGCGGTCCATGATTTCGCCGACCCGGGTTTTCTCGAAGTAATCGATGGACTTCTGGGTCATGTTGTCGAACACCCGCTGGCGGAAGGTACTGACGGCGTGCAGCCAAAGGTCGTCCGCCTGTTTGTTCTGGAGGGCGCCGAACACCACCACCCCCAGCCGCAGCACGAAAAAGACACCCAGCAGCAAGGTGACGGTCCAGGTCGCGGCTTCCTGGGTGATGTCGCCGGACAGCATCCGGGAGATGGCATCCACGATTCCTTTATAGAGGTAAGGAGTCGCTGTGCCGATGAAACCAAGCACGGTGCCGACAAGGATCACGCCGAGCACACGTCCCCGGTATTCGGGAATGAATTGGATGGTACGCCAAAGATTCTTCATGCCGATTATGTTCTCGAATGATTACAAGGTGAGGCATCAGCCCGAAAGGCGCTTATTCCGTGAACCTGAAACGCTCTTCCGCCACCAACAGGGCCAGGGGGTGGCGCTGGCTGGGCAGCTCCCGCGCCCGCAGGTCGTCCGGCAACTGGTCCGGGGAACTCTGGTAGCCGATGGCGATGACGATCTCGATCTTGTAATCATCGGGCACTTCCAGCAGGTCTTTCGCCCGATCCCGGTCAAAGCCGCCGATGGCATGGACTTTTAGCCCCAGATGTTCCGCCTGAAACGCGAGGCTCGCCCAGGCGGCGCCCGCATCGAAGGAATGGGTGGTAAGGGGTGTCGCTTCCTGGCCATCGTTGGACCGCAGCAGCGTTTTCGAAACCAGGAACACCAGCGCCGAGGCATTTGCGGCCCAGCGCTGGTTCTTTTCCGAAAGCAGGCCGAGGAAACGGCTCCAGCTGGGAGATTCCCGCAACGAATAGACAAAACGCCAGGGCTGGGAGTTGTAGGCGGACGGCGCCCACCGGGCCGCTTCGAACAGGCGGAACAGGGTGTTCTGGTCCAGCGGGGCCCCGGAGAAGGAGCGGGGCGACCAGCGCTTGATAAAGAAGTCGGCAATGGGATGTTCCGGTGAACGGCTAACTTCAGTCGTCATGAGGTTCTCCTTGGTAGATGTTATAAAAAAGCTGATGCATGAGCGCCTCAGCCGCGTGGACGATTGGGCCGGGACCGGCGGACATCCCTCAGTCCCGGCGGGTCCTGGTCTGCGCCGGATCGCCATCCCACCAGGTGCCGATCCCCCATTCGTAGGCGCCGTAATAGGTGGGCAGTGCCGCCGGGCGTTGCAGGCGTTTGTGGTAGATCAGGTAATGGTTGGTGAGATAGCGCCAGGGGACCACGTAATGGTTATGGATCAGCACCCGGTCCAGGGCGCGGGCAACGGTTTCCAGTTCTTCCTGGCTGCCGGCGTCCAGGAGCTTCTGGATCAGGTCATCCACCACGGGGGATTTCACCCCCGCCAGGTTTTCCGAGCCGGGCACATCCGCATGGCTGCTATGGAAGGCGCGCCAGAGCTCGGGGCCCGGCATCCGGGACTCCCGCAAGGCAATGCTGGTGTAATCGAAGTCGAACTGATTCAGGCGGCGCCTCGTGGCTGCCGCATCGGCCAGCTGCTTCTTCAACACGATTCCGAGCTTGGAGAGATTGAGATAGATGGGCTCCATAAAGGGGCTCTGCAGCCGGCTGCCGGCAATTTCCAGCTCGAAAGGCTCTCCCTTGTCGTTGCGCAGAACACCGTCCCGATTGTGCCAACCGGCCTCCGCAAACAGCTCCAAGGCACGGGTGAGGTTGGCCCGCAGACTGGAAGGCGGCCGCGTCGTGGGCTGTTCGAACATGGGGCCGAACACCTCCGGCGGTAGCTGATCCCGATAGGGTTCCAGCAGCTCCAGCTCCTGCGGGCTGGGCAGGCCCTTGGCCTCCATGGGCGTGTTGGCGAAATAGCTGGTGACCCGCTTGAATTCAGAGGCGAAGATCTTGTCGTTGATCCATTCGAAGTCCAGGGCATAGTTCAGGGCCTGGCGCACCCGCCGGTCCTGAAATTTTTCCTTGCGCAAATTCACCACCCAGCCGTTCATGGCCGGGGGATTGCCGTGGGGAACCACTTCCTTGACCAGTTCGCCGCTGTCGAAACGCTTGCCGATGTACTGGCAGCACCAGTAGCGCATCTGGGTTTCGGCCAGGAAGTCGTAGTCGCCGGAGCGCAGGGCGGCGACCTGGGAGTCCCGGTCCTTGTAAAGTTTGTAGACGACCCGCTCGAAGTTGAACATGCCGCGGCGCACCGGCTCATCCTTGGCCCAGTAGTCGGGATTGCGGCGATAGACCAGATCGCGCCCGTTGGTGGCCTTCTCGATCACATAGGGGCCGGAGGCGATGGGCTGCTCCAGCCGCAGCTGGGAGAACGGCACCCGTTGGATCGGCTCGCCGGGGCCCGACGCTGTGCTTTCCCGTAGGCCCCACTTGGGGGAGAACACCGGCAGGCTGCCGGCAATGAAGGACAAGTCCCTGCCCGGGCGTGTGAAGACGAAACGGACCGTGCGCGAATCCAGTACCTCCAGTTTGGCGAGCTCGGAAAAATAGGCCTTGAAACGGGGACTGGCTTCCTGGCTGGTGAGGACCTCGAAAGAGTAGCGCACGTCCTCCGCCGTCACCGGATCACCATTGGAAAAACGCGCCTTGGGATGCAAACGGAACACCACCGAGTGGAAATCGGGAGCGACCTCGATATCCTCGGCCAGCAGGCCGTATTGGGTATTGAGTTCATCCCAGCCGTTGACGGTGAGCGTCTCAAACACCAGCTCCAGCAGCCCCGGCGCCGGCCGGCCCTTGAGACTGAACGGATTGAACTTATCGAAGCTGCTGTTCTGGCTCACGATCGACAGGTTCAATGTTCCTCCCTTGGGAGCGTTCGGATGGACGTAATCGAACGCCTGATAATCGGCGGGATATTTGGGTTCGCCAAACAGTGCCACGCCATGGGCTCCCCAGGCGGGAAAAGCCAAGGTCAGGGCGGCCCAGAAGGCCAGGGTAAGCACCGGGCTGGATGCTCGGGATCTGATCCGAAAAAGATTCGCTTTTGACTGCATCAAGCGTCCCTCAAAGAAAAGCCTGTACGAGGCGCTGGGTATAGGGATGACGGGGCCGGGCGATGACTTTTTCGGTGTTGCCGGATTCGACGATGTGGCCGTCCTTCAGCACATAAATCCGGTGGGCGAGGGCGTTGACCACCGCCAGGTCGTGGCTGATCAGCACATAGCTGAGGCCATGTTTGCGTTGCAGCCTGAGCAGCAGATCCAGCACCTGTTTCTGAATGGACAAGTCTAGGGCCGAGGTGGGCTCGTCCAGTACCACCACCCGCGGGCGCAAGACCAGGGCCCGGGCAATGGCGATGCGCTGGCGCTGGCCGCCGGAAAACTCATGGGGATACCGCGTCAGGGCAGAGGCGGGCAGGCCCACCTCGTTCAGCACCTCCAGAATGCGGCGCTGGCGTTCCTCCGCCGACAGTTCCGGGTCATGCAGCGCGAGCCCTTCGCCAATGATCCGGGCAATGGTTTGGCGGGGCGAGAGGGAACCGAACGGGTCCTGGAAGACGACCTGCAGCCGCGCCCGCAACGCCCGCTTTTGTGTACGAGTACGGGATGCATGGGGGACCTGATCAAAACGGATTTCGCCGGCCTGTACCGGGATCAGATTCAGAATGGCCTGGGCCAGGGTGGATTTGCCGGACCCGGATTCGCCCACGATGCCGATGGTTTCGCCTTCCCGCAGCTCAATGGCGACATTGGCCAATGCAACGAACCGCTGCGGGCGCAACCAGTGGCGGATACCCTGGCCTTTTTTCGGGTATTCCACCCGTATCCCCTCGGCCTGCAGCAACACCGGGGCGGCCTCGGGAACCGGCTCGATGCGGCGGACCGGCAGGCTGCTCAACAACCGGCGGGTGTACGGATGGCACGGGCGGGCAAAGAGCGTCTCCACCGGGGCGGTCTCCACCAGTTGGCCCCGTTCCATCACTGCCACCCGTTGCGCGAAGCGGCGCACCAGGTGCAGGTCGTGGCTGATCAGCAGAATGGCCATGCCTTCGCCATCGTCGCGGCGGCCTTCCTCTTCCTGCAGTTCCAGTAACAGCTGCACGATCCGGGCCCGGATGGTCATGTCCAGCGCCGTGGTGGGCTCATCGGCGATCAGCAGTTTGGGCCTGCAGGCCAGGGCCATGGCAATTACCGCCCGTTGTAATTGTCCGCCGGACAGTTGGTGG
>Ga0079224_100013701_pt1 | contig 11302 bp, 8 predicted proteins | sample Stecom2015_FD_80414 | JGI IMG/M metagenome (GOLD analysis project Ga0079224, IMG submission 80414) | Agricultural soil microbial communities from Utah to study Nitrogen management - Steer compost 2015 | ecosystem: Environmental > Terrestrial > Soil > Agricultural land | place: USA: Utah...
ATCCGCGGCGACTGGAACGGCTCCGGCATGCACAGCAATTTCTCCACCAAGCACCTGCGCGAAGTCGGCGGCAAGGAATACTTCGAGAAGCTCATGGAGGCCTTCCGCAAGCATCACGACGAGCACATCGCCGTTTACGGTCCGGACAACCACCTCCGCCTCACCGGCCTGCACGAGACCCAGTCCATCGACAAGTTCTCCTACGGCCTCGCCGACCGCGGTTCCTCGATCCGCATGCCCCACAGCTTCGTCAACGCGGGCTACAAGGGCTACCTTGAGGATCGTCGTCCCAACTCCCAGGGCGACCCCTACGCGATCGCCGGCCGCATCCTCAAGACCATCGCCACGGTTCCCACGAGCTGAGCGAAGTCCTGAAGAGTCGTTTTGCGAAGACGCCACCCCGGACGGGTGGCGTCTTTTTTTGGTCCGGTAACGCCCGGTTTTTCCTCTTGCGGGCCGTCTCCGGCTCTGGGACGTTTTTCCCTTCGCGACATTTGTTAGGTCCGGCTGGCGCACGTCGCGGTGCTCCCGTCAGCCATTCACCGTCAGTCAACCATCAACCAACGGTCCCGTTCATCCGGGATCACCCTCGAAAGACCGAAGTTGCGGAGCAGGCCGCGGGATTTCGTTTCCAGTCCATGAGTTCCTTAATGCAAGAACTGCTCGCCCAATCCTCCTTTGACCAGCTCAAGGAAGGTTCCATCGTCTCGGGCGTCATCACCGAAATCCGCCAAAACGAAGTCGTCGTTGACATCGGCGGAAAATCCGAAGGCATCATCCCCGCCAACGAGTTCATCGACATCGGTGAACTGCAAATCGGCTCCAGCATCGACGTCTATGTCGAGAAGCTCGAAGACAAGTCCGGCCTGCCGATCCTGTCCTTCGACAAGGCCGAGCAGAAGAAAAACTGGGATAACATCCTCACCAAGTTTCCCGAAGGCTCCATCGCGGCCGGCCGCGTGAAGGCCAAGGTCAAGGGCGGCCTCATCATCAGCATCGGCGTCGATGCGTTCATGCCCGCCTCGCACATCGACATCCAGCCCCCCAAGAACCTCGACCAATACGTGGGCCAGACCTACGATTTCAAGGTTCTCAAGGTGAACATGGAGCGGAAGAACATCGTTCTCTCCCGCCGCGAGCTCATCGAAGAGCAACGCACCACCAAGCGTCGCGAACTCCTCGAAAGCATCCAGCCCGGCCAGGTCCGCAAGGGTATCGTCAAGAACATCACCGATTTCGGTGCGTTCATCGACCTCGACGGCATGGACGGTCTGCTGCACATCACCGACATGTCCTGGGGTCGCATCACCCACCCGAGCGAAATGCTCAAGCAGGGTGAAGAGATCCAGGTCATGATCATCGAGGTCAACCGCGACAAGGAACGCGTCTCCCTCGGTCTCAAGCAGACCACCAACAACCCCTGGGACGCCATCGAGCACAAGTTCCCCGTCGGCGCCAAGGTGCAGGGCAAGGTCGTCAACCTCGTCCCCTACGGCGCGTTCATCGAGATCGAGCCCGGTGTCGAAGGCCTCGTGCACATCACCGAGATGTCCTGGACCAAGCGCATCTCCAAGCCCTCCGAGCTCCTCCGCGTCGGTCAGGACGTCGAAGCCGTGGTCCTCGGCATCCAGAAGGATGACCAGAAGATCTCGCTCGGCCTCCGCCAGCTCGAGCCGAACCCCTGGGACATGGTTCGCCACAACTACCCGATGGGCGCCCGCGTCCGCGGCAAGGTGCGCAACATGACCACCTACGGCGCCTTCATCGAACTCGAAGAAGGCATCGACGGCATGGTTCACGTCTCCGACATGAGCTGGACCCGCAAGGTCAACCACCCGTCCGAAGTCCTCAAGAAGGGCGACGAAGTGGACGCCATCGTGCTCGACGTGGACGCCTCCCAGCAGCGCATCAGCCTCGGCATGAAGCAGCTCGCCACCGATCCGTGGGCCGACATCGACGCCCACTTCAAGATCGGCGACGTCGTCACCGGCACCGTCACCAAGATCACCACCTTCGGTGCCTTCGTGGACCTGAAGGACGGCATCGACGGTCTCGTGCACATCTCGCAGATCAGCGAGGACCGCATCGAGAAGGTGAAGGACGTGCTCAAGCCCGAGCAGGAAGTCACCGCCCGCGTCATCAAGATCGACCGCGAGGAGCGTCGCCTCGGCCTCTCCATCAAGGCCGCCAACTACAGCTCCGAGCAACTCGCCGCCGAGACCGCTTCCTTCGAAGCCCTCAACCGCGACAGCTCCGGCGACATGATGAACCTCGGCGACATCCTCGACGCCGCCTCCGACAAGAAGGACTAAGCTTCATCGGTCATTCCGCACCGCCCGGCGGTGCTGAAAACCCTCAGCGCCCGGCCTCACCGCCGGGCGCTTTTTTGCGCCCGATCGCGCCGGACCTGTCGTGCCGAATCCCTCGGCCGACGCCCAAATCCATCCGACGCCGTCCGCCTCCACAAACCTTGGTGTCACCGCATGTCCTGACACAGGGAAAGGCGGGAAATCCAGGCGTCACCTTTCGCCTTGGCTCCGTCCCGTCGGTCGCCACAAGCTGGGACTTCGCCCGATCCAACTCCGCTTTTATTTACACCGCATGTCCGCTCCCGCCGACTTCAATATCGACCACATCGCCAACCTCGCGCGCATCGCGCTCACGCCCGAGGAGAAGGCAACCTTCTCCGCGCAGCTCGGCGACGTGCTGGCCAACATCGAGAAGCTCAAGCAGGTCGATGTCTCCGGCGTCGAGCCCACCGCCCACGCCTTCGCGGTGACCAATGTCTGGCAGGCCGACGTCGCCAAGCCCGGCCTTTCCGTCGAGGACGCGTTGCGCAACGCCCCGGCCAGGCGCGACAACATGATCTCGGTGCCCAAGGTCGTGGAGTAAGCGGACGCCGGCGGTGCGGTCGTCGCGGCGCGGACCGGTTTACTACGGCGTGATGGTGAACACCTCGGCCAGTTGCGCGGCGGCGTCGGCCCGCAGCCACACCGGCGCGGCCGGATCGGAGCAATCGATCACGCGGATGACCTCTTCAAAGGAGGCCGAATCCGGCATGCAGCGGGCGAGTTGATTGGGTGCCTGCTCGAACCAGGCGGTGTCGATCTGGTTGCCGCTCTTTTGTGGAAAATACGCGACGTAGAGCGTGTCGTATTCCACCAGGTCGTTGAAGAAATGCGTGCCGAGCGACACGTCGGGAATCAGGCTTCCGTGCATGGCCACGACCTCGCAGATCGCCGAGGCGTGGTTGATCTCGGCGAACGACACCGGGATGCCGAGCGACGGGCTCGACGTGCCCCAGCGACCGGGCCCGATCAGGAGCAGGCCGCCGGTGGCCTCGTCGTGACCGTGGCAGAGCCGACCGATGATGCGGGCGACCTCGTAACGGGGCTGCTCCGGCAGTCGCGAGTAGGCCTGCTGGTCGATGTAGATGATGCGCGCGAGGCGCTGCTCGCGACTGATGCCGATGACCGCGCCGCCGGCGACGAGCAGGGGGCGCGGTTTCACCCCCTCGTCCCGGGCGGCCAGCGTCTCGGCATCGCGGTGAAACTGAAAGGTGCGGCATTGCAGCAAGTGGATGCGATGGGTGCCGTCGGGCAGAAAGTTCAGCGTGAATTCGATGTCCACCGGCGCGCCGAAGGCCTTTTCCAGGACGGCCAGCATTTGCCTGAGCTCCGACGGCACGGAGGTGTCGCGCAGCAAGCCGTCGAAGGTGACCCAGGGGTGCCCCTCGTCCGAGACGGTGCAGTAAAGATCGCGCGGCAGCTCAGGGCGCGTGAGGTGCAGCACCTGGTGGACGGGCAGGGCGACCAGTTTGCCGCCGAGGAGGTCGAGGCAGTCCATGCGGCGCTGGGCGTGGTCGCAGGCCTCCTCGAAATTGGCCTCGGGGCGGCGGGTGACGGCGTTGAGCGCGACGAGCCGGGTGTAGTCGTCGTCGCTGCGATCGACGGCGCGGGTGCCGAGCCCGAACACGAGTCGCACGACGCCGGCGTGCGGGTCGATGTCGGGGTGCCAGACGTAGGGATTGCACGAGAGGCCGACGCCGGCGGCCTGCGGGAAAAAGTATCGTCCGTGCGCGGAGCCGGACACGCGCATGATGAGCAGCGCCATGCGTTCCTCGCTTTGCAACAGGCCGCGACGGCGGCGGTAGAGCAGGGCGTCCTTGCCGAGCGCGCTGGCGTAAACCTCGCGCACCGCCACGAGCAGCGAGTGGAGGCGCTCCTCGCGGGTGCCGCGATTGACGACGAACACGCTCTCGTATTTGCCCGAGAAGGCGTTGCCGCGGGCGTCCTCCATCACCGACGAGGAGCGCACGATGTAGGGCGACTCGCCGAAGTAGTCCAACATGGCCTCGAACTGCTCCATCACCGGATCGGGGAAAACGCCCCCGAGGACCAGGGTCTGGGCCTCCTCGAGGTCGGTGAGGAACGTATTCGGATTTCTCTGACGTTCCCGGATCCACCAGACGCCGTTCTCGATCAGGAAGGTGACGAAGACCTCGGCGCCGACGAAGAACGAGTCGTGCACCTCCAGTCGCGCGGCGAGGTCCGGGGCGCGCTCGCGAAGGATGGCGCGCGAGATGAGCATGCCGAGCGTCTTGCCGCCGACCGAGCCGATGCCGATCATGCGGCGACGCACCGCGACGAAGTCCTCCAGCGTGAGGTAGCGCTCCACCAGCGCGGCGATGCCGGAGCGGTGGGTGGCGAAGGCGCGGCGGATGCGCCGGAGCATTTCGTCGCGTGCGCCGGGGATGGCGCGTCCGTCGCGCTCGTCGCGCATGACGGTCTCGGCCTCGTCGAAGAGCCGCTGCCAGTAGCCGCCGCGCCGGTCGCTGTGCAGACGCGGCCATTGGATGCGCGAGAGGATCTGCGCGAGCATCACGCTTTCGTGCACGGGGATGAAGTCGTCGCCGTTCCACCAGTGGATGGTGTCCATCGCCTCGGCGGCGTGGTGGGGCACCTTGATCGGACGGATGTAGAGCAGGCCGTCCACCCGGACGACATCGAGCATGAACTGGGTGGTGCGGAGCACGGGGCCGAGGCCCTCCTCGGAGTGCTGGGCGCGTTTCATGCCGAAATAGGTGACCGTCTCCAGGGTCCAGAGTCGCGGGCAGGTGAGACGGAAAAAGTTGCCCATGCTCTGGTCGGAGCCCCAGGCGTCGGCGAGGTAGGAGATGCTGTCGAAGACATGCACGGCGCCGCGGCCGGCGCGTTCGATGACGGCGTGCACGGCGCGCACAAAGCGTTCAAAGCCGGCGGAGGGATCGATGTGGTGGACCTTGGCCCTGGTGTCGTCGGGGAGGAGAGACGGCTCGGGGTCGAAGCGGAAGTAGTGCAGCTGGCGTCCGGCGGCGAGGGCGGCCTCGGCGCAGGGCATGACGAGCGCACGGTATTCCTCCACCTCGTCCACCAGCCACACGATGTTGTCGCCCGGGGTGATGCCGTGCATGACCGCGTCGAGCCGCGGGAGTCCGGTGGTCGGAGGCGGGGGAATGGGCGCGGGGGAAGGCGTTTCAGACGACATGCGTCGAGCAAAGCAAACCGCCCGATCAAGGCGAGACGGACCGTCGCGCGGGCGGGGTATTACTTGCCGCGGCGGATTTCCGAACCCTGGAAGCGGATCTGGATGCGAAAGACCTTCTTGACGCGGCAGCTGATCGCGCCGGTCGCGGGGTCGAAGTGTTCGGGGATCTCGATGCGATGCAGATCGACCGCCGCGTGGTAGCCGCGCTCGGAGAAGCAGTCGATGAGCATGGCCAGGGCCAGCGGGTCGTCCAGGAGGAGTTCCTCGGTGTTGACCAGGGCGATGCCGGAGATGGCGTGCCGGAGCACGATGGGCATGATTTTTTTCTCGATGAAGGCGACGACGCGGGCAAAGAGCTCGGCGTGGTTGAACTCGTATTCGTCGAGGCGGCGCACGAGTTCCTGGCGGGCGTGGAGCACGATTTCGCTGGCGACGGGAATGGTGCGCAGGCGGTCGTGGGTGGCGGGGTCGAGCTCGAGCGAGCTTTGGTATTCAAGCTCCTTGATGATGTTTTGCTCGACCTCGGCGATGGCGCCCTGGGCGTTGATGAAATGGTAGTGGAAGATTTCCTTGAGCGACTGGAGGGCGTTCCAGGTTTGTTCCTTGAAGACGCGGTAGCGGCGCTTGGCCAGCTCGGGGTCGTAGTCGGTGGCGCGCTCTTCCTGAATCTCGCCGACGCCGGTGCGGCGAACCTCCTCGTTGTATTCCTTGATCTGGCGACCGCGGTAAAGCTGGCGCTCGACGGAGGTTTTTTCGTCCACGAACAGCACCATGATATGGATGGTGGGCTGGCGGAAATGCATGCCGAGCGGGGTGCGGTAGAACTCGCGGCGCAGGTTCTGCATTTTTTCCACGAGCATCTTGAGGCACTCGACCTGCACCTGGGTGCGGGGGAAGCCGTCGAGGATGACGCCGTCGCGGTATTCGGGCGCGATCAGGCGACGCAGGAGGATGGAGATGACCTCGCGGTCGCCGAACATGCCGCCGGAGTCCTTGATGCGACGGGCCGCGGGGGTGTCGAGCAGGGAGCTGATGACCACGGGGGCGCAGGTGAGGCCGCGGGCCTTGAGAATGAAGTCGGTGTTGGTGCCCTTGCCGGAGCCGGGGGCGCCGCCGAGGAGAATGAACTCCTTGGGGAAGCGCAGGTTTTCGCGGCCGAATTCGGCCTCCAGTTCGGCCCAGACGGATTCGAAAATGACGGTGGGATCCTTGATTTCGAGATCTTGAATTTTGGCGGGCGCCTGGACCTTGGACGCGGAGGGGGATTCGGAAAGACTCATGTGAAAGGGTTTTTAATGGGGTTTTTGGAGCGGGATTCGACCTTGAAAATCAGGAGGATGGCCGGTGGTCGTGAAAAAAGTTTTTTTGGAGGGAACCTTGGCCGGGTGGATCGGTCCGATGGAGCATACCCTTGCTGAGTCTGTTCGCCGGTTCGCTTTCTTCTTCGGAGGGGGCGGTTCGAGGACAGACCTCAAGGCAAAGGTTGGAGTTCTTTGGTTGGTTGTTTTTTTCGAATTCCCGGAGGTGCGACTTCCGGGATTGTTAGTTGAAGCTGGACCTGAAGGGGTCGCCGAAAGGCGGCCCCTTCTTGGTTTTTGGAGAATGGCGGTGACGGGGCGCGGATGTGTTAAAATACGCCGCTGACAAAGCCTTGCGCGGCTTTGATGACGACCACTCCGAGGTTTTTCGCGCCGTGGGCGGCGAAGCAGGGCAACAGCGAGCCGCGCGGGTTGAAGCCGGCGAAACGCACGGTGTAGAACCAGAGCGAGCTGAGGAAAACCACGCCGGTGCTGAACCAGCCCTTGAGAGTGAGCTGCCAGGTCCAGGACCAATCGCCGACGGCCAGCAAACTGTCGCCGGTTTCGAAATCCCACAGGAACGGATGCAGCACGGCGAAAACCACGGAGGCGGCGAGGGCGGCGAGCCATTGCACGGCCTTGCCCCGGCCGGTGACCACGATGTAGCCGCGGAAGATGATTTCCTCGATGATGGCGGCGGTGAGGCTGTAGAGGCCGAAGAGCAGGGTGATGTTTGATTGTTCCTCGCTGATGCCGAGGTGGATTTCGCCCCAGGTTTCGAGGGCGAGGATGACCAGGGCCCCGGCGGCGGCGATCAGGCAGGCGGAGGCGGGGGCGGTGGTCGCGCCGGGCAGCGCGCCGGGAGCGGGGCGGCCGGTGGCGCGGCCAGCCTGCAGGTCGGTCCACCATTGCCAGGTGATGTAGCCGCCGAGGGCGGAGAGGAGGAGCAGAAGAAAGGGTTCGTCGGACATGGATAAAACGGGAGGGCGGGCTTAGCCCGGGTGCCGGCGGCATCCCATGGGGCGGGCGGGGCGGGATCAACGCCGGAATTGTCGGCGCGAGCGACGTTGAAAGCAGAGTTGATTTGCCCCGTCGTGCGGGGCGGGCAGGGTAGGGCGAACTTTTCAACGCGATGCCCGCCTCCACGTCTTCAACAACCGCCTCCGTTTCGGCCGCTCCCGGGTTTGGGGCCGTGTTTGTCCACCTGCGTCCGCACATGGCCGCGCTCGACCATTTTTTGCGCGGGCAGCTGGCGGCGTTCGAGCCGGAGATCCGCGAGATGGCGGACTATTGCATCGACACGTCGGGCAAGCGCATCCGGCCGGCGCTGGTGTTTTTGAGCGGCTGGTCGGACGAGTCCGCCGAGCCGCCCGCGCCGCTGGTGCAGGTGGCGGCGGTGGTGGAGCTGGTGCACCTGGCGACGCTGGTGCACGACGACATCATGGACGAGGCGGACCTGCGACGCAGCCGGCAGACGGCGGCGCGGCGCTACGGGCCGGAGGCGGCGGTGCTGCTCGGCGACGCGTTGTTCGCGCACGCACTGCATCTGGCGGCGCAGTTCCCCACCACGGAGGTGTGCGCGGCGGTGGCGGATTCGACCCGCAAGGTTTGCGCTGGCGAGATCGTGCAGACGCTGCGGCGGCGCACGTTGGAGATCAGCCGCGCGGACTACGATCGGGTGATCGATTTGAAGACGGCGGAGTTGTTTCGCGTGTCGTGTTTCCTGGGCTGCCGGCTGGCCGGCCGGTCCGACGCCTGCGCGCAGGGAGCGGCGATGTTTGGGCGGCATCTCGGCATCGCCTACCAGATCTACGACGATCTGGCGGATTTCTACGGCCGCGAGGGGAGCATCGGCAAAACCCTCGGCACCGACCTGGCGAGCGGCAAGGCGACGCTGCCGCTGCTGCTGCTGCTGGAAAAACTGCCGACGGAGGAGCGCGAATCGTTGACGAAGGAGTTGGCGGGGAATCGCGAGCCGGACGTAGCCGCGCGTCTGGCGCAAATGGAGGCGCTGGGGATTTTCGAACTGGTGCGCGCCGAGATCGAGGCCGAGCTGGGTCGCGCCGAGGCGGCGTTGGCCGCGGTGCGGGACCAAATGCCGACGGGGCAATTGTTGGAGCTGTGCCAGGTGTTGCGCGCCCAGGTCGCGGGTCTGCGGGCGGGACGTTAGATCCTGTTTGCAGAAAAACGAAATTCCCGTTGACGCCATACGCGGCGCGCCTTTGCTCTGTCCCTTCGCTCTTGGCAAGATAGCTCAGTTGGTAGAGCAGCGCACTGAAAATGCGCGTGTCCCCGGTTCGATTCCGGGTCTTGCCACCACTTTTAAAACCCGCGGTCCCGACAGGCCGCGGGTATTGTTTTTTTGCGGGCAGAGGGGGAATATCGGCAACGTCATCGCATGGCTTGCCGGTGGGCGCACAGGGCGGCTAGCGTGGCGGCTTTATGATGTTGAAGACGTTTTCCTCGCTGGGGTGCTCCGAACTGGATTTGCCGGATGTGGTCGCGCTGGCCAAGCGGCACGGGATTTCCGCGGTGGAGTTGCGCTCGGTGTACGGGACGATGGACCTGCCGACGTTCTTGGTCGGCCGGTTTGGTGAGCCGGCGGCATGGGCGGCATGGTTGCGCGAACAGGACATTGGGGTGTGCGCGCTGGACACGTCGTTTCGACTGATCGGCGGCGATGAGGCGTCGCGGGCGGAGTTGCTCGCTTTCGCGCCGTGGGCGGAGGCCGCGGGCGTGCCGTGGCTGAGGGTTTTTGACGGAGGCAAGTCGGGTGACGCGGCGGAGATCGCGGAGTCGGCCGGGGTGCTGGACTGGTGGCGGGCCGAGCAGGCTAAGCACGGTTGGAAGGTCGGCCTGATGATCGAAACGCACGACGCGTTGGTGACGTCGGACCGGCTGCGGGCGTTGTTCGCGGCGGCCCCGGAGGCGGCGCTGCTGTGGGACGCCCATCACACTTGGAAAAAGGGCGGCGAGGATCCGGTCGCGACCTGGGAGGTCGTCAATGCGCACACGGTCCACGTGCATGTGAAGGACAGCGTGAGCAGGCCGAGCGCGCGGCATCCGTTCACCTACGTGTTGCCCGGCGACGGCGAGTTCCCGATGCGGTCGTTGCTGGAGACGTTGTTGAAATCCGGATACAACGGCCCGCTGAGCCTAGAGTGGGAGCGGCAGTGGCACCCGTATCTGGCGGATCTGGACACGGCGCTGCGCGTGGCGGCGGAGCGCCGGTGGTGGTGACCCAATGGTCTCTCAGCGGCGGACGGACACGCCTTGGCTGGCGAGGTAGTCCTTCACCTGGGGAATCGTGAACGTGCCGAAATGGAAGAGGCTGGCGGCGAGGACGGCGCTGGCGCGGCCGGCGTCTAGGACCTCGGCGAAGTGGGGCATGGCGCCGGCTCCGCCGCTGGCGATCACCGGCACGCTGACGGCGTCGCTGACCGCGCGGGTGAGCGGGCAGTCGTAGCCGGCCTGGGTGCCGTCGGCGTCCATGCTGGTGAGCAGGATTTCGCCGGCACCGAGTGCCACGGCCTGCTTTGCCCAGGCGACGGCGTCGAGTTCGGTGGGGTTGCGGCCGCCGTGGGTGAACACGCGCCAGGATTTGCCGTCGGGTTCGCGGCGGGCGTCGATGGCGACGACGATGCATTGCGCGCCGAAGCGGTTGGAGGCGTCGGCGATGAGCTGCGGGGTCTGGATGGCCGAGGTATTGAGCGAGACCTTGTCGGCTCCGCTGCGGAGCATGGCCTCGATGTCGGTCACGGAGCGCAGTCCGCCGCCGACGGTGAGGGGCATGAAGCACTGCTCGGCGGTGCGGGCGACGACGTCGTGCATGATGCCGCGTCCGTCGGAGGAGGCGGTGATGTCGAGGAAGACGAGCTCGTCGGCGCCCTGCGCGTCGTAGGCCTTGGCGGACTCGACGGGATCGCCGGCGTCAACGAGATCAAGAAACTTGATGCCCTTGACCACGCGGCCGCCGTGGACGTCGAGACAGGGAATGACGCGTCGCGAGAGCATCGCTTGGGCGGACCTCAGCCGTCGATCTGGACGAGGTCGGGTGCGAAGTTGACGGCGAAGCGGTAAACGTGGCCCGGGCGCATGATCAGCGGGTGGTCGCGCACGAGGGTCTGCATGTAGTGGATCTTGCCGTAGTTGGTGCGGTAGTTCGCGTCGTGGCTGACGACCTCGGTCTCCTGCCAGACGCCTTGGAAATCGTCCTTCTGGACGGTGCAGCGGTGGCTTTCGGCACCGAGCGCGGGGGCGCCGGCGACGTGGTATTTGGAGTGGGGGCCGGCGATGGCCAGCATGTAACGGAACTTGTCGAGCTGGACCTGCTGCTTGACGGTGAAGGTGAATTCGCAGCCGATCTGCGCGCCGCTGAAGGTCCATTGGACTTTCACGGAGCCGAGGCCCTTGACGAATTCTTCCTTGGTGTTGATCAGCTCGGGCTGGTCGTAGCGGAAGTAGAAGCTGTTGCGCAG
>Ga0079224_100013703_pt1 | contig 11301 bp, 9 predicted proteins | sample Stecom2015_FD_80414 | JGI IMG/M metagenome (GOLD analysis project Ga0079224, IMG submission 80414) | Agricultural soil microbial communities from Utah to study Nitrogen management - Steer compost 2015 | ecosystem: Environmental > Terrestrial > Soil > Agricultural land | place: USA: Utah...
CGCTGACCTCGGCACCGGAGGCCGACCGTCCCGAGACGATCGGCCTCTGGCGAGCGTGCTCAGGCCGCGCCGAGGTTCCAGAGGTGGTCGGCGGTGCCCGTGTCGCCCCACTGGATCACCTGGGCACCGGAGCTGGTGCTCATGTTGGTGACGCCGAGCAGCAACCCGCTGTTCACGTTGCGCAGCTTGTAGTGCCCCGCGCCGTCGGGCTCCACCGTCCACTTGTGGTCCGTCGCACCCGAGTCATACCAGATGAGCGCGGATGCGCCCTGGCTCGTCGAGGCGTTCTGAATGCCGAGCACGCGGCCGCTCGCCTTGTTGACGATTCTGAACTGGCCGCCGCCGACATCGACGAAGGTCCACACCTGCGTCGTCGAACTGCTCGCATTCGCCTGCACCGCGAGCGTGCCCGCGGCGGTTCCTGAGTTCTGGGTGTCGAGGCGCAGGCCGCTGTTCTGGTTCGACACGCGGTGGTCGCCCGCGATCGGGGTCGAGCCGGATGCCGCCCCGAGGGTCCAGAGGTGATCGGCGGTGCCGGTGTCGCCCCACTGGATGACCTGTGCGCCGGAGCTCGTGCTCATGTTGGTGACGCCGAGCACGAGGCCGCTGTTCACGTTGCGGATCTTGTAGTGGCCCGCCCCGTCCGACACGAACGTCCACACGTGGTCGGCGGTTCCCGTGTCGCCCCAGATGAGCGCGGACGCGCCCTGGCTCGTCGAGGCGTTCTGGATGCCGAGCACCTGCCCGCTCTTCGCGTTGACGATCTTGTACCGGCCGTTCCCAGCATCCACGACGTTCCACACCTGCGAGGTGCTCGCGCCGTTCGCCGTCGCCTGCTGCACGAGCGTTCCGGCCGAAGTGCCCGACCCGGCCGTGTCGAGCAGCAGACCGCTGTGTACGTTCGCGATGCGGTAGCCGCCCGCGAGCCCCGTGTCTCCGCCGCCGGCTCCGGGCGTGACGGTGACGCGGTAGGCGTCGTTTGTCGTGGCCGAGATCGGCACCGTGATGGCGCCGTTCGTGACGGTGTAGGTGCTCGTCGAGAGCGGCGTGGCCCCCGCGGATGCCACCGTGCGTCCGAGCGACTGCGTGCGCTCGACCTTCACGGTGACGGTGCTGCCGAGGCTCGTCGAGCCGAGCCCGGTGATCTGCACGGCGGTATCACCCGAGCCGCCGCCGACGATCACGCTCAGCGTCTTCTTGTCGGCGGTGAGGGAGGCCGCCCCGTCGATGCCGGTCGAGGCGTTCGGGGGGGTCGTGACGACCATGTTGCCGCTCATCTGGGCGTACCAGGTGTAGAGCCAGTAGGCCGCGTTCGGGCTGCCGCCGCGGCTCGTGAGCAGGTCGCCGAGGGTGCCCGACTGGTTCCAGAACGCGAGCTCGGCGCGGGTGATGCCGTAGCGCTCGAACTTGGCGATGTAGCCGACGAGCGGGCCGGGAAGCCCCACCTCGCTCGGGGCGGCGTACTCCTCGATGTCGATCGGCCGCTGGCTGATGCCGAGGTCGGCGAGGATGCCGTTGACGGTCTGCAGGTCGGTGATGAGCTTGCCGGAACGGATGAGCTCGTGCCAGGCGAGGATGTCGGGCACCGTGTTCGTGTTCTTGGCGTTCTGCATGAACGTGCGCATCGTCGAAATGTTGTCGGAGAAGCTCGGGCCCTGGATCGGCTTGTTCGGGTCGATCTTCTTGATCTCCCGCACCGTGCGGGTCCAGAAGTCCTCGAAGGTGCCGTTGGAGGCGAGCCAGGTGTTGTCCGACTCGTTCCACGGCGCGTACGCCACGATCGACGAGTAGTACGGCGAGGCGAGCGAGTCGTTCACCATCTTGCGCACCGCGGGCAGCCAGGTGTCCCACGAGAACTGGTACGGCCATCCGGCGTAGTAGTCCGACATCCGCAGCACGAGCTTGGCGTTCGCGCGTTGCGCCTTGGCGGCGACCGCGAGGATGTCGCCGGTGCCCTGCTGCTTGCCGTCGTGCGGCATCTGCACGAAGGTGTTCGGCTTGATCGCCTGCACCAGCGCGTCGGACGGGGTGTTGGCGTCTGCCAGACCGTAGAGGCTGCCGGTCGCCACGTGAGTGACGGGCCGCAGCGTCTGACTCGCGTTCACGACGAGTGTGGCCGTGGCTGCCTGGGCTGGCACGGCGGCGAGGCCGACGCCCGAGGCGGTGAGGACGGCGCCGAGCAGCAATGCTGTCGCTCGACGCAGGGTGCGGGGTGCGCCGCTGCGCGCATCCGCGGATGTGGTGCTTCGCATGAAAAGCTCCCTTGCTTTCCGGTGGTGGACGCGACGCTAGCGGCACCGCGCCGTCCCGACGGGGGTCGGGACGTCTTCGTCAGCGCGCCATCGGGATCCAGACGCGCATGGTCGAGGGGCCACGGTTGGCCCAGTCCTTGTAGGGCCGCAGCCGCGCCCGGATGTCGTCGGCGGCGACGGCGGGGAGGTCGGGGTCGACCCGGATGCGCAGCGTGACCTCTGCGCCGTCGTCGGTCGCGATGGGCGGCGCAGCCGCGTCGAGTTCGACATGCTCGACGTCGACGCCCTGAGGCAGGTCGACGTCTTCGAGGGCGAGCACGAGGGGGCCGCGTTCCACGGCGAGCTGACCCCGCACGGCGTCGACCCGCGGGTGCGGCTGCGTGTAGCGCGGCGTCAGCGGCAGGGTCAACACGAGCTCGTCGCCCGGCGCGAAGACGCGGTGCACACTCGCCATGCCGGGGGCAGCGGATGCGGGCACACCTCGGTCGGCGAGCGTCGCGCCGTCTGCCCAGGCCGGCACCCGCAGCGCGATGCCGACCGCCGCATCCGGTGCCTCGATAACGGTGACGCGCACGACGCCGTCACGCGGATAAGCGGTCTCGACGCGCAGCGCGAGTACACCCGCATCGAGGCGGGTGCGAACATCCCCTGCGGCGAACTGGTGCAGCTGCACCCCGTCGTCATGGGCGGTCGCGACATATCCGGCGATGGAGGCGAGGGTGCGTGCGACGTTGGTGGGGCAGCACGACACCTCGAACCAGGGCGCCCGCATGCTCGCTTCGGCGCGCTCGCTCAACTCGTCGTCGGCGTGGGGGTGCGTGCGGACCCGCTGGTGCAGGCTGTTGGCGTAGTAGAACGCGCGTCCGTCGTGGCGGGGGGAGACGAGTACGGCGTTGAGCAGGGTGCGCTCGATCTGGTCGGCATAATGGGGATCGCCCGTGCGCAGTAGCAGCCGCCAGGCCACCATGACCGAGCCGATCGCGGCGCAGGTCTCGGCGTAGGCGCGGTCGGCCGGCAGCTCGTAGTCCTCGCCGAATTCCTCGTTCTGGTGGTGGGCACCCATGCCGCCTGTGAGGTAGCTGCGGCGCTCGACGGTGCGACGGTACTGCGCCTCGACGGCGTCCGCGAGCGCGTCGTCGCCTGTCTCGTCCGCGACGTCGAGGGCGCCCGCGGCGAGGTAGAGCGCGCGCACGGCGTGCCCGCGCAGCACCTCCGCCTCACGCACGGGCACGTCGTCTTGGAAGTAGTCGCTGCCCTGGAACAGGGTCGTGCCGAGCGTGCGGTACCCGCGCCGCTCGAGAAGCAGCTTTGCGAGTTCGAGGTAGCGGGGCTCATCGGTGGCGCGAGCGAACTCGGCGAGCGCGACTTCGACCTCAGGGTGGCCGCAGACCGCGTCGCGTCCGCCGGGCCCGAACTCGTTCCAGAGGTGCTCGGCGAGCCGTCGGGCGACCGAGACGAGCTCGTCGTCGTGGCCGGTGCGCAGGCGCGCGACGGCGGCCTGCAGAAGGTGGCCGGCGCAGTACAACTCGTGGCCCCACTCGAGGTCGGAGTAACGCGGACGTTGGCCGTCGTGGCCGAAGCTCGTGTGCAGGTAGCCATCGGCGTCCTGCGCGGCGGCGACCCGCCGGACGAGTGCGGTGTACCGAGCCTCGAGGGCGGCATCCGCGTTCCGACCGAGTTCCCACGCCATCGCCTCGAGCAACTTGTAGACCTCGGAGTCGACGAACTCGATGCCGTCGTGGGGGCCAGAAGCGGTGCGGGCAATGCGGTCGAAGTTGCGCACCCATCCGATGCGCTCCATCCAGTTGAGGCAGTGGTCGATGATCGCCTCGGCATTGAGGTGTTGCAGGGCGCCCCACGAGCCGCCCGTGATGCGCACCTCGTCGAGACCGAGGGGCCGCAGGGCGCCGCGGCGGGGGAAGACGGGGCCGCCTTGAGCGCGGCGCGTCGCGGCGCGGGCAGTGGCGGGGGAGGACGGAAACACGGATACCTATTCGTTATTGACGGATGACCGGAGAGGCTTGCATTGTCGAACCGGTTCGATTAACGTAGCGTCCACCCGAAGGGGTTTCAACCCCCGATTCCGTGATGAATTCGACACAATGCTCGCATTCGACGACGAAATCGGGCAAGATTCCCCTCGAACTCACCCGAGATTCATCGAATCGGTTCGAAGGAGAACAGGCCGTGGCGACCATCGGCGACGTGGCGAAGGCGGCGGGAGTGTCCCGCAGCACCGTCTCGTATGCGCTGTCGGGCAAGCGCACGATCTCCGATGAGACACGTGAGCGCATCGAGCTCGCCGTCCGGGAGCTCGGCTTCACCCCGAACGCCGGCGCGCGCGCCCTCGCCACCAGTCAGACGATGGTCATCGGCCTGCTCGTACAGTTCTTCCGCGACGAGTTCTCGCCCGCCATGTTGCAGTACGTGCTGCCGATCTCAGACGCCGCGCGCGAGGCGGGCTACGACATCCTCATGGTCACCGAAGACGACGGTCCGCGCGCCCTCAAGCGCATCACCGACTCCGACATGGTCGACGGCGTCGTGCTGCTCAACGTCGCCCACGACGATCCGCGTGTGAAACCCCTGCGCGCCGCGCGGCAGCCGGGCGCCCTCGTCGGTCTGCCGCGCGACACCGACGGCCTCGACGTCTTCGACCTCGACTTCGGCGAGGCGGCGCGCATGCTCGTCGACCATCTGCACGAGCTGGGCCACCGCGAGATCGTGCTGATCTCGCCCCATGAGCATGTCATCACGCGCGGTGGCGCCTACGTGTGGCGCTTCCGGGATGCCGCCCTCGAGCGAGCGGCGCGGTACGGCCTGCGCATTCACCCCCACTATGGCGAGACGGAGCAGCCCGCGATCGCGGACGCCTGGAATCGCATCCTCGACGAGCGCCCCACCGCAACCGCGGTCATCGTGCACAACGACGCGATGATCGCGGCCCTGCCGCCCGTGCTGAACGCGCGCGGCGTCGAGGTTCCGCGCGACCTTTCGGTCGTGGGCATCTTCTCCGAAGACTTCGGTCGACTGTTCTCGCTGCCCTACACGGCTATCGAGACGTCTCCCGACAAACTGGGCCGCGCCGCGGTCCAGGCTCTCGTGCAGCGAATGCAGGACGGGGAGGGCGCCGGCGCCCCAGTCGTCCGGTTCATCGCACCCGAACTGACGGATCGAGGCAGCACCCGCTGACCCGCACTGGCGCGGGCGGCGATCTCGTCAGCGCACGTGTCGAACCGGTTCGACAGAAACAACCGAATAACGCACCACCCCGCACCATTCAGAGAGGAATACCGTGGACAAGAACCGCACGGCCCGCATCGTCGGCGCCACAGTGCTGAGCGGCGTGTTCGTCGCCGCCGCGCTCACCGGATGCTCCAGCACGCCGAGTGACAACGATTCGTCGGGCTCGACCGAGTACACCCTGTGGGACCCGTATCCCGACCGCGACGCGTCTTCGGACTGGGCCAAGGCCATCGACGCCTGCGCCGCCGACATCGGCATCACGATCAAGCGCAACGCCGGTAACACGGGCGACACCGTCAAGGACCTCACGACCGCCGCCGCCGGCAAGCTGCCCGACATCGCGATGGTCGACAACCCCAAGGTCTCGACGCTCGCCGACGCCGGACTGCTGACGACGACCGACGACAACGGGCTCGATGTCTCCGACATCCAGGAGAACATCCTGACCGCGGGGCAGATCGACGGCAAGACCTACGGGGTACCCGTGGGGGCCAACACGCTCGGGCTCTATTACAACCCCGCCGTGCTCGAGGCAGCGGGCGTCGACATCGCTTCCGTCACCGACGGCGCCTCGCTCACCGCGGCGCTCGAGAAGGTCGTGGCCTCCGGCAAGAAGGGCATCACCTTCTCGGCCGTCGGCACCGAAGAGGGCTCGTTCCAGTTCCTTCCGTGGTTCTGGGGTGCGGGCGCCGACCTCACCGCGCTCGACTCGAGCGAGGCGGTCTCGGCGCTTACCCTCTGGACCGACTGGGTGAAGAACGGTCTGGCCCCGCAGTCGGTGCTGCAGAACACGCAGGGCACCAGCTGGGACGAGTTCAAGACGGGCGAGTTCGGCTTCGCCGAGAACGGCTCGTGGTTCAAGTCGGATGCCGACGCGGCCGGGTACAACTCGATCCAGATCCCGGGCGAGAACGGTAAGCCGGCGCCGGCTCCCACGGGCGGCGAGTTCATCACGATCCCGATCCAGAAGGACACCGCACGCTACGCGACCTCGGTCAAGATCGTGAAGTGCCTCACCGAGGGCAACACGGGGGCCGACTCGCTCGGCTACGTGGCGCCCACCGCCGCGGGCCAGGAGGCCCAGCTCGCCGCGGACCCCACGCTCGAGGGCTGGGTCACCGCGGTGGGCGACGCCAAGCCGCGCACCGCCGACAACCTCGGCGTGAAGTACGGCACCATCTCCGAGCAGCTCTACACGGCCGTCCAGAACGCGCTCTCCGGTGGGTTGAGCCCCGCCGACGCCCTCGCGGCGGCGCAGAAGGCCGCATCCGAGAAGCTCGGCTGAATCCACACCCGGTCCGTCCCCCCGAACATCACTGAAGGAGCGCCATGACAGCGATGCAGACCGTGCCGAGAACCGGCACGGGCGGGGGGACGGACCCGCGCCGGGGGGTGGCACCGACACCCGGTGCCACCCGCCCGGCGGAACGCCGAGCCGAAAGGCCCGCGCAGCGCAGCCAGCGCCTCCGGCACCAATTCGTCGCCTGGGGGTTCATCGCCCCCGTCGCGATCTACATGATCGTGTTCTACGCCTACCCTCTCTTCCGCAACCTCGACCTGAGCTTCCGTGACTACACACTCGCCTCCTTTATCACGGGTGAGGCGCCGTTCGTCGGCATCGCGAACTACGTCGAAGTGCTGCGGAGTCCGACCTTCTGGCCGGCGCTGGGGAGCACGGCCGTCTTCACGCTCGGCTCCATCGCGGTGCAGTTCGCGCTCGGCCTTGCGCTTGCCGTGTTCTTCTACCGCCGGTTCCCGCTTTCAACGACACTGCGCGCGCTCTTCCTCGTGCCGTGGCTGTTGCCGCTGCTCGTGTCGGCGTCGATCTGGGCCTGGATGCTGAACTCCGACTCCGGCGTCGTCAACGCCGCGCTCGCTGTGTTCGGCATCTCGCAGGTCAACTGGCTCACCTCGCCGCAGACCTCGATGATCGGCGTCCTCATCGCCAACATCTGGATCGGCATCCCGTTCAACCTCGTCATCATGTACGCGGGGCTGCAGAACATCCCCGACGAGGTCTACGAGGCCTCATCGCTCGACGGAGCAAACGCGTGGCAGACCTTCTGGCGCATCACCTTCCCGATGCTGCGCCCGGTGTCGGCCATCACGCTGCTGCTCGGCCTCATCTACACGCTCAAGGTCTTCGACATCATCTGGATCATGACGCGCGGCGGCCCGGGCGACTCTTCGACGACGTTCGCGATCTGGTCATACCGGCTCGGCTTCGGCGGAGGATCTCCGGACCTCAGTCCGGCCGCGGCGGTGGGCAACCTGCTCATCGTGATCGCCTTCGTCTTCGGCATCATCTACATCCGCACCCAGCGACGCACGGAGGACGAGCTGTGAACGTCCGTACCAAGCGCACCGTCAACACGACGATCGGCGTAATCCTGACAGCGATCATGCTCTTTCCGCTCTATTGGATGATCAACGTCTCGCTCACCCAGCCCGTTCGGCTGCGGAAGGATCCGCCCGACCTCATCCCGATCGACCCGACCTTCGATGGCTACGCGCGCGTGCTACAGGACCAGCTGCCCTACCTCGGCACGAGCCTCATCGTCGGCCTGGGAACCGTCGCTCTCACGCTTGCGCTGTCGGCTCCCGCAGCATTCGCCCTGGCGAAGTTGCGTCCGCGTGGCGGCGGCGCGGTCGATTTCGTGATGCTCATCGCGCAGATGATTCCGGGCATCATCATGGCGATGGGCTTCTACCTCATCTTCTTCAACTGGGGCATCCTGGACTCGGTGCTCGGCCTGATCCTCGCCGATTCGACCCTCGCCGTTCCGTTCGGGGTGTTGATCTTCACGGCATTCATGTCGGGCATCCCCGAGGAGCTCATGTCGGCGGCGAAGATCGACGGGGCCGGCGCGTGGCGCAGCTTCCGCTCGGTCGTGCTGCCCATCAGCCGCAACTCGGTCGTGACAGTCTCGCTCTTCACCTTCCTCTGGTCGTGGTCGGACTTCCTGTTCGCCTCGACGGTCAACCGCGGGGGTGAGCTGCAGCCCATCACGATCGGGATCTACCGCTACATCGGCAACAACACGCAGGACTGGAACGCGATCATGGCGACGGCCGTCGTCGCGTCCATCCCGGCAGCCGTGCTGCTCGTGGTGGCGCAGCGCTACGTCGCGGCCGGCGTCACGGCCGGTGCGGTGAAGTAGGTGGGCGGCGTCGCGTTCGATCTCGACCAGATCCCGTTCAGTATGCGCGGATCATGGCTGTCGGTCTCGCGAGTCGTCGGCCTGCACGAGCACGCCGAACTCGTGCACCTCGTCTCGCACACGACAGGGATGCATCCGGTGCTGTCGTTCGCCCCGCTCGCCGACGGTGCGGATGCTGCGGTGCAGCTGGAGGCGTCGCCTTCGGTCCTGCGGTGGGTCGCCGAGCAGGGACAGGTGGAGGTGACCTTCGATCGGCCCGCGGCGGTACGGGTGCGAGGGCGGGGCCTCGGCCTCCGGCTCAGCGCCGCGGCCGCGCGGCTCACGCCGTTCACAGGCGATTACCTCTATCGCTCGCCGTCGGACGGCTCGGCGGTGCTGACCTCGTATGAGACGGGACGGCGCTATCGCATCACCCTGCTGAGCGGGGGGATGGAGGTGGCGGGCGCCGAAGAGCTCGGAGTCTCGCCGCGTGCCGTGACGGCTGGCGCCGACAGTACGCCGTGGGAGCTCGCGATCGAAGAACTCGCCTCGGTGGGGGACAGCTACCGGAGCGAGGCGAGCTTCGATCAGCTCGCTGCGATGCGCGAAGCGGAGTTCGCGGCCTACGCGCGCGGGGTCGCCCCGGAGTCGGGTGCGTCGCGGGACGCGGCGATGCTCGCCGCCTACGTGCTGTGGAGCGCGACCGTTGAGCCGTCGGGCTTCGTCACGCGAGAAGCCGTGCTCATGTCGAAGCACTGGATGGACAAGGTGTGGAGCTGGGACCACTGCTTCAACGCGCTCGCGCTCGCCGCATCCGAACCCCGCGCCGCCGTCGACCAGTTCCTGCTGCCTTTCGACCACCAGGCGCCGACGGGAGCGTTGCCCGACTCGGTCACCCACTCGGAGGTGCTCTACAACTTCGTGAAGCCGCCCATCCACGGGTGGGTGTGGTCGCTGCTGCGCGAGATGCTTCCGCCCGAGCTCGTCGCCGAGGTTCGTACAGAGGTCTACACGCGCCTCGCCGACTGGACGCGGTACTGGCTCGATCATCGACGTGCGCCGGGCAGCGCCGTACCGTTCTACGAACACGGTAACGACTCGGGGTGGGATAACTCCACGGTCTTCGATGATGCGCGGATGGTCGAGTCGCCCGACCTCGCCGCCTTCCTCGTGCTGCAGCTCGACGAGCTCGCGGTACTCGCCGAGCAGTCGGGGCAGGACGCGACGCCCTGGCGTGCCGAGTCCGACCGCGTGTGCGCCGCGCTGCTGCGCGAACTCCGGGCCGGTGACCAACTTGTCGCGCGCTCGGTCGAGGGTCATCGACCTTCGGCCACGTCGAGTCTGCTGCTCGCGCTGCCCCTCATCCTCGGGGAGCGGCTCGAGCCCGCCATACGCGATGCGCTCGTCGTAATGGCCGAAGCGCACCTCACCGAGTTCGGGCCGGCGACGGAGCTCGTCGACTCGCCCCACTACGAGGCGGACGGTTATTGGCGCGGGCCCATCTGGGCCCCGTCGACGTTCATCCTCGAGGCGGGGCTACGCCGCTCGGGACGGCCGGAACTTGCCGACGACGTGAGATCGCGGTTTCGTCGTCTATGCGAACGACACGGCTTCGCCGAGAACTTCGATGCTCTCACGGGCTCGGGCCTGCGCGACCGGGCCTACACCTGGACCGCCGCGGTCTACCTGCTGTTCGCGCGTGCGCGCTGAAAGTCCGCGCCGCATCACGTCTGGGCATGCTAGCCCGCTGGCTCAACCCTGTCACCCCACTTGTTTTTGCGCGCGCCGGAGCGTCCACTGGAGTCGGAGAGGAGTCGCACATGACTGAGACGACCGACCGCATCCAAGACCACCCCCTCGACGAGAGCACGGGGGTGAACCCCCAGCACTTCGACGCCGACTGCTACGTCGTCGGCCGGCCGCACCACGACGCCGTGGCGAACGAGGACCTCACCCCCGAGGGCACGCTCGTGTCGGAGTCGCCGGGCGTGGCGACCGCCGCATCCGGGATCACGGCGTCGGCCGCGCCCGACGCCCCCGACGGCCAATTCCACGACCAACGCATGCCGGCCACCGACGGGGAGCTGTCGGATGCCACCGGCGCGCCGCGGCCGGATGCCTCCATCGCACCGCCGCCCGGTGGTGACCCGAACGCGCCCGTACCGGGCCCCGAGGGGGTGCCACCCGGCCCCGATGTCACCCCGACAGAGCCTGGCGCGCCGATGCCCGAGGAGCCGAGCCCGTTCCTGCCCGACGAACCGGGCGAGAGCGGAGAGGCCCATCGCACGGTCGGAGGGGAGGTGTTCTGATGATCGAGAAGGAGCACCGCACTCGCGACGGCACCTTCGTGGAGCCGGGCGAACTCGCCGCCAAGGAGCGCCAGCACGCCCGTCGCGGAGGCGCACGCTCGACGCCGACATTGCCGCTGCCCGTGGTGCCGCCGAAGGCCGAGCCGACCGCGGCTGATCCCGATCCGACGGGGGAGGGTGACCCACCGCCGACGGTGTGACCCGGCGGCCGAGCTTCGCGCGCCTCACTCCGGCGCGTGTGCGTCGAGGAACTCGTACACCTCGGTGAGATCGACGCCCGTGAAAGTGCCGGTGGGCATCGCGGCGAGCAGCGAAGAGTGCAGGCGAGCACTCGGCCACGCGGCGCTCTGCCAG
>Ga0079224_100013704_pt1 | contig 11301 bp, 1 predicted proteins | sample Stecom2015_FD_80414 | JGI IMG/M metagenome (GOLD analysis project Ga0079224, IMG submission 80414) | Agricultural soil microbial communities from Utah to study Nitrogen management - Steer compost 2015 | ecosystem: Environmental > Terrestrial > Soil > Agricultural land | place: USA: Utah...
TCATTGATTTTAGTATACGTGCCCAATTGCGAATCGAATAAGTATACATTAATAGCTTCATCAAAGTTTTCAATATCGGTAACGGTCAATTCCACATTGCCGGCTTGAGCCTGTACAATCGCCACAGGATACATCTTGGTGCTGTCAAACTCGCCTACACCCTGTATAATGTATTTATTGGTATTGATCACAAAGCTCATATCACTAGGATAGGTATCTCCGTTCAAGGCATCATAACCATAATCAAAACCATCGGAAGCTTCGTTGTTGGGTGTAAAACCTAACAACAAGTGTCTGACGCTATTGGCCGAGGTTGTATAATCAAAGCGGATACGCTTAATCAAGTCTTCTTCTTCCTCCGTAGTACTCTCATTACCCACATTGGGGTTGCTGTTTCTGAGGAAGATGGAGTTGCCTCCAGATTCTTTAACAAAGACTCTTTGACTGTTTTTAAACTGCACATCTCCACCAGTAACACCATACACAAAGAAACCTTGTCCTATTGGGATATAGCGTTGAGGAATGAAAGATCCTGCATCTCCAGTACCGGCTATTTGTGGTGGCGTGGTGTAAGGTGCACCTCCAATAATTGTATAATAGGCATAACCACCTTGGTAAGCACTTAAATAGTGGGAGCTATTAGTGGTTGATTGCCTCCAATATCTTAGGGAGCCATCAATACTAGCTGTTGTTCCAGGATTACCGCTAGGAATGTTATCCCTAATAAATTCATGTGCATCTATAGCGGAAGGATAAGGATTACCAACCAATATTTCATTTCCAACAGCAACATTTTCTGTAATGGTTCCAGTGTTAGGCTGCCCTTTGAAACTATAATTTTGATCGGGATCACCAACATTTCCAGTACCTTTCATTGTAAAACCACGGCCTGCATTAATAGAGGTGTTTTGGTTAATGGATTGCCATGCATTATAATCATCAGATGGGCCATTAAATAAATATAACCAATAATTGCTCAATGTAAGCGGAGTAGTAGAACCGTTATGACCTGTTGTCCAGTTTACTTGTGTGCCGCCGGTATTGAAAATACCGTTTACACTGAAAGTTCTGGTTTCCGAACTGTTTAAAACCCCTGTAGAACCTCCAGTGGTTACTGGGCTTCCCCAGTAGTTATAGTTAAAGCGGTTACCTGTACCTTGTTGGTCGCGTTCTAAGTAACCTGCACCACTATAATCAACATAACTACCATCTGGTTGTAACAGTTGTGATTCGCCTTCTAAATCCAAGACACCATCAATTTTTAGATACTTGGTAACATCCAATCGTTGGTCGTTGGTTATACTATAGCGATTGTTGTCTACTAGTAGGCCTAAAACGGTTGTGGCTCGGTTGCCTGAGTTTACATCGTGCTGTGTTCTAACAATGTTCCAAGTTACAGGGGTTGCAACAGTACCATTGGTGTGAGGGACTTGCTGTACACTGCTAGCATTCCAAGTAGTAGCAGCGTCCCAATTGCCTCCGCTAATTGAAACATAAGGCAGAGGAGCGGATTCTTCCTGAGAGGAAAGAATATTTCTTAATTTACCATCAATACCTCCAATATTGTTGGTCAAATAACCACCACTAACATCGGTAGTTTGGTTCATTTGATAATAGGCAACCAGATTACTCCAACTTAAACCACCAGTGATATCAAGAGGTATTATACTACCTCTTACGTTACCGCCATTAGCCTGAATTTCTTGGTTCATCATTTCACGAATCTGGCCTTCTGTTAAAGCAGTGTTCCAAATACGCAATTCGTCTAACCAACCATTAAAGAAATTGGTAGGGGTATTGTTTAGTCTGTCCATAGCACCTAGCACAAAGTCCATAGTGTTGTTTGTTGGTGCTGCTCCTGTATTTGAAGCCCTAGGGATACCATCAACATAAATGGTATAGGTGGTGCCACTATGTACAACAGCTATATGATACCAACGGTTGGTATTGATATTGTTGGCCGAAACTTGACCGCCACCGTTCCATCTAAATTGCACGGTATTGTTAACATAGCGCAAGTCATAACCCGTGTTGAGATTGTTGGCGTTACGTTTGGAAAGAATGGTTTTAATTGTGCCATCGGTAACATTAGGTTTAACCCAGATTTCAATACTAAAATCACCGTTTAAGTTAAAGTTGTCTTCAAATGAAACATTATCGTTTATACCATCAAAATTTATATTGCTGCCACAATCTGCAAAACTAAAACTCACACTGTCTGAAGTATTGCCACAGGCACCTGCATTGGTTATGGTCCATTGTAAGGTATAGGTCTCGCCGCTTTCTCCTGTAAAAGTTGATGTTGGACTCAATGCATTAGAAAAACTGTAGCTTCCTGCTGGTTGTCCAGATGTTACAGTCCATAAGCCAATAGCTCCAGTAGCAGTAACGGCATTAGCTCCTAAGGTAACGGTTGTGTTGTCACAAGTAGTTCCTGTGGTAACGGTTCCTGCAACGGCAGGAGCATTCACTTCATAAATGGTTACGGTAGTATTGGTTTGTACTGCGGTACAACCACCAGAAGCAGGAGTTGTGTAAGTTACGGTATAAGTACCTGGTGCACTTGCTCCAGGGTTTATAACACCACTAGCATTAATACTTAAGCCAGCTGGGTTACTACTATAAGAACCGCCGGTATAAGCATTGGTGCCTGTAAGGTTTGGGGTTACACTTGAACTGGTTTCACAATAACTAGTGGCACTATAGGTTAAGGTTGCCGTTGGTGGTGGTGTGACCGTAAGTGTTGCAGTACTAGATGTAACACTAGGACAGTATGTGCCAGTTGCCTGTAAGGAGTAGCTTCCTGCATTACCTGCTGTTACGGAGTTTATTGTATAACTGCTACCATAGGCTCCGGCAATAGGGTTGCCATTAAAGTACCATTGATATCCATTAGCACCTGAAACTGTTGATAAGAATGTAACACTTTGCCCTTGGCATACGGTTTGACTTATAGGTTGGTCTGTTATGGAAAGCTCATGTACAGTAACTGTAATGGTATTAGATGTAATCGCGCCGCCACAGGCTGCTGCTCCAGTTATTGCAACATAATAAGTGCCATTAGCGGTTAAGTTTGTAAGAGTTAAAGAGCTGGTATTTGTCCCTGTGGGGTTTCCATTTTCATACCATTGATATGATAAATTATCTCCTTCTGCCACTACAGACAAAGTTACATCCTCTCCCTCACAAACATTTACGCTTTGCGGTTGTGTTGTGATAGAAGGTACCTCGTAAATGGTAACTTCCATGCTATCACTCACGGCACCACAAATACAATCGCTTGGTGTGTTAGTATATGTTAACGTTACAGTGCCATTAAAAATATCCGCAGCACTTGGTGTATATACAGCCGTTGGAGAATTATTGCTAAAACTACCCGAGCCACTTGTATTCCATGTTCCAGAATAATTTGTTCCACCAAGACTTGCTGAAAGTGTCACTGTATCACTAGAACAAATGGTTTGGTCACTTCCCGCGTTTACTGTTGGGGCTTGATTGATTGTCACGGATTCCCCTATTAGTGGTGTGTTACAATTAGGAGTATTGGTGTATTGCACAGAGGTTAATGTATAAGTACCAGTTGGAAGACCGTTAAAAGTTTGACTACCGCTTGCTCCTAAGGTGAAAGAAGAAGGGTTGCCATTAAAATTATAGAACACTGTTGTATTTGGTGTACCAGTTACGGTTACACTTTCTCCATAGCATATAGTGCTTGGGTTAGTGATAGTAGCTATTGGGTTTGTTTTTACAGTTAACAACATTTGACTTGACACATCATTTCCACCACATAAAAAAGATGGAAAATGGGCTATTAATGATATACTTATGTCCGTAGTAGTGGAAATAGAAGGAGGGGTATAAGTTACATTTAAATTATAATTACTGTAGTTGGAAAATGTACCTCCCGCTCCATTATCACTCCATGAAAAAGTTAAATCGTTGTCAACTATGATTTGTTGATCAATAATATTTCCAAATAAGTCTATAGATTGATCTTGACAGATAATTTCATCTGGACCAGCATCTAAACCAATTGATTGAAATGGATTTCTATAAATCCAAGTAGATCTCCAATTTGAACTGCCACAAGGATTTATAGCCCTTACTCTTAATCTTTTTCTATATAATTCAAACCATTGAGGATTAAAATTATTATCAATTTCTACAGTTATTGTGTTGGTGCCTGCTCCACTCAATATAGTAAACCCGGCTGGTATGTCCCACTCATAATACTGCGCATTTGCATTATAATTGACAGTATATGTGGTGGTTGTAGTAGGACAAATAACTGTGATTCCTTCAATTTGATTTGGAGTGGATGGAGGTCCATTATAAACTTTGATACTGCCAGTTGCAATTACCCCTGGGCTACTACATGTATTATTTGAGGCCGTAACAGTATAATTATATGTAGCTAGTGTGCTGGAAATTGGATTTCCCGATATGGTTAAAATGTTAGTAGAGGTATTATAATTATAAGTAACACCAGAAGGTAGCCCTGAAACATCTATTGAATCAGCATTTAATATGCTATAGTTTATATTATTGATTGATTGATTTGGATTTGGTCCACAAATTTCTTGATGATTATTACTTGTCAATAGTGTAATTATTGGGTTTGGATTAACGGTTACAGTTATGGAGTCGGTATTAGAGCAGCCATTTGGATTTGTTCCAGTTACAGTATATACATGCGTTCCAGAAGTTGGTATAAATGAAGTACCGTTAGGTACTCCGTTACTCCAATTGTAAGTGGTCGCGCCGCTACCTGTCAAAGTTAAAGAAGTTCCTTCACAAATAGTAATGTTCGTTGAACTTCCATTAGCTAGAGCTGTAACAGTAGGGACTGGGTTAACTGTCATAGTCACACTTTGTGTTTGTGGTATAGGGTTGGCACAGGTAGCATTAGAAATTATATGAACTGAAACTATATCCCCATTTGCAAGTGTAGCAGAGGTATAAGAAGGACTGTTTGTTCCTACTGGATTTCCATTTATGAACCACTGATAAATTGGTGCAGTCCCTCCATTTGTCAAGGAACTAACTATGAATTGTACAGAATCACCTGTACAAATAATATTATCAGAATCACTTGAAGATAGATTAAAAGAAACCGGCAATACAGGATTTACAGCCATGGTGACCGTATTGCTTTGTTGAGGTATCGCACATACCGAAGCGCTTGAAGTCATTTGAACATACACTTGGTCATTATGGTTCAATGACGTGGTAGTGAAAACAGCAGCATTTGGACCTGTTGGGTTGCCATTCACAAACCATTGATAACTTGGTGATGTACCCCCATTTACCGGACTTGCTGTAAAACTAACTGAAGTGCCTTGGCAAATAGGAGAAGTGGGGGTAGCACTAATACTTACCGAAGCTCCCGCAGCAGCATCTATAATGGTTACTGTTGCATTACATGTTGAAATGTTTCCAGCAGTATCGGTCACGGTAAGGGTTACGGTATTGGTTCCAATAGCACTACAATCAAAAGTGGTTTGTGATAAACTCAAAGAAACCGAGCCACAATTGTCAAAGGAACCATTGTCAATGTCGTTGGCGGTAATGCTAATTGGCAATGTGGTTGTAGAATCAATAGTAAAAGATAAGTTTTGACAACTAGCAGTAGGAGCTTGATTATCTACTACTGTAATGAGCTGTTCACAAGTGGCAATATTACCATTGCCATCTGTTGCTGTCCAAGTAACTGTGGTGTCTCCTATCGGGAAAACAGCAGGCGCATCATTGGTATAGCCAGCGCCACAGTTATCACCAACTGTTGGTGTACCTAAGTTAACGCCGCTAGCAGTACATAGATTAGTGTCGGTATTGATAATAATGTCGACAGGACATGTAATTGTAGGCGGTGTTGTGTCGTTTACTGTTACAGTTTGAGTACAAGTAGCTGTTAAGCCAGTAGTATCGGTAACCGTCCAGGTCACGGTTGTAATTCCTAGTGGGAATGTTGCAGGTGCATTGTTGGTCACAGAGGCAACCCCACAATTATCGTTGGATACAGGAGCTGTCAAACTAACACTTGTGGCTTCACAATTTACATCAGCACTAACTGTAATATCTGAAGAACAGGTTAAAGTTGGAGCTTCCGTATCATTAACTGTAACTGTAAAGGAACAAGTTGAAGTGTTTCCAGCGATATCTTCAATTTCGAAGGTGTTCGTGGTCGTTCCCACGGGGAACGCACTTCCTGAAGCTAGACCAGCAATTTGTGTAATAGTAATCGCTCCACAGTTATCAGATCCTGTTGGAGCCACATAAGTAACTATAGCCGAACAAAGTCCAGCGTCATTAGCTGTGTTGATGTTGCTAGGGCATGTGATGGTTGGAGGCGTAGTGTCCTCTATAATCACGGTTTGATTTTGAGTGATAATATTCCCATTACCGTCATCATATGTCCAGACTACAGTAAAAGTTCCTTGTGCGTTATAAGTTGTGGGATCTGTTGTAGTGGCAGTTATTGTTCCCGAACAGTTGTCTGTTGCTGTAGGTGCGGTTAGTGTAGCAGAACATTGCTGAGTAATAGTTAGTAATGATGCAATGTTAGGAATAGGATCTGTGGTATCGTCGTAATTGTACGTTTGAGGTACGGTAATGGAATTTCCGTTGCCATCGTCGAAGGTCCAGTTGATGACCGTAGATCCACCTTCAACAAAAGAAAGGGTGTCGGTTGTTGTACCTGTAATGGTTCCCGCACAGTTGTCGGTTGTTGTCGGAGCGGTAAGTGTGCCGTTACAGTCCACTGTCACATCTGCAAGCGTAGGTGTTACCGGGTCAGTCGTATCGTCGTAATTGTACGTTTGAGGTACGGTAATGGAATTTCCGTTGCCATCGTCGAAGGTCCAGTTGATGACCGTAGATCCACCTTCAACAAAAGAAAGGGTGTCTGTTGTTGTGCCTGTAATGTTTCCGGCACAGTTGTCGGTTGTTGTTGGTGCCGTCAGTGTTCCGTTGCAATCGACAGTCACCGCAGCAAGTGTAGGCGTTACGGGATCGGTGGTATCGTCGTAATTGTAGGTCTGCGCTACTGTTATGCTGTTCCCGTTGCCATCGTCGAAGGTCCAGTTGATTGTTGTACTTCCGCCTTCCACGAACGCAAGGGTGTCGGTTGTTGTGCCTGTAATGGTTCCCGCACAGTTGTCGGTTGTTGTCGGAGCGGTAAGTGTGCCGTTACAGTCCACTGTCACATCTGCAAGCGTAGGCGTATCTGGTACAAGATTATCAACCACGGTCACTATAGCTGTACACATGTTCGTTTGCCCTAAACTATCTTCAGCGGTTAAGGTAACCGTTACAGGCGTTCCAATATTTGAGCAGTCAAATGTGTCAATATCTAAACTTAAAGTTGGGGTATCAAAATCATCACCACTTGCTTCATCTATGTCATTGGCTGTAATAGTAGCATTACCAGTAGCATCTAAATAGACTGTAAGGGTATCATAACAATCAGCAACTGGTGGCATATCTACCCTAAAAGAAGCTCTGTAATTAGTACCTCCGTTGCTGGCATAGTGTGTGCCATCAGGGTTGTTGTCGTTATTGGTGTCATATTCGGCGCGGGTGTACACTTCCAGATAATAATCTCCAGATGTTAACCCATTCAAAACATTAATATTTGCTGCAGAAGATTCCCAGGTTTGGTCTGTACTTATTCCATCACAAGAGTTAGAAGTACCATCATCAGTGTTAAATAAAATTTCATGCGGAATAAATACAGGCGGTACATCTGTAGTTAAGTAGATTCTGTAATCCAACCAACCATTCATAATATTGTGTGAACCACATTTATGTGTTTGGTTTTGAGCACCATTTAGTATTAGGCTACTGGTTGATGTGAAAGTACCTAGATTCCCATTAAAATCAGGATTTGCAGTTGCAGCTTGTAAATCGTAAAAGGTGTTTGGCGAACCATTGACACTTAAAATTAAATAGCTCTCATCTATGGCAGACTCATTTTGAGACCACACTTGCAAGCTGCCAAATAGAAATAGCACAGATAGTACAAACAACAAAAACGTCTTGATTCTTAAATTAAGGAACAAGACACCACGGTCAATAGCAAAAGTAGTTTTCATATCTCTTCAAAAAATGATATTCGTATTGTACTGTACCACAAGAAACACTCTTACTCTTGCGGTATAGTTATTTTGTTTTTTTAAATTGGGCTATTAATAGCATTTACAGGGAGAGACCAAAAGTATATGGAAATGCACAACTCAGGTAATAAAGTCGTTTAAGTGTTAAAATTTTCTTTGTAACGGTATTTTAGCCTTAATATTAAGTATTTTGTTTTTTTAATGAATTGATTTGTAGTTTTTTATGTAAATATAAACTTGTTTTAGTTTGTAAAATTGGATTTCTATAATCATGCAGAAGAAGTCTTGAGAGTCCATTTTTAGAGTTTTGTATGTAAGTGAAAAGTCTTACTTTTAAGCCGTTAACGCTTTAATGTATACATTCAAATTAACCCATACTTTTGAAACATTTTTCACTATACGTTTTCTTCTTTTCTTTGACTCTCTGTAGCCTATTGTCGGCTCAAGAGATTCCACCCATCGAGGTGTATACACCTAGGGACTATCGTGGCGAAAATCAAAATTGGGCCATTTCGCAATCCAAGGACAAGACTATTTACATTGCAAACAACAAAGGCTTGTTGGAGTTTAATGGTGCTAGATGGGAATTGTATCCGTCGCCAAACGAAACCATTATCCGTTCGGTAAAGGTTATTGATGAACGTATTTATACGGGATGCTATATGGAATTTGGATATTGGAAGCGTAACTTCCAGGGCAAACTTGTTTATTCATCTTTGTCTCAGCTAATTTCCAATACTATTATAGAGGATGAACAGTTTTGGAATATTATTGGCTATCGCGATTGGGTACTTTTTCAGTCTTTAAACCGCATTTACATTTATCACACGGCCACCAATGACTTTAAGTGGATTGATACCAATTTTGCCATTACTAAAATGTACCAAGTTGGTGAAACCGTTTATTTTCAACAAATAGGGGATGGTTTGTACAGATTGGAAAATGGCCAGCCAATTGTTGTTTCAAAAAGTTCGGAGCTTAGGGATTATAACATCATAAACGTCTTTGAACACCAAGACAAACTGCTTGTAGAAACTCAGGAACACGGTTTTTTTATTGTTACTGACGCAACAGTTTCACCTTGGGATATTCCCGCAAGCAACTTGCTCAATCAGGTAAGTGTCTACAGTAGTATCAAACTTCAGGACGGTACTTTTGCTTTAGGAACTATCTCCAACGGTTTGATTCACCTAACGGAAGATGGTATAGCCAATTATCAAATCAACCAAACCCGAGGACTTAGTAACAATACTATTTTAGCTTTGTTCGAAGATGAAGAAGATAACATTTGGTTGGGCTTGGACAACGGAATTAACTGTGTTAATATTACATCGCCTTTTGAGATTTATAACGATGACAAAGGTGAATTGGGCACAACCTATGCTTCTGCGATTTATAAGGGCAATCTTTATTTGGGTACTAATCAGGGTTTATTTGTAAGACCTGTGGAAGCTAAAATGCCTTTTCAGTTTGTGGAAGGCACCAAAGGCCAAGTTTGGTGCTTGACAGAGTACGACAATCTTTTGTTTTGCGGACACAATGCAGGTACATTTATAGTAGAAGGGAATAAGGCAGAGCCCATTGCTGAAGTAGATGGTACATGGGGAATAAAGACAATACCCCAAAGACCTGATTTGTTATTACAAGGAAATTATAATGGGTTAAACGTATTGCAAAAAAAGAATGGCAAGTGGCATTTCAGAAATAAAATAGAAGGTTTTAATATTTCGGCAAAACACTTTGAGATCTTGGACAGCATGATTTTTGTAAGCCATGAATATAAAGGTGTTTTTAAGATTCGGGTAGATGAAGATTACCTAAAAGCAATAAAATTTGAAAAAGATTCTACCATTGACCAAGGCTTAAATTCCAGTTTGGTCAAGTATAAAGACAGGATTGTATATGCGTTTAGAAAAGGCGTATTTTCTTATAATCAAGATTTAAATAAATTCCAGCGTGACGAAGCGCTAAGCAAGTTATTTGATGAGGACACGTATACTTCGGGTAAATTAGTGGTACACAACAATACGGGGTATCTTTGGGGCTTTTCACAGCACGATATTGGCTATGCTACAACGGGCATGATGAGTGAAGTGCCTAACATTCGTAAAATAGCATTTCCAAACGCTTTAAGAAAAGGCATGACGGGTTATGAAAATATAAGCTACATAAAAGACAATCACTACTTATTTGGGTCTTCTACGGGCTATGTTATCATAAATACCCAACAGCAAAAGGCCAATTCCTATCGTATTTTTATTAACAATATTAACAATCAACGTTTACAGGAATCTACCACCGCATTGGATATAACGACAAGTGGAGATTTCAACTATCAGGAAAATAATTTTGAGTTTTTGTTCAGTATACCAGAGTTTGATAAATTTCAAAGACCTGAATATCAATATCGGTTAATAGGTTTTAATGACACTTGGAGTGAATGGAGCAATCGCACGTATCAGACATACAACAACTTACCACATGGTGATTTTACTTTTGAGGTAAGAGGGCGAGTAGGCACTGAACTCACCGAAAATGTGGGCAGTTACAGTTTTAAGATAGCTAAGCCGTTCTATATATCACACTTGGCCTTGGCGCTTTATGCCTTGGTTATTTTGCTTTTTAGCATTTTTATGCATCATGTTTATAAACGTTATTACCGAAGACAGCAGGATAAACTCTTACAGGAAGCTGAACGAGAGTTGGAGCTTAAGGAACTCGAAAACCAGCAACAACTCATGCAGTTTAAAAACGATAGTTTGCAGCAAGATGTAGAGAACAAGAGTAGGGAGTTGGCTATTTCCACTATGAGTCTCATTAAAAAGAATGAATTTTTAAATGCGATTAAAGATGAGTTGAAGGACAACAAATCTGACAGCAAAGTAAAATCTGTCATTAAGATTATTGACAAGAACCTTAACAATTCCGATGATTGGACCTTTTTTGAAGAAGCGTTTAATAATGCAGATAAAGACTTCCTTAAGAAAATAAAATCCAAACACCCTTCGCTTACACCAAACGATTTAAAGCTGTGTGCTTATTTACGTCTCAACCTTTCTTCAAAAGACATTGCACCATTACTCAATATTTCGGTAAAAAGTGTGGAAGTAAAACGTTACCGATTGAGAAAAAAAATGGATTTACCCCATGAGTCGAGTCTTACCAACTACATTTTGGAGCTTTAGCA
>Ga0079224_100013705_pt1 | contig 11301 bp, 15 predicted proteins | sample Stecom2015_FD_80414 | JGI IMG/M metagenome (GOLD analysis project Ga0079224, IMG submission 80414) | Agricultural soil microbial communities from Utah to study Nitrogen management - Steer compost 2015 | ecosystem: Environmental > Terrestrial > Soil > Agricultural land | place: USA: Utah...
ATGCATGCATACTACACCAGTAAATAGGACATTTCTAAGGAATTTCGGCACAATACCAATATTGGACAAATCAAAGAAAGCATTGCACCCAAGGGGGGTCGGAAAGTTGAAATCAAAGCCCCTTTACAACCGGAGCCCTCCCCGCGCGCGTACCGTGTCAAAATTTGTAACCGGGGTTACACAAATATAGGCAAAAAATATTATAAATGGCTAGACCGAGAAAACCAACGGCATTAAAAGCATTAGAAGGGACACTTAGAGCGGATCGGATGGTTCCGAATGAGATGATGCCCGCATTGCTTGAATCGGTTCCGTCAGCGCCTGAGTATTTGAATGATCGAGCTAAGGCGGAGTGGTATAGTGTATGTTCGGACTTGCTAGACTTAGGCATGCTTCACCGAGTAGACTTAGCACTACTGAGTATGTATTGCCAGGAGGTCGACAATTATCTTACTGCAAATGAACGTCTTCAGAGTGAAGGGTTTACTATAACGTTTGAAAAAAGCGATGGGTCGGAATATTCTATGCCTTCTCCCTGGGTGTCAATTAAAAACAAGTCGCTTGATAATGCGCTAAAGATAGCCTCTCAGTTTGGATTTACGCCATCTGCGAGAACTAGAATTAGCACGAATCCATCGAAAAGTAGAGATCCATTTGAGGACATGTTGAATATGGATAAAGATGAATAGTTTAAAAACCGCATTACAATATGCTGAGGATGTTAGATCGGGTAAAATAGTTGTTAGTCGCTATGTGAAATTAGCGGTCGATCGTTTTTATCATGATTTAGAAGCAGCTAAATCGCGCGGATACTATTTTTCTGAAACGGCTGCGAGTAAAGCGCTACATTTCTTTGACTTTCTTGTTCTTACCAAGGGGATAACACCTGATGATGTGCCCAAGGAGCAAGTTAATCCAGACGGATCGATCAAATTCGCTTTAGCTCCTTGGCAGGCATTCATTATTGCCAACTTGTTTGGGTGGAAGAAAATTAGCGACAACAAGCGACGCTTTACAGAAGCCTATGTTGCAATTCCTAAAAAGAACGGTAAAACAACAAAGGCATCTGGTATTGCTAATTTAATGTTGTTTGCTGACAACGAGCCAGGACCAGAAGTTTATTTGGCTGCTTATACTCGAGATCAAGCCAATATTTGTTTTGACGAATCTGTTACACAAATTAAAGGATCTCCCGCTCTCAAAAAGCGAGCAAACCTACTTAAGCATTCTGTGACTACCAGTGTACGGGGGAAAATGATGGCTGTTTCGCACGATGCGGATAATACCGAGGGTAAAAATAGCCATTGCGTTATTCTAGACGAATATCACGTCCATAAGTCTGATAAGGTTAAAAACTCGCTCCAATCGGGTATGGCTGCTCGGAAACAACCGCTACTATTTATAATTACGACGGCTGGGTTTAATAAACAAGGGCCGTGTTATAAATATCAAGAGATGTGCATTAATATGCTTGAGGGGAGAATTGAGCTTGATAATGTTTTCGCTATAATCTATGGTATTGATGAGGGAGATGACTGGAAGGATGAGAAAACTTGGGTAAAAGCCAATCCTAATCTTGGTATATCAGTTCAAATGGATTATCTCCGACGAGAATTTAAAAAAGCGCTTCAGTCAGGCTCGAAAGAGGTTGATTTTAAAACAAAACACTTAAATCTATGGGTGGACGCTGAGGTGACTTGGATTCAGGCGGAAATTTGGAAAGGGATGTCGTCGCCAGAATTTAATCCACCAAGCGATGCTGTTTGTTATGCTGGCCTTGACCTTGGCAGATCAAATGACATGGCTGCATTTTCGTTGTTTTTTCCTGAACATAATTACATTACGACTAGATATTATGTTGCTGAAGACGCCGCTCAATACGCAGCTCGGGCGGGTATTGACTATCTTGATTGGATTAATGATGGGCATCTTATAGCCACTCCCGGCAAAACAACTGATTACGACTATATTTTAAGAGATATTATCGAATCTGCCGAAAAATATGATTTACGATTTTTAGGATATGACCCCTATAGCTCGCAATATTTTCGAGATAAGCTTTCCGATGAGCTTGGAACTACATACGCTGGTAAGATACAAGAGGACGGTTTCGTAAAGTTTGGTGAGCACAAAAAAGTTCAACCATTTAGGCAGGGCTTTATTTCGATGGGCCCGCCAACCCGATCATTTGAGGAGCGATGCCTTAACTTGCAATTGAAACATGATGGCAACCCAATTACTGGATGGATGCTATCAAATGTTGTTCTTGATCAAGATGCAGCTGGAAATATAAAGCCAGCAAAAGATAAGAGTAAGGATAAAATTGACGGTGTCGTCGCTATGGTTATGGCGATTGGTATGTACGAGATATGGGGGAATTATCAACAAGAAAACATCGATATATCATCTTTAATCGCCTAATGCCGGCCAAAATTATATTTGACGAAACCACACTAAGTAAAATCGAAACCAAGCTAACTAAAAAATCCTGCGATAGACTTGTTGATCACTTCATAAGGCAGGGGAAAACTTTAGCTCAAGCCTACGATTTAATTTTGACTCTATGCGAAACAGAAGGGGTTGAAAATTATTATGGTTGTTATGAAAGTTTTCGAGTTTCTTACTACCGAAGGATTAACCAAAAACAACTGCCTGCATAATTCTAAACTTCTGTAACCTCGTTTACAGTAGCGCCATCTTAGATTTAGCAAATTTGTATTGTACAAATCTAGATTAAACTTGGCCAAATGGTTAGATCGACTCTTTGGGAGGAGTGACGTACAATCTAAACCGTTAGATGTCGAACGTCGCTTTATGGGTCTATCCTTAGTTGACCCTGAGTTGGCTAAGGCATGGGGTATTAATGTTAGTCTAACAGACGTCTCACCGCGCGCTGCTATGGGTATAGCTACCTTTTTTGGTTGCGTGGTAACTATTTCTGATTTAATCGCGAGTCAGCCGTTTGGTGTTTATCAAGAAACAGACAAAGGTCGAAGAAAGGCCAAGGATCATCCGCTTCATAATTTAATTTCACGTCGCCCTAACCGAAGTATGAGTGCGTTTATCGCTAAGCGCACGCTCTTGATGAATTCGTATTACTATGGTGATGGGATTGCGGTAATAAAACGAGATAGATATAATCGGCCTTATGAAATCACCCCCGTAGACGCTGCAAATGTCACCATACTAGAAGACGACGAAACAGGATATTTGTTCTACGGGGTGGCAAGCCCTACGGGGGTTACATGGTATTCGGATCTCGATGTTATTCATATCAAAGATTACACTTTAAGCGGATTAAAGGGTTTTTCGTCTTCTAAGTGGCATGCTCAAACGCTTAAAATAAACCTTGCTGCAAAAGGTCTTCAACAGAAAACACTTGAAAACGGTGCTTTTGCTAATGGCTTTATTAGTTCTCAAATAGGGGCGAATAGGTCAGAAGATGCAAAATTATACAAACAAAGGGTAATCGAGTCGCTAAATGACGGTTCCGGAATTGCCGTATTAGGAGGTGATGCTAAATGGGTGCCAGTCACACGCTCTCCACTAGAGGTACAGCTGATCGAAACCCTTTCTCGATGCGATGCTGATTGGCATAAGGTGTTTCGTATACCCCCTATTATGCTCGGAGATACGGAGAAGCAGACCTCATTTGGTTCTGGCGTTGAGCAGATGTTTATTCAAGTCACCAACTCGGTATTAATTCCAAAAGCCACTGAAATTGAGCAAGAGTTTGATTACAAGTGCTTTCGTACCGACGAATTGGCGTCCGGATATTACACATCGATCAACTTTCAGAACTTATTGCGTGGTGATAGCCAAGCGAGGGCTGAATATTATTCAAAGCTAGGAATGATGGGTTATGTCACTCAAGACGAGGTTAGGGCGTGGGAGGAGATGGGTCCACACCCTGGGGGGGTCGGAGCTGACGCATGGATAGGTCAAAACATGATGCCTCTTAGCGAGGCGAAAGATATTCTAAAAGGGAAATACAATGGAAAAGGAAGCGAGGGTACTGGGGCAAGTCCTGGCGGAAGTAAGGGCGACGGCGCCTGAAGATGGTTCAGGATATTACATAGACGGAAAGGGTATTGTTTTTAATCAGCGCTCCGAAAAGCTTGGATGGTTTTTTGAGTATATCGACGCAGATGCGGTAAGGGATGCTGATTTTAGCGGAGCTGTAGCGTATTTTAATCATGACGCCAACTTTGTGCTTGGGAGCCTGGATAATAAAACACTAGGATTTAACATTACCCGGGATTTCGTCTCTTACCATATTGACGCACCAACTACCACGACAATTAAGGATTTGGTTATTGCGCCTATTGAAAGGGGTGATGTTAAAGGAAGCTCATTCATGTTTACTGTCGCCAAAAATGGAGACGACTGGGAAGAAGAAGCAGATGGCACTATTATCCGATATATTAAGAAAATTGAGCGAGTATATGAAATGGGGCCGGTATCGATGCCTGCTTACCGCCAAACGACTTCGGATGTTGCTAAGCGCTCCTTTGATGACTGGGTTAAGGAGGTTCGATCTCAAGAAGAGATTAGTGAAAGTTTTTTCCGACGTGAGCTAGCGAGACGAAAGATGGATATTCTGAGGGCATCTCGCTGATAATCGATGAGTAAGCTATTTAATATTAAAACACAATAAATGAGACAATTAAAATGAAAAAAACACTTTTCTTCCTGCTTTTTTCGCTGACTTTATCAGTTTTTGCGATGGGGCAGACAACAGAAATCCTGATGAGGGGCTCCGATGGCGCAGTTGTAGATACGGTGTCTAATACGGGAACAGGATATGTTCAAGCGAGGGTTTTAATCCCCACTGATCTGGTTGGTATTCAGGCGGTTTTAGAGAAGTTATCTGGATCTACGCAAGGTACGGTAAAATTATTTGGATCTATTGACGGAACTAATTTCACTCAAATTTCCAGTGACACACTTGCCGCAACTGATGCAGCTAGCCAGTCTAAAATTTTCTTTGTGCCAAGTCCGATAGTACCATTTTATAGGGTTGTATTTGAAGGCGCGGGGACGCACTCGACTGTCTTAAGTGCTATAGCCCTAAGCATAAAGAAGTAGCCTAAAAATGGGCTATAAAAACTATTCACGCACACTATAAAAGTTTTTTTAGAAATGAAATTTTCAACATTAAAGGAGTTGCAAGATCAAAGAGCTATCAAGGTAGAGGCTGCTGATGATCTAATTAATTTGGCTAAGGCCGAAGGGAGGGAAATGACGGAGGATGAGGTTACTCAATTTGACCAGTTAGTTAGCGAGATTGAAGATTTAGATGCTCGCATTGGCCGCCAAAGAAAAATCGAGGAATTTCGTCGTGCGAATGCCGCCGAAATGGGTAATGGTAAGGATGATTTGACTGAGGGCGATAAGAAGGACTTGCGTAAATTCAATCTGGGTAAAGCTCTTAGCAAGTTGGCCGAGGGGAGAGAGCTGGATGGAGTTGAAGCAGAAGTGGCGAAGCTTGGCGGTGAGGCCGCTAGGTCGGCGGGTATTACTCCCGTTTCTGGTAGTTTTTGTGTTCCGAGCTCTGTTTTAAGACGTGGCCAAACAGTTACCGGTTATACCGTCGCTTCCGGGGACCAAGGTGGCGTTACCGTTCCCGAGGATCTGAACCCGCTGATTGATGCGTTGTGGTCAAAAACTTGGTTAGGGCCTGCCGGTGCTCGGTTTTTGAATGGCCTTCAAGGCGATCAGCGATTCCCAATCCAAACAACAAAGCCAACAGTTACGGAGCTGAGCGAAATTGAAGAAATGGGGTACACGGAGATCCTTTTTGACGACTTCTCTATGACTCCTAAGCGGCGTGGCGCAACTATACCTTTCTCACGCCAAATGCTTCTTCAGTCAAACGTGGATATTCAAAACCTGGTGATTGATAACATAAGCCTGGCGCTTTCTCAATACTTGAATGTCGAGGGTCTGGGCATTGTGCTTGGTGCCATTACATCGAGCAATAGCAATATTGTCGAGCTAGGAACAAATGGAGACGCTCCTAGTTACGAGAGCTTAGTGAAAATCAGGACTAAAGTTGATTCAAAAGATGCGCTCATAAACGCCCCTGTTTGGGTGACTAACACCCTAGTAAAAGGTCAATTACAATTAACTGAGAAGTTTTCCGGTACCAATGGGGAGGCTATTTGGGGTGATTCTGATACACTGTTAGGATACCCTGCTATTGTAACCAACTTGGTACCATCTAACTTGGTTAAAGGAAATGCTTCTAATTGCTCAGCGTTAATTTTCGGAAACTTCTCAGACCTATTTGTGGGTATGTGGGATGGTTTTGAATTTATCGTTGATCCTTTCACTGCGAAACGTAAGGGCCAAATTGAAGTTACTGCAAACACTTTCTATGACATCAAGGTTGCTCGTGCCGCTTCGTTTGCCGGCTCGAAGGATGTGTTAACTGCGAAGGTGTCTTAACTGGGTAATTATGGCAAAGGTTAAGGTCGTAAAAAAAGATGTTAGGCTTACCAACTACCAGATTGGGGACATAATCGATATTTCAGACAAAGTAGCGGTTGAGTTTCTTAATCTGGGGGTTGTTGAGCCGGTTGAGCAGGAAGCTGAAACATCCTCTATAAGCGTGAAAGATAGAAAGGTAGAGAAAAAGAAAGGTAAGTAGCTCAAATGGATAGTTTCCCATACATATCATGTCGCCACACAGATCAGATAGTGAGCTTGCAAACTGCTAAAAAGTGGTTGCGTATGGATGTGGAGGGCATGGACGACGATGATATGATTATTCAGGACGCTATTGTGTCAGCGGTAAGGAGGGTTGAGGACGAGTGTCATCTTTCGTTAGGCGTATCTGAATATACATGGGAAACTACCGGGCTACCCTGCGATTTTGCGGACGTTAAGTACGTTAGAGAAATTGTTTCGGTGACTATCGATGATCAAGAGGTCGACAGCATGCACTATAGACTAATCCGAGCTGGCGAATCTCACTGTAAAATCGAATGGGAAAAATCGGTGAGACCTGGCCGGAAAGTTGTAATAGTGTTCAAGGCTGGCTTTGGCGTGGAGCATATACCCGCGAATCTACTTCGTGCTATTCGTGCGATGATTCAAGCTGATTTTGACGAGCATGGAGATACGGTTGCTGAAAAAAGGACACTGAGCGACAAATTAATGCTCGCTTATAAGCAGGGTTATGCCGGATAGAGCTGAAAGATATGGGGACAATTGGCAGGAAGTTGGGCGGCAAAGATGGTCAGTATACCCGGATTGATATTTTTAAGCCGGATAAGATTGATGATGGATATAGTGAGATTGGAAATAATACATATACAAAACGTCTTGCCAGTGTCCCCGCTTATTTTTCGCATCCTCAAGATAACCAAGAGGAGGACTTAGTTGGCAGTTTGGTTCGATCAAGGACAGTAGCCGAGGTTGAGGTACGTTATTCATTTGGGAAAGACGTAAAGCCGACTTGGAAGATTAAGGACTTATTTGAGGGGGTGGAGTACGAAGTGATTTCGTCGGTTATTGTGCTAGATAGGCGTCGTTGGGTTCGCTTCAAGGTGGCTTCTATTGAATAGAGGGGATATGATTACAATTGATGCGTCTGAATTAAGGGAATTAAGTAAAAGTTTGGCGAAATATCAAGCTATTGTCCCCAGGTCGGTTGAGCAATCGGCTTTGCGCAGATCGGTTCGACCAATCTTCAACGCTGCTCGTCAAGAAGTCCCGGTTGGTCGAGTGGTTAGTGATGGAGGCAAAAAGGGGCCTGATTATAGGCGAGGCGGTGCGACACGTAAAGATTTGCGAGTAAAAAACCGAAGACCTGGGCGAGGTGCAACTTCCTCTGTTTGGGTTGGTCCGTCTTTTGGTCCAGGGAAAGTTGGGTGGCGAAATCACTTCATTACAGGGGGAGTTCAGCGAGCTGGGCGAGGTAGAAATGTAAATATCAAGCCAAACAACTACCTGCAAAGAGCCTACAATAGAGGGATAGGAGAGTCAACTAAAGCATTTGCGTCTGAAATAAATGAATCATTTCTGCGGTGGGCGAAGAAAAACCTTCCTAAGGGATCATTTTAATATCACTGATGAGTACAAAGGCAGTAAAAGCGATAAGGGCTAGGATAATGAACGATGTGACCATCATGAATAAAGTTGCGATGGTTGAAGCGAATATTATTCCTACGGCTGCCAAATTCCCCGCTATTTATATCGCATTATCTGATATGGCTATCATTCATTGCTATAACGGATGGCTTATGCGAGGTAGTGTTGAGATAGGCGTATATGCCGATAAGTACGCTATTGCCGAAGATGTTAAGGAGAGACTAAGGGAGTTATTTGATCGACACCAAGAAATTTTTGAGGGGATAAAATTAACGTTCAATTCTGGAGAAGAAGAATCTGACAGCTTTGACGATGAGGTGAATAAGCATGTAAAAGCTATCACTTTTCCACTGGTATTATCGAAGTAATTCTGGGCGCATTGTCCTGAATAAATAAAACTAAACACACACTAAAAATGTCAACAAGGAGCGAGGAGGTGGTGATGGGCAACGAGACCGTCATCGCTGTTGATAAAGTAAGTAGCGAGGAATCAACCACAATGACGGTAATTGGTTGTGCCACATCACTTGAATGGAATTCTAACCTGGAAACGCAAGACATTGTCTGTTATGCAGGAGAGAAAGTATTGCCATCTGGTCGAAAACCAAAAGCACAGGCGACACTTAACGGCATTGTAAAAGAGTACGCAAGTGGCGATCAAGCGAGCAACGTATCGAGTAAAGAAATTTACGGATACCATAAGTCTAAAAAGCGACTGAAATTTGCTTTTCAGCGCCCTCATGAAGGCGATACGATCTATACAGGTTGGGGTTATTTTACGCAATTTGCTGAACAGGGGGCTGCCGAGGGCACGCCAATGACTTGGTCAGCAACGATCACGTTTGAAGACGTGTTAACAGTTACATCGGTAAGTAGCTAGCGGTCACGGGGTGGGAAATTTCCTGCCCTGCTTGACTTTTCTAGCTACGCAGTCAATGATCGCTAGCAAAAAATAAATTATATGAATACTGTAAAAGTTGTTCTTAGAGGTAAAGAGTACACGTTAAAATTTGGCGCTCTAAGCTTAGTTCGTAAAGCTAGGGTGGAGAATATAGACTTATCGATTTTGGAGGACCCGAATTTGGGTATTGATCAGATTTACGCATTTATTCTGCGCTTTGCATTGCCGAAAGAGGATCATTTTTGGAAAAATGAAGATGAGTTAATCGATGCGTTGGATGAGAATTCGCCTCAAACGTTGAAAGCACTAGTTGACGGATTTAATCATTTTTTGGGGTTTATCCAGACACTCAACGAGAGCGTAAGCGAGGGCGACCAAGGAAAAGGCGCAAAAAGGAAAAAATAGACCTCGGCGATTGGCGAGATATTGTTCGGGAGGGAGCACGAATGGGTCTGAATTACGCCGATTTGGACAATATGACGCTATACGAGTTTCGGTTATATCAGCAGGGGTATAAGAACAGAATGACCGATCTTGAATCCATGATAAGGTGGGTAGCGTATTACTCGCTAATTGGTCCTGGCATGGTGTCAAAGCCACCAGAAATTGAAGACTTTTGGCCTATTGGAGATGAGGGTAAGAAGAAAAGCCTCGGCGAGGGAACTCAAAAATGGTCGCAAGCTAAACGAAATGAATTTAGCAAGCGATTCACTGAGGCGCTAAAGGACCACAAATGGTAGAGATGGTAAATGATAAGCGGGTAGAGGTGAATTAATATGGCGATTACGATAAGTGCAAATAACATTAAAATTGGGGGTGACACCTCTGGTTTAATTGCAAGTCTACGAGGGGCTAGCGCTGCGGTGGATAGCTTTACACGTGACATCTCACTTAAAGTGACAGCCGCTTATCGTGAGGCGTCCAAGGAACAACGTTTATTTAATTCTGGCCTTAACCGCTTAGGAGATGATCTTTTAAAATTTGGCAAGCGCTTATCTCTTTTTGGAGCTGCGCCAACACTTTTTGCAGCGGGCAAAGCGTACAAGGATTTTGCTGATCTTGAAATGCTTCAACGAGGTGTTGAGCGATACGGATCAAGTCTAAGTGAAATTAGAAAGCTTGCTACTGAGGCGGGTGTTGGTGTTTTTGAGGCAGGCAAACAGGTAATTTCGCTTCGGGCTTCTCGTATGGAGATGGACCTGGTCACTAGATCAATAAAAGCATTTTCAAACGCCATTGCAGATGCTGGGGGGAGTGCCTCTGATTTGGGTCCAGCATTAGTTAATCTTAGCCAATTTTTAGCTACCAGACATATCAACCAAATTGACTTGCGTCAGCTTTCTAACCGGATGCCGCAAACGATGGATGTGTTGCTTAACACATTTGGGACGGTTGATCCAAAGGAGCTTAACAAAGTACCCATCGAGGAATTTATTGAAGGGCTTGTTTCTGGACTTGAAAAAATACCTCCCGTGGCCGCTGGTGCTAAGATCACCATGGAGCAATTCGTGGACACAATTCGTGTGACGTCAGGAACTATTGGTGAAGCTATCGAAAAATCGTTTAATATTTCTGATAATATTAAGCTGCTTGGTGATGCTATTAACAACTTAACCGATCATTTTAGAGCGCTGTCACCCGAAGCGAAAAAGTCCATACTTGCCGTAGGGTCTCTTGCGGTGATAATTCCATCCCTCACGCTTGCTATTGGTGGGTTAGTAAAATTAGTTCCGATTATCGTTACCGGGTTTGGCCTCATTTCGGGTAGTGCCGTGGCTGTGGTGGCAGCGGTTGGGGTAGCTACAGCAGCGATTATTACAAATTGGGATAAGGTTAAGAAATTCTTACAGGATTCGGGCTTTTGGAACAATATGGTGACGGTTGCCCGATCTGCACTAAATGTAATTGTTGAAGTTGTTAAGCTAGGGCTTAATCTAATCCAGGGCGATTGGGTTAATTTCGGAAATGCTTTAACAAATATTCTAAAAAACGTTTGGAATGGCATTGTAAGCGTTTTTGGCGCCGGCTTAAAAGCGCTTAACAATTTACTGTCTAGTTTTCTTAATACGATTACTGGCGCTGATTTTGTTAGAAGTTTAGGGTTAACGCCTTTGTTTTCGTTCGATCCTTCCTCTGGGAACAGTGCACTTGATGCGCTGGTTAATAAATTAAAATTTGACGTTCCAGACGCTACAGATAAAGTTAGAGAGGGTTTTAAGGGTTGGAGTGAAGAAATTAAGAAAGTATTAAAAGGCTCTAGCGGGGGAGATGAGGGAGTGGAGGGGCTCAATGTAGAGCTCGAG
>Ga0079224_100013706_pt1 | contig 11301 bp, 8 predicted proteins | sample Stecom2015_FD_80414 | JGI IMG/M metagenome (GOLD analysis project Ga0079224, IMG submission 80414) | Agricultural soil microbial communities from Utah to study Nitrogen management - Steer compost 2015 | ecosystem: Environmental > Terrestrial > Soil > Agricultural land | place: USA: Utah...
GAGCGTGACCAGCCCGCGCGCGATGACGAGCCTATGCCCGGCGGCTGGATTCGTACGGGAGGTCACGCGTGTGGGTAGGGTCGTCGAAGATTCCATGAGTCCACTCTTGGCTCGTCGCCTTCGCGCTCGGGCGCGTCCCGCCGGCGGTCGATCGTTGTCGGCGGAGAGGCTCGAGCCGTTTTCTCGGCCCGGGACGGGAGGCCGAGGGAGGCTCGCTGATCCGTGCGGGAGATTCCAAATCGAATCGCGATTCTCGGCCTCACACTCCGCGCGCGTCGGGTCGCCAGATGTGCTTGTGGATCTGGAGATTGAGCCGCACGCCGAGGCGATCGGCGAGAATCCACGCGGCGAGCTCGTCGTATCTACATCGGCCGAAAACCGGTGAGAAGTGCACCGGAATGCTCACGCCGAGCTCCGGACGGCGTTTCCGGGCCTCGAGGAGCCAGTCGCGCGCCCATTCGTAATCGGCGCGATCGAGGATGACGAGTTTGAGCTCATCGCGCGGCCGGAGAGCGTCGAGCACGCCGGGATGGTTTCGCTCCACCTCGCCGCTCCCCGGCGTCTTCCAGTCGACGATGCGGCGCACGCGCGGGTCGACGCGGTCGATCGGCAGCGCGCCGCTCGTCTCGAGAAGGACCTCGTGATCGGCGTCGCAGAGCTCACGCAGGAGACGAAGCGCGCCCGGTTGCGCGAGCGGCTCGCCGCCCGTCACCTCGACGAGCCGGATGCCGCTCTCGCGGGCGAGATCGACGACCTTCGCGATCGGCTGCCGTTCGCCCTCGTAGAAGGCATACTCGCTATCGCACCACACGCAGCGCAGCGGACAGCCAGTGAGCCGGATGAAGAAGCAGGGCTCGCCCGCGAAGGTCGATTCGCCCTGGATGCTCGCGAACGTCTCCGTGACGAGGAGCTCGTCGGGGCCGAGCCTGCCGATGTCGCGCGGAAGTCGGGTGGCGCTCAAGGGGTCGCGACGAGCATGCCTTCGCGAAGTCGCGAGGCCGTGGCTCGACCCGTGAGGCGTTCCACGAGAGCGAGGCTGAACTCGAGCGCCGTGCCTGGCCCGCGGCTCGTGATGACGTCGCCGTCGATGACGACGCGATCATCGGAGATTCTCGCCCCGAAGAGCTCGTTCGCGCATCCTGGATAGCTCGTCGCCTGTCGGCCCTCGAGAACGCCAGCCTTCGCAAGCACGATCGGCGCCGCGCAAATCGCCGCGACCGGCCGCTTCCGATCGTGCTGCGTGCGAAGGAGCTCCTGGACCGCAGGATTGTCGCGCAGCGTGTGCGCGCCGGGGAGACCGCCCGGCAAAATGACCATGTCCCAATCCTCGGACTTCGCGTCGGCGAGCTTCCGGTCGGCGCGGATCGAAATCCCGTGCGCGCCCATCACGTCGAGCCCTTCGACCCCGAGCGTCACGACTTCGATCTCGGCGCGGCGAAGCACGTCGATGATGGTGACGGCTTCGATCTCCTCGAAACCATCCGCGAGAAGGACGGATACTTTCGGCATCGTGGATCCTCGTGTTTCCGTTCCGTGTTGTAGCTGATTCTTCCTCTTCCCGTCCGCGAATCTTCTCCGTCTCCTTCCCGTCCCCGTCCCCGATTCGTCTCTTCCCGATCTCCGCTTCCGCCTCTGTCCCTGTCTCTGACTCCGTCTCTGCCCCTGCCCCTGTCCCTGTCTCTGTCTCTGTCTCTGATTCCGCCTCGTATTCTGTCTCTAGCTCCGCCCCCACCTCCGCCCCCCGCCTCCGCGCCTTCACTCGTTCCCGGTGATCGTCTCGACCTCCGCCGCGTCGACGAGCTGTGCCACCTCCGCGAGCGTGTCGAGCTCCGCCTCGGCGGCGGCGAGCTCCTCGGGGGTCGAACGGGTCGCGGGATTCGGCGGCATGAGGAAGGAGCAGCAATCCTCGTGCGGCGCGATCGAAGTGGTGTAGGTGCCGATCCGATGCGCCTCGTCGATGATATGGCGCTTGTGGACGCCGATGAGCGGCCGCAGGACGGGAATCTCGACGGCAGCCTCGATCGCCCGCAGATTCTCGAGCGTCTGGCTCGCCACCTGGCCGAGGTTGTCGCCCGTGACGAGCGCGAGCGCGTGCTCCCGTTCGGCGATCGCCTCGGCGACGCGCAGCATGTAGCGGCGGTAGAGGAGGACGCGCAGCCGAGCGGGGCAACGAAGGAGGATCTTCTCTTGAAGGGGCGCGAAGGGGATCAGGTGGAGGCGGGCCTCATGCTCCGGAGGAAGAAGGTCCCGGATCACCTCGCGCACCTTGTCCTGGCTCGCGACGCTCGTATGCGGATGGCTATGGAAATGGACGAAGCTCATCGCGGTGCCGCGGCGAAGGATCCAGTGCGATGCCACCGGCGAGTCGATCCCTCCCGAGATGAGCGAGAGCACTCGGCCCGTCGATCCGAAGGGAAGGCCTCCCTGGCCGGCGATCTCCTCGAAACCGGCGAACGCCGCGCGCGGGATGATGCGCACGTGAACGGTGATCTCCGCGTCGTCGAGATCCACGGCCCAACCCGTGCGCTCGCGCACGTACGTCCCCAGCTCGGTGTTGAGCTCGACCGAGCTCAGAGGGAAGCTCTTGTCGCCTCGACGCGTGCGGATTCGAAAGCTGCGTGGCGCGGGACGATCCTCACGAAGGAGGCTCTCGTCGAGCCATCCCTTGAGCGCATCGACGGACGGTTCGACGCGCGTCGCGGGAATGAGCCTCGTCGCTCCGAACACTTTCCGCAGCCGGCGCACGCCGCGATCGAGCTCGGCGTCGGGAGCGACCTCGACGACGATGCGGCCGTGCTTCCGCTCGGAGCGAAAGCCTTCGAGGCCGCGAAGCGCCCGTCGGATGCTCCTCTCGAGCTCCTTCTCGAAGCGCGAGCGATTCCGTTGCTTCAGGATGATCTCGTCGTAGTGGACGAGGATATGCGTGGGTTGCGTCAAGGCCCCTCGCGTGCGCGTCTTGGTTGGAAACTCTTTCTCGGTCACCGCCATCGACTGTACCTTCTCTCGCCCGCCCGGCGCGAAGCGAAGGAGCTGGGAGCGCGACCTTCGCCGCCGTGGCTCGCGCGTCTCCCGAGGTTTCTCGATGTCTCTGAACGATCTCCCTGCCGCCTCCGACGGCGATCCGGGCCACCGGCCGGGACCCGCTCAGGCTCGAACGACGGTCGTATTGCGCTCCGCCTCGGAACGGCAGAGTCATCCTTGGATCTTTCGGCGTACGGTCAAGCAGGTTTCGGGGGAGCCGCGGGACGGCGACGAGGTCCTCGTCACGAGCTCGGCCGGTTTCCCGATCGGGCGCGGGTTCTGGCACGGGCGCTCGAACATCGCGGTTCGGCTTATCTCCCACGACCCGGATCTGGCGCTCGATGAGCACTTCCTCCGCGAGCGGCTCGCCCGGGCGGTGGCGCTCCGGCGAGACCTCCTCGGGCTCGAGCGCAGAACCGATGCCTACCGGGTCGTCCATTCCGAAGGGGACGGGTTGAGCGGGCTCGTCGTCGACCGCTATGCGAGCCTGGTCGTTCTCGAGTTCTACTCCGCGGGCTTCTTTCGTCGCAGGGAGCTCCTCCGCGAGCTCTTCATCGAGCTTTTCGGAGATGTGCGCGTCGTCTTCAAGGTGGCGAGCGTCGCGTCCGACCGGGAGGGGCTTCCGGCGGACATCGATGAGGACTCGGGATCGCTCGGCGACGTCGAGACGGAGATCACCGAGAACAAGATGCGTTTCCTCGTCAGGCCGACGGGCCACAAGACGGGCTTCTTCCTCGACCAGCGCGAGAATCGGGAGCGCTGGGCCGGTCTCGTGCGCGGGGCCAAGGTTCTCGATGCGTTCGCGTACACAGGGGGCTTCGCGATCGCCGCACGCACGCTCGGGCGCGCAAGAGAGGTCGTCGCGGTGGATCTCGACGAGGAGGCCGTCGAGCAAGGTCGCAGGAACGCGCGCCTCAATCGCGCCGATATCGATTGGCGACACGAGGACGCGTTTCGATTCCTGCGCAACCACCGTCACGCCGTCGAGCGCTTCGATGCGATCAGCGTCGATCCGCCGAAGTGGGCGACCGATCGGCGCGACCTCGAGACGGCGGGGCGACGCTACATCGACGTCAACACGTATGCGATCGAGGCGCTCCGGCCGGGCGGCCTTCTCGTCTCATCGAGCTGCTCGGGTCTCATCTCGCCCGAAGCCTTCCTCGGCTTCTTGCGCCGCGCGGCGGAACGCGCCGGGCGCGAGCTCCAGCTCGTGCACTTCGGCGGTGCTGCCGGTGATCACCCCGTCGCCATCCACTGCCCCGAGACGCGCTATCTCAAAGTCGCCTTCGCTCGCGTGCTCTGATCGTCGGAGCACCGCATCGCCCATCTCAGCCGACGACGCCGAGACGAGCTGCGCGCCTCATCTGCGACCCCGTGGTCGACTCGAATGAGCTCGCGTCTGCCTCGTTTCGGGTGGCTACCTCACCTGCGGCCTCACCCTGATGGGCTTGGATCGACTTCGCTCGGTGGGGGCTCGTGAGGTGCTATGGGACTCCAAGAAGCGCTGAAACCGCTCCACGGCGCGAGGCGCGGGCATAAAAAAAGGCCGGACCCCTGCCGACCTCGGGGTTTCCGGGGCCGGCAGGGATCGGTCTCGTTCAGGAAGGAGGGTAGGCCGCGATGAAGAGACGGGTCAGATCTCCTGATCGCGGCCCTCTTGGGGAGGGGTTGGAGGGTGTAGGGTGTAGGGTGTTGGGTCTCGGTAGGTGTTTTAGCATCGCGCGTGCCATCCGCAAATTCGGCTAGAAATACGTGAAAAGCGGCTTCCCGGAATTTCCCACGGGGACCGATCGGGACTGCCGAGTGCCCAGCGTCCGAAACCCTGACGAGTCCGGGCGTCTCCCGAGCGGCGTCCCGGGAGGAGCCGTGCCCACCCCCCGTGAGTGGGAGATCTAGCGCGAGACGGCTCGTGCGATGAGCTCGCGCTCGTCGCGCATGCGGGCGAGCCAGATCTCGCGCTGCGTGTCGACGTCGGGCGGCAGGTCGGTCGCGTGGCGACGCAGCACGTCCTCGACGGCCGCGTAGATGGCGGCGTGGTCGTTCGAGGGGTGGAAGCGGAGAAGCGTTCGACGAGCGAAGAAGTCCTCGGGATAGACGACGAACTCGCGACGCAGGCCGTAGACGACCTCGGCGCGAAGCTCGGGAAGGCCCTGGAGGAGCGGCTCGCCGAGTTCGGGATTCTCGCGGCAGAGGGCGAGGATCTCGAGCGTTCTCGATCCATAGCGATCGTAGAGGAAGGCGATGCCAGCCTCGCCCCAGCGCTCGATCGCCTCGCGCGGGACCTCGCGGAGAAACGACAGCCAGGGGCCGGATTCGCCGCCGGGAAGGGGGAGCCGATGCGTGGGAGCGCGTCCTCGACCCAGCGCTCGATCGACGACGTCGGCCGCGATCGCCCGAAAGGTCGTGTACTTGCCGCCGAAGACGGAGAAGACGCCGCTCCCTTCGTCGATGATCCGGTGGTTTCGGCTGAGAACCCCCGGGTCGAGCGGATCCTGGCGCCGGCTCGCGCGTCTCGCGAGAGGTCGAATGCCCGCGAAGGCCCCGAGGATGTCCTCGGCTCCGAAGCGCAGCTTGGGGAAGGTCCGTCGAAGCTCGCGAAGGAGGTAGACGATGTCCTCCTCTTCGATCCGGAGCGAGTCCGCGCTTCCCGTGAACGGCGTTTCGGTGGTCCCGACCACGGTCAACCCTTGCCACGGGATGACGAAGAACACGCGGCGATCGGTCGAGTGCTGAAGGAGAAGGCCGTCCGTGCTCGGAAAGGCTGGAAGAACGATGTGAACGCCTTTCGAGGGGATGAGGTGCTCGGGCGCGGTCCAGGGCCCGAGCGCGCGGACGACGCGATGACCGAGGACCTCTTGCGTCCTTCCGGTCAGCCGATCGTGGACGACGACGCGATTCGGCGAGCTCTTGCGGATCTCGGTCACCTCGGCGCGCGTGCGGACGAGGACGCTCCTCCCGTGGCGCTTGCCCTCCTCGATCGCGCCGAGCGCGTTGAGGACGACCACGCGCGCATCGTCCATGACGGCATCACAATAGACCCCGCCGCCGGCGAGGCCTTCGGGCCTGAGCTCGGGCACGCGCGCGAGCACCTCCTCGCGCGTGAGGCTCGACGAGCGACCAAGCCGGCGACCGAGGCTGAGCTTGTCGTAGAGCCAGAGACCGAAGCGCACGAGACGTGGATTGCGTCCTTCGCCTTCGTAGAGCGGAAGGATGAAGCTCTGCGGGCGAATGACGTGGGGCGCGAGCCGAACGAGGATGTGACGCTCGCGCAGCGATTCATAGACGAGGAGGAGATCGAGCCGCTCGAGGTAGCGGATGCCTCCGTGGATCATCTTCGATGAGCCGCTCGACGTGCCGCTCGCGAGATCGCCTTTCTCGAAGAGGACGACGCTGTGACCGCGCGCGGCTGCATCGCGTGCGATCGCGGTGCCATTGATGCCGCCTCCGACGACGATGAGGTCGTAGGGGCCTGAAGGCACGGATCGGTCGTGGAGGACGGGCGCCATGGGGAACGTAGGGTACTTCGATGGGGGAAGGGGCGCAAACGTGGCGCCTTCGATCGCGAGGGGCATCCGTGCCCGCTCACCGACGTCGACCCTGCTCCGCGGGACCGGGGTGATGGAGCGCGTTCGAGCCTCGCCGACGAGCGCTCAGAGAAGCGACTTCGCGACAGCCGAAGCCGCGAGCTGAAGCGTCAAGTTGTCGAAGCCGCGCGGCGAGAGCGCCTCGACGAGCGCCGCCGCGAACCCGACCGCGACGCTCGTCCCGAGGAGGAGCCCCATGCTTTCGGGCGCGAGCGTGTCGGAGCTCGAGATCACCACCGCCGCGCCGACTGCCGACGCCAGAAAAACCGCCGCGCTTCCCTCGAGACTCCGCGTTCCTGATCCTCCCGCGAACGAGATCACCCGGTAGCGATGCCGCCCGAAGCGGATTCCGATCGGCTCGCCGAGGGCATCTCCCCAGCCGCTCGCGACCATGCCGACGCTCGCGTGGCTTCCGAACAAGAGCGCCGATAGGAGGCCGCCGGCTGCCGTCGAGAGGTACGGGATCACGATATAGAGCCCGCGATGGGGAGCGTCGGACTCGCGGGCGATGCCTTCGAAGAGCGGATTCCCCTCCCCGACGCGCGCGACCGTGAAGACGTAGAACGCCATAAGCCCGCCGAGGAGATTGACGGCGCCCCAACCAAGCGAGAGGGAGAGCGCGGTCGCCGTGGAGATGATGATGAAGTGAAAGAGCTTCCGCGTGTCGCCCGTGCGCCAGCCACGCGCGAGCTTGAGGTGGCCGCAGGCGAGACCGCTCACGGAGATGACGATCATGAGCGCCGGCAGGAGCCAGGTCGTCGTCTCGGAGGGGGGTAGAGTCGGGCTCCAGCGGTCCATCGCGCGTCCGTCGAGAGGTGCGCCGTTTCCAGTCGGCGTCAGCGGCTATCCGCGTTCGCGGCGGCGCGCCTTCTCATTGAGCACGCGTTTTCGCAAGCGGAAGGTCTTCGGCGTGATCTCGACGAGCTCATCGTCCTCGATGTACTCGAGCGCCTCCTCGATCGAGAGACGCCGCGGCGGGCTGAGAAGGACGTTCTTGTCCTTGCCGTCCGCCCGAATGTTCGTCAGCTTCTTCGTCTTGCAGACGTTCACACCGATGTCGTCATCCTTGCAGTGCTCGCCGACGATCATGCCCTCGTAGACGGGATCGCCGGGCGAGACGAACATCGGGCCGCGGTCCTTCAGGTTGAAGAGCGCGTAGGGAATCGCGACGCCGTTCTCGACGGAGACCATGACGCCGTTCTGGCGGCTCGGGATCGACCCCTTGTGAGGCTCGTAGCTGTGGAAATTGTGGTAGATCACCGCCTCGCCGCCCGTGATGTTGAGGAGTCGCGAGCCCATTCCGATCAGGCCTCGAGCGGGCACTTTGAATTCGAGGTGGACGCGCTCGCCGGACGGTTCGTAGCGGATCATCTCGCCACGGCGGGCGCCGAGAACCTCGATGACCTTGCCCGCGCAGTTCTCGGGCGCGTTGCAGACGAGGAGCTCGATCGGCTCGTGACGCACACCGTCGATCTCGCGAAAGATCGGGCGCGGCTTGCCGACGAGGAACTCGTAGCCCTCGCGGCGCATGTTCTCGATCAGGATGCCCAGGTGGAGCGTGCCGCGCCCGGAGACCTCGAAGCGGCCGGCCTCGGACATGTCTGCGACGCGGAGCGCGACGTTGCTTTCGAGCTCCTTGTAGAGGCGGTCACGGAGCTGGCGCGAGGTGACGAACTTGCCGTCCTGTCCGGCGAACGGACCGTCGTTCACCTGGAAGACCATCGACAGGGTCGGCTGGTCGACGGTGATGCGCGGCAGCGCGCAGGGCCGATCGATGTCGGTGATCGTGTCGCCGATCTCGACGTCGCCAAGGCCCGTCACCGCGCAGATATCGCCGGCCTGGACGACCTCCGCGGGCGTGCGGCCGAGCTTGTCGAAGGTGAAGAGCTCGCGGACCGACTCGACGCGATCGCCTTCGCGCCCCGCGACGAGCACGCGGTCGCCGGAGCGAAGGATGCCCTGCGTGACGCGGCCGATGCCGATGCGGCCGAGGTAGTCGCTGTAGTCGAGCGTCGTGATTTGAAGCTGAAGCGGGCCCTCGACGTCGTAGCGCGGCTCGGGCACATGCTCGAGGATCGCGTCGAGGAGCGGCACGACGTCGTTTCCGGAGTCGTCGAGCGAGCGCTTCGCCCAGCCCTCACGGCCCGAGGCGAAGAGCACCGGGAAGTCGAAGACATCGATGCCGCCGAAGTCGGCGACCGGGTCGAGGTCGAGCTCCGTCACGAGCTCGAGGAAGAGATCGCCCACCTCGTTCACGACCTCGAGGGGGCGCGCGTCCTTGCGGTCGACCTTGTTGATGACGACGAGGGGGCGCAATCGGCGCTCGAAGGCCTCGCGCAGCACGAAGCGCGTCTGGGGCATCGGGCCTTCGGCCGCATCGACGAGAAGGAGGACGCCGTCGGCCATCTGGAGCACGCGCTCGACCTCGCCGCCGAAGTCCGCGTGACCGGGCGTGTCGATCAGGTTGATCTTCACACCGTGCCAGGAAAGCGAGATATTCTTCGCGAGAATGGTGATGCCGCGCTCCCGCTCGAGATCGTTCGAGTCGAGGATGCACTCCCCGAGGTCCTGGTGGCTCGGGATCGCGCCGGTTTGCCAGAGGAGGCGGTCGACCATGGTCGTCTTCCCGTGGTCGACATGCGCAATGATGGCGACGTTTCGGATTCGATAGAGGGTGGCGCGGTCAGTTGGCATCAAAGGTGCTCTCGGGACCTACATTCGGCGCTCAAGCGGAAGGGAACGAACCGCCCGGAAAAGCGCCGCGGTATTATATCGGTGGCTTCCAAGCGGGCAATGAAGACCGTCCGACGGGTTCGAGCACCTCGCGGCGGAGGTGATGGCCGGTCGAGAGGCGTCTCTGGGGGGGCAAGGCGAGAGGAGTACGGAAGTGGAGTCGAGTCGCGGCCCATCGAAAGGCCAGATCGTCCGTGCGTTGATCGAGACGGCGGATCTCGAGGAGGTGGTCTCGGACAACCCATTCCGCTCGCGCGCGTTTCGGGCGGCGGCGAGAACCATCGACGCCTGGTCGGGGGACTTCGCCCGGGCGGTCGAGTCGGGTGAGCTCACGTCGATCCAGGGGATCGGGAAGGGCATCGCCGACTTCGTGACGGAGATGTGGACGACCGGAGCGAGCGCGCGCCACGAGGAGCTTCGCGAGCTCGTTCCGCCAGGTGTGCGGCGCATGCTCGATGTCCCCGGCCTGGGTCCGAAGAAGGTGCGGACGCTCTGGCGGGAGCTCAAGATCGAATCGATCGACGCCTTGAAGGAGGCCTGTTCGGAGGGGCGGGTCGCGAAGCTCAAAGGTTTCGGGAAGAAGACGGCGGAGAACATCCTTGCCGGAATCGGCTATCTCGAGTCCGTCGGCGGCCGCTACCTCCTCCCCGAGGCGGAGGCCGTCGCGTCGCAGATCTGCGAGTACCTCCGCTCGGGTCCGCCGATCGAGAAGCTCGAGGTGGCGGGAAGCCTGCGCCGTCGCCGTGAGACCGTGCGCGATCTCGACGTTCTCGCCGTGACGTCGGACCCGCAAGCCCTCAGCGACCATTTCATCCACTTCACCGAGGTCGAGACCGTCATCGCGCAGGGTGACACGAAGACGAGCGTACGGCTTGTGAACGGCATGGCGGTCGACCTTCGCATCGTCAAGCGATCGCAGTTCCCGTTCGCCCTCGTCTACTTCACGGGATCGAAGGAGCACAACGTGCGCCTGCGCTCACGCGCGAAGGATCGGGGGCTCAAGCTCAACGAGTACGGCCTCTTCCCTGAGGGCTCGGCGCGCTCGAAGCGATGCGCCGATGAGAAAGCGATCTATCGTGCGCTCGATCTCGACTGGATCCCGCCGGAGCTTCGCGAGGACCTGGGCGAGATCGAGGCCGCCGAGCAAGGGGCGGTCCCAAGGCTCCTCGAAGCGCGCGAGATCCAGGGCATCGTGCACGCGCACACGACGTGGAGCGATGGGAAGGCCACGCTCGAGGATCTCGCGCGGGCGGTGAAGGCGGCGGGCTACTCCTATCTGGGGATCAGCGATCACAGCCAGTCGGCGTTCTACGCGGGCGGGCTCGACCCGGATCGCGTTCGCGCGCAGCACGAGGAGATCGATCGGCTGAGTGAGGAGCTCGAGGGTTTCCGCATCTTCAAAGGCATCGAGAGCGACATCCGCGCGGACGGCTCGCTCGACTATTCGGACGACGTGCTCGAATCCTTCGATTTCGTCATCGCTTCGCTCCACAGCCATTTCCATCTGCCGGAGGAGGAGCAGACGGCGCGCGTCCTGCGAGCCCTCGAGAGCCCCTATACGACGATCCTCGGCCACGCGACCACGAGGCTTCTTCTGCGTCGCGAAGGCGTCGAGCTCGACTTGGATCGGGTCCTCGTGCGCGCAGCGGAGCTCGGCGTGGCGATCGAGATCAACGCCAACCCGTACCGCCTCGATATCGACTGGCGCTACGGCCCGCGCGCGCGGGAGCTCGGCGTCTACACGTCGATTAACCCCGATGCCCACTCGCTCCCGGAGATCGGCTACGTCCGCTTCGGAGTCGACATGGCAAGAAAGGCCGGCTGGCCGCCCGATCGCGTGATCAACACGTACGACGCGGCGGGCTTCGAGGCCTTCTGCAAACGGCGCCGCGGAGCGTGAGGTCGCGAGTGGAGGCGGAGAAGAAGCGAGAAGAGGATTTGCACCACGGAGGCACGGAGGACA
>Ga0079224_100013707_pt1 | contig 11300 bp, 6 predicted proteins | sample Stecom2015_FD_80414 | JGI IMG/M metagenome (GOLD analysis project Ga0079224, IMG submission 80414) | Agricultural soil microbial communities from Utah to study Nitrogen management - Steer compost 2015 | ecosystem: Environmental > Terrestrial > Soil > Agricultural land | place: USA: Utah...
AGTTCAGGACGAGATAGATGTTTATTTTGCAACCTTCGCCAAATCCCTGGCAAGTACCGGAGCTTTTATTGCCGGAGACAAGGAGATCATGGATTATTTAAAATACAATCTTCGTTCCCAGATGTTTGCCAAATCCCTTCAGATGCAATTGGTTGTGGGAGCATTGAAAAGGTTGGATATGTTGAGATCAATGCCCGAATTAAAGGCAAAATTGTGGGAGAATGTAAACGCTCTTCAAAATGGATTAAAGAAACGGGGTTTTGATATTGGTACTACCCAGAGTTGTGTCACACCAGTTTATCTTCAGGGAAGTATCCCCGAAGCAATGGCACTTGTAAAGGACCTTCGTGAGAATCACGGGGTATTCTGCTCAATTGTTGTTTATCCGGTCATACCTAAAGGTCTTATACTTTTAAGAATGATACCTACAGCCAGCCATACTATGGAGGACATTGAAGAAACTCTGGAAGCTTTTTCGATAATTAGAGATCGCCTGGAAAACGGAACTTATAAGCGACTTTCTGCCGCATTATCAGCTTCTCTCGGGGAATAATTAAAGCATAATACAAAAAAATCCGCTTTTCAGGCGGATTTTTTTTTGGATCATTCTAATCCAATACTTCCTGTTGCTCACTTCGCAATCGCCTTCTGTCACCTTCATATGAATCTTCTAAAAATTCGTCTTGTTCATGCATATCCAGACGATAAGAGAACCCTGCAGCTATCTGCCACCTGGAAGGAGTGTCTTTAAAATTTATTAGACCGGAAACATCAAATTGAAGGTTACTTCCAACCAATAAAGCAACCCCGGTCCGGGCCAGATCATCGGCATATATATTTCCCACTATAGCCTGGTACTCCAGAAAACCCGCAAATTTGGGGGTGAATGCGTGGGTAAGCGTGAAAATACCGGCAAAGGAAGGCTCATCTTCAGATAATTTATCAGCAATAATGTTCGTTACAAAAACCCAACCTCCTCGCCAGTTATTTTGAGTAATAAGTGCAATTTTAGGTGTAATGGTATTTTCTCCTTCATATAAATACGGATTTTCTCCGAATGAAAAATTAGCTCCTGCGTATACTGCAACTGCGGGAATTAAGGTTTTCCATTTAAATCGCTGGTTAGCTTTCCAACTGTAGAGATTAGGTTTGTCAGGTTCAATGCTCACAAAAGGATCAAAAATCATATATTTCACTCCCAGAGTGTTGGCCCGGAAATTACTTCGCTTGAACTCAACATCATTTGCCCCAATAGGTATTGTAGTGGTTTCTGCCTGGAAAGCACCCATAAGACTAATTTCAAGTGCTTCAAAAAACAAACCGTACCGCAGAGAGTAATCTGCTCCAATTATGTCTGTATCGGCCCTTCTAAGGGAGTGATTATCATTTCCAAAGTATCCTCCTGCCTCTAGTTGTAATACCCCGGTGCCTACCGAGAAAGCTCCCTGGGAAGTCCCCGGGCGGTTGGAATTTATGGTTTCGGTATATTGTGCCTGTAAAGCAGTAAAGGAAAATATCAGGAAGCAGGTAAATTGTAATTTATAAAAGGAGCTGTGCATTTGGGATTTCTTTTAATCACCCAAATATAGAAGATTTTAATATTTTTTTAGCCGATTAAATATGAAATTGTCTGGGTATAATAGTAATTTTGCCAAAACTGAATAAAGATGTATACAGCTTCATTTGAAAGCATTATTAAGACAGTTCTTATCATCCTTCTGGTATATTTTGGTTTCAAAATATTTATAAGATGGTTTGGACCTATGATCTTAAAATATTTTCTGAAGAAAATAGGAAGTAAATTTCAGCAGCAATTCCATCAGCAAACAAATTCCAATACTACAAAAAAAGGTGATGTAGTTATAGAGAAGAAACCGAAGACCGGCAGGAAATCCAATAAAAACGTAGGGGAGTATATCGATTACGAAGAAATTGATTAATTTTCGCGCCTACAAATAATTTATAATGATCAGGTCTTTAAAAAGTATTCTCCCTCATATATTAGTTCTTTTAGGTTTTGTTATTCTTGCCCTCGCTTATTTTAATCCTGTTTTACAGGGAAAGGAGATCTTCCAGAGCGATATCATTCAGTATATCGGGATGGCCAAGGAGCAGAATGACTTTAGGGCCGAAACAGGAGAGGAACCATTCTGGACCAATGCCGCTTTTGGTGGGATGCCTACTTACCAGCTTGGCGCAAATTATCCTCACAACTACGTTAAAAAATTAGATTCCGTTTTAAGATTTTTGCCCAGGCCTGCAGATTATCTATTTCTTTATTTCATAGGCTTTTACATTCTATTACTTGTATTAAAACTTGACTATAAACTTGCCTTTCTGGGAGCGGTTGCTTTTGGCTTTTCCACCTATTTAATTATTATTCTGGGAGTAGGCCATAACGCCAAAGCGCATGCCATTGCCTATATGCCTATGGTGCTTGGGGGGATCCTTCTTTGTTTCCGGGGAAAATATATTGGCGGCTTTCTTCTACTTGCTATTGCAATGGCTCTGGAAATAAGTGCCAACCATTTCCAGATGACATATTACCTCCTATTACTGGTAATAGTAATAGGTATTGTTTACTTAATCGATGCCTATAAGAAAAAGCTTTTACCTCATTATTTTAAATCATTGGGAGTTATGGTTGCGGCAGTAATCCTGGCCATTGGAGCCAATGCAACCAATTTACTGGCAACTCAGGAATATGCTGAATTCAGTACCCGTGGCGATACAGGATTATCAATTACTCCGGAAGGAGGAGAGAAACCCACAGGTGGTCTTAATTACGATTACATTACTGAATACAGCTATGGAATAATGGAAACTTTTAACCTGTTTATTCCCCGCTTCATGGGGGGATCAAATAGTGAGGAGTTGGATGAAAATTCAGAATTATATGCAGAAATAATAAGGATGGGTGCCTCGCCAGGTCAGGCCAGGAATTTTGCTGAAAATGCCCCTACTTATTGGGGTGACCAACCCTTTGTTGGTGCGCCGGCTTATATAGGAGCTACTGTATTGTTTTTATTTGTCTTTGCTCTTTTCCTTATCAAAGGCCGGTTGAAATGGTGGATAGTGGGAGGTTCTATTTTGGCTCTCACCTTATCCTGGGGAAAGAATTTCTCTTTTTTGACTGAATTTTTTATTGATTACGTTCCGCTTTACAATAAATTCAGGGCCGTTTCTTCGATACAGGTGATCATCGAGCTATGTGTACCCATTCTTGCAGTTTTTGGTCTGTATCGTCTTTTCAATGATTTTGAGAAATACGAGGAAAAATTTCATGCTTTAAAATGGGCAACTATAATTACAGGTGGCGCCGCAGTTTTCTTTCTTTTATTTAAATCGGTTTTATTTGATTTTAGTGGTGGAAATGATGCTGCCTATATTCAACAACTGGGAGCCGATTTTGTTCGGGCTTTAAAAGAAGACCGAAAAGCTATTTTTAATGCTGATACTATACGATCTCTCGTATTTGTCCTTTTATCTGCTGCTCTTGTTTGGTTATACCTGAAGCAAAAGGCAGGAAAAGATCTTGTAATTACCGGTTTTGTAATCCTGATTTTATTTGATCTCATAGGAGTTGACAGGCGTTATGTAAATAATGATGATTTTGTGAATTCCCGCCAAATTAATCAGCCGTTTCAGATGACGCAGGCAGATGCAAATATTTTACAGGATGAAGGCCATTATCGGGTTTTTGATCTGGCTGAAAGTCCTTTCAATACAGGAAGAACATCTTATTTCCACAATTCAGTAGGTGGGTATCACGCCGCTAAACCGGGCAGGATGCAGGATCTGTTTGATTTTTATATCTCACAGAATAACACGGAAATATTAAATATGCTCAACGTAAAATATTTTATAATTCCTACAGAAGAAGGCCCACAGGCACAGCAAAATCCTGAAGCTTTTGGAAATGCATGGTTTGTTAATAATGTGAAATGGGCTGAAAGTGCCGATGAAGAAATACTAAGTTTGGGAGAAGTAGATCTTTCCAATACATCAGTTATCAATGCGGAATTACAAGATAAAATTCCTGATTCCTTTCCTGAAGATCCATCAGCTTCCATTGAGCTTATCTCTTATGCTCCCAATGAATTGAAATACAGAACCTCTGCTTCTTCAGACCAGCTCGCGGTTTTTTCAGAAATATATTACCCCCACGGCTGGAAAACATTCATTGATGGAGAGGAAAGCAATCATTTTCAGGCAAATTATACGCTCAGGGCAATGGTAGTACCTGCAGGAGAACACGAAATTTCTTTTAAATTTGAACCTGAAGTTGTTAAGAAAGGCAGCAATATCGCTTTAATGAGCTCGATTTTATTAGGTATTCTTTTATTAGGAGGAATTTTCTATACCTTTAAAAACAAAGATTAGAATTAACCTTCCTACACCCCAATGAAAAAAGTGCTAATAATCACATATTACTGGCCACCCGCCGGGGGACCCGGTGTACAGCGATGGCTTAAATTTGTGAAGTACCTAAGGGATTTTGAAATAGAACCTGTTGTCTATGTTCCTTCCAATCCTGATTATCCACTAATTGATAATTCACTGGAAGAAGAAGTACCTAAGGATATTACCATTCTGCGGAAAAGGATATTTGAGCCTTATTTTTTAGCCAAAATATTCTCCCGAAAACACACCACCACTATAAGTTCAGGTATTATAGAAGACAGCAAAAAACAGAATTTTGTACAGAAGATCTTGCTATTCATTCGCGGAAATTTTTTCATTCCCGATGCGCGTAAATTCTGGGTAAAGCCTTCAGTGAAATTTTTATCCGAATATATTCAGCAAAATAATATTGATACTATTATTACCACAGGCCCGCCACACAGTGTTCATTTGATAGGATTAGGTTTAAAACAAAAATTTCAGCTTAAATGGATTGCAGATTTTCGGGATCCCTGGACAGGGATTGGTTACCATAGTAAATTGAAATTAACTGAAGCTTCCGAAGAAAAACATCAGCTTATGGAGCAAAAAGTTTTAAATGAAGCCGGTCATATCATTACTACAAGTTTTACCACCAAAGCCAATTTTGAAGAAATAACCACTACACCGGTCACCGTTATAACCAATGGATATGACATTTCGGAGCAACCACAGGTGCCATTGGATAAAAAATTTACAATAGCCCATATTGGCTCACTACTTTCAGGCAGGAACCCTGAAAACCTATGGAAAGTTTTGAGTGAACTTGTAACGGAGAATAATTCTTTTGCTGAAGATTTCCAGTTGAAGTTGGTAGGGACAACAAGTGAAGAAGTATTGAATTCTATAAAGGCGACAGATTTAGAGAAACATCTTAAAATATCAGGATATGTTTCTCATGAAGAGGCGGTAAAGATCCAAAGAAGATCGCAAATCCTATTGCTTATAGAAATTGACAGTTTTAATACCAGGGGAATAATTCCGGGAAAGATATTCGAGTATTTCGCTTCCAGAAGGCCAATTCTGGCTGTGGGACCTGAGAAATGGGATGTTGGGGTAATTTTAAACAGGACCGGGTCCGGGAATTATTTCACCTATAAAGAAGAAGCAGAACTAAAATACCGGATCCTTGAATATTACAAATTATATAAAAAGAAAGAACTGATCTCTAATTCTAAAAATATCGAAGAATACAGCAGGAAACATCTCACGGGAATTTTAGCCGGTGTAATTAAAGATTGATAATGGGTATAATAATTAATCAGTCTATTAAAAATATGCTCACCACCTACCTGGGGTTCGGGATTGGGGCTATTAATACACTGTTCTTATTTACATATTTCCTGGAGAAAGAATACTATGGACTTGTTAGTTTCCTACTTTCCGCAGCAAATCTTATCTGGCCCCTTATGGCTTTTGGTGTTCATAACACTTTGGTCAAATTTTACTCTTCATATAAGACCAAACCTGAAAGAGATAAACTTTTGAACCTCATTCTTATCCTGCCTCTGGGGGTTTCAATTATACTTGGTACGATAGGGTTTTTGAGTTATAATTATATTTTAAATTATTTTGAAGCGGGTAACGAACTTGTACAGCCTTACGTTTGGCTAATTTTTATAATTGCTTTGGGAACCGCGTATTTTGAAGTGTTCTTCGCATGGTCAAAGGTTAATTACCAGAGTGTATTTGGAAATTTTATGAAGGAGGTATTTCACAGGATATGCATTACTTTACTCCTCCTGGGAGTTTATTTTATTATTATTAGTGTGCAGGAGTTTATTTACTGGATAGCCGGGGTGTTTTTGTTTAGAGCCGTAATAATGATGTTGTATTCGTTTTCCTTGTACTTGCCAAAGTTTCGTTTTTCCCTGCCCGGGAATTTAAGTCCTGTTTTAAAATATTCCGCATTGATCTTAATAGCAGGATCTGTTGCCATGATACTTTTGGACCTCGATAAAGTAATGATCGAGCATTATCTTCCCATTGGCAATGTGGCTGTTTACGGCATTGCAGTTTATATAGCAACAGTTATCTCTGTTCCCCAAAAAGCGATGCATCAGATAACCCATCCATTAACGGCAGGAATGCTTAATTCCCGTGACAGGGCAGGAATGGAGGATCTTTATAAAAGGAGTTCTGTAAGCCTGTTGGTTGTAAGTGCAATTATCTTTATCCTTATCATTGTAAACCTTAACCAATTATATGCCCTGATACCGGCAGAGTATCAGATTAGTACCACGATTGTCCTTTTAATTTCGCTTGTAAAGTTGTATGATAATATGCTGGGAAACAATAACAGTATTCTTTACAATTCAGACTATTACCGGCTCGTACTTGGGGTAGGGGTAGTGTTGGCAATTCTAGCTTTTGTTTTTAATCTGGTCTTAATCCCTCAATTTGGAATTCTTGGGGCTGCGATTGCCACCTTTCTGGCATTCTTTATTTATAATACCTCCAAGATCTTCATTGTTTATCAGAAATTCAGAATGCAACCTTTTTCCAAAAAAACATTATATATTTTATTTTTAACAGCACTTCTTACTTTAGGATTCTATTATTGGGAATTCCCATTTCATCCCGTAATAAATATTCTGCTGAAGTCAGTTTTCGTCACACTTATTTATTTGGTTACTGCTTTAAAATTAAATTTTTCTGAAGACATAAATCTTTTTGTCTCCAATTTACTAAAAAACCGGAAAGGCTAAAAAAGCGGAAACCCCTAAGGTGATCTTACGATACAACCTGTAGGGATTTCCTAACTAACCAACCAAAAAAATTCAAATATTATTCTATCCTCTACCTCTGGATCCCCTGCTTGAGGACACTTCACTAGTAGTAGATCTTACTGCCTGAGCCCTTGGGGTTGCACTTTGGGTTCGTACACTGCTTCTATTCGTATTATTTGTAGCTCTCTGTACATTTGTACTTCTTGTTGGAGCTGAATTATTTGTTCTTACAGAACTTTGAACTGGTGCTGAAGTCCTGGTCACTGCAGCAGGCTTTTCAGCTGTTCTTCTTTGCACAGTGTTGGCTGTAGAATTTCTTGTTTCTGTATTTACAGTTTTTGCAGATTCTACGGGGATATTACTTCTTACAGTGGAAGAATTACTAACGGCTCCCCTAGAATTTGCTGTATTGCTATTAGTATTATTGCTCAAACTTTCTCTTCCGCGTTGGGCATTTACTGCAGCATTATGTTGTTCAAGATTTATTCTTTCCCTGGAACTGTTACTAACACTGTAACTTCTGTTATTGACATCAGATGTGGTTACATTATTATTACTTCTTACAGTTACAGTTGCTGTACTTTTTAATGGAGCTGCCCTGCTTACATTTTCATTAGAACGTAATTCCGGCTTTATTTCTCTTTCAGTAGTGGTTTTCCGGCCATAGTTATAGCTGGCTACCTGCTGCCCCGGACGGTAGAAATTGTTTTTACTGTAATAATTGTTATTTGTTTGATAATAATTGTTATAATAATAATGATAATCCATCCTTACCGGCTGGTAATAAGCGCGGTAGGGTTCGTAGTAAACAATTCTGTAGTTCACATGAGGCCTCATATAATAACTGTGCCAGGGCCTGGAAACATATCTGGAATTAAAATGGTTTATATAACCAACATAGCGTATAGGTTGGTTAAACCTATTGTAGCGAATAGTCATTCCTCCAACCCTGGCAACTCTTCCTTTATTATCATATTGTAAAGGAATATTACCTGCCTGGATTATACGACCATAATAATCATAATATACCGGTACATTTTCAATCTGGATCACAGCACCAAAATCATCAAATTGGACATAGGCATTGTAATCATAGCCTGCGTTATAACTAATATTTCTATTAGGATGAGGAATATTGATAATGGAATTTGTTATAAAATTAGGGTTATAATAGAAATCAAATTCACCATTTGGATAAACCGCAAATTCAACTCCTCCTTCAATGAAGATAAAAGCTTCTCCATAGTTGAATGGTACCGCATTAGTTTTAGCGGAATTTGCCGAAGCAGTAATTCCGGCTAAAAGAAAAGCAAGTATGAGAGTAAAGTTTTTCATGTGGCTGACTTTGATATTAGGGGATAAAATTATCCTGTACCTAAATAATACAAAGTACGTGCCAAAATCCCATAGCAGGCGAAATAGTATAACTTTCTATGATGTTTCCAAAGAAGTATTAAATCAGCTTTTCTTTTAGATAAGGAGCTGTATAGGATTTGTTATTTTCTGCTACTTCCTCGGGAGTTCCTTCGGCAATAAGATAACCTCCTGTTTCTCCTCCATCCAGTCCCAAATCTATTACATAGTCAGCACATTTTACGAGATCCATATTGTGTTCTATTACAATTACCGAATGCCCTTTATTAATTAGTGCATCAAATGATTTTAATAACTTCTGAATATCGTGGAAATGTAAACCCGTGGTGGGTTCATCAAAAATGAAAAGGGCTTTGTCCTTTGTAACCCCTTTCACTAAGAAAGAGGCAAGTTTTATACGTTGTGCTTCCCCACCTGAAAGAGTGGAGGAACTCTGGCCCAGCTGTACATAACCCAACCCCACATCCTGTAGTGGTTTTAATTTTGAAATAATCTTAGTCTCTCCGTTTACCTTAAAGAAATCAATGGCTTCATCAATAGTCATGCTCAGGATGTCGTCGATATTTTTATCGTCATACTTTACTTCGAGAACTTCCTTTTTAAAGCGTTTTCCATTACAGATGTCGCACTCCAAATGCACATCGGCCATAAACTGCATTTCGATCGTTACTTCTCCTTCTCCCTTGCAGGTATCACATCGGCCTCCATCAACATTAAAAGAAAAATGTTTAGGCTTAAAATTTCGAATATCAGAAAGCTTTTGATTGGCAAAAAGGTTTCTAATATCATCATAAGCCTTAATATAAGTAACCGGATTGGAACGGGAAGAACGCCCTATAGGATTCTGATCGACAAATTCTACCGATGTTATTCCTTTAAAATTTCCTTCTATTCCTGAGAAATGACCGGCTTTTTCTCCATATCCACCAGTTTCTTTTAGCATCGCCGGAAAGAGTATCTTTTTAACCAGGGTACTTTTACCACTTCCTGAAACTCCTGTTACTGCAGTAAACATTCCCAGCGGGAATGTGACATCTATATTCTTAAGATTATTTTCCCTGGCTCCCAGGACTTTAATATATTGTTTAGAAGTTCTTCTTTTCTCAGGAACTTCTATCCGCATACTATTGTTGAGATATTTTGCTGTCAGGGAATTGGCTTTCAAAATTTCTTCATAAGTGCCATAAGCGACCAAATTACCTCCGTGAGTTCCGGCTTCAGGACCAATATCGATAATTTCATCGGCAGCTTTCATTATATCTTCGTCGTGTTCTACTACTATTACCGTATTTCCCAGATCCCTGAGATCCTTTAATACTTTAATAAGGTTTTGGGTGTCTTTGGGATGCAGGCCTATTGAGGGTTCATCGAGAATATACATAGAGCCCACCAGGCTGCTTCCCAGGGAAGTTGCAAGATTGATGCGCTGGGATTCCCCGCCGGAGAGAGTATTAGACTTCCGGTTTAAAGTAAGATAATCCAAACCTACATTAGACAGGAACTGAAGACGGTTCCTAATTTCAGTATGTAAACGTTTTGCGATCTGAGCATCATATTCATTAAGAGTAAGTTCCTCAAAGAAATCCCGCACCTTGTTAAGAGGTTTCTCTACAAGATCAGTTATGGTATGGCCGCCCACCTTTACATAATTTGCTTCAGGTCTTAATCGCTTTCCTTTACATAGAATACATTTGGTTTTACCGCGATACCTGGAGAGCATCACCCGGTTTTGGATCTTATAGGCTTTAGACTCCAAAAAGGCAAAGAAAGAATTGAGACCTTCAAAATATTGATTTCCGGTCCAGATCAATTCCTTTTGAGCATCGGTTAGATCATAATAAGGTTTATGGATAGGAAAATCGAACTTATGTGAGTTGTTGACCAACTGATCCCGGTACCAGCTCATACTTTCACCTCTCCAGGGGAAAATGGCATTTTCAAATACTGAAAGTGCTGTATTGGGAATTACCAGGTCTTCATCAATGCCAATTACGTCTCCATAACCTTCGCATTTGGGACAGGCGCCATAAGGATTATTAAAGCTGAAAAGATGCACATTTGGCTCCAGGAAAGTCAATCCATCCAATTCAAATTTATTACTGAATTGTCTTTTTTTATTATCTGAAACAGACTCTATGTATAATTCTCCTTTTCCTTCAAAAAATGCAGTTTGTGTAGCGTCGGCAAGCCTGTTAAAGAAATTTTCTTCATCTCTTACAACAATTCTATCCACAACAAGAGAGACATCTTTTTCTTTAAGATTTGACAGATCAGCTTCATCTATTCGCTCCACTTTATCTTTGACTTTGATCCGGCTATATCCCTGCTGTAGTAAAACTTTCAACTTCTCCTCAAGATTACGTCCTTCCTCTACGTGAACGGGGGAGAGGAGGAGCAGTTTTTCACCTTCAGGAAAAGTTTTAATATAATTTATTACGTCGGTTACTGTGTCTTTTTTAACTTCATTTCCCGAGATGGGTGAAATTGTTTTACCTATGCGTGCAAACAGAAGTTTCAGATAATCATAAATTTCAGTGGAAGTACCCACTGTTGATCGGGGATTTGTCGAATTCACTTTTTGTTCAATTGCAATAGCAGGAGCAATACCTTTAATGTAATCTACCTTGGGTTTATTAAGACGCCCCAGGAATTGCCTTGCGTATGATGATAAACTTTCTACATATCTTCTCTGACCTTCAGCATAAAGAGTGTCAAAGGCCAGACTTGATTTTCCAGAACCTGAAAGCCCGGTTA
>Ga0079224_100013708_pt1 | contig 11300 bp, 6 predicted proteins | sample Stecom2015_FD_80414 | JGI IMG/M metagenome (GOLD analysis project Ga0079224, IMG submission 80414) | Agricultural soil microbial communities from Utah to study Nitrogen management - Steer compost 2015 | ecosystem: Environmental > Terrestrial > Soil > Agricultural land | place: USA: Utah...
CGATTCAAGTTTTTACACCACTACCGCGACGATTCCAGCGATTCGGCGATATTCCACGCCGCCTTGACGGTGTTTTTCAGCAGCATGGTAATCGTCATCGGGCCGACCCCACCCGGCACTTTGGTGATCGCGCCGGCAACCTCGCGGGCCGACTCAAAATCGACATCGCCCACCCAGCGATAGCCTTTTTCGGCGGCAGGGTCATCAATCCGGTTGGTCCCCACGTCAATGACCACGGCTCCCGGCTTGAGCCAATCACCCTGCACGTAATTGGGCTTGCCGATTGCGGCGATCAGAATGTCCGCCTGCCGGATGATGTCCGGGATATTGCGCGTGCGGCTGTGGCATATCGTGACGGTGGCATTGGCCTTTTGCAGCATCATCGCCACCGGCAGACCGACGATGTTGCTGCGTCCCAGCACGACGGCGTGCGCCCCTTCAATCTGCACGCCGGCTTCTTCCAGCAGCACCATACAGCCTGTCGGTGTAGCCGGGGTGAAGGTCGGTTCGCGGCCTTTCATCGCCAGCTTGCCGATGTTGACCGGATGGAAGCCATCCACGTCTTTTTCCAGGCTGACCAGCGCCAGCACCCGTTCCTCGTCGATCTGCGGCGGCAGCGGAAGCTGCACCAGAATGCCATGCACGCGCGGGTCAGCATTCAGCGCCTCGATTGCTGCGCCAACCTCAGCCTGTGTACTGGCAGCAGTCATCTCGTGCGTCACGGAGTCGATGCCAATCTTTTCGCAGGCGCGGCGTTTCATGCGCACGTACTGGGCGGAAGCCGGATCATCCCCGGCCAGCACAGCCCCCAGCCCCGGCGCGTAGCCGTATTTCTCCCGGAAGCGTTCCACGTCAGCGGCGATTTCAGCGCGTATCCGTTCGGCGATGACAGTGCCGTCAATAATGGTCGCGGTCATCGTTGCCCCCTTGTCCTATTCCATCTGCTGTCAGGTTAGGATACTCTATGTACAGGCGGCAAAACAGTGACAAATTGCACGCGCACAATTGTCAACGCATTCAAACAACTCACCGACAAAATTAAACCCACGTCGGGCAATTGTCCGCTAGTATTGTATTAGGAGCAGCAGGCTTCAGGATTCTGTGACCCATGACAACGACCCAACGAGCAGTGGTTGGACGAGGGGGCAACACAATGAAAAAAACCGGTCAATCCTTCCGATCGCGCATCCGGTCCGGCCAGGCGCTGGTGGAATACGCGCTGATTCTGGTGCTGGTCGCTATTCTGTTCGGCGTGACTCTGGCGGCTACCGGCCCTGCGATTGGCAACGTCTTCAGCAACATGGTCTACAATCTCATCGGCGGCCGGCCCGAAGAGGTCGTTGATCTGGCTGGCCCCAATGGTCGCGGGCGGGACGATGCTTTCTGGGCTACCGTCCAGTGGCTGCTTGAAAACCCGCCGGAGGAGCAGGCATCATTCGCCAACACACCGCTGCCGCCCTCGGCAACAGCCACTGAAGGCCCATCGCCCACCGCATCGCCGATCACGCCGTCGCCGCTGCCAAGCAACACGCCCACCGCAACGGCCTCAGCCACACCGCAGGATCGCGGGCATGTCGCACCCTGGATTGACCGCATCAACAACCCGGAATGGTGGCGCGTCGATTCCAATGTCTGGCTGGGCAGCGACCAGTTCTTTGGGGAATACTACGCCAATGAAACCCTGTCGGGCGACCCGGCACATACGCTGTGGCATGGTCAACTGCTGGGCGGTGACCCCAAAACCCAGAACTGGGGCGGCATCGATTTTAACTGGCCCAGTGGTTCCGGCCCCATCGAAAACGGCTTTACCACTAATAACTATTCCGTCCGCTGGACGCGGCAGATCGGCTTTGGCTGGAACCAGACCGACCCGCAGCCGATGGACGTACGCTTTACCATCACCACAGGCGGCGGGCAGGCTGGCGCGCGCGTGTGGCTGTACGAAGCCGAGTCCGCCTCCACCCCGATGAGCGGCTGCTCTGGGACATCCAGCGGCGGCCCGCGCTACACCGGCGGCAGCAGCCAGGTGTTTACCAGCGGCTGTCTGGTGATTGATGCCTGGCGCGACACCGCCGAAACCCTCTCAGTTGTGCGCACACTTCAGCCGCAGACGCTGTACATCGTGCAGGTCGATTTTTACAAGCGCAGCGGTGACGCTATCGTCAAACTGGGTCTGGATGGCACGAGCACCGGTAATCCGGCGGATACCAGCCTCGTTTCCGGCAGCCCACAGTGCGACTGGTATCGCGCTGATACACAGCGTTCCAATTCCACCATGTTTATCTGGGAGGAAGCGCGCGTCGGCGAATTCCCGCAGAACATGGTCTGCTACCTGGAACTGCGCGGCTATGTCGACTTCACCACCCTGACCAACCCCAAACTCATCTTCTGGGATGTATGGGACCTGTCAAATAGCAACACGCAGGTCTGGCTGGAAATCGGCCAGTATCAGACCGACTGGCAGAGCATCAACTGGCAGCAGATTCCGCTGCGTTCGGGTACGACCAACTACGCCTGGACCCGTAACATCATTGACCTGGCGCCTTATGTCTCCGGCTTCAGCCAGAAGCGGCTCGCCATACGCTTCGCCATGAGCGATAACAACGGCGGCGCGCGCCGGCGCTGGTATGTGGACGATATTGAAGTCCGCGATTTCGGCACCCGAACATTCGGCATTTGCACTGGCAGCATCAACACCTGCCCCAGCTACTGGAACCTCGATGATGCGGAATTCGTGCTGGGCAATGCCAACAAGGGTATCGACCCGCAGTTTGTGACCACCGGTCGCTGGACACTGACCAACACGCAGGCCCAGGGCAAACTGAGCTTCGACAGCGGCAAAGCCATCCGCAGTAACGAGGTGGGCGGCGGTGACCGTATTCACTATGTCGAATTCAACGGCCTGATTGATGTCACCGGCAATATTCCCGATTTCGATGGTGACGACGGCGTGCCGGTACTGACCTTCCATCAGGCTTACGACGTGCGCGCCGGGACACAGCTCGAAATTCAGTGGACACGCGACACTCCTGATAAGGAGCCGGACAACTGGCAGACGCTTGAAGTCCTCGTCAGCGACCCCGGCTCTGGCGGTTCGGCAACGCAGGGCCTTCAGGAAACGACGGTGCTGCTGGATGGCGTTACTGGCTGGGATGTCTCGCCGTTCCGGCTGCGCTTCGCCCAGATCGTCAAGCCCAACGCCGTCGAAAACGGAGGCTGGTGGATCGACAACATCCTGATCCACCGCTTCGACAAACCACGCTTCAGCGACTATCCCTTCCTCGATACGGCGCAGGGTGGCATGGAAAACTGGCTGGCACAGGGCCAGTGGGGACAGACTGCGCCCGGTGAAACGAACTTTACGCCGAATCTCTTCCCCGGCAGCGGGCGGGCCTTCGCCGACAGCCCGAACGGTGAATACATTCAGGGCAGCAATGCGTCGCTGATTCTGAAACATCCCATCGACCTCAACTTCGACTCGCCGGAAAATCTGGACCCGGAGGATGACAGCAACGTCCAGACAGCAGCGGCGGTCCGACCTGTGCTGTCCTTCTGGCACTGGCGCGATATACGGACGACACATTCGTTCCATGTTGAATGGTCGAATAACGGCGGGCAGTCGTGGAACGAAATCTGGCGCTACCGCGCTCAGGAAGCGAATGGCTTTATTGCCGATTCGCAGCGGCAGAAGGCCTGGGAATACATCGAAATTGACCTGAGCGATATTCAGGCCAACGTGGCAACCAACCCGTCTGACCCCTACGACGATGACATCATCCTGCGCTTCCGCCTGGATGCGCGCAACAGCGGTGGCTCCGGCAGCCGCGATGGCGTATACATCGATGACATCCGTGTCGAAAACTACTCCGAAACCGTCCACAAGCTGTGGGACCCGGATGTGAATCATCCTGAATACGGCAGCGGAGACAATCGTTTCTTCATCGATGACATCGACACGCCATCAGACTACTGGAACCGCTGGAAACTGGGCGGCTTTACCGGCGTGGACTACACGCAGCGCACCGGCCTGCTGTCGCTGCACGACAGCCCTGCGGACAACGGCAATTCCGTCAATACGCCGGCGGACACTTACAATGTCGCCACGCTGAACCGGATCATCGACCTGCGGGCACTGAGCAGCACAAACAACCCGACTTTGTACTTCTGGACACGCTACCGCATTGGCAATCAGGCGAACATTCAGGTACAGATCGCGCCGGAAGACACCGGCTATCGCCCAACCAATGGTCAGGGCATCCTGCCAGGCTCCGCCTTCAACTACCAGCGCGTGGCCGGCTGGGGCAACTGGGAGAAACGCTGGGAACGTACGGCAGATGCTCGTGTCCAGACCTGGTTCCGCGCCGCTGTCGATCTCCGGCCCTATGTTGGCAAGCGCATCAAGATCCGCTTTGTCTACAACAACCTTCAGGGCAATGATCGAGACGGGTGGTACATCGACGATGTGGTAGTGGAGCAGCGCAGCACAACTCCCATTCCGCTGCCCTTCTCCGACAACGCCAAGAGTCTGGGCAACTGGATTGCGGAAGGCATCTGGGGTCTGGCCCCGGATCAGTGGCGCGGTTCCGGCGGCGGCCCGGCGGACATCGGCAACGATTTCTGGACCGGCGTGTACTACGACTGCGAGCGTCATCGTGGTGGCGAGCCGTGCGGCACCCTGAACGACTATAACAACCTGCTGTATACCAACTATGCTAGCCGAATCAAGCGACCCTATGACTCGTCGCTGGATATTCAGGAATTCGCACTGGAAATCGATCACGACTTCGGCAGCAATGGGCGGCCAGTGGGCGGCCTGCTCGACCCGACATGGTTCGATTACTACGCCGCGCGCTGGGAGCGGCCCATCACCATTCCGCCTCCGGGCGCAGATGTCACCTTCATCACTGTTTCGGACGACGGCGTGCGCCTGCGCTACTCCGGGCCGGGTGTGCCAACCAACCCATACTGGAATATCATCGAACGCTGGTCGTTCCATGGCCGCACAGTGGACATCAAGACCGTATCATTTGCGGCGGGCACTTACCAACTGACACTGGAATGGTTCGAACACAGCGGCGAGGCGGTCATCATCGCGTCGGCAGGCACAAACAACTTCTCGTTTGCCGACAGCCCCAAGGCCGGCAACAGCCCGACCTTCCCGGTGGTAAATTCGGTCCCGTTCGGCGACTCGTCGCTCATCCTGAAGAGTCCCATCGACCTGACGGGCACAACGCTCCCGATCATCGAGTACTGGACCCGGTACAAGCTGGGGAGCGGGACCGCGTCGTTCGAGGTCTCGACCAACGGCGGCTTTGATTGGACCACCAATAAATTAGGTTCGACAGACAACGGCTTCACCTGTCCGCCGAGCACACAATGTAATCCGGTTTATGAGGGTGAATTCTGGCCGGACGACCCAACCGTGTGGCAGCGAAGGCAGCACAACCTCAGTCCTTACCGGACGTACGGGTTGATTAACCTGCGCTTCAACCTGAAAACGGCGAATACGGTCAGCGATGGTTGGTACATCACCGACATCCAGATCAACCCCTAACGGCTGCGTGTTCTCGCAGTATCAGCAGCGGAGACGACCCCGGTTGTCTCCGCTGTTTTTTGCCGGCAAGCTGCTCATTTTCTAACCGGATTGGTAATGGTTCTGCGCCTCACTAGCTGTTAAACTAGAGGGTAACAATCCATGTCAGGCAGCATTGAGGATGGCAGCTTTGAGTAAAACACAGGGCCTGTTGTTCATGATCGTGGGGCCGCCGGGTGTAGGCAAAAACGCCCTGATGGAGGAAGCGCTTAAATCCGAGCACCGGCTGAACCAGCTTGCCACCGCCACCACCCGCCCCCGCCGCCCGTATGAGCAGGAAGGCCGCGAACGGCTGTTTGTGACCATCGAACAATTCCGGCAGATGATTGCCAACGGTGAACTGCTGGAATGGCAGGAAGTCCATCGCAACAAGTTCTACGGCGTGCCGCGACAGGTCGTTGAAAACGCGCTGGCGGAGGGCCAGAATCTGATTGCCGACATCGACGTGCTTGGCGCAACCTACATCCGATCACTCTACCCGGAAAACACCGTGCTGATATTCGTGAAGCCGCCATCTGTCGAGGCGCTGGAAGACCGGATGCACGTACGCGGCGAATCCGAAGAAGACATTCAGACACGTCTGAGCCGTGTCGCTATGGAGATGGATTATCTGCCCGTAGCCGATTACATCGTGGTCAATGACGATTTCGAGCAGGCGGCCCGCCAGTTTCAGGCGCTTATCACCAGCGAGATAGAGCGTCAGCTCGAGAACCGGCCTGTCAACCGCCGCTATACGCACGCGGTTTCGGTGCTGCCGGTTTACGACCAGGAAGTGCTGTGCCGCCCAAACCCACCACGCTATCCGCACACTTATTTGCAGCCGCGAGAAATACCGCATATCGCGGCGCTGCGCGTCATGGAAGAAACGTTCGCCATAGCTCCGTCAGTCAACCACCTTCTGCGTATCAAGCGGAATGCCGGTTCGTTCATTTCGCCGGTTGAGGTCACGGTCAGGACGGAAGGCACAACCAAGCACATCACCTTCACCTATGTTTATCTTCTGCCGCAGCGCCTGTCTCCGCCGGACGACTGGATGTGGCAGCCCGCCAACGAGGAAATACTGACTTCTATGGATCGAGAGGTCGAGCAGACGTGGGAGCAGCTTATCCCAAATCATTCATGACCGGCTGTCGTCCTGCGAGGCAGCGCCCATGAGCCTGCACCAGTTACAGATCGCTCAGGGCGAAGTCCACGCGCTGGATCAGATTCCGCTGCATTTTGGCGATCAGATGGCTGAATACCGGGCTGCGCTCTACAACGTCGCGCTGCTGGATCGTTCGCACGAGGCGCGCCTGCGCATGACCGGCAGTTCAGCATCGGAAATACTGCATCGCATTTCGACCAATGACCTGCGCAACCTGCCGCACGGCACAGGCCGCCCCACCATCCTCACCAACCCCAATGCCCGCATCATCGACCGGATCGAGGTTTTCCAGCGCACCGACGATCTGCTGGTACTGGGCGAACCGGGGCGGGGGAATCCGCTCCGCCTCTATTTGCGGCGCAACATATTCTTTGGTGATGAGGCGCAAATCGACGACTTGCAGCCGCAGACGAATCAGTTCGACCTGCACGGCCCGCAGGCGCAGAACGTCATCCGGCAGGTTGCACCTGACGCCGCCGCGCTGGAGGTGATGCAGGGTGTCGAAGCCACCGTTGGCGGGGAAAAGGTCTATATCGCCCGGCGCAAACCGGTGAGCGAGCAACGCTGGACGATCATCGTCAGCGCCGCTGCCGCAGCCGGGGTCTGGTCGGCGCTGGCAGAAGCCGGGGCACACCCCACCGGGTCGCTGATCTATCATGTGCTGCGGGTGCGCGCAGGTCTGCCCAGCGTCGGGCGCGAACTCAGCGACCAGTATATCCCGCTGGAGGTTGGCCTGTGGGATGAGATCAGCTTCAGCAAAGGCTGCTATACCGGGCAGGAGATCATCGCCCGCATGGAAAGCCGCAACCGCCTTGCCAAAACTATCGTCACCCTACAACTGACCGAACTGGTCAGCCCACCGGCCGATCTTTACGCCGGGGGTCGCGCTGCCGGCCAGCTTACCAGCAGCGTTCGCGCACCGGATGGCGAAATCTTCGCTATCGGCGTGATTAAGCCAGACTTCGCAGAGCCGGGTCAGGCGCTGGAAGTAGGGGAAAAACGGGTCACTGCGTGGGTTAAGGGACTACCAGAAGGGGCGCGGCGCGCGGCGCGCTAAGGATTCAACTGCGGCGGCGCCTGGTCGAAGAACAGTGCCCACCACACCTGCCACGATTCGGGCCTTGGCGGTGTGGTTTCGACCGCGACCGACAGTTCGGTGGTCGGCTGGGGCTGCGGCAGGCTGCCGGCTGCCGGAACCGGAATCACCAGCACTTCGTCCGGGCGCACCATCTTGCCATCGTCACGCGCCCAGCGTTCCACAAAGGCATCGCTGCGGACATAATCGCGCTCGGCGATCAATTCCGCCTGCTCGCGCTGGAGTTGTTCGATTTCTGCCAGCGCCCGGTTATAGGCTTCCTGCAGCGGCTGGCTGGCCGTAATGCGGTTGCTCAGACTGATCGCCAGCAGCAGGCCAACGGCCAGAATCGCAGCGAACATCACCTGCATACTGGAAAGCTGGTTACTGCGGCGGCGTTTTTTACGGGGTTGAACTTCATCGGTCATAAGATGATTATAGAGAATCTCGCCCGTTGTGCCAGTCAGAAACAAAAAAACCCGATCAACTGACCGGGTTACTGTGCCGAAGGTGGGAGTCGAACCCACACTCCCTTAAGGGAACTACGCCCTGAACGTAGCGCGTCTGCCAATTCCGCCACTTCGGCATCTGTTGAAATTCTAGCAGAGAAACCAGACCTGTCAATAGCTGAAATTGACCCAGCCGGCAGTCATGCTATAATGCCCGCGTGAATTGCCAGAGGTGGAGCAAGTGTTGGTGAAGCGACTGATTCTTGGCAGTGTGATTGTGGTCATCGTTACCGTGATTCCGGCGCTGGCGCAGCAGCCGACCGGCGTCACCGCAGAGGCTATCGGACAGGCGAACCTGCGTGCCAACACCGATGTGGAGTCGTTCCTCGTTGGCGAAATTACCAGCGGCACGCGCTATCCCGTGCTGGCCCGCAGTGAGTTTTATCCCTGGCTGCTGCTGGGCGACCCGGCCACCAATCAACCCATCGGCTGGGTGTTTGCCGAACTGGTAACGGTACAGGGCAACCTGAACAGCCTGCCCTTTTCAACCCAGATCGTTGATCCTAACGCCGTGCCAACCAGCACGCCTGCACCGGCTTCCGCCGCCGAACCCACCGCAACGCAGGAACTCGTCGGCGTGATCCTGGCAAACGCGCCTACGCACACCCCAACGCCCGATCTGTCAAACGTGATCGCCGGCGAACTCAACGGCGAAGTGAATATTCGACTTGGGCCGGGCGTGGAGTATGATCGCATTGGTGTGGGCCGCGCGGGGGATCGGTTTGAGATCGTCGCCTGGCACACGCAGCTTCCCTGGCTTCAGGTACGCTACCCGGATTCGCCCAATGGCTACGCCTGGATCGCCCGCGACCTGCTGGACATCAACGGCGATGTAACCAGCCTGCCGTCCCTCAGCCAGACGGTCTTCAACCTGCCAACCCTGACTCCCACCCAGCCCGTACTGCAATCCAGCGCCATCCTCGGCGGGACACCTGTACCACTCAGCCCGGAATTTGCGGCGCTCGGCAGTCGGCTGTGGGACATCATCCTCAGCAACGGCTTTGACCCGGCTACCAGCCGTTTCGGGGCGCTGTTTGTGATGGATCTGCAAACCGGCGAGGCGCTGGCTTTTGGCACGGAGTATGCCTTTAGCGGCACAAGCATCCAGAAGATCGCTATCCTCAGCCGGCTTTACGGCGTGCTGAACGCGCCGCCGGACACGCGCACCGCGATTAATATCGCCAATACGATGATATGCAGCGAAAACAGTGCCACCAATGATCTGCTGCGCCTGATTGGCAACGGCAATGTGTGGTCAGGCGCGGCTGAAGTCACCCGCTTCGAGCGCGAACTGGGCCTGCAAAATACGTTTATCACTGCGCCCTATACCATTCCCGGACGTACACCTGAACCGCCCGTCCAGGCGGTCGAACTGCCGACCACCACAGCCAATCAGGTGAAAGCCAATGCGGATTTATCCAACCAGATGACCGTCGATGAGATGGGGCAGCTTCTCGGCAGCATTTACCAGTGCGCCTATCAGAATCGCGGGCCGCTGCTGGAACGTTTTGGCGACCAGTACGAGCCGCGTGAATGCCGCCAGATGCTGCACGTCATGAGCAACAACACAGTCGATGCTCTGCTCAAGGCCGGCGTGCCGGAAGATACCCGCGTGGCCCACAAACACGGCTGGATCGAAGATACACACGGCAATGCCGCCCTGTTCTTCACCCCCGGCGGCGATTACGTGATCGTCATGATGCTGTTCCAGCCGACATGGCTGAACTTTCAGGAATCGCTTCCGGTCATTGCCGAGGTATCCCGGCAGGTCTACAACTTCTACAATCCTGACGCGCCGCTGGAAGCGATTCGGGAGGGCTTTATCCCCGAAGCAGGTTCTTGTAATTTCGCCGGTTCACCGCTGATCGATGATCTGACTTCGGCGGTATTCGATGAGTAGGGGCGCACACGCGCTACGCCCCCAACCCCGATTTACTTCACCGCGCCAATGGTCAGGCCGCTGACGATGTAACGCTGTGCCGAGAAGAAGATTATCAGAATCGGCAGCGACACCAGGATCGACATGGCTGCGAATTTCTGCATATCCGGCGGCGCGGTGTTCGATCCGTTCGCCATGCTCACCAGCGCCATCGCCAGCGTGTAATCCTGCACGCTGCCGGTGAGGAATGTCCATGACAGGATGAACTCCGTCCATGACCCCATAAAACTGAACAGAATGGTGATGGTAAACGCCGGCAGCGCCAGCGGAACCATGATGAGGAAAAATGTTGCCAGCCGTCCGGCTCCGTCGATCAGCGCCGCTTCTTCAAGGTCTTTGGGGATGGTATCGAAGTAACCCTTCAGATTCCAGATGGCGAACGGAAGCTGGCTGGATGCGAACGCCACCGACAGGCCAAACAGAGTCAGCCGCAGGGTGACTGTCGGCGGCATGTTGGGCGTTAACCGCTGCTGCAAGGCTGCGGTGCCGATGCCGATGATAATGGCCCCCATCAGGCCAAACAGCAGCACATTGAGAAATGTCTGCGGTGGAATCTGGCTGCGCAGCAGATACATGATGCCCCAGATCACCCCCGCGCCAACCAGCGCCCCGACCAGTGCCAGCAAATAATAGGGCAGCGCCGCCACAAGTACATTCACCCGCAGCGCGTTGACAGATGCCTCCGCTGCGTCGGATATCGCCAGCGCTTCGAACAGGGCCGCCTCCGCTTCAATCAGCGCCTGCTCAGCGTCGAGCGCCTGCTGCTGGGCACGCTGCGCCTGGTCGAGGCGGTTCGCCAGCGCGGCTTCAGCCTCCGCTTCGGCTTCCTGCAAAACTGCCAGCGCTGCATCGACGCCGTCCGTTTCCAGAGCTTCCTGTGCCGCCGCCAGTGCGTTGATAATAAGGCTGTCGGCTCCAGCTTCCTCAAGCACTGCAAATTGGGTGCGCAGGTAAACATCAAGCTGCGCTGCGGCTGCCGCTTCGACATTGATCTGCCGCATGGTCTCCGCAACGGATGCAGCCTGTTCCGCTGCGCGCGC
>Ga0079224_100013709_pt1 | contig 11299 bp, 12 predicted proteins | sample Stecom2015_FD_80414 | JGI IMG/M metagenome (GOLD analysis project Ga0079224, IMG submission 80414) | Agricultural soil microbial communities from Utah to study Nitrogen management - Steer compost 2015 | ecosystem: Environmental > Terrestrial > Soil > Agricultural land | place: USA: Utah...
AGGCCGTCGTTTCGTCGGCCTCGCTCCAGGAGCTTGACGGGAGGAATCCGGAGGCCTTCCTCGAAGATCTCGCGAGCCAGCGGCATCGATCCGGGTGTCGAGCCGCCGACGTCGCTGTGGTGCGCCCGCGACGCCACGTATCCGAGGCGCGCCCCGTCCCTTGCGTGCACCGCGGACAGGAGCGTGATGTCCGGCAGATGGGTCCCGCCGCGGAACGGATCGTTCGAACACGCGACATCTCCCGGCTCGAGCGGCCCGAGTTCTTCCAGGGCCGCGGCGACGCTCATCGGCATCGCGCCGAGGTGCACGGGCATGTGGTCACCGAGCGCCACGGCGCGGCCGTCGGGGTCGAAGAGGGCGCACGAGTAATCCCGCCGTTCCTTGATGTTCGGCGAGAAGGAGGTTCGCCGCAGCGCCGCGCCCATCTCCTCGGCCAGGGCCGCGAAGAGGTGACGGTAGACCGCGAGCTCGACCGGATCGCGAGCGTTTTCAGGCGTCATGGGGCGCGTTTGGCTTGGAGTGGCATCTCGGTTACGTTATACGGCTGAGGCCCGAGCCAACACCCGCAAGCTCCGGCCGCAGTGGGCAACAGAGAGATACGACGGAGGGAGATTTGTCCAAAGAGAAACTTCTGGACCGAGCGAGAGACGAGTTGTTCAGCCACATCAATCGGTGTGGTGTCTTGCAGGCTGCCGAGGACGACCAGCGGCATTGGATGGACGAGACGATCGAGTATCTCGGTGAGCGGTACCCCGATCTCACCGACAGCGATCTGAAAGGCCTCCACGAGATCGGGAGCCGGTTCTGCCGGCCGGCGATCGCGCACGGGGCCGGACACAGCGCGAAGAAGATGGAGGACGCGGGCGTAGCCTGACCTTCCGGTCGCGCAATCTCCCGAAGTCGATGGAGCGGGGGGCCGAAGTCGGCTCCCCGCTCCTTTTTCGTCCGCCGTGCCTGTCGGCCCTGCGCGCAACGACCTTCCGGATCGGCCGCACGGGGTTCACGGGGGCACGCGTCGGAACCGCCCGCGGCGGCCGGATCCCGCCGTCCGGACGCACACCCGCGACCCGTGCCGCCGCACGACGGGTGGCGCAACCGGCCGGGTCCGGGTATACTCCCGCCCACTTTTTCGCGGGTATGGCCCGGGGTCGGTCCGCGATCTCCGTAGCCGGACGCGACTGGGGGGTCTTCTTGGCTCACGGGTTGCCGCTGGACAACGAGAAGCAGCTCCTGAAGCGGTACTATCAGGGGCAACAGATGGAATCGCCGAATGGTGGATTCCTCATGCCGCTCGGCATCCGCTCGACGGAGGGCGGCGACGCCCTCGCCATTTTCGAATGCAGCGTGTCGTCGCTCCGCTATCAGCTGACGATCCCGAAGGCCACGCGCACGGAGCGGCGCAAGGTGAAGGACGTGCTGGAGGCGGGGGATGAGCCCGATTGCCCGCGGCATGGGTTCGGATACCGCCTCGTACGGGCCGGGAAGGACCTGGTCTGCACCGCCTGCGGTGTCGCCTACGCGAAAATCTGACGGGCTCCCATCCACTTCGCCGACGACGATCACGCCCCCGGGCGACACCTGTCGCGCGTCGGCGCATCGGTTCCCGGGCCGGTCCTGTTTTCAGGGTGGTACCGCCCACGGCGGCACATTACCTTCCGATTCATCCCCTCGGTCGCCGTCGGCTTCACCGTCGACAAGGAGCTTCTCCATGCCCGAACGGTTCCTCAGCTCGGAGGAATACGACGAACAGGCGCACAAGCTCTACAACGACGGTGACTACGACGGCGCATTGGAGATGTTGAAGGAAGGTCTATCGCTCTACCCCAACGCGGTCGAGCTCTACATCGGGTTGGGCTACGCACGGCTTGCCCGGGAGGAGTTCGCCTGGGCGCGGCAGGCATTCGAGCGGGCGGTGGTGTTGGACCCGGATCACGAGGACGGGCTGGTGGGGCTCGGCGAGACCCTCCTCAGGTTCGGAGAGCGCGTGGAGGCACTCGATCTTTTCGGCAGGGTGGCCGCGGCCGGATACGACGACGACATCGAGCTCATGCTTACGATCGGACGCGCGCTCTACCGCGCCGCGATGTACGCGGAGTGCCGGGACGTCTTCGCGCAGGCCGCCGCGAGCCGCCCCGACAGCGCGGATGCCGCCGCCTCGCTCGGCTATGCCCTGCACCGCCTGGGAGACGACGTGGGCGCCGGTCGGCAGATCCGTCGCGCGCTGCGACTGGATGCGGACCTCCACGAGGCCCGTATCTACCTCGGACACCTGCTGTACGACCGGGGCGACTGGGAGGCGGCGCTCCGGGAGCTCGAGCGCGTACCGCCCCACGAGCACTGGGACCCGCTCGCCGTCTGGCGCCTCATCGAGCTGAAGAGGACGGTGTGGCACCTCGATCGCGGCGATGCGCACCTGCTGCCCTGGGAGCAGCGCCTGCGCGAGCTCGAGGATCTCGACGATCCGGTGGACCGGCTGCTGGCGGAGATCGAAGCCAACGCCGCTGGCGATCCCGGCAGGGACGTGTACGATCCGAGCCAGCTCGAGCTGTTCGAGCGGGCCCGGGCCGACGCTCAGGGCGGCATGCAGGTCGTGCGTCTCATGGACGGCCGCAGGCTGCAGGGCACCTGGTACCAGATCGTCTGTCAGATGCGGGAGCAGGCGGGCTTCACCCACGAGTCGGTGGCCCGCTACATGCGCCGCCTGGCGGAGCGCTGGCACGAGCAGAGCGGATCGGAGATCCCCTTCACCGATCCCGAGGCGTTCCTGAGGGCCGCGATCGCGGCCGGGCTGATCAGACTGGAGACGGAGTAGCATCGAGCATGAGCGTGACCGAAGGGGTGTTGGAATCGTTCCACCGTGTGCTGGTCGAGGAGATCGCCTCGAAGAGGCCCGAGTATCTCGAGGGTCCGTTCACGGTGGCGGAGATCTATCAGGACCTGGTGCCCTACAGCTCGCATCGGGACCGAATCGGCGTCGACATCAACGGCGATTACGAAGACGCGCTCATCCGGCTTCTTGCGGGAGAGGGCGGGTACCTGGTCCTCGACTCCGAACACGCGCTCCGGGATCTTCGCCGGGAGCTCGGCACCTCGAACCCGAATACCGGAGTGTACCGCGAGTTCGCTGCGGTGGACGTGCGGCTCGATCCCGCGCGGACGGGCCGGCCCCGGGTCGGGGCGAACGGTGCGGCGGTGGAGGATGTCTCCACGCACGCCGATGACCACGATCGGGACTCCTCCCCGTCGGACGCGGTCGCGGCCGACCCGCTTGGCCCCGGATTCGGGACGGCCACGGCGGACGCGGAGGTGCCGGAAGGCGACGCCGCTCCGTCCACCGGGACCTCGGGGGCCACGTGCCGCTGGTGCCGGGCGACCCTCCCGGCCCGGGAGCAGCTCCGCTTCTGCCCTCACTGCGGCACCGACGTGCGGACGGTACCCTGCGCGGGATGCGGCGAGGAGCTGGAGCCCGACTGGCGATTCTGCATCGCGTGCGGGACGGAAGCGCCGTCCTGAGGCGGTCGAGCAGGAGCCGGCCAGCATGGCGGTGGGGGTGCGCGCTGGCGCTCGTCACCACGATCGCCGGTTGCGGGCGTGAGGAGCCGGATCCCGCGCTGATCCCGGACGAGCTCCTCCAGACCGAGCTCGGGCTCACCCCCGAGGACCGTGTGCACCGCGTGAGGGTCGGCGGAGGAGGGGCCGAGCACGTCGAGCCCGACGAGACGGTGGTGGCTCCCGGCGCGTACGTCCAGTTCGCGACCACCGATTGGCTGGTCCACGAAGTGGTGTTCGAGGCCGACAGCCTGGGGCCCGACGCGCTCCGCTTCATGGAGGAGCTCGACCAGCTCGCGTCCCCGCCCATGGTCGCGCGCGACAGCCGGTTCGTCGTCTCCTTCGTGGACGCGCCGCCCGCGCGCTACCCCTATCGGGTCGAGGGGAACGGTGCCCCCGCCCGTGGCGTGGTGATCGTGCGGGCGCCCACCGAGGGCTGATCCCGTGGTGGCGCACCCGGAACGCTTCATGTAACCTCCGGCCGTTCGCAACCGGCGTCCGCCCCCGGAGGGTGGGCGCGGGGCGCCGTCGTCCCCCTGAAGCCACGCCCAGATGCCCAGAATCGCGCTCGTCCCGGGAGACGGGATCGGAACGGAGGTCCTCCGCGAAGCCCGCCGCGTGCTCGAGGTCGTCGCCGGCGCCTCCGGAAGCTCGTACGATCTGGTGGACTGGAGCCACCTGGGGGCCGAGCGCTACCTGAGCGAAGGCGTGACGATCACCGACGAGGAGTTCCGCTCCCTCGCGGACGAGCACGACGCGGTCCTGCTCGGTGCGCTCGGGGACCCCCGGGTGCCGGGGAACGAGCACGCGAAGGACATCCTGCTCGGGCTGCGCTTCCGTCTCGACCTCTACGTCAACTTCCGCCCGTGCACGCTGATCGCACCGGCGCTCTGCCCGTTGAAGGACGCCGATCCGTCGCTCCGGCTGGAGATCTTCCGGGAGAACACCGAAGGCGAGTACACGGGCATCGGCGGCAGCTTCAAGACCGGCACGCCCGACGAGATCGCGATCGAGGAGAACCTAGCGACCCGCAAGGGCGTGGAGCGGCTCGTGCGGGCGGGGTTCGAGTACGCCCGTGCCAGGGGCCGCCCGCGCGTGACGCTGGTCGACAAGGCCAACGCGATGCGGCACGTCGGAGGGCTCTGGCGGAGGGTGTTCCACGAGGTCGGTGAGGAGTTCCCGGGCATCGAGCGCGACGCGATGTACGTAGATGCCATGGCGATGGACCTCGTGCGCCGTCCGGAGCGGTACTCCGTGATCGTGGCGCCGAACCTCTTCGGGGACATCGTGAGCGACCTCGCGGCCGAGATCACCGGCGGCCTGGGACTGGCGCCTTCGGCCAACCTGCATCCGGGCCAGCACGCGCTCTTCGAGCCGGTGCACGGGTCTGCCCCCGACATCGCGGGGACGGGAACCGCCAACCCGCTCGGCGCGATCCGCTGCGTCGGCCTCATGCTCGACCACTTCGGGAATGCAGCGGGCGCCGAGCGGGTGAACGAGGCAGCCGTCGCATCCGTCCGCGAGGGACGGACCACGCCGGACCTCGGCGGCGAGCTTTCCACGGCGGGTGTCGGGGACTGGATCGTGGAGCGTCTCGAGGGCGCGTGAAGATTCCGCGGGCTGCGCCGCGACGCGATGGGCTCGATCCCGGGATGCCCGAGGGGTGAACCGCGGGCGCATGCGGGGGTAGCTGACTGCCCGACCCGACCTGAGCACAATCGATCACCCGGAGATCAGGCAAATCCATGGCAACCCAGGGCCAACCTCGTGACGTCGTCATCCTTTCGGGCAAGCGGACCGGCTTCGGCACGTTCGGCGGAAGCCTGAAGGACTTCACCGCCACGGACCTCGGGGTCCTAAGTAGCGTCGCCGCGCTCGAAGCGGCCGGCGTGCCCGCCGAGCGCGTCGACCACACCTACTTCGGCAACGCGCTCCAGACGTCGGCGGACGCGATCTACCTCGCCCGGCACGTCTCGCTCCGGGCCGGCGTGCCGCAGGAGACCCCCGCGCTCACGGTGAACCGCCTCTGCGGATCCGGCTTCGAGGCGATCGTCCAGGGGGCCAAGGAGATCGTGCTGGGGGAGGCGAACGTGTGCCTCACCGGCGGCGCCGAGTCGATGAGCCAGGCGCCGCACGTCGTGAGGGGCGCCCGTTGGGGATCGGCGCTGCGCCTGGGCCCGGCGGGCGGCCAGTTCGAGGACATGCTCTGGCAGGCGCTGCTGGATACGAACTGCGACCTGACCATGGCGCAGACGGCCGAGGAGCTCGCCGACCGCTACAAGATCACCCGGGAGGAGGCCGACCAGGTGGCCCTCCTGTCGCAGCAGCGCGCGAAGGCGGCGTGGGACGCGGGCCGCTTCGATGCCGAGATCGTCCCGGTGACCGTGAAGGGCCGCAAGGGCGATACGGTGTACGCGACCGACGAGCACATGCGCCCCGAGACGACCATGGAGGCGCTCGGACGGCTGCGGCCGTACTTCCGGAAGGACGGTCTCGTGACCGCCGGTAACGCGAGCGGCATCGGCGACGGCGCCGCGAGCGCCGTGCTGGCGGGCGCCGACTGGGCGGAAGCCAACGGCATGCAGCCCATCGGCCGGATCGTCTCCTGGGGCTTCGTCGGCGTGGAGCCGAGCGTGATGGGCATCGGCCCGGCGCCCGCGGCGCGGCTGGCTCTGGAGAAGGCCGGCCTGAGCCTCGAGGACATGGATCTCGTCGAGGTCAACGAGGCGTTCGCCCCCCAGTACAAGTCGGTGGAGAAGGAGCTGGGGCTCGATCCGGAGAAGACCAACGTGAACGGAGGCGCGATCGCGCTCACGCATCCGCTCGCCGCGTCCGGTGCGCGCATCACGATCCACCTCGTGCACGAGCTGCGGCGCCGTGGCGGCCGGTTCGGCCTCGGCTCCGCATGCATCGGCGGTGGCCAGGGCGGCGCCATCGTCGTGGAAGCGCTGTAGCGGATATCCTGCAGGCGGCGTCCGTCGGGGCGGGACCAAACGGCGGGTGAAGATCGATTCCAGCGAAGCATCCATCCATCGGAGGAGAAGGCATCTTGAGCATCGAAAAGGTCGGAGTCGTCGGTTGTGGGCTCATGGGGAGCGGCATCGCCGAGGTCGCCGCGGCCGCCGGATTCGACGTGCTCGTTCGCGAGATCGACGACAGGGCCATCGAGCAGGGCCGGGGGCGCATCCGGAAATCCCTCGATCGCGCCGTCTCGAAGGAGAAGCTGAGTGCCGAGGACAGGGACGCGGCGCTGGGTCGGCTGTCGTTCACGACCGCCGTGGCCGACCTGGCTCCGTGCGACATCGTCATCGAGGCGATCGTGGAGGACCTCGAGGTGAAGAACGCGCTGTTCGGGGAGCTCGACGGCCTTTGTGGTGAGGGCACGATCTTCGCGTCGAACACCAGCTCGCTCACCATCACCGACATGGCCGCGGCCACGGACCGGGCCGACCGGTTCGTGGGCCTGCACTTCTTCAATCCGGTCCCGGTCATGAAGCTGGTCGAGGTGGTGCGCACCATCGCCACGAGCGACGAGACGTTCGACCGCGCCTTCGAATTCTCCAGGAAGCTCGGAAAGGTGCCGATCGCCGCGAAGGACAACTCAGGGTTCGTGGTGAACCTCCTCCTGGTTCCCTACATGCTGGACGCGATCCGCCAGCTCGAGCGTGGTGTGGCGGGCATCGAGGACATCGACACGGGAATGGTGCTCGGCTGCGGATATCCGATGGGGCCGTTCACCCTCTGCGATTTCGTCGGCATCGACACGCTCTACAAGATCAGCGAGATCATGTACGACGAGTACCGCGAGGAGCGCTATGCGCCGCCCCCGCTCCTCAAGCGCATCGTCGCCATGGGGCGCTACGGCAGGAAGTCCGGACGAGGCTTCTACGACTGGTCCGGAGAGAAGCCGGTCGCGCTCGCGATCTGATGCCGTGGCGGGCGTGCCATCGGGCGGGCCGCGATCATGGCCCGCCCGTTTGCGCGTCCGGTGGCCGTCGTGCCAACTTGCGGATCGTATCGTTCAGGCCAGGTGAGGCTCCATGATCGTCTTGAGCGCGACTGATCCGCTACTGCGCGCGGCCATGCGCAGGATCGCCCGCCCGGACGAGCAGGTCGTCGCGGACCCCGACCGGGTCGGTGACGCCCTGCGCTTCGGGTATCCACGACTGTACGTCGTCGCGGGCGCGCGGGCCGTCGATCGGGTGCCGCGCGAGGTCGCCGTGCTCCACCTGGAGGAGGAGCGGCTGCGGGCCTGGGAGGCGGAGCGCAGGAGAGCGGAGGTGCCCCGGCCCCGCCTGGACGACCTGTGCGGCCGGCTCCGTGGCGTGATCTCCACGTGCGCGGTGACGGGGACCTGGGTGGACGGGACGCTCGCCGAGCTCGGCCGCGCGTCCGGCGGCGCGCTTCCGCTCGCGTTCGCCTCCTTCGCCCGGCACGTGCTGGAGCTCCCGCGCCAGTACACGGAGCTCGGTCACCTCGCGGAGACGTTCGACCTGACGAGGGGCGCGCTCAAGGCGCGCTTCCGGCGCCGGAATCTCGAATCCCCATTCACGTACCTGCGCTGGTGTCGCACCCTGGCCGTCGCGCACGTCCTTTCCGACCCGGACGTCACGGTATCGGGGGCCGCCGACCGGCTCGGCTTCACGTCGGGCGGGAACATGTGCCGCTCGGTGCGAGGCCTCACGGGCGTCACACCCCACCGGCTCCGGGACCCGGCCCTCCGGCGCGTCCTGGTCCTGGCGTTCGCCAGCCGCCACCTGACCGGCCGGCATCTCGCGGCCTGGCGCGACCTGGACGACGTGTTCCGACCGCGGCGCGTGGCCTGAGGGCGGTCCTTCCGGCAGCGTCACGAACGACGGACGCCGCCCTCGCCGACAAAAAAAGGGCCCTCCCCTCGGGGAGGGCCCTTTCGGCCTCGGGCTGTCTCGCTCGCGGTCAGCGGCGATTGCGGCGCTGACGCCGCCGTTCTCTACGGATCGCAGCCTCTCTCTTCCGCTTGCGCTGCGCACTCGGCTTCTCGTAATACCGCCGCTTGCGGAGCTCGGAATAGAGTCCGGACCGCTGAACCTTGCGCTTGAACCGGCGCAGGGCCCGGTCGAGGCTCTCGTTGTCCTGAACGACGACTTCCAAGTGGATCACCTTCCTACGGGTTTGAACCAGATGACGAGCTTGGAAACCTAATATCGGGTGCCGGAGGGTGGCAACGGCCGGCGTCCGCCTGCTCTCCACGAAGTCGGAAAACGGCCGCATCGATCTTGTTGCGACCGGGAGAAACATATGGTTATTCTGGGGATCACCCCACGATCCAGGAGCGTCGATGGACCTCACACCGCGCAGCCTCGCCCGACCGGAAGCCATGGGGGACGTCCCCGGCGTCTGCACGCTGCCACTCACGCGCGCGGTGGTCCAGTACCGGGACGTGCACGAGCTGGACCACATGGGGGGGCGGGTCGAGGACATCGGGATGGCGCTGGTGGTGGAGGGGCGATATGCCGCTGCGGCCGAAGTGGTGGATCTCGGAAGCGCGCGCACCAAGGTGCTCGATCTGAGCACCGAGCTCGTCGTCCTCGATTGGGCCTACGAGCCCACGCACGAGCACGTATCGGACCTGCTGGTCCGGGCCGCGGCCAGCGGTGAGACCGCGGAGCTCAGACGTTACGGCTTCCAGTTGGCACGACGGGTGCTGGAGCGGGTCGGCTTCGGACCGTTGACGCGGCCGGTCCTGCTGCGCATCGGGTTCCGCGATCTCTGCCGCGACCTCGACCTGCACGAAGGCACATCGATTCGGATCGTGATCGGCTCCGGTCGAGTGGTCCGCGCGCACCTCGACTGCGACAGCTGCGCGCTCGTATTCAGGACGGCCTTCCAACGAAGGGATTCGCTGCTCGAGCGGGCCCTGCTGAACGCCTTCCCCGAGGCCCGCCTCAGGTGCGTGGACCCGACGACGGAAGCGGGTGCCGTCGAATATTGCGCCCGCTTCCCGCTGCCCGCTTCGTTCGACGAAACCCGCTCGGTGCTGGAGCTCGTCCGTGGCGGCCTCGGAAGGCTGATGGCTCGCTTCGAGCCCGACCGTCATGCAGCCCTGTCCGGTATGGCGCGGACCTTCGGCGATCGCGAGACGCTCTCCCGCCTGCAGCTGGGAGGATCGTCCCCCGCCAGGGAGGTGGCCCTCGCGCCTCCCGCCGGACCCGGCCTGGTCGCGAGCACGGTGCATTGATGGAGCGGTCGATGGAGCCGGTGACCGCACCGACGGGATCGGGGGATCCCCTGGCGGCTGCGACTACGCGCCCGGCGGGCTGGCGGTCCCTTCCCGCCGCCGAGCTCAGGGCGATGTACCGTGCGTACCGCCGCCGTCAGAGCCGGAGGTTCGTGTCCATGCTGCCACGCGACCGGATCCGACCGCTCTACCGAGCCGCCATCGCGGCCGGTGGATCGGCGGCGGGCGGCGCGTCGGACCCGCTCGAGGTGCTCGTGGAGCACTGTGCGTCGCTCCTCCCTCTTCCTCCCTTCCGTGTGTGGGTGGCCGACCTCGCCCGGTATCCCGAAGCGTACCTGAGGGACGTGGACGAGTCGGCCGACGCCCCTACGCCCGCCTCGCCGGCGACGCTCGCCGAGCGCCACTTCCGCGTGCGCGGGGAGGCCTGGCGCGCGTGCTTGCGCTGCTTCCGATCGGACGGCGCCTGGAGAGGATTCATCGCGTTCCACGGACCAGCGGCAGACACGCCGCTCCGCACTGCCGTGGTGTTCCGGGAAACCGGTCCCGAGAGCCTCCGTGCCCGCTTCCTCGGCTTCGAGCCGACGACGCTCGAAGCATTTCTCAGGTCGTGCTCGCCGTAGCCGGTTTTTTCAAATATTTGCTCCGCGACACGTCGTCGCGCGGCGGCGGCAGGGTGTCCCAAAGCTCTTGTTCCGCTTGAACTTCGGCCCCGGATCCGCCGCCCCCGGCACGACTGCGATCCGGCGCGGGAACGCTTGGTTTCTCCGAAATCATCCATTTCCCAAGTCATTGTGAGGCAATATCTTGGCGACTTTCGGCGTTCCTGCGGCCGGTGCGTGTCGGGGGTTGCGCAGGCCCGATGCCGCGCTTACCGTAGTCGACATCCGAGGCCTCCCGCTGCCGTCGCCCTCAGGCGTCGCCGCCGACGGCCGCACATTTCGAATTGCGACTTTTTTCCGCGAGCAACAGGGCGAGGTGGATCTATGTGGGAGACGCGTTCGGTGCAGTTGGACGTACAGTTGCCGAGGGACATCGCCGCGCAGGCGGAAGAGGTCCAGCGCACCGATCCGGAGTTCCTCAGCCGGATCGTCCTGTACGGGCTCACGCGTCGCTCGATCTATCGGCATCTGAGGGACGGCGCGGAGGCGGTCGGGCGGCAGCCACTCGCTGAGGCGGCCCCGCCGCTCAGCTGACGGGATCGGGCGGGGGCCTTGCGCGGGACTGGCCCTCGGCGCATACGTAGGCGCGAAGGGAGCTTAGCCCTCGCGCCCGGGGGCTTTTGTCACGCCCGGCCGGAGGATCCCAGTGGACGCAGGCGATCGGGGCTCGAGCGAGCCTCTCGGGGTCCTGCGCGCCAAGTATCTGGATTACTGCTCGGCGCAGATCGCCGACCTCCTGGTCTACCTGAGCCCCGACGAGATCTACCTGCTCGCGCACCGAGCCCTCACCGAAGGAGGGGGTGCGGTGAACATCGGCTACGGCGAGATGGTCCGGATCGCGACCGATTGGCTATCGCGGAGGGTGGCCTTGCCG